>Ga0182014_10003180_pt1 | contig 19945 bp, 12 predicted proteins | sample 612S2DmetaG_FD_120489 | JGI IMG/M metagenome (GOLD analysis project Ga0182014, IMG submission 120489) | Permafrost microbial communities from Stordalen Mire, Sweden - 612S2D metaG | ecosystem: Environmental > Terrestrial > Soil > Wetlands > Permafrost | place: Sweden: Stordalen | collected... | reverse complement strand
CCGAGCCCGTGCGAGCCGAGCCCGTGCGAGCCGAGGGCGCTAGCCGTGGACGCGGTTCGTGTGGCCGGCCCATTCGGCGTTGCGGAGCATGAACTTCTGGATCTTGCCCGTCGGGGTCTTGGGCAGCTGCACGGTGATGTCGATATCGCGGGGTGCCTTGTAGCGGGCGATCTTCGTCCGCACGTGGGCCATCAGGTCTTCCGGGCTGGCGCTGGCGCCGGGGCGCAGCACGACGAACGCCTTCGGGCGCTCGCCCCATTTGTCGTCGGGCACTCCCACGACCGCGGTCTCGAGCACGTCGGGGTGGCTCATGAGCGCCTGCTCCACCTCGATCGTGGAGATGTTCTCACCGCCGGAGATGACGATGTCCTTGGCCCGGTCGCGCAGTTCGATGTATCCGTCCGGGTGCATGACGCCGAGGTCGCCGCTGTGGAACCAGCCGCCCCGGAACGCCTCGGCGGTGGCCTCTGGATCGCGGTAGTAGCCGGCCATGACGGTGTTGCCGCGCATGACGATCTCGCCCATCGTGAGGCCGTCGGCCGGAACGTCAGCCATCGAGGCGTCCACGACCCGCAGCTTCCCGGCCGGGATCAGGTCGACCCCCTGCCGGGCCTGGAGCACGGCGCGCTGGTCGGCGGTCAGGTCAGCCCATTCCGGCTGGAACTGGCCGAGGGAGATCGGCCCGTAGGTCTCGGTCAGCCCGTAGACGTGCACGATCGTGAACCCCATGCGCTCCATGTGCGCGATCGTCGTGGGACTGGGCGGCGCGCCGGCCGTGGTGATCAGGACCGGCCGGGTCAGCGGCCCGGCTTCGTCCGCGTTCAGGATGCTGGTCACGACCGTCGGCGCGGCGTTGAGGTGGGTCACGTCGTGCGCGCGCAGCTGCGCCCAGATCGCGTCGCCGCGCACCTCGCGCAGGCACACGTGCGTGCCGCCGATCGCGGTCAGCGCCCAGGGCATGCACCAGCCGTTGCAGTGGAACATGGGCAAGGTCCACAGGTAGACGCTGTTCTCGTCGTGCCGGGAGTGCACGATCTGGGCGAACGAGTTCAGGTAGGCGCCGCGGTGGGTGTAGATCACGCCCTTCGGCATGCCGGTGGTTCCGGATGTGTAGTTGATCGCCAGCGGAGCCAGCTCCTCCGCGACCGCCCAGGGAAGCGGGTCCTCCGCCGCCTGGGCCAGAAAGTCCGGATAGCTCACCAGCCGGGGGTCAGCGGCCAGAGCGGCGCCCGGGGGGTCTGTGTCCATGGGTCCCGATGGCTCGATCTCGGCATCTTCGGCCACCACCAGCCGGAGGACCGTGTCCAGGTCCTTCGCGGCCGCTACGGCCGTAGGCAGCAGCGCGGCGTCGGCGATCAGGAGCTTCGCGCCCGAATGGCGCAGGATGTACGACATCTCGTCGGCGACCAGCCGGGTATTCACCGCCACCAGTACCCCGCCGGCCAGTGGCACCGCGAAGTGCGCGATGAGCATCTCGGGGAGGTTGGGCATCAGGTAAGCGACCCGATCGCCGGGTTCGACGCCGGCGGCTCGCAGCGCGCGGGCCACCCGGGAGACCTCGTCCGCCAGTCCGGAGTAGGTGAGGCGCCGGCGCTGGTAGATCACGGCGGTCTTGTCCGGCCACACCCGAGCGGACCGTTCCAGGAACGACAGTGGCGTCAGCGCTGAATACGAAACGGAGTCCATAGCGATTACCGTCCTTCACTTCATTGTGGGGCGGCGTGGTCCATGCCCGGTGCCTCCCTGGCCAGATAAACCAGCTCAGGTCGCTTTCCCGGTCGCCGATAGGGGAGAAGGTCCCTGCCCGGACGGCACTCCGACCGGCATGATGTGGGGGCACAGGCGGGAGGGTGACATGACAGATCAGCCGGAGCTCCGCGGGCAGTCCGCCGCCGTCCACACGGCCAGCCGGGCCGGGGGCCAGGTCCCTGGCCACCTAACGGGCGGCTCCGGGAGTTCTCTGACGGGCAAGGTGATGCCGGCTGAGGAGGCCGCCGCGTTCATCGCGCCGGGCGATCACGTCGGGATGAGCGGGTTCACCGGTTTCGGTTATCCGAAGGCCGTACCGGCCGCGCTGGTCCGCCGCGCCGCCGAAGCGACCGCGCGCGGGGACCGCTTCGCAGTCAGCGTCTGGACCGGCTCGTCGACCGCGCCGGAACTGGACGGCGCGCTGGCGGCGGTCGACGGGATCGATCTCCGCATGCCGTACCAGTCCGACCCGGTGACCCGCGCCAAGATCAACGATGGGTCGCTCGACTACCTGGACGTGCACCTGTCGCACGTCGCGCAGATGGTGGCGGAGGGCTTCTTCGGCCATCTCGACGTCGCGCTCGTCGAGGTCGCCGGCATCACCCCCGACGGGGCGCTGATCCCGTCCTCTTCGGTCGGCAACAACAGCGCGTGGCTCGATGCGGCCGACCGGGTGATCCTCGAGGTGAACTCCTGGCAGCTCCCCGAACTAGAGGGCATGCACGACATCTACTACGGCACGGCGCTGCCGCCGGACCGTACGCCGATCCCGATCCTCCGGCCGTCGGACCGGATCGGCGAACCGTACCTGCGCTGCTCGCCGGACAAGATCGTGGCCGTTGTCCCCACGAACGCCCCGGATTACGCCACGCCGGCGCGGCCCATGGACAGCGCCTCGGAGCTGATCGCCGGGCACGTCGTGGATTTCCTCACCCACGAGGTCAGGCACGGGCGACTGCCCGCCACACTGCCGCCGCTTCAGTCGGGGGTCGGCAACGTCACCAACGCGGTGCTCGCCGGGCTCGGCCGCGGGTCGTTCCCGCCGCTCACCGCCTACACCGAGGTGGTCCAGGACGGCATGCTGCGGCTGCTCCGCTCGGGCGCGATGACGGTGGCTTCCGCGACGGCCTTCTCCCTCAGCGAGGACGGCCTGGCTGACTTGCGCGCCAACATCGGGGGGTATCGCGGCCAGATCATCCTCCGGTCCCAGGAGATCAGCAACCACCCCGAGGTGATACGCCGGCTGGGCTGCCTGGCGATGAACGGCATGGTCGAGGCCGATATCTACGGCAACGTCAACTCCACGCACGTCATGGGGTCGAGCATGCTGAACGGCATCGGGGGGTCCGGCGACTTCGCCCGTAACGCCTACGTCGCGATGTTCCTCAGCCCGTCGACCGTCAAGGACGGGACGATCTCATGCATCGTGCCCATGGCCAGCCACGTTGACCACACGGAGCACGATGTGCACGTCATCATCACCGAGCAGGGGGTCGCCGACCTCCGCGGTCTGCCGCCGCGGCACCGCGCCCAGAAGATCATCGACCAGTGCGCACATCCCGCCTACCGGGCCGCCCTGCAGGACTACCTGGACCGCGCCACCGCCACCGCCCCCGGAAAGCACACCCCGCACCTGCTGGGCGAGGCTTTCGCCTGGCACATGCGCTACCTGCAGGAAGGCACGATGAGGCCCGCCTGAGGCGGTCGCCGGCCAGGGACCGGGGCGCGGTCACCCGGGCAAGCCCGGTCAGGGCAGGCGGCGCAGGTGCGCGTCGGCGGGCTCGGCGGCCCGCACGCGGATCCGGGCATCGACAGCCTGGACACCGTCCGGACGGGCGACCACCGGGCTCAGCTCCAGTTCGGCGATCTGGGGCAGGTCATCGGCCATCCGGGAGACGCGCAGCAAGAGATCCTGCAGCGCGGCGAGGTCGGCCGTTGGGCTGCTGTGCGTCCCGGGGCGCCCGAGTAGCAGGGGCGCGGCCCGGATCGAGCGGATCAGCTCGCTGGCGTCGGTGTCGGTCAGCGGGGCGAGCCGCGCCGCGCGGTCAGCCAGTATGTCGTCGTCCGCGCCGCCGTGCCCGAACAGCACCAGGGGGCCAACCACCCGTTCCTGCAGCACACTGATCACCACTTCGACGCCGCCGGTGATCATCGGCTGGACGATGACACCCGCCATCCCGCGGCCGAAGGCCTCCTGCAGCGAACGGAACCCCTTGCGGACCTCATCCGGACCGTGCAGGTCGGTCAGCACGGCGCCGGTCACGCGCTTACGAACCGGCCCGGGGACCGCGGCGCGGAGCGCGACCGCGCCACCGAACCGCGCGGCCGCGGCGGTCGCGCCGTCCTCGGTGGTCACGGCGGTACTTGTCGTCAGCGGTATGCCGTAGCAGCCGAGCAGTTCCTTGCGTTCCTCCAGTGGCAGCCAGCCGCCTGCCGGCCGGTCGCCGAGAAACCGGGCGATCAGTTCCCGGGCCCGATCCTGCCGCAGGCCTTCCAGGTCGGGGATGGTGCCTGGCGGGACCGCCCGCCAGGCGCCGTAGCGCGCGGCATGGCCAAGCGCGCGGGCGGCCGACTCCGCGTACGCGTAGGCCGGGACGGCGGGGGCGTCCTCGTCCGGGCCGCGCATCAACCGGACCACCTCGACCTGGTCCAGCACCGCCGCGGCGATCGGCACCGGCAGCCGGGCGGCGGCCACCTCGGGAACCAGGTCGTAGCCCGCGGCGGTGGCCGTCAGCGCCAGCACCGCGTCCACCCCCGGGTCGGCGCCGGTCAGCTCCAGGCACTGGCGGAAGCGGCCCGGCGAGACGAGCAGGGTGGTATCGACCGGGCCGGCCACGGCGGCCTCGGGCGGGAGAATCGCTCGCAGCGTCTGCCGGGTGTCGCGGGCGAGCGCGGCGACCTGCAGGCCCGCGTCACCGCAGGCGTCGGCGGCCAGCACCGCGGCGCCGCGGGTGTTGGACACCACGGCGACCCGTCCTCCCGCGGGTACCGGCTGCGAGGCGAGCAGCGTCGCGGTGTCGAGCAGTTCGCCGAGGTTCGCGGTCGCGATCACCCCGACCTGCTCGAAGAGGGCCTGCCGGGTGAGCAGGGGGGTGGCTGCGGCGCGGGCCCCGGCCACACGCCGGCCCGCGGTGGACCGGCCCACGTTCACGGTGAGCACCGGCATGGTTCGTCCGACGCGGCGGGCGGTGCGGGCGAACTTGGGCGGGTTCCCGATTGATTCCAGATACAGCAGGGCCAGCTTGGTCGCCGGGTCGGACTCCCACCACAGCAGCATTTCCTCGCCGGACACGTCGTCCTCGTCCCCCAGCGAGACCAGGGATGAGATGCCGACGCCGATCCGGGACAGGTGCTCCAGCAGCACGAAGCCGACGCCGCCGGTCGACTGCAGCGCCAGGCCGGCGTGGCCCGGCTTCGGGCGGTGGGCCGAATACGTCGCGTCCAGGCCGATGCTGGTGTCGGCCACCCCGAAGCTGGCCGGCCCGACCATGCGCATGCCGTGACGGCGGCAGATATCCCGTAGCTCCGCGCGGGCCGCAGCGGTGAGACCCGCCGCCACCACGACCAGCGCCTTGACCCCCCGTTGCCCGCATTCTTCGGCGATACCGGCCACGGCTTTGGCCGGTGCGGCCACGACGGCCAGGTCGACGCCGTCCGGCAGGGCAGCCACCGATGACAGGCAGGGGGCACCGTCCAGTTCGGTCACGGCCCCATTGACCGCGTAGACCGGCCCGGGAAAGCCACCGCCGAGAATGTTCCGCAGGATGGCCCGCCCGACCGAGCGGGGGCGCCGGCTCACGCCGATCACCGCGATCGAGGCGGGGGTCAGCACGTGCCGCAGGCTTGCCAGCCCGGCCGACCGTTCCCGCTCGGTCACCGCGTCACGGTAGGTGCCGAGGGCGACGTCTTCCTCGCCCGAGGGCAGCGGGAAGGTGAGGTCGTACACGCCGTCGGCCAGGGCGCGGTGCGCCTGCAGCCCGGCGTCGGCGAACACCTTCAGCATGAGCGCGTTCCCGCTCAGTGTCGCCGCGGTGAAGGCGTGCAGCCCGCGGGTCCGCGCCAGCGAGATCAAATGCTCCAGCAGGAGCATTCCGACCCCGCGGTTGTGCATGGCATCGGCGACCGTAAAGGCGACCTCGGCCGACCCGGACAAGGCCCCAGGCCCGGAATCGTCACACTCGTAACTGCCGCAGCCGATCAGCTCGCCGTCCATCAGGGCCAGCAGCGCCGCGTGGTCCGGGGCGGGCGGCCGGCAGAGCCGGTGCGCCTCGCGTTCGGCCGCACGGGGGCTCATGCTGAAGAAGCGAAGGTAGAGACTGTCCGGGGACAGCTTCTCGTGCATCTCCCGCACCGCGTCGAAGTCGTCGGCCCGGGCGGCGCGGATCTCGATCGTGGTGCCGTCGGTCAGCAGAGCGTAAACCCTGGATCCGTTGTCCGCGCTCACGACTCGCTCCCGCTGTTGCGACGGTTGACGGTGCCGAATCTACCCGCATAACGGTCCCTTGGCAGGGGGTGGTACCAGCGGGAGCCGTTACCGCGAGGCGGCCAGCAGTTCGCTCACGGTAACGAAGGTGTAGCCCGAGTCGGTCATGGACCCCACCAGACGATCGAGTTGCTGCATGAGGGTGGCGTTCGGCTGCGGACCGCCGTCGTGGGCCAGCACGATGCTGCCGGGGGAAGCCCGCCGCAAGGTCTCGTCGACGTCGAACTTCGGGCTGCCGCCGTTGACCCAGTTCGACCAGAGCATGACCTCGTAGCCCAGGCTGGCGCATACGGCCAGCCCGATGCTGTCGATCCGGCCGTACGGCGGCCGGCACAACGTGGGCGCGCGGCCGCTGAGCTTGGTCAGCAGCTCGTGGGTGCGTTCCAGGCTGGCCCGGTCGAAGGCCTCGTCGTGGTGGGTCAGGTCGCTGTGCGCCCAGGTGTGATTCGCCACTTCGTGACCCGCGTCCGTGGCCCGGGACACCGCGCCGGGATCGGCCTGCGCCCTCTCGCCGACCTGGAAGAACGTGGTCTTCGCGCCGTGCCGGCGCAGCATGTTCAGCACCTGTGGCGTCCATTCCCGCGTCGGGCCGTCATCGAAGGTGAGGGCGATGAGGTGGGCCGACGGTGCGGTCCGGAATGTCACCGTCGCCCGGTACGCGGCCGACCCGGACGGGCTCACCGTGCGGGCGGTTGGGCTCTCGGTGTTGAGGGCCGGCTCGGCGGCCAGCCCGGCCGCGGCCCCGGCGGCACCCCCGGCGGTGAGCAGTCCTATTCCGGTGAGCAGTGTGCGGCGATTCACCAGCTAAGTTTCAGTCGGATTTCAGATAATTTCAAAGTAATTCTTGCCATTCCCGGAGGAAATCCGGTGAATCTTTTCCGTCCCCGGTCAGGCCTCGGAGTCGTAGCGGAAGCCGTCACGGAACCGGCGGAACAGGCCGCCCTCGCGCCGCAGCGGCGGCCCGGGCGGCGGGGCGATCGGGCGCTCGTGACCCTCGGGCTCGGTGTAGTCGGCGCGCGCGATCGCGTCCACGACCTGCTCTTCACTGAAATCCCCGGAGCCGGGGATCTCCGGCACGAAGCCGACCAGGTCCCCGTCGAGCATCACCTCGGCCTCCAGCGATGCGGTGCCCTCGTTGCCCCAGATCGCCTCGCGGCCGCCGTCGAGGACGATGCGTACTCCGTAGATGCCGACGCCGCCCTTTTCCAGGTACGCGTCGATGCCGCGATCCCGGAGAGCGTCGGCGACCCGCCGTGCCCGGTTCTCATCCATGCCGCTCAACTTACCTCGGCGCCCGCCGCCGCTCGGCCCCGGCGACCGCGCAGGGTAGCCTGACTGTTCCCTCGGCGCGCCCGGAAGGCTCCCTTGACCACATCGTTTTCTCCTGCCGATCTTCCGACGATCATCGGCGCCCTCCGCGCCGCGGGCTGCGTTTTCGCCGAGGACGAGGCCCAGTTGCTCGTCACCTCGGCGCAGACCCCGGCCGACCTCACCGCGATGGTGGAGCAGCGCGTCGCCGGGCTCCCCCTCGAACAGGTCCTCGGCTGGGCCGAGTTCTGCGGCGTGCGTATTTCCCTGGACCGGGGGGTCTTCGTGCCCCGCCGGCGTACGGAATTCCTCGCCCGCACCGCGATCACGCTCGGCTGGCAGGCGGCCCGGCCCGGGGGGCCGGTCGTTATCCTCGACCTGTGCTGCGGTTCGGGCGCGGTGGGCGCGGCGGTAGCCGCGGCCCTGGGCTCGGCCGAGCTGCACGCCGCCGACGTGGATCCCGCCGCGGTGCGGTGCGCCCGGCGCAATGTGGCCGCCGCGGGCGGCCAGGTGTACGAGGGGGATCTGTACGAGCCGCTCCCGCCCGGGCTGGAGGGCCGCGTCGGCGTGCTGACCGCGAACGTCCCCTATATCCCGACCCAGGAGATCGCGCTGCTGCCGGCGGAGGCCCGGCTGCACGAGGCACGCGTGGCGCTGGACGGGGGGAGCGACGGGCTGGACGTGCTGCGCCGGGTGGCCGCCGGTGCCCCGCGGTGGCTGGCGCCGGGCGGCAGCCTCCTCAGCGAGGTCAGCGAGCGCCAGGCACAGGCGGCCAGGGAGGCCTTCCGCGCGGGCGGGCTGGGTACGCGCGTGACGGCCAGCGAGGACCTGAACGCCACCGTGGTCGTCGGGACCCGGCACCGGTAAAGTGCTGCGGGCGCGGCGTGTCGGCCGGGTGGCCGGTCCGGCGTGATCTCGTTCGGCGTGATCTCGTTCGGCATGGTGCCCAGGCGGTCGCCTTCGGACGGCCCGGCACCGCCGCCGGCTCCCGCATCGCCCCGTTAAGTTCCGTTCGGTATGGGGGTGTTTACCGGCAGTTGACGTGCCCGGAATAAGCCCGCAATGCCATCGCCGGACATTAGCGGCACGTTTGTCCGTGCCCGTCCCGGTGACGGCGGTCCCGTAGCCGGTCGCGGGGATGGCCGCCCCGGAACCGGGCACCAGGGGATAGTCACCCTGGAACCGGACCCCCGGGGGATAGTCGTGCCGGACCCGGTCATCGAGGGCGAAAAGGGGATCTTTATCCGGCACCTGCCGCCTTGACCGGCGCAGCGGCACCCGGCCGCGTCCGTACCGTTATGGTCGATGCCCCCATTTAGCGGCACCTACCTGGCTATGTCTGGTTAGGTGGGCGCATACGCACCCGGGGGGGAGCCCATATGACGCATGCTGCCGGAAGCTGGCGGCGGGTCGCCTTCGCGATGTTCGCGGTCGGCTGGGGAGCGAACCAGTTCTCTCCGCTGCTGGTCGGCTACCGCCATGAACTGCGGCTGAGTACGGGTGTGGAGGCCGGGCTCTTCGCCATCTACGCCGCCACTCTTATCCCCGGCCTGCTCGTCGGCGGCCCGGTGTCGGATCGCGTCGGACGGCGCCCGGCAGTGATCCCGTTCGTCGTGGTCTCCCCGCTGGCCACGACGCTCCTCATGACCGGCGGGCACTCGCTGGCCCTGCTGGCGGCCGGCCGCGCCCTGTCGGGCCTGTGCTCGGGGGTGGTGTTCGGGTCGGCGACCGCCTGGGTGCAGGAACTGTCTCCCGATCCCGCGGTCAGCGCCCGGCGTGCGGCGATCGCGCTGTCGGCCGGCTTTGCGTCCGGCCCGGCGGTGGCGTCGGTACTGGCCCAGTGGGCACCGGATCCGCTTGTCCTGCCCTACCTGCCGCATCTGGTGATCGGGCTGGCCGCCATCGTCGTCATCTGCCTGGCTCCGGAGACCGTGACCAGCCGCCGGCCCCGGTACCAGGCCGCCGGGGCACGTGGGAGTACGCGGGCCCGCAGGCGGCGATGGCCGCCCCGTGCCGTCCGCTCGGGCCGGTTCTGGCTGGCGGTGGCGCCCGCCGGGCCCTGGGTGTTCGGCTCGCTCGCGCTCGCCTTCGTCGTGGTGCCGCAGGAGGCCAGTGGCCCGGGCAGCGTATCGGTGGGCTTCGCCGGCCTGGTCACCTCGCTGACCGTGGCCAGCGGCATCGCGGTCCAGCCGCTGGCCCGGTGGATGGAGGCCCGCCACAGCCTGGCCGGGTCCGTCCTCGGCCTCGGTTTCGCGGTCATGGCCGCGACGGCGACCGCGGTCGCGGTGACCTCCGCCAGCCGGGTCGGCGCGCTTGGCTGCGCCATCGCGTTCGGGCTGGCCTACGGGCTGTGCCTGGTCTCCGGGCTGCGCGAGTGCGAGCGTCTCGCGGACCCGGACGAGCACGGCGCCGTCATCGCCTGTTACTACGCGCTCAGTTACGTCGGGTTTGGCGCCCCCTACCTGATCGCCGCGCTGAACGGCCCGCTGGGCCGGGTCGGCGCGCTGGGTGTCCTGGCCATCGCCGCCGCCCTGACCGCCGTGTGGGCCACCACCCGCACCGGCAGTCCCGGCCCGTCCGCCGGCCCTCCCGTGACCACCGAGGCCGCCGTCATGGCCAAAGTGAGCTAAGCGCCAGGGCTCTGGGCCCTGGTGTGGCCAGTCGGCCGGCCGCACGGCCACGGGTCAGGCGGATGCGGCTCTCAGTCCGCGCCGTGGTTCTCCTGGGGCGGAGCGGTCGCCGCGTGGTCGGTCGCGCGGTGCTCGGCGGGGACGAGGTGCGGCGCCACCGTGGGGGCGTCCTCGATGTGGTCCGGAGGGGCCAGGCCGAGCAGCCGGTAGACCTCCGCGCCGTCCACCGTTTCCTGGTCGATGAGCAGGTCGGCGAGCTGGTCCAGCTGGCCCTCATGGCCGTGCAGCAGCTCGATCGCCCGCTGTTCGGCCTCGCGCAGCAACCGGGCGACCTCCCGGTCGATGACGGTCTGGGTGGACTCGGCGTACGGCCGGCTCGAGAAGCCGGGGCTGCCGCCGTCGAGGTACATCGATCCGCCCTGCGGGTAGCCGACCGGGCCGACGGCGGGGGACAGGCCGAACTCGCGGACCATCCTGGTGGCCAGGTCCGTGGCCGACGCCAGGTCGTTGGCGGCGCCGGTGGAGCCCTGATTGAACTTGACCAGCTCCGCGGCGCGGCCGCCGAGGCGCACCGCGAGCGACTGGTAGAGGTAATCCTCGGGGTACAGGTGCCGTTCGACCAGCGGAAGCTGCTCGGTGACCCCGAGCGCCTGCCCGGCGGGCAGGATCGTCACCTTGGCCACCGGGTCGGCCTGCGGGGACAGCGCGGCGACCATGGCGTGGCCGGCCTCGTGCACCGCCACCGAGCGCTTCTCCGACGGCAGCAGCACGTTGGAGTCCTCGCGGCGCCCGAGGATGATCCGGTCCCGCGCGGCGGAAAAGTCCGCGGCGGTGATGATGTGGCGCGCGCCGCGGACCGCGAAGATCGCGGCCTCGTTGACCAGGTTGGCCAGGTCGGCGCCGGAGAATCCCGGGGTGCCGCGGGCCACCGCGTTCAGGTCGACGTCCGGGGCGAGATGCTTGCCTCGGCAGTGCACGGCCAGGATCGCGGCCCGCTCGCTCACGTTGGGCAGCGGGATGGTGACCTGCCGGTCGAACCGGCCGGGGCGCAGCAGTGCCGGGTCCAGCACCTCGGGGCGGTTCGTCGCGGCGAGCACGACGATGCCCGAGGCGGGATCGAAGCCGTCCATCTCCGACAGCAACTGGTTCAGCGTCTGCTCGCGCTCGTCGTTGGAGGCATAGACCTGCCCGCCGGAGCGGCGCTGCCCGATCGCGTCGATTTCGTCGATAAAAACAATGGCGGGAGCGCGCTTGCGCGCCTCGTTGAACAGATCGCGGACGCGGGCCGCGCCAACGCCGACGAACAACTCCACGAAGCTGGAGCCCGCGACGGAGAAGAACGGCACGTCAGCCTCGCCGGCCACGGCCCGGGCGATCAGCGTCTTTCCGGTTCCGGGCGGCCCGATCATGAGGACGCCGCGTGGCGGCGTCGCGCCCACCCGGCGGTACCGTTCGGGCTCCTTGAGGAAGTCGACCACCTCGGAGATTTCCCGCTTGGCGCCGTCGTACCCGGCGACGTCGGAAAACCGCGTCGTGGGCCGCTCGGCGTCGAACACCTTGGCCCGGGACCGGCCGACGCCCATGACGCCCTGAAGCTGGCCGGCGGCGTTACGCGAAAGCCGGAACCACAGGTAGCCGAACAGCAGCAGCGGCAGCAGGATGAACGACCAGGACAAGACCTCTTCGCCGAACGAGGAGCCCGTAGCCGCCGCCGTCACCTGGACGTGCGCCGTCTCGAGCTGGCTCAGCAGCGAGGAGCCCGCCTGGCTCGGGATGATGGTGGTGAAGTCTTTCCCGTTCGTCAGCGTCCCGGTGCTCGTCTGCCCGCTCTGCGCCAGGGAGATGGTCTTGACCTGGTGCGCCGAGACGTCCGAGAGGAACTGCGTGTAGTTCAGCTTCGCGGGGGAGGAGGTGTGCACGGCGGGCAGCGCCAAATACAGCAGCAGCATGATGCCGATGGCGATGGGCCACAGCCAGTGCCGCCAGGCGGGCGGCGGCGGCGGAGCAGAGGGAGTCGGCTTGTCGCCCCGTGGCGGGGGCGTTACCTGCTTGCTCATGGGGTGTCCACTGTCATGATGTCAGTTTGCCTTACGCCAATTGATCTTTGTCCGCGCCGGATGACCGGTTCGCTGGACGCGTAATATCGCGATGGCGCCACGGGTGGTGCGCTCAGTCAGGGGCTGGTGAGGCTCATGTCGTCCCAGTAGATGATGGTGCCTTTGCTGGCGCTGGTGAAGTTCGGCTCCAGGCCGGCGTTCACCTGACCGGTGCCGGGTTTGATCCCCTTGATGGTGAGCTGGGTCCAGGTGCCCGCGGTGAGGGTGACGGTGGCCCCGTTGGCGCTGCTGACGTAGGTGCCGCTGCCGTTGAGCAGGTCCACGTTCAGGTTCACCTTCACCGTGGCGGTGGCGCGCACCCAGATGCTGGCGGTGTAGGTCTTGGCCGAGCTGACCGGGGCGTACCAGGCCGGGCTGCTGTCGAGGTCCCAGCCGCCGCTGCCGGAACTGGTGGTCTGGGCCAGTGCCCACGACCCCGAATGCACCACCGTGGCCGAGCGGGCGACGGTGGAGCCCCAGTGGTCGGCGGGCACGCCGGCGCTCTCAAAACCGGGGTTGGGGACCAGGTTCCCCGGCGGCGGGGTGGCCTGGTAGGTGAACTGGCCGGCGGTGCCGGCCGCGCTGGTGCCGCCGGAGGTGGTCACGGTCACGCCGACCGTGCCGCTGCCGGCCGGGGAGATCGCGGTACATGAGGTCGCCGCGCAGGACACCCCGGTGGCGGGGGTGACGCCGAACGACACGCTGCCCCCGGACAGGTTCGAGCCGGTCACCGTCACCGCCGTGCCGCCGGCGGCCGGGCCGCTCGATGGGCTGATCCCGGTCACCGCCGGAGCGGACGGCGGAGGCGTGCTGGTACCGGCGGCGACTTCGTAGACCACCGCGCTGTTGAGGTCGTTGCCGAAGAACACGTCGCCCTGGGCATCAACCGCCACGCCGCCGTTCTGGGGATAGTTGTCGGTCCCCCCGCTGAAGATGGCGGTGCCGTTCGCGGCGTACGCCCCGGTCGCCGGGTTGCCGGTGAACTCCATGATCCGGTCGTTCTGGGCGTCGAAGACGAACAGGTCACCGCTGTGGTCCACGGCCAGGCCGGTGGGCTCGTCCAGCTGGCTGGTCCCCGCGCCCATCCCGCCGGTGCCCGCCACGGTGATCCCGGCCGCGGCATAGGCCCCGGTCGAGGCGCTGAAGAGATACTCCTGCACCTGGCTGCCCGCCGGATTGGAGACGAACAGATCACCATTGGCGTCCAGGGCGAGCCCGCCCACCCCGGTGATGAGGCTTAGCGACCCGCTGCTGGGCACGGTGGCCACGACGGTCCCGGAGGCGGCGTAGGTACCGGCCGTAGCGTTGTACGGGAATTCCAGCACCTGACTGCCGGACGCCACGAACAGGTCGTTGTTTGCATCGAACGCCATGGCGGTGACGGTCAGCTGGGCCAGCTGGGCGCCGCCGGGCACCGCCGAGCCCGAACTCGGATAGCTGCCCGCCGACGCGTTCCACGGGTACTCCAGCACCCCCGGGCTGTCCGCGTTGGCCACGAACAGGTTGTTGTGACTGTCCAGGGCGGGCGCGTCACCGGTCCCCGCGATCGCCGGGCCAGACGCTGAATAGTTGCCCTTGGCCGGACTGTACGGGAACTCGTAGACGGGCCCGTCGGCGACGAACAGGTTGCCGTGGCTGTCCAGGGCGACCGAGCTTATCCCGCCGTTGGTCCGGCCGACCTGGCTCATGATCGTGCCCAGCGGCGCGAAGCTCCCGCCCGTGTTGGTGAACTCCAGCACGAGGTCCCACACCGACTGGCTCGGGTCCGACGTCTGCGCGGTCTGGGTCGCGAACAGGTCGCCGCCGGAGTTGAAGGCCAGGCCCGTCGGGCCCAGCATGTTCCCGCTGCCCACCACGGTCCCGGTGCTGGCGTACGAGCCGGTGGCCGAGCTGTACGTGAACTCCTGCACGCCGTTGTAGCCGAGGTAACCGTAGGAGACGAAGAGGTCCCCGCTGGGGTCAAGGGTGACCCACAGGGCGAGGTTGGGCAGCCCGCCGCCGATCTCCGTGCCGCTGGCCGCGTAGCTGCCCGCGGCGCTGCTGAAGGGGTACTCCATCACCCGGCCGTTGTACTCGTCGGCAATGAACAGGTCCCCCTTGGCGTCCAGGGTGACCGATGATGGCCGGTCGAGCTGGTTGCTCCCGGTGCCCATACCCCCGGCGCCCGCGACCGTGCTGGCCGTCGTGGCGTAGCCGCCGGCCGCGCTGTTGTAGGCGAACTCTTCCACCCGGCTATTCGAGCTGTCCGCGATGAACAGATCACCCTTGGCGTCGAGAGCTATCCCGCCCGGGTCGCTGAGCTGGCTGAGCCCCGACCCGGCTGTCCCCGTGCCGGCGACGACCTTCCCGCTCGTGGCGTAGCTGCCGGTGGACGCGTTGTACGCGTACTCCACCACCCGGTTATTGAGGCTGTCGCTCACAAAGAGGTCGCCGCTGGCATCCAGGGCCACCCCCGTGGGGTAGGAGAGCTGGCTGAGCCCCGAGCCCTTTCCGCCGGCCCCGGCGACCGTTGTCCCCGCCTGCGCGAAGGACGTCGCCGAGGTGGCGGTGTACTCAAGGACCCGGTTGCTGGTCTGGTCGGCGACGAAGAGGTCGCCCTTGGCATCCACCGCGATCCCGGCCGGGCCCGAGAGCTGGCCGGAGCCGATGCCGAAAGCCGCCACGCCAGCCACCGGGACGGCGGGGGCGGTGAGGGCCGCGGCGGAAGCGGCACCGCCCAGCCATACGGAAGGCAAAAGGCCTGTCGCCGACAGGACCAGCAGGGTCGCACCCAGCGACCCCAGCCGTCGGGCATGGCGACCCAAGGTGAGATGAGCTCTTTTCAGCATGACACGCCCCTCCGGCCCGAGGCGTCACACTGGGGCTCGCATCGCAAACGTCGGATAAATCGGGAAATCTACTACCGCGTGTAGGACGCGCCACGCACGGGTTCGGTTTACCTGTGGCGTGCCTCCCGCAGACAGCAGAGCTGGGAAAACACCTGGCCCGGTGGCCGGGGACACCGCTGGCCATGGCAGCCGCATCGGCCTGGCTACCCACTCCGGCCGCGAGTGAGACGCTTCCGCGCCGGGCATAGGCGCACGGCAGTCACCGTTCCGCCGCGTTGGCAGAGCCCGGAAACAGCTAATGCCTCTATCCCTGGCATGCCGGGCACCAGAACTTGATCCGTTCCTGGCCCGGAGGGCCTTGCTCGCCCCTTCTGATTCTGGTCCCGCACCGTCGGCACGGCTGCCCGGCGCGGCCGTACACCCACAGTTGCTGGCCTCGGCGGTCCACCCCGGTGGTGACCCGCTGCGTCCGGTCCTTGTTGGCCTCCAGCATCTGGTGCGCCAGGTCGACCAGCTTGTGAACGTCCCTGATCTTGCCGACCGGCCGCCACGGCTGTATGCCGCGCAGGAACAGAATCTCTGCAACATAAACATTGCCGATCCCGGCGAGGTTCTGCTGGTCGAGCAGGGCGTCGGCGGCCGGGCGGTCCGGGTCGGCGCCGAGCCGCCGCACGGCCTCGTCCGGGTCCCAGTCGGGGCCGAGCAGGTCCGGGCCGAGGTGGCCGGTGACCCGCTCCTCCCGCGCGGTGGGCAGGACCTCGACGATGCCGAGTTCGTACCCGACCGCCCGCGCCTCGGCATTCTCCAGGATCAGGCGGATCCGGTAGCTCTCCCGCAGCCGCTCGGACGCGGGCGCGATCCGCCAGCGGCCTTCCATCTTGAGGTGCGTGTGCACGGTCAGGCCGTTGTCCGTGCGGACGAGCAGATGCTTGCCCCGCGCCACGACCTCCGTGACGGTGCGGCCGGCCAGGTCGGTCAGCGCAAAGCGGGGCACCCGGAAGTCGCTGCGCGTCAGCTCGCTGGCGGCCAGCGCGTCGTGCAGCAGTCGCGCCGCGTGCCAGACGGTGTCCCCTTCAGGCATGGCTCCAGCATGCCTGAAGGGGACACCGTGAGGTGACGGCGCCGCCCAGGAAGACGCCGCCCAGTAAGGCGTTGCCCAGCAGGCTGGCCCAGCAGGCTGCTCAGTAGCGGGTGTCGTCCGGCCGGCCGTAGGGGTCCTCGTACGGGTCATCCGGACGGCGGTCGTCGCGGTTGCCGGACCTGCGCCCCCGCGGAGGTCCGCCCGTGCCCCCGGATCCTCCCGGCGGCGCGGGGTCCCCGTACGTGCCGGGGTATGGCGTGTTCCCGTTGCTGGCGGGCCCCGGGTAGGCCGGGCTGCCGTTGCTGCCCGGGCCGCGATAAGCCGGGGAGCCCCCGGTCCTGGGCGAGGACGGGTCCGGATACGCGGGGTCCGGGTACGCGGGGTCCGGGTAGGACGGTGCGCCGGACGCCGGGCCAGGAAGCGCGGGCCGCGGGGGCCGCGGGCCGCTGGCCGCCGGCGGGCGGGCACCGCTGGCGGGCGGCCGGGTTCCCCCGGGCGGGGACGCGTGCCGGGAGCCGCGGGCCGGAGGCTCGTAACCGCCGGTGCTCTCGGGGTAGGAGCCGGCCGGGCGCGCACCGTTGCGGTACCCACTGTCGCCATACGGGTCGCGCCGCCCCGCCGGGCCGCCGGCCGCGCCGGGGCCGGTGGGGGCATTAGGCCCGCCAAAGCTATTGGGGCTGCCGGGAGGGTTGGGCCCGCTGGGGCCGCGGTACCCGCCGGGTCCGGCCGGGGGCAGCGCTGCTCTGGTCCCGCTGGGGGCGCCCGGCGCGGGGCGTCCATCTGATCCGGGACGTCCGCCCGATCCTGGTGCACCGCGCCGCGATGAGCCGGAGGCCGGTGCCCCGGCCGGCCCGGGTGCCCCGGCCGGCCCGGGTGCCCCGTAACCGCGCGGGTCGGCGCGCATGGTCTGCGTCTCGTCCGCCGATGTGTCGGGCCGGCCGTGCGAGGGCCGATGAGCCTCGCGAGAGCCACGGTAGGACCGGCTGTCGCTGGCCTCCCGTGCGTGCCGGGAGAACGACGCACTGGTCAGGGGGTCTTCGTCGGCTCCGCGTGGGGACTGCGCCGGCTCACCCCGGCGCCGCGACCCTCCTGGCCTAGCGGGCGCCCCGGGCCCAGCGGGCGCCCCGGGCCCGCTGTCAGGCTGCTGGCGCGGACGCGGTGCCGTACCTTCCTCTGGTTCTGCGGCACGCCTGCGCGCCCGGCGGCCACCATGCCCCGTGGGGGGAGCGTCCGCCGGGACCGGGGCGGACACCATGTCCGACGAGGCCGGGCCTGCGTGCACGCCGCGCCGGCCGGACCCGCCGGACCGGCCGGCGCTGTCGCCCGGCGCCCAGGGCTGGCCGGAATCGCCCGCGGACTGCGCGGTCCGCGCCGTCGTGGCCAGCGGCTTGTCGGAGGATAGGTCGCTCCAGAACTGATCGTCGGAAACGCCGTCGACCTCGTCGGCGCTGGGCCACGGATCATTGTCGTAGTCCTGGCGGGAGCGGCCGATCCGGATCTGCGGCTTCTGGATCTTCGCGATCCGCCGCCGCCCGGCGCGGGAACCGTCGCCGGTTTCGCCAGCGTCCTCGGCCGGGATGTCCGGGCTGGACAGGGGGGAGAACGGGCCGTCGGTCAGCGTGGTCGGCGCGTCGTCATAGTCGGACGGCCGCGCGGGATCGGAAGCGGGGGCGCGTCGGCGGCCGCCATGCGCGCCATGACCGCCATGCCCGCGCGGGCCTCTGCCCGCCGGACCGCCGAAGTCTCCGGTCGCGGGCCCAGCGAAGTCTCCGGTCGCAGGGCCAGGGAAGCCGCCGGCCGCAGGGCCGCCGAAGTCGCCCGCCGCAGGGCCAGGGAAGCCGCCGGCCGCAGGCCGGCCAAAGTCTCCGCCTCCAGGCCCCATCGCGCCCGCCGGGCCCATCGGGTCCACCGAGCCGGGACCGGCGCCATACCCGCCGGGACCGGCCACACGCTCGCCCGGCTCCGTATCGCGGCGGTCACCGGGGAAGGACGCGGGCGAGTAGCGGTCCGCCGGCGGGAAGTTCTCGCCACCGGTGCCCTCGCGGGCCGACCCCGGGTACCGGCCCCGGGAAGAGTCGGCGTCTCGCCCGCGCTCGCCGGCGCGGTCGCGGTAACCGCGCGGCCGCTCGCTGCGCTCACTACTCATCGGGCCGGTCATCGGGCCGGTCATCGGGCCGGACACGCGTGTGTCGGCCGCGGCGTCGTACCCGTCGTACTCGTCGTACCCCGCGGCACTCTGGCCGTAGCCGGTGTGCGGCGCGGCGTCTGTATCGTCGAATCCGGCCGCAGGCCGGCCGTCGGCCGTTCGCTGGCCCGTCCCCGTTGTCACCAGGCTGCTGCGATCGCCGCCGCGCGCGCTGCGGGCGGCCCGGCGCGCCGTGACGTAATCGGGGACTTCGTAGTCGTCATCGTCGCCGGAACGGCGCCGGGAAGGCCTGGCGGCCTTACCCCGGTCGGCCACCGACCGCATCCGGCCAGCCAGCGACGCCGACCGGCCCGACCTGCTCCCGCCTCTGACCAGCCGGTCGCCGGCTCCTGCGTCATCGGACGTGGGCTCATTGCCTCGTCCCGACTTCAGGCTGAGGTACAGGGCCGCGAGAATCGTGGCAATCACCACAACCCCGAGGACCACGAGCAGAGTCATTCAACCACCTAACAAACCATGGCCTCCTGGGTGGCACTAGCGAGGCTCACGCGGCCATCGACGCGGACCTGCCCCCGGTTTCGCTAGCGCCCTGGACCCGTTTACGCCTGGTCGCCCCGACGTCCGATTGTTCCGGACCGTACGGCCGATGTCCGATGATTTACCAAAGTTCCCGTGTCATTGGTCCGGTACCGGTCCATTAGCCGTGGCCGGCTCTGTCCGTCCGAGATCTGGCCGTCCGGAGAGTCGCGATTCCGGCTAGTCCGCTCATAATCTGGCGGTGACGGCCATGCGGCCCCGTGCGATCGCCGCGTGCGCGATCGCCTCCCAGGCGGACAGGGTCGGCGCGCCGTTCGGCAGGTTCAGCGTGGAACTTAGGGCGTACACGGTGAAGCGATAGCTGTGCCCGGGGTCGTCCGAGCACGGCGGGTCGTAGCTGGCCTGGCCCAGGCTGTTGTCCGCCTGCTTGGCCCCCGGGGGGAGCAGGGGGCCGTTCTGGATGTCGGTGGTCGCCGCGGGGATGTCGAACACGATCCAGTAGATGTACGGCGTAATCGGCGCGGCGGCGTCGTCCACGACGATGGCGTAGCTTTTCGTCCGGGACGGTGCCCCGGTCCAGTCGAGCGGCGGGCTGATCTTCGCCCCGTGGCAGGTGAAATGCTGCAAGAGCGCGCCCTGGCTGAAGGCGGCGCTGCTCACGGTCATAGTGGACGGCGCATCCGGGGTCAGGCTCCCGGTCCCGGAGCCGGCCCCGCACCCGGCGAGCAGGATCGTCGCGGCCGCACCGGCGATGCCCGCGCGAGGGCCGCGGCCCACACGCCGGAACCGGCTCACGCGCCCGTCACCGTTGCCCTTCGGTTGCCATAGGTAGCTCGACGCCCCGGGAAGCCGGATGGCTTCCGGTGCCCGATCCTATGTGGGCCACGGGCGGCCCAGCGCAGTGACGGGCGGGCGTGTCCGTTCTATTCGGGCTGGCGGGAGTTTCCCAGCATGATCTCGTCCCACGAAGGGACGGACGACCGCCGGCCGCGTGCTCCGGCCGCCTTCTTGCCGCGCCCGCGGGCCGGAGCCTCGTCCGCGCGCTTGTCGTCCCCCGGCTGGGTCGCCGGCTGGGTCGCCGGCTGGG
>Ga0182014_10003179_pt1 | contig 19945 bp, 11 predicted proteins | sample 612S2DmetaG_FD_120489 | JGI IMG/M metagenome (GOLD analysis project Ga0182014, IMG submission 120489) | Permafrost microbial communities from Stordalen Mire, Sweden - 612S2D metaG | ecosystem: Environmental > Terrestrial > Soil > Wetlands > Permafrost | place: Sweden: Stordalen | collected... | reverse complement strand
CGCCTGGCAGAAGTTGTTGGACACGAATCCGAACTATGAGGGCAAAGATAAAGTCTTGGAACTGATGGCTCAGGCGAAAAAGCATGCAGGCGTCAAACCGGGCACGCCCGCGAAGTCTTTGCAGTAGGCTTGCTCAGCGCGGCTGGACGATACGCGAACTTAAGCGAGGGCAGCGGTTGGGCTGCGAGGAAGGTTGGTGGGTTCTCATGAGCAACAAAAGCTTTCGTCCAGGCAATTGGTGGCTTGTGGTGGTTGCGTTATTCGCACTTGGCCAATTTGCGCCCGCCGGCAATGCTCCCCAGGTTTCCGGTTCCTACGAAGTGGTGCAAAACACGAATCATGGTTCCCAGGCACAGATCCGGATGCGTATCCATCTGGTGAATCACGGGCCGCAGGAACTGTCCATTCAGAAGATGATTCTCTGGGATTTTTCCCACCCTGATCGAGGCGGAACGCAGGCCGCTGCGGTCACGCTCCATGCCCACGCGTCAGCGGACACAACCCAGGAATTCACCATCCGGCGTCCGGAATTCGAGTCGTGGCGAAGGGGGATGCGGCCAAGACTTGTCCTGGAACTCGCCGCGCCCGGCCATAGCAAGAGCACCGCGGTAGTTCGACTCGACCGGATTTCTGGCCAGGAGGTGAAGTGACCATGCGCCTCCGCAACTTGCCTCCGCTGGTTTCTGTTCTTGTCGCTTTTGTACTCGTGTTGTTCACTCCCCAGGTTTTGCTCGCCCAGTACGCCATCAGTACCGTGGCTGGCGGCGGCCCGAATAATCTGACGGCTCTGAGTGCCAGCATCGGCTATCCGGGCAGCATCGCGTTCGACACAGCGGGTAATGCCTACATCGCGGATTCCTACTCGAGCAATATTTTAAAAGTGAATACGACCGGCACTCTCACCATCGTGGCCGGTAACGGGACCAGCGGCTACTCCGGTGACGGCGGACTCGCAACCAGCGCCGCGCTTAGCCATCCCGAAGGTGTGTTCGTGGACGGCTCGGGAAACATCTTCATCGCCGACACAGATAATTCCGTGATTCGCGAGGTCACAGCATCGACCGGCGCCATTGCCACCGTGGCGGGAACCTTTTATCCGCCGGGCGCTCAGTGTCTCTACTCCGGCGATGGCGGGCCGCCGACCAGCGCGAGGCTCTGTGAGCCTTACGGAATTTTTCTAGATAGCACGGGAGATATTTTCATCGCGGACACAGACAGTGCGGCGATCCGCGCGGTGAATACCGGGACCGTCGCGATCACGCTTGCTGGAGTTGTGATCCAGCCCGGCACCATTGCAACCGTAGCTGGCAATGGCTCTAACGGCTACTCCGGCGATGGCGGCGCCGCGACGAGCGCACAAGTCGATCTTCCCGAGGGGCTATTTGTCGATGCCTCGGAAAATATTTTCATCGCGGACACTGACAATAACCGCATCCGCGTGGTGAATACGGGGACCACGCAAATTACGATTGCCACAATTCCGATCCCGCCAGGCGATATTCAAACCGTAGCTGGCGACGGAACCGCTGGCTACTCCGGCGACAATGGACCAGCAACCAGTGCGGAAATTAACATTCCGAATGGCGTCTTCGTAGACAGCACGGAAGACATTTACATCGCAGATACCGTGAACTCCGTGATCCGCGAGGTCACGGCATCGACCGGCGACATTGCTACCGTGGCTGGCGATGGAACGGCCGGCTACTCCGGCGACGGCGGGATAGCCACCAGCGCGGAACTGGACAGTCCCAGCAATATCTTCGTGGATGTTGCTGGTGACATCTTTATCGCGGACACGGACAACTTTGTGATTCGCGAGGTGGTGGCATCGACCGGCGACATTCAGACCAACATCGGAAATAATACGCTGGCCTATTCCGGCGATGGCGGGTCTGCTGATAATGCGGAATTGAACGCGCCTGGAGGCGTGGCCATTGATGGCTCGGGAAACTTCTATATCGCTGACTCCGCCAACTCGGTAATCCGCGCGGTGAATACGGGAACCACACAGATCACGATCGCCGGAGTTGCGATTCAGCCAGGCGACATTCAAACCGTGGCCGGAAAAGGCATTGCTGGCTATTCCGGCGACGGTGGCGCAGCCACAAGCGCGGAACTCGACAGTCCTGAGGGCGTCTTCGTAGACAGCTCGGGGAACATTTTTATCGCGGACACAAATAATTCAGTGATTCGTGAGGTGGCAGGTTCGAGTGGCACGATCACCACCGTGGCTGGCGATGGCACAGCCGGCTACACCGGAGATGGCGGACCCGCGATCAGCGCAGAACTCAACAGTCCTTTCGGTGTCTTCGTAGACAGCGCGGAAAATATTTTCATCGCGGACACCAGCAATTCCGTGATTCGCGAGGTCACGAACTCTAGCGGCTTTATTAACACCGTGGCGGGCAGCGCCACATCTTGTCAGGTGCCCACTGACACTTGTGGGGATGGCGGACTCGCTACCGCCGCGCAGCTTAATTCCCCTGCTGGCGTGTTCGTCGATGTTGCGGAAGACATCTTCATCGCGGACACATTCGATTTTCGCATTCGTGAGGTCACAGCCTCGACCGGCAACATTGCCACTGTGGCTGGGACCGGTGGACGCGGTTACGCGGGCGACGGCGCCGCGGCCACCAGCGCTCTGCTGGATACTCCATACGGCCTGTTCGTCGACACCGCGGGAGACATTTTCATCGCGGATACCGACAATGCTGCGATTCGCGAGGTGGTAGCGGCCACCGGGTTCATTCAAACCGTGGCTGGAATCCCCGCCACCGCAACCGGAACGCCCACCCCCGGTTTCTCTGGCGATGGCGGCCCATCCACCAGCGCGCAACTGAACTCACCCTCGAGCTTATTTGGTAACTCTGCCGGAAACCTGTGGGCCGCGGACACCGACAACTCGCGCATCCGCGAATTGGTTCCGTCGATCTTTGTCAGCGTTACTCCGAATCCAGTCAACGTTACAGTCGGTACCCCGCAGCAGTTCACGGCGACGGTAACAGGAAGCACCAATCAGTCCGTAACCTGGCTGGTGAATGGAACCGTGGGGGGAAACTCGACGGTGGGGACAATCTCGACCACTGGACTATTTGAGGCGCCAGGAACGATCCCGGTGCCGCCCACGGTCACGGTAACCGCAGTCGCGGTTGTCGATGGCAGTTCCTCGGGATCGGCCCAGGCAACGATTGTCGCAGGCGGTGAAGTGAAAGTCGTAGTGAGTTCCAACCCGACCGTCAGCGAAGTTTATACCAGCACTACGCAACCCTTCATCGCAACTGTGACCGGGACAACCAACACCGCCGTGACCTGGCAAGTGAGCGGAGTGACGGGCGGCAACGCGACCGTTGGGACCATTTCCAGTGCGGGCCTCTACACCGCGCCAGCCGCCGTGCCAACGCCAGCAACGGTCTATATCAAGGCAATCTCACAGGCGGACTCGAATGCCCAGAACTCCGTGTCAGTGATGATCGTCACCGAGCCATCCGCGGCCGACCCTCCGCCTCAAACCACGTCCCCGGGAAGCATGGTGACGTACTCTCTTCTGATGAATGAAAATACGGGCGACCCGAAGTACGCGATCAAGCTTGCCTGTTTGCCGAGTTCATTGCCGCTAGGCGCTACATGCGGTTTTTCGCCTTCCACGATCACGCCAGGGACTCAGGCGGTGCCGTTCACGTTGACCATCACCGTGCCCTCGGGTTCGGCGCTGCTGGAGAAACCCAACCGAATGCGGCTGCAACTCTACTTCGCTTTCGTGCCGCTGGCGGCCATTTTATTTGCCGGCGTCGGGGGCCGAAATAAGCGGCGCCGTTGGCTTTGGCTGGCATTGCTGTGCGTTTTTCTCCTTCTTCTGAATGCCTGCGGCGGAGGCTCCAATTCGAGTCCCACGAATCCAGAGCTTGGGACTTACAATGTCCAGGTTCAAGGAACGACGACAGCACAACCCAACCCGGTAACCATCAGCACCGCAGGCTTGACGGTGCAATGAGGGTGACAGGGGTTGGCAGGTGAGCGTTGCACAGGAACTGCGCGGATTGTTAGCGCGAAGACCGCTCCAGTTGCTCGTGTTGGCTGCGTTGCTCACCGCCGTGGCCGCCCGCTCCCTGCTCTTGAAGTTCAGCGTCCTCGACCTGGATATCTGGTGGCATCTAAAGGTGGGCGACTGGATCGTCGAGCACCATGCGTTTCCGCACACCGGCATCCTTTCGCGCACCGCAGCCAATCGGCCCTGGGCGGCCTACAGTTGGGGTTATGAGGTGCTGCTGTCGCGCGCCTACGCCTGGTTCGGATTGGTGGGCGTGGGAATGTTTGGCACGCTGCTGACCTTGGCGGTCGCGTGTGCCGTGTACTGGATGGTCCGCAGGCTTTCCGGAAAGTTCTGGGTGGCGTGCATTCTGGCCACAGTAACCTGCTCGGCATTCCTGTTCAGCCTGATGCCGCGGCCGGTTTTTCTGTCGATGATTCTGTTCGCGGTAACGCTCACGCTGCTTCTCGAGGCCCAGCGCACCGGCCGCGCTGCAGTTCTTTACTGGCTGCCGCTGGTGTTTCTCGTGTGGGCGAACTGCCACATTCAATTTGTTTACGGCATCTTTGTGGTTGGCCTGTTCACCGGAGTGCATCTGCTCCAGCAACTGGGCGCACACCTTGGCGTCACTCCGGATTTCGCGCTTGCCTCCCAGTTGTCCGCCCGCAAACTCGTTCTCGTCTTCGCTGCCTGCGTGTTTGCCAGCTGCCTCGGACCTTATACCTATCACCTGTACGCCGTGGTTTTTGCCTACGCGGGTTCCAAATTTCCTTACACTTTCATTCGCGAGTTCCAGGCCCTCAACTTTCGTGCCTTCAGCCACTACGTGGAGCTGTTGCTCACTGGCGCTGCATTCTTCACTCTGGGACGGCAGCGGCGCGTCGATTGTTTTAAGCTGGCGCTGCTGACGGTCGCCAGTGTTGTCGCCTTCCGCACCATGCGCGATTCATGGTTCCTCTGCATTGCAGCGGCGGCCTGCATGGCGGACTGCTGGGGGACGGAAGTTGAACGCGAACCCAGCGAGACTCTTCCCGAGAAAGCGGCGGTGGCGGCGGTGCTGGCTCTGTTCATGTTTCTGATTGCCCGCAACGTGGGTTTCGACACTCGCGGTCTGGACGCCGCCATGAGCAGCGTCTTTCCCGTGAAGGCTGTCAACTTCCTTCGCCAAAACCCGCAGCCCGGCCCGCTCTACAACACCTTCGACTGGGGAGGGTTTCTGACCTGGTATATGCCGGACTATCCGGTGGCGATTGACGGCCGCACCGATCTTTACGGAGATGAGATGGATATGCGCTTTTTCGAATCAGAGAGAGGCGATGCCTCCTACATCGACGATCCATATCTGAATGAGTCAGGAGTGGTCGTCCTGCAGAAGCAAAAACCGCTTGTCACTGTCTTGAGCGGGGATCAACGCTTTCAGAAGATCTACGAAGACCGTCTCGCGGTGGTGTTCGCGCGGCGCTAGCCATCGGCCCTCGATGATCGTCCCTCGGCACTGCACATATTATGGTGCAGCCTTTGTTCAAGAAAAAACGCTCGATTCCTCGCAAAATCTAGAAAGCAAAGGACCGGAAATTTTCTTGCCTCCTAGATCTATGGTTCTTAAGGTAGTTACTGGCAAAATCTTAAGAACATTGGAGTTACGGGTGTTAGCCCCCAGCTCTTGTCTGTCCCTGGTTCCCGTAGCCCTGGTCCCAGTCTGTCCCCCGGGTTTCCCGTAAAATATCTCCTCTAAAGGACTTAGCTATGGAATGTGCCCCGCGGGTTGATCGCAAGTAATTGATAACGCTGGGGTCAGGTCGGGGTATATACCCCGAAAGATGCATTTTCCTGCTAAATCTATGATTTGATTGGGCAAGAAAAGGAGATACCCACGTAAAATATCACTTCTAAAGGACTTACGGCAGCGGGATATCTGGCTGCGATTTCCGCAACTGCGCGCGGGAACGCCGCCACTTACATTAAAAGGCGAGCGCCGAGCAGGTGCGAACCTGGCGCGCCTGGTCGAGTTGTCAAAGAACTGGGAAAATTCGCTGTTATCAAAAAGTTAACTAAACTTAATGTCATATTACCGTGTTGCAAAAGATTTGTCAAGCGAAAAAACACAACGGCGGGACGCTCCGGTCGCAGCTTTACAAAACACGTGGCTGTTACGAAACTCGTGCCGTCCGCTGACGAGAAGCTGCAAAACCGAAAACCGTCCTGTAACCCAGGTAAATTCCGATAACCGTGAGAATGATCACAAAGGGCGAGGCCGGCGAGCCATAAAGAACGCTAGCCGCCGGGAACGAGGACGCATCGATATAGGCTAGCAGTGTGATCCTGTCGCCTATGGCAACAGCACTCGCCAAACCCAACGCAAGGATCGGGGCAGGATGTTTCGTCCTGAAGAAAGTGGCCAAAAGAAGACCGATGGCGCCGAGGGCAACCAAAACAGGGAAAGCCATGGAATAGCCCTTGGCCACCACCGCCGCAATCTTCGCTTGAACCGGGATTGCGAGCTTGACGGAGCTAGCGCGTGTCACACTTTCCACGAAGAGTCGCAAAGTCGGCGTTTCGATGACCGTTCCTGGAGCTAACGCCGCCAGTGGGACCAGAACTTGGCCCCGGCCAGGCACCTCCAAAAGAATGTTCCCGGTCTCGACGGGACAACCAGGGCTCTCCATATCGAAACCTACAGCCTCCATCACTGAATACTTAGCGCGAACATCCGGCTTTGGCAGAATGCGGATTGAGAACTGACACTCGGTGTCGTTGGACAGCACCTGTAGAGTTGGCGGCGCGCCGGCAGCCGCCGCCCAGCCACGAACCGAGCGCAACATGTCGTCGGGCGGAGAGACGGGGCCCACGTTGTCGGCAAAAGCCGCGATTGCTGCCGCCTGGCCGCTGCTGGGACCGGAGCCTACTTGCCCGTCACCCAGTTCGAATACTTCCTTCGCCGCGGCTTTGCCGCTCGTTACTGCTTCTGCAACGTACTCCCATCGAAAGGGCGGAGCTAAGGTTTGCCTGTTAGGAAGACAGGCCAGCGTGCCGATATCGCAGGCCCTATCGATTTGATCGGCTAACGTATCGTAGAAATGCATAGCCTCCGGCGCAGAACGATAATGGCCTGCATCTCCCACTGCGTCGCGGATCTCCCACACAAACCAACCGGCTAAGACTTCACTGCAAGGGATGATTTTCATGGCATTGCAGCTAATCCGCTGCCATGCGGCACCCGTAGGGCCTTCCAGCGATCCGGCAAGTTCCCGGACCGCTGGACTGACGGCGTACGCACGCTGGCGAACCTCCTCGGGAAACGGAACATAACGCCGCCATTCGTTGTGCTGGATACGAGTTAGAGCTCCGTAAGCGCGCAAGAAACTCTTCGCTCTGAATTCGCACGTTTCAAACACGCCATAGTGTCGGTAATTTAGAGTTGCCACCAGGCAATCAGTCGCCCCGAAAACCACGCTTGCCAATGTAAGAGGCAGGACGATAGCCTTTAGCTGACTGGGAACTCGCGGGAAAATCCCTTCTGGAGAACGCGGCGTCCACCCAGGGCGCGCTAGTTCGGGCCGCACTGCTTCAAGAAATGCAACCGCGATCACGACGGCTACCGCGGGGGCAAGCCAAATACCCTCCTCGCGTGTCAAGTAGAAAGCCGCGTAGAGGAGACCGAGACCGACACCCTGCATCACTTTGCGGAGAAGGCCGTAACGAGATGTGCCAGGTCTCGGGAAACTGATCACTACAAGTAACGTGATAACTCCCAGTGACAGACCTGTATACAAGCCTTCGCGAATCACACGCGCGAGCTCCTCATGCCAAAGAACTGGATTGAAGGCAAGCAACGCAAAGAGGATCAGGGCCAGAAAGCTGTTCCCGGTCTTCCTCCGGACTAGTCCTGAAACCGCGGCGGACGCGACGAGATAGACTGCAAGTTCTGCCATCTTGAGCGGTATCGAGGCGTAGTGAGCAGCGGCAATAAACAGCGGATAGAACATCCCCTTGGCGAGGGTAAGGTTGTTATAGGGTCCAAGCCACGCTCCTATCCTCAAATAATGCGCCAGCCGAAGGAACAGCAGATCGTCATGTGGCGCGTCTGCTACCGCCTGCACCGGGAACCCCGTACGCATCCACAGGCTGAGCGCCGACAGAGAGAGCAAGCCCGCATAGTAGACTTTTGTCGACAGCAGATCCGGACACGTAGAAGTCGGCTCGGGCGCCGCCGAAACAGTTTCTTTTTCTTTCCCCGTCGACGGGTTGGGGAAGTTTAAACCGCGAGCGTCAGTCATTTCCCGTGACCGGCCGGAATTCGACGACCACAATTTCCTTGTCGAAGGTTGCAATTGGTTGCGCCGTGAATGCGCCGCGTGAGTAGTTGGCCAACCAGTCTATCGTCTGATAGGAGGTTGGAGCGGCGATGGCGAGGAACCGCTGACGCCGCAGCAAGGCCGTCGCAACGGTCTGTTTGCCGATTCTGATTGCCTCGTCGTTCAGAGACATCGGGAGGAAGACCACTGGGGCGTTGATCGGGTAATAGCTCACCTGCGAATTAAGCGCATTCTCGCTAGTGAGGTCGGTCGGCAGCGGCTCATAGTCGGCTTCTATGAATGCACTGCAAACCAGGACGGGCGCTTTATCTTTGGCAACATTCGCATTTACAAACTCATGCGCCTGCTTGAAATTAATTGCGTGCCGCCGGGAATTCGGTGAGCTGTAACATTCGAATACGGTGACGGCCACCAAGGCGACGCAAAAGATCTGCCTCAGCAGACGGGAATCGATGCGACTGGTCAGCAGGCCCCAGGTCAACGCGCTGCCGGGCGCAACGACTAGGAAGTAGCGTGGGATGACCAGATGCAGCGGAGTGGCCACGCTGAGGCCGTAGAGGATGCCCGCCGGTACCAGAGCCAGGAGAGGACAGAGCAGGATTGCGGGGAAGCAGTCGCGTCCCGGCAGCTTTACTTTCCGAACCAGAGCCGCGAGAAAGACCGTCGCCGCAAAACCAATCAGCGTCTGCGCAGGCACCAGCGTGTTCAGCGCGATCCACTTCAGGGGCAATTCCTGGACAACATGTGTCTCCCGCGCGCGATATAGAGTCAATACCCGGTAGATCAACGGAAGAGTGAGCAGCGTAAACGAAGTCAGCAGAGCCGCAAGCTGCCGCGTATCTGCCTTGATGGAGCGGCCTCGCACCGCCAGATAGTAAATCGCAAATGCAGGCAGGATGGCGCCGAACAAGTAATGAAAGTAGAGAATGCCGGCTGCCGCTGCGCCGAACAGGATCGCTTGGCGCATCGCGTGCCCCTTCATCCACACGAGGAAAGCAAAAATCGCAAGGTTGGTTGCCAGCAAGGCAAAGGCGTAGGGGCGAGCATCGGTGGCTGCGAAAACCACGTTGGGTTCCAGGGCAAAAAAGATACAGGTGAGAAACGCAATGTCCTGGTCGAAAAGCTCGCGCGCGCTCCTATACAGAAAGTACACAGCGCCGAGCAATGCAAAAGTAGACGGAATTTTGAGGGCGATTTCCTGGCTGCCAAGAATCGACTTGGCAGCCCAGAGGGTATAGAGATAGCCGATCGAAGAAGGCATCAGCTGCGAGCGGCTCCAGACCTTCGCGAAGCCGCCGCTGACCTGCCAGTAGGCGAGCGTCTCGTCCAACCAGAGAGGCGCTCGCAGCGCGAGCAGCCAGATCGACAAAGAAGCCAGCAGAGCGACGGGATAGACCAGTTTGGAAAGAATGGAGGCAGGTTTCTCGATGCTGGTCTCGACCGTGATTGCCGTCGCCATCTTCAGCCCCTCACTTTTTGCCCGCGTGTCCACCCGGACGCGAAGTAAGAGCCGAGACCGAGCCGTTCGGGTTGTGCGCGGCTTGATGACATACCAGCGCGCAAGTATTGGTCGCTCGGTTGTAGGAGATGGGCGCGCCTCCATTCTGCGCAACCACGTTGACGTCAAAATTTACCAGCCGCTGGCCACTGATGCTCGGATTGATGCCTCCCATGCCGTGCGCGGTGTGGCAGGTCGAACAGGTGAAGCCGGCGTTGATATGGCTCTGGTGCTGGCTGAAGCTGGCGTTCGTCATGATATTGCTCAGGCTGTGACACTTGCCGCACATCGCGTACGGCCCGTTCACGCTGAGATCGGGGTTGCGGAATAGATTGGTAATCAGTTGGCCCGGCTCGACCGTCTGGTTGAATTCGTAGCGGCGTTCCAGAATGTGGGTCCACTTGGATCCGTGCGGACCGTTCGGACCTGGGCCTCCGAACTCGCGATTGTCGTCGGCGTTGTGGCAGTCGGTGCAGAAAATCTGCGTTCCCATGGCACGCCCTTGGGTCATGCCATCGAGATTCAACATGTTACTCAGCAGGCTGGGCTGGGGCAGGGAACTGTTGCTGACGTGGGTAACGGGATGGCTCGAGGTCGAACTGGTACTGAATTGCGGAATGATGTTTAACGGATCGCCCGCGGAAGCCGCCCGCACCGGAAGATATCCGTAGATCGGTCGAACCGTTTTCCCGGAGCTGCTTCCGTGACACCGGAAGCAGTTCTCATATTGATTGATCGCGGGATTAAGCACGGACATTCCGTCCGTGGCGCTGATTCCACTAACCTGCTTCTGAGAAACCCGGATCAACGGAGGAGGGAGAAAAGATCCCACCTGGCTCGATGCGTGTCCGTTGTGACAATCCACGCAAGTAGCATGCCGGTTGTTGTTCAGCAGCGTGTTTTCGGCGGCGTCATGCGGATTCGTCGTCGTAGGGAATGGGTGCCCCACCTTGGGCGCGGCGTACTCGGCGAAGACGCTGGGGGGCGCGGGCGAAATATTGCTACCGCCGTTGTGGCAGGCGATGCAATCCTGCTCATTTTGTCCGCGCAGTATCCGTGCCGGACCCTGAGCATTGTGCGGGGCGTGGCAGGAGATGCATGCAGCCTTCGCCACCGTGGGGTAACTTCCTAGATTTGCCTGGGGAGAAATCTTGTTCTGCACCAGGGCATGGGCGCTCGTAGCCCAACCCGCAAGCGGATTCACTTTGCCGCTCATTTGCCGGGTGGGATCGTGGCAGGCCAGGCACATTTGTCCGCTCGAACTGTCGCGGACCAGAAAATTCAACGAGACTTGATCCTTGTCCTGCACGTGCGGCTCGTGACACGAGGTGCACTCAATGTTGCCATGAATGAGCCGAATCGCCCCTGTCGGGTCGCCGGTTGTGCCCTTCGCGGCTAACGACGCAATCAGATCGATGTTGTCTTTCAGGGGCAGCGCCAAGGCGAAAGGGTGCGAGGGCTGCAGGTTGTTGCCGAACACGTCGTATTCGTACATCGATCCAAACATCGTGACCTGGCCATAGACGACCGTCGTTCCTGGCGCCACCGTTCCGTCGTGACAGGAGAGGCAGAGATTGCTGTCGGCGCCGAGCACCGGTTGCGTGGAACGGTTTTTCTCGGTATCGCTGGTGTACAAACTGTAGCTCTGGGTCGTGAGCTTTTGGTTCCACAGCGGGGTTCGACCGCCAAGGCCGTTGTGAGGCTCGTGGCAATAGTTGCAAAAATCGGGGCGGGCGCCGGTGATGGGAGACTTGCTTCCCGGACCCAGATCGTGCACGCCGATAACGTCGCCCGAGAACTGCGCCAGAAGAGTTCCCGCTGTCAGCAGAATCATCAGGCAAACGGCCAGAACCTTAAGCCTCACTACATTCCTTCCTTGGCCGGCTTCTTCAAGCCAAAATAATGGAAGACCTGAATCCGGCGGTTAAAGGAGTCCACCACGAAAATCCGGTCGTCATGGTCGATGAATAACCCCGCCGGCAACTGGAACTCTCCCGCGTGTGCCCCTTTTTTCCCGAAGTAATAGAGCAGATCGCCTTGGCGATTAAATACCTGCACCACTCCCCACAAGCCGTCCACCACATACAGATCGCCCTCGGAGTCGACCGCGATCCCTTTCGGGCGGAACATGGCCCCGGTGCTGTCGCCGAGTTTTCCGATGGCGTAGCGGAAGGGCCCGGAACGGTCCAACACCTGGACGCGGAAGTTCATCGCGTCCACCACGATCAGGTTCTGGCCGTCCAGCCGTAATTCGGTCGGGAAATTGAACTCGGCTTCGCCTACGCCGTTTTTTCCGATCGTCTGCAGGATGCTGCCCTGCATGTCCATCATGAAAACTTTATTGCGCAGGGTGTCCGTGACGTAGATCCGCTGCGCCGCAGAATCCACGGCGATTCCCGTGGGGCGCTTGAAATAGCCTTCTCCGCCCTTCAAGCTGCCGATCGCCCGCTCATACTTTCCGCCGGAGTTGAACACGAAGATCTTGCCGGAATCCGAATCGGTCACGTAGATGTTGTCCTGGGCATCGACGGCGACGCACTGCGGAGCCAGCATTGGATCTTTCGATTTATCCAGCCGCTGAATGAACTTGTACTTCTGTTGCGCGAAATCGAAAATGTGAACTCCGCCGGCCCCAGGATCGGTAACGATGATGCGTCCCTGAGAATCGACAGCAATGCTGTAAGGCCGGATGAGACTGCGGAACTCGGGCTCACCGGCTACGAAGTCCACCAACCGGTTCCAAAAACCGCGTTTCGGCTTCACTTCGCGTTCGGACCCGAAGCTGCGTTCGTAAGTCAGCTTGCGGCCTCCGTCGAGCAGCAGTTCCGGAGGTCCGGGCTCGGCGGTCTTCGGAGTGTGCCGCGAGGCCCAGCCCGGAATCGGGAGCAGCAGAAGAAGAACGAGTGAACTCAGTTTGAGCGCGGCCCGCATCCTATATCCGCTTCCTACGGCTGGCGCGAACTAGAAGAAGTTGAACCATCGAGATACACCAAAATAGTACGATGATACATTCTCTTGCGGAAGGCCTGACGTACTGAAACCCTGCACCAGCCTGCTGTACCCGCCCGTCACGTACATTTTACGGAATTGATACTGAATCTGCGTATTTATCTCCTCGTTGTTGTTCCGGGATGAGATTCCTCCGAGGTTAGTGTTGCTGTTTGACTTACTAAAACTAGCGGCGATGGTCAGCTTGCGCATCGGACTGCTGCTTAGACCAACCCCATAACTCTTGCCGCCGTAGAGAATGATGTCGTTGGCAGGCACGATCGGCTGTGGTATTGGGGTTGCGATCAAGCCGGCTCCGGTTTCGATGGCGTTCCCGGTCGACTTCGAGTACGAACCGGTCGCGTTGATCCAGCGCGAATACGAAAGCGAAGTGTTGTAACTGTCGCTGCTGCTCGCCGTTCCCTTCACCTCAGTCAATCCCGTCTTGCTGAAACTGGCCCCCGAGCTCCAGCCGAATTTCCCCCAGCGCTTTCTCAGGTTACCCGAATAGCTGTAGAAAGAGGCCATATACGTCACCAGCAGGGTTTGCACGTTCTGCTCGTAGCTGAAAGATCCTCCCGCGACCCACCCGTCGAACCGACGGTTGTAATTGGTCGTGCCACTGAATCCGAGCGAGTTCTGACTCGAAGTGCTAACCGTGTTGTCGGTTGCGGTTACGGCGGCGTTAAGGTTGCCCCCTAGCAAATTACGGCCATAGGTCATGCCGCCGCCGTAGGAATTGGCTCCGAAGTTCTCGCCCAGGAAGTATTGTTCGCGATGGTCAGCCACCCCCAGCACTTGCATATTCGACATAATCGAATAACTGGCATTGCCCAACAGGTCGAAAGAGTGCGATCCCCGCCCCAAATTCGGTGGCGGAGCCACGCCTCCCGCGCCGGCGATCGATTGGTACAACGTGCCTTCAAGGTTGTCGGAATAGTCGGTGCTGACCGAAAAGTGAAACTTGTTGGTGGGTTGGAAGGCTGCGCTTGCGGTGTAGGTGTCAATGTTGCCGTTGTAGTTGTTCCCGTCAAAGTCGGAATTGACATCCGAATTGTTGTAGGTGGCGGAAAATTCCCCGTGCAGGGGAAGGGCGTGTCCCGCTGAAAACCCGTAGCCACGATTACTTGAATGCGCGATCTCCGCCGGCTGGTTCTGAAGAACTTGAGGTATCTCCGAGTGCGAACTTCCATCCGAATAGTAACCACTCAGGTTAAAACCCGCCAGCCTGTATCCGGAGCGGATGCCAAACCCATGGGAAGAGCTGCTGCCCGTATCGTGGGAGCCGTAGATCGAATACTGATTGCTCCCCATCTGGAAGTTAGCGGAGAGGCTGGGCAGGCCGGGTATCAGCTCCGCCCAGTTAACGCCGAAGGTGTCGCTATCGCCATGAGTCGTGAAGTTGGCCAATCCCGGGACGGCATAGTTGCCTTCGCTGTTGTACGCCTTGGCATAGCTGACCGACCCGGGAAAATGGCTTCCGCCGAAAATTGAGCTGCTAAGGTTGACCCCGCTGGCATCGGAAATGGACTGATAGGCAGAATTGTCTCGCGACTGATTCAGGTAAGGCGAAGCTGTAAAGGATAAAAAGTTAGGGTTGTAGTAGAAACCGGACAGCGTGCCGGAGCCGCCAAGAGACAGGCTGTGATCGGAGGAAATCAGGTTTCCGTAGGTGCCATTGTATCCTGCGGACACCGTGCCGTTCAGGTTCATGTCGAGGTTTTCCCCGAGCGTGACCTGACATGCGGACGGCAGGGTCAGCAGCAGGAGACCCAGCAGCACAAAACACGTATTTCGAAGACCACCGGCCACCTGGCACCCACTTCTCTTGGTTTGAACAGCAGCCCTACTTCGCGCTGTGCCCTGGCTCCCCCGCAAGGGCGCGACTGCAAAGGGCCCTAGCCATCTCTACGACAGAAGAGGCACGTTCGCGGCCAGAAACGGGAAACCGCTAACTACTTATTTGACATGGAGATGCTGGAATTTAAAGGGGAGTCATGACAGGTTACTCTGGGCCATATAACCCAATCGAACTAAGCTGGTAAGGCTTTTGGCGCATGAATTGCCTCGCAGAGCAGAATCGCATGCGCTGGAGGACGGGCGTCCTCGCCCGTCCAGCCGGGCGGGAACGCCCGGCCTCCACCGGCAAGTGCCGTCAGGGCTTTACAGCTCTTCCACTTTGGCGGTCTTTCGCAGCCGCTTGTCCAGGGCTGCGCGTACGTCATTGAGCTTTTTCTTTTCCAGTTCCTTCTGCAGCGAATCCTTCATGTCCGCGAACGTCCTTTTCCCTGCGAGAATGTGCTGGTTCAGGCGGATGATGGTGAATGCCTGCTCCACCTGGATAATGTCGGTAACTTCACCGGCCTTCATGGCGAGAAGCGCTTGCACCACTTGGGGCGCTAATTTCGTACGCTCCACAGCTTTATGATCTCCCATCATCACCCGGTAGTCATCTTCTGAGACCTTTTCCGCCAGCATGCCGAATTGCTCGTAGTTCGTGGTCGCTTTGGCCTGCTTGAGCGCATCTTCGGCGCGCTTCCGCTGCTCTTTCAAGTTGGCCGGCGTAGGCTTCTCCGGCGGCAGGAAGGAGATGGTCTGAATGGCAAAGGCTTCCGGATACTGAAAACGGGCCGAATTCTTGTCGTAGTATGCCTTGACCTCTGCCAGGGAAACAGTGGATTTTGCGTCGACTTCAGACTTCAGCATGGCGTCAATCAGCAAGGAGCGCTGGATCTTATCATCCATGGCCTTCTGAGAGCCGTGAAACTCGGAATTCAAAAATTGTTTATACTCGTCCGGGCTGCTGAATTGACTGCGGAAGGCCGCCTCCGCCTTTTTCAACGTCGCCGGCGGTATGGTCATCTGGCGCCGCACCGCTTCCTGGTAAACCAACTCCTCGAAGATAATCATTTGCATGGCGCCCTGGCGAATCTGGGGCTCTAATTCGGGAGGCACCTGGCCGTTGTGTTGACGCGCGTAGGGAAACATGGTGTACATCTCGCGCAGCAGATCACGATCGGTCAACACCGCTCCGTTCACCCGGGCGACGGGCTTGCCCGTGGTCTGAAGGGCGGCGATTGCCGGCTGCTGCGCCACCGCGGCATTCGGAGTGTGGGAGACCGCGAGTTGCTGGGCTGTCGCTGTGATTGGCAGGAGCGCGGCCAGAACCAGGGTACTCATTGATAATAGGTGCTTCATAAAGCCATCCTCACTCACAAAAAATAGGGGAGAGTTTTTCTCTCCCCCTTGTGGTAAAAGCCGACAGCTTAGAAAGTCGTCGGGATGAGGTAAGTGCCGTTGGACTCGTTGGCCTCTCCACCATGGCATTGGCGGCAGAATTGAGCCGTCTGGTTCGATCCGGCAGTGCCGCTGGCCGGGTTGTAGGGTCCGCGGATGAAGAACATGGTCGCGTAGTAGCCCTGCGGCAAGCCGCTGACCTTTTTGCCAAAGACCGTGTCCTGCACGTTGACAACGTTCATCAAGTGCTGGTTGTGGCAGCTCGTGCAGGTAACCACAGCGGTGTTGTTGTACGCGCTGAGTGACACGAAGAAGCCATAGTTGGTTACGAACGCGCTAGAATTCGGGCCGGTCATGTTGATCGTGCCGTTGGTTTCTTGGCAGTCCCAATTCCACTGGCCGCCGCAAGAAACGGTGGCATTCAATCCCACCGGGTGATCGTTGAGGTAATCTCCAGCGCCGTCATGGTCGCTTCCGAGCAAGGTCGGAATCGTGTTGTAGGTTCCGTACGTGGGCGGCAGAGTTTCATAGACTGCGTTCTTCATCATGGCGCCCTGCGCCCAGTTACCGTCATGGCAGCTCAGGCAGGTCAGAAGGCCGTTAACGTCAGGGGCATTGCTTGACATAGAGCTCGGCAATACTTCGGTATAGCCGGTCGTGCCGTTCGTGCTGCCGACTGTGATGGTCTTGCCGAACAGGTTGCCTACATCTTGGCCCCACAAAATCGAGTTGCCGGCCGTTACATCGCCGGATTTGTTGGCGCCGTTGCCCCATGCGCCGCTGTGTGGTGCGTGGCAGGCTGCGCAGCCACGACCGTAGTTAAGGTGGGCGCCGAGGACGTCAGACGTCGGCGCTTGGATTTGGGCTGCGGCGAAGGCCGCCAGCGCCAGAACCATTAGCATGACCACAAAGCTCTTTTTCATTGTATCTCTCCTAGGATAATGAAGTGTTGCAACACGTCACTTTCTACCGCTTGCTGAACTCTCGAGGTTCCTTTGAACCTCCGACACTTACCTTGCACGAAGACCGCCGCATCCATTGGGTGTGGCGAATCTCGGCAGCACTTTGTAAGTAATTGAAAAGCAAGTTCTTCAAAAAGAGTGGCGCAAGAATCAGAGGTTACGAACGGCATAGACCTTTCAGGGATGGGGTTTCTCCCACAGTGGGATTGGTGAAAAGACCCAAGGTCCGCCCTCGCTTGGTGTAGCGTTTTTCAACACTTACGATGCAATTCGACCATTTGGCCATCGATTCTTGAGCCCGCGGGCCTGTGTTCGGCTTCACGACCGATTGTGAGGAAGGTCACCGCAAGGCAATTCTGAGGATGATGCGAGGGGTCGTTAGCGGCCGGCCGGCCGGAGGATCGGAAGCGGGTCGATTCGAACCGGAAGAGCAACAGCCCTCAGTTAATGGATTGCCGACGCCGGAGGATTGGCCGACGCCGTGTTCTTGGCGGGGGTTGACTCCGCGGGCTTCTGGGTTGGAGCATCCGGCGGTTTCTGTGCTGGTGCGGCCGCGTCCGGTTTCGGGGTGGCCTCAGCCGGCTTCGGGGATGCGTCCGCTTTCGGGGCATCGGCGGACGACAGTTGCTTGCGAGCATCCGCCGCTCTCTGGAGCTCGGCATCGCGCTTCGCCTTTTCAGTAGCCGCCTCGGCGTCGGTTACGTAGCGGAACATCTGCATCCGGCCGGGATATTGTTCCGTGGTAAATACGCGATTTTGTTTGTCAATGGCAATACCGACCAGCGCCTTGAACTGGCCGGGAGCATTTGCATGCGTATCGCCGATAAAAGTCAGCAATTGTCCTTCACGGTTGAACACCTGCACTCGATCCTGGAACTCATCGGCCACCCAGATGTGGCCGTCGCAATCGATCGCAATGCCCTTGGGGCGGAACAAGAATCCCGGGCCATCGCCGGCTTTGCCGAAGGTGCTGATGAACTTGCCGTCGGCGTCGAAGATTTCTACCCGGCTGTTGATCGTATCGGTGACGTATATGTTGCCTTCCGAGTCTACGGCTACATTCGTGGCCCCGCCGAAATCGCCGGGCGTGGTCAGAGTGTGTTTCTTACCGGGGGTTCCAATGTGGCGCAGCAGTTTCAGGCTGTCGGCGTCATACACGAAAACCAGGTCTTGCTGCTCATCGACGACGTAGAGAAGGCGGTTTTCATTGTCGATCGCCAGCCCCACCGGATCCACCAATCCGTCGGCGATCTGGCCCTCGACTTCATGTTTGGGGTTGAACACCAGAACGCGGTGCAGTTTTCCATCGGAGACGAAAAGGCGGTCGCCGTCGTCGATGGCCAAGCCGTTGATCCAGGCAAAATGCGCGTCAGCGCCGTTGCGGATGAGCGTGGCGTCGCGGGTTTCTGTGTTGAAAATAAAGATCGCTCCGACTTTTTGATCGGCCACATACACCAGCCCCTTGGAGTCGATTGCGATGCCGTAGGGCCCCAGCAATTGGAAGGGGAAAGTCTTAAGCTTGTCAGTGTTATCCTGCTGCTTGGTGCCGGCCACGCGGTCCATCCAGCTCTGCTTTTTCTTGGTGGTCGTGGGCGGAGTGTAATCAATTTTCATGCCCGCGTAGTAGTTCAGCCAGCGCACACGCGCGATGTTGGGAGGGTTGGGCCAAACCAGCTTGGAGGTATCGATCCCCGCGTTGGGCGCAGGCGCCGGTTGCGGAGTGGCGTCGGCTTTCTTCTTTTTACCGCCGTACGCGGAGTTTGGCGAAGCCAGCCCCACAGCCAGCAAGATCGCCAGCGCCGCCAGCGTCATTCCGTTACGATTCGATTTGAGAGGAAGCCCGAACATTTTTCTAATCTCCTGTTGTGGTTTGCCGCATGTCAATTCTGTTTTTGTGGCAGCCGTCGCAGAACGCCATGTTGTTCTGCTGGTCCTTCACGAGCAGGTCCGGCTGCGCCGAAGAGTGCGGCTGATGGCAGCTCAGGCAAGTCAGGTGAGTCTTGACCTTAGTGATATCCGCCGGATTCATCACGTCGGAAACGGGGTGCCCTTCCACGGGATGGCCCAGCCCAAACCTCAGCGGCAGAATTGCCACCTTGTTCTTCTGATAGTAGTCCTCTGGCAACTTCACTGTGCCGTTGAAGATAGTCAGCACATGCTCAGCCTCCAGCTTCTGCGGCACCGCGTCCGCTCCGTGACACTCCAGGCAGAGAGCGTTCCCTTTCGCCCGCAGCAGATGATCGTTGTTGCCGCCGTGCGGCTCATGGCACGTAGCACAGCCCTGCACGAATGCCGGCTGGTGATGCACGGGTTTCTTGGCAAGATCGGCAATGTCACTGTGGCAGCCCAGGCAAATGTCCACCGCATTGGTTTTGGGAAGCCCGGGTTGTCGGCTGGCGTGGGGGCTGTGGCAGTCGGTGCAATCGCCCGCCGCCCCGGGATGCTGAACTTTGGCAGTCTCGATCAGCTTGGCTTTGTCGTCGTGGCAAGTTACGCACAGCGCCTTGGCATCGGGTTGGGTCAGCACCACTTTCCCGTCCTTTGCCGGAGCATGGCAAACCTCGCACTGCTTGTCGGCAAAGGGAGGATGCATGAATTTTGCCATAAGCTTGGGTGCGGCCGATTGGTGAGGATCGTGACAAGTCAGGCAATCCGCCTTGTCGAATGGCTGGTTCTGATGCGCTTTCTGCAGGTCCGCGTTCTTGGCATCATGGCAATCCAGGCAAAGAGCAGGTGAGGCCTTGGTGAGGTGAAAATCGAACTCAGCCTTGCCAATCTCTCCGGTTTTGTGGGTGATGTGGCAGGTGTCACAGCCCATGTCGAGCGCGGCATGGCGGCTGCCTTTTTCCGGCACGTTCAGGCCGGTCTTGTGGCAGCTCAGGCAAAGATTCTCTTTTTCGTCTCCCGAGGTGGGCTT
>Ga0182014_10003178_pt1 | contig 19952 bp, 18 predicted proteins | sample 612S2DmetaG_FD_120489 | JGI IMG/M metagenome (GOLD analysis project Ga0182014, IMG submission 120489) | Permafrost microbial communities from Stordalen Mire, Sweden - 612S2D metaG | ecosystem: Environmental > Terrestrial > Soil > Wetlands > Permafrost | place: Sweden: Stordalen | collected... | reverse complement strand
TTGTAATCGGCAGGACCCCGGACACGGGCTAGCGCGTTTACCCGGCCCACGCTGCGCAGAATGCAATTCTGCGATACAGCAGATTGCAAATCTGCGCTACGTCACCGTATTTGCGTCACTGCGCACTAAGTAGCGTCTCGTAAAGGCGCTTGAGCTGCCGTCCCACCTCCAGCCAGGTGAGCGGCTTGGCGGGCGGTTTTAGGCCCGGCGCCGCGTCGTAGAACTGGCGCAGGAATGCGGCGGTCCGGGCCGCCGGGGAGGTAATCGGGCAATAGCAAGCGCTCTCGCGGAAAAAGGTGGTGGCCCACGGCAAACGGCTCAGCAGCAGAGGGCATTCGCACGCCGCGGCTTCGAGAGCCGACAAGCTGAGGCTCTCCATGGCGCTTAAAAGCACGAACCCGCGGGCCTCGCGATACATACGAGCCAGCTTCTCCCGGTCCTGAATCGGGCCTTCGTAGCGCAAGGTGCGCGGATGTGCTTGGGCGAGCGAGCAAAACCGCCGGGCGTAGGCATCCGATTCCGAGTAAGGCTTGCCGATGACCCAAAGCGGCGTTTGGGCGCACACCGCGGCCTCAGCGAGTTCGAGCACGCGCTTGCGCTCGGTTATGGTCGCCGTGCAGACCAACCACGGCCCGCGCTGTGCCGGCTGGCTATTCAGGAAGGCCGCCTCGACTCCGTTGGGAACGACATGGACTTTGGCCGGCGGGGCGCCATACAGGGTCCTCATCAGACTGCCTTCCCATTCCGTCAATGCCACACAAGCATCCGCCAGGGGGTAGGAACCCAAGGTGAGAAACGGCAACCGGCGTAACCGTGTCCGCTCCACCATTAGCCGGACCATCCGTTGCAACCCGAGCTGACGCTTTGAGCGAGACCCCTGCTCGGTCAGCAACTCGGCCAAGACGACTTTCATCCCTTTTCCCTGGGCAAGCTGAAGGTTGCTCGTCGAAAGCCGTCCAAAGAAGTGCAGGATATCGCCTGTCTGATTTTGGTCCCACCAGCGCAGGAACTCGACCTCGACCCCGAGCGTCTCGAGGGCCTGGCGCGTCTGAACGATTTGAGTTTGCAGACCTCCGTGTGCGAATGCGAACGGAGTAAGGTGGTAGAAGAGGACTTTCACAAGCGCATTAACGCAATTCGGGAAACGGCCTTCCGGTGGCCGCTTTGAAACCCAACCTGGCCCTCTCTCGGCCTTTAAGACTGCTTAAGGATTGACTCATAGACAACCTTGATTTGAGCGGCCACCTCCGTCCAGGACAATGGTAGCGGCGGGGGTTCCAGATTCGGCGCGTTCTCGTAAAAGCGTCGCAATACTGCTGCGGAATCCGCCAACGACCCATTGACCGGGCAATAAGCAGCGCTGTCCTTGAACGCATCGCGCGCCCACGTCAGGTCGCTCAACAAAAGGGGACACCGGCATGCGGCAGCCTCCAGCGCAGATAGGCTCAGGCTTTCCCATTGGCTCAACAACACGAACCCCCGGGCTTCGCGGTAGATGCCGGCGAGTCGCTCCCGGTCACTGATCGGGCCCTCGTACCGCACCAGCTTGGAGTTCTGGCGCGCATACTCAAGAAAGGATCGGGTGTAATCATCCGCATCCGAGTGGGCCTTGCCGATAATCCAAACCGGCGTTTCGGCTCGAACGGCCATTTGTGCCAGTTCCAAAACCCGTTTCAGCTCGATGATGCTTGCCATGCAGACCAACCACTTTCCACGCGGCGCCGGTCGGCTCTTCAAGAACACCTCCTCGACGCCATTGGGCACGACATGCACCCGGGACGGCGGAGCGTTGTGTATCCCGGTCAATAGTGATGCCTCGTATGGTGTCATCGCTATGATGGCGTCCAACAAGCGGTATGAGTCCCAACCGAACTGATCTCGGAGGCGTCTTGGCGCGACCGGCCTGGCGGCGCGGAGCACGAGCTTCTGCAGCCGGCGCTTCCAGGCCGGCCGGGCGCCCAAACCCGACATGAACGCCGACATGACTACCTTCATCCCTCTCTCCTGCGCCAGGCGTTGCAGGTGGGTGGGAATTCTGTTGAAATGGTGCAACACGTCACCGGACTGGGTTGCGTCCCACCAGCGCAGCGGTTCGACCTCCACACCGAGCCTTTCCAGTGCCGCTCTGGTTTGCTCGATTTGGATTTGCATGCCGCCGTGAGCCAGCATGAAAGGCAGGTGGCAGTCGAATAGGACCTTCATACTTGAATAGAGCCAACCATAACAGAGCCGCCCGCGCGCTCAACTGGAATCAATGAGCCTGGAATCAATGAGCCATTTTCAGCTTTGCCGTGAACGATCAAAGCCCCTACAGTGGACGGCAGATTGATGCGAATGAATCTGAAGATGCAATGCGCGTAGCGTTCGGCCTCATAAATAGCCTTGCCTGGCTGATGTTCTCCCTCACGGCCGCTTGCGGGGAGAGTATCTTGACGAATGAATGGTCACTGGACATCCGCAGCCGCAGCGATTCGGCGCCGGCGGTTGGAAGCGATGGGACGATCTACTTTGGCACCTGGACGGGCAAACTCTGGGCGGCCAACCCGGACGGATCGCGCAAATGGGTCTTCCAGGCGCAGAACGAGATCAAGTCCGCTCCCGCCGTTGGCCCGGACGGTACGGTCTATTTTGGCAGCCGCGACAGGAAGTTTTACGCCGTGCGGGCCAACGGCAAGAAGCGCTGGGAGTTTCCGACCGGGGCCTGGGTGGACTCTTCGCCCGCGCTGGCTCACGACGGCAAAACCGTCTATTTCGGCTCCTGGGACAAGAATCTTTACGCGCTGAACGCGGACGGAATTAAGCAATGGCAATTCTCTACCGCGGGCGAAATCGTCTCCTCGCCGGCCATTGGCGCCGACGGCACGATCTACTTCGGGTCGCACGACAAGAAGTTTTATGCGCTCGCGCCCGACGGACAGAAGAAATGGGAGTTTGCAACCGGCGGCCCGATCATCTCGTCGCCGGCGCTGAACGCCGACCAATGCCTTTACTTCACCTCCGTGGACGGCTGCCTCTATGCGCTCAACCTGGACGGCAGCCTGCGGTGGCGCCTGCGCACGGGCGGCGTCACTGAATCCTCCCCGGTCATCGGCCCGGACGGCACGATTTACGTCGGGGTTCTGCAAAACCTCTGGGCGATCAGCGCGGATGGCCACAAGAAGTGGGGGCGGGTTGGTGGCGAGGATTACCCGATGGAAGCCTCTCCCGTCGTCTTGGCGGACGGGTCAATTGGTTGTGTCTCTCGCTATGGAATGCTTATCTATGCCAGCCCGGAAGGAGTTTTGAAATTCATGTACAATCTTTTTGGTTATGGTTACGGCTCGCCGACGGTCGGGGCGACCGGGGCCATCTACGCGCCCGACTGTGGGGTTGGCTTCGGCGCTCTTACCGCGTTGCGAGCCGGCGCCTCCTTGGCTCACACGCCTTGGCCCAAGTTCCGGGGCAACGTCAGAAACACTGGCAACGTGCAGGACAACGTGCCTTAGCCAACCGGGCGACGGTTAAGCTCACTGAGAGCTTCGAGGGTTTCGGGGTATTGGCCGCGGGCAAGGCGGTAGCGTTCCAGCCCGCACGCGACGGAAGCCTCGTTGGCCAGGGTCTGCTTCTGCGCCAACTTCTGCGTGGCAATCAGGAAGTTGGAATGGGTGGCCTTGAATATGAAGGTGTAGGGCGCGAAGCGGCTCAAAGCGGTTTGCACCCGGTCGTTTTTGGCGTCCGCTATTCGGGGCAAGACCTGATCATTTGAAATATCCAGGCTGCTGAGAAAGAGCCGGTTCTCAATGGCGCCCGCGCACATGTTCTGATCCAACCACCCCCGCGGCCCTAACTTAGTCAACAGGGATCTTGGATTCTTGCGTCTGCCCCACAAACCGTGGTCGTCATCGCCGAAGGCAAACAATTTCACGAGCTCGGCCGGCGGGGTGATTTCAAACGTGCGGCAGGATGCAGCCCTCTCCGCCCTCATCTCCTCGCGCAGCGCGGGCAGCAGGTTAATCTACTGGAGTTGCTTCTGCATCCCCGCCAACTCCGGCTCGCGCCAAGCCTGCAAGCGCAGACCATCTTGGACGACGCTTAGGTAAAGCCCGTTGATGGCCACGCCAATCATCACTCCCACAAGCGTCGTGCCTTTCCTCGTGGGCGGCTCTTCCAGCATGCGACACATATCTCGCACCACTGTCAACTCATGCCAGGCGGCCTCCGGCTATCCGCCTCGTGCCGGGTGAAGTTGAGCAGGAAGGCGAACAGCGCCTGGGCGTGCTCGTCGTATAACCGCTCAATATCGGCCTGAGCCATGTCTCAACAAACATGACGCGCCCGAGCACCCCATTTGTCTAGCCCAAAGCCGGATTCTGTCCGCGCAACGCTTCTTGATGCGGGGCCTCCGGGAAGTCGGTGCCGGGAATGACGTGATGCGGCTTGTTGGCCAACCAGGCCGGGACATTGGCGCACACTTCCTCCTTCCGACCGTGCCCCACCCCTCAAGCCCCGACACCGCAAGCCACCCCTGAGCCTGCTGACAGCGTGTAAGCAGCGCGCAAGCCCGGCACAAGCAGGGTGTTGTTCGCTCGGGCGTCGCATGGGTTTCGCATGGGCTTCGCTAGGTTTTGTGGGGTTTCTGCCGCCTCCCGGCCTACCCATTCCCACAGTCCATCCCTCACGCCTCACATCACAGCCCTCCATATTATAGAGACGCTGCTGCGCCGAAAATGGTTACGGCGCTTTGGCGGCGCAAATGCCCACGGCGGCCTGCTACGCAATCCGCATCCTGCCTAAGCACCAATTTCACGGGCGAACTCCTTGTTCATTCACCGACTCGGCGTTTGGAATTCGGCCTTCGGGGGTCGGGCTTCGGATTTCGGATTTGCATGGCCTTTACGTCGCACGCTCGGTTACCATTGCGCGGACGACGACCATAAGCAACGAGCAGTGATCCTGAATCTGATTTTTGGCTTCCTCGCCCTGCTGAGCCTGGCCTTGACACTCTGGCAATGGCTCGTCGCCCGGCGCTTTCCCTTGCATCAGCGCGTCCCCGCGCCGTCATCGCCCCCGGAACCTCGCAGCAGCCGAGGTGAGGAGGCGCTAACTTCCTCCTCTCAACCCTCAACCCTCAACCCTCAACCGCCCTTGACGCTGCTCAAACCACTCAAGGGATGCGACGCCGCCACCGAGGATTGTCTGCGAAGCTGGCTCGCCCAGGAGTACGCGGGGCCTACGCAAATCCTCTTCGGGGTGGCTGCAGCCGATGACCCGGTGTGCGGGATCGTCCGCAGGCTGTTGCGGGAGTTCCCGGACACCGATGCGGAACTGGTCGTGGGCAGCCCGTTGTCTGGCGCGAATGCGAAGGTCGCTAAACTGGCCGAACTCGAAGGGTTGGCGAAACACGAGCTGCTCGTCATCAGTGACGCCGATGTTCGCGTGCCACCCGATTTCCTGGCCAATATCGTCGCTCCTTTGGGCTCAGCCCCCCTCTCCCCTTCGGAAGGGGAGAGGGGGAATCGTCGGCAGTTCTCTGGTGAACCGAGGTTCATGGGGAGGGCCTGCGGGCTGGTGTGCAGCTTCTATCGCCTGGCCAACCCTACCACGCTGGCGATGCAGTGGGAAGCCATTGCCGTCAATGCCGATTTCTGGAGTCAGGTCTTGCAGGCCAGGAGCCTGAAGCCCCTCGACTTCGCCCTGGGCGCCGTCATGGCCACGCGCCGCGGGCATCTCCAGGAGATCGGCGGGTTCGCCGGCTTGGTGGATTGCCTGGCGGACGACTATCAGTTGGGTAACCGCATCGCGCGACGCGGCCACGCGATTGCCCTTTCGCCGGTCGTGGCGGAATGCTGGTCGGCGCCGATGGGCTGGGCCGAGGTGTGGAAGCATCAGCTCCGGTGGGCGCGGACCATTCGCGTGTGCCAGCCGGCGCCTTATTTTTTCAGCATTCTTAGCAACGCGACGCTTTGGCCGCTCGTGTGGTTCATTGTCCAGCCCGCGGCGGCAATCGCTGTGTGCGCCGTCGTCTGCCTCCTCGTTCGAATCCTCACTGCCCTCGACCTGCAAGGGCGGCTGAGTCAAGACCCGAACCTGGGAGGGCGAGCGTCCCCGCGAGCCCAAACATCCCCGGGGAAATGGGCTCGCGGGGACGCTCGCCCTCCCGCTCTCCTAATACCTGCGCAGCCGTGCGGCCGCTACGCTTGGCTGATCCCGGTCAAGGACCTGCTTCAGGCAGCAATCTGGCTCCTGGCCTTTCTTGGCAACAAGATCGAATGGCGCGGCCAACGCATGCGGTTGCGCCCTGACGGGACACTCGAACAATTAAAGCTCCCTCTAGCCTGACCGGCTGCTGCCGACGCAGCCAGCAGACGAGTTCGGAGAGCAGCAACCACTAAGCCGCTAAGGGCTATTCATATCGCAGCGATTCGATGGGATCGAGGTTCGCGGCTTTGAAGGCAGGGTAGGTTCCAAAAATGACGCCAATCACTGAGCAGACGAACAGGCCGAGGACCATCCAGTCGATGGGAATGACCGGGTTCAGTTTGAAGAACCACGCGGTCGAGTTCCCGCCGAGGATGCCGCACAGCACGCCAATGACTCCGCCGATCTCGCAGAGCACGATGGCCTCGATGATGAACTGGGTCATGATATTACGTTTCTTGGCGCCGACCGCGCGGCGAATCCCGATCTCTCGCGTGCGCTCGGTGACCGAGACGAGCATGATATTCATGATGCCGATGCCGGCCGCCAGCAACGCAATCGAGCTGACTACGGCTACCCCGACCCTCACCGTCAGAGTGAAGGCCCTGAATTGGGCAATCAACGAGTCATTCGACGCGACATCAAAGGAATCCTCCTCGCCCGGCGGCACCTTGCGGATGATCCGCAGATTGCCGCGCACTTCCTCCATGCACGCTTCGTAGCTCGCGCGGTCGCGGGCTTGGACCAGGATGGTCATGGAGCGCCAGATGTAACCGAAACGGTTGAGGCCGGTCGTGAGGGGGATCACCGCGAACTTGTCCTGGTCGCCGTTCAGGGAGCCGCCTTTAGCCTGGAGCACCCCGACGACGGTGTAGTTCAGGCCGTCAATCTTCACCCGCTCGCCGACGGCTGAGCCGACGGGGAAGATGGTCCGGGCGAGGCTGTTGCCGAGCACGCAGACGTCGCGCGAACCCTCCACATCGGCCTCGGCGATTCCGCGGCCTTCCTGCACGACCCAATTGCGGGCGGGGAAGCTGCCGGGAGTCTCGCCATAGAGGCGGACATCAGGAGCGGTCCGCTTGTAGCGGGTTTGGATTTGACCGGCCCAGAAGTAGCTCTCGACGCCGATGCCCTTCGCCAGCGTGACGTTGTCCATCAACCGGCGACCCTCCTGGAGCGTGATGTTCTTCCGCCGCCGGATCTTTTCAATGCCTTCCGGCATGGTAAACAGAATGGCGGGAAACTTCCGCACCATGAAGGTCTGATCGCCGAGCTGGCTGAGTTCCGCTTCGACGACCGTCTGCATCACCCGCATGGCCGTCATCACGGCAACGATGGAAAACACGCCGACCAGGACTCCGAGGAGCGTCAGGGCGGAACGCAGTTTGTGCGCGGCCACGGCGGTCAGAGCCATGCGGAGGCTCTCGCGGAATTCGGCGATCAGGATGGTGACGCCCTTAGGTAGCATTCAACCTCATTCGTTCCTCAGCGCTTCCACTGGGTCCATCCGCGCGGCGCGCCAGGCTGGGACAAAGCCCGACAGCACTCCCGTTATCAGCGATACGAGCAAAGCCAGGCCGACCACGGTCGGCGACATCGTCGCGGGCATGTACTGTTGCATCAACAGGGTCAGCGGCCACGCGATGCCGAGCCCGATCGCGCCGCCGATCAGACAGATCGTCGCCGCTTCGACAAGGAATTGCAGCAGGATGGTCCGCCGCTTGGCGCCGATGGCCTTGCGGATGCCGATCTCGCGCGTCCGCTCGGCAACGGAGACGAACATGATGTTCATGATGCCGATGCCCCCGACGAAGAGCGACAGCCCGGTGATGAACAAGCCAATCCCGCCGATGATGGCCGTCACTTTGTGGACCATCTCCAGTATCTGTTCCTGTTGGTTGATGGCGAAATCATCGGGATCGCCGGGCTCGAGGCGCCGGACACGGCGCATGACACTATGCAACTCGTCTTTGGCGTTCTCCAAATCCGCAACGTCCCGGACTTTGACTTGGACCATCTCCACTTCACGTGTGTGCACGAAAGCGGCCAGTAATTGCGGCAGCGGGATGATCGCCTGGTTGTCGTATTGGCCAAACAGATCTCCTTGCTTCTCCAGCACGCCGATCACTTCAAAGGGCCGCTGGCCAATCAGGATCCGTTTCCCGAGCGGCGATTCCCGCAGGAAGAGATTGGTGGCCACGGTCGAACCAATCACGCATACGGGTCGGCCACCCGCGGCATCGGCCGCGGAAAGGAATCGCCCATCGGCTATCGATACACCGCCAGTCAGCAAAAGCTGGTCGGTCGTGCCGACGATCGAGACGCCGCTGGCGTCGCGTTTCCCGTATTTGATCAGCCGCTGATCAAAGGCGACCGGCGTCACCGCGATGGCCTGCGTCAAATCCCGTTCCAGTGCGCCGGCCTGCTCGATCGTGAGACGGGGCCGCTTCTGGATCTTGCGCCACTCCTCCTCCGAATTCGAGCCGGACCAGTCTTCGCGCGACACATAGAGCACGTCGGCGCCCATGGTGGAAATGGCTTTGAGGAACGCGCCGTTCAAGCCTGCGATTGCCGTGCCCATCAGCGTGACCGTGACGATGCCAATCACGATCCCCAGCGTGGTCAGCACCGAGCGCATCTTATTGGTCCGGATCGCACCCCACGAAATGGCCAGGCCCTCTTCAAGCTCGGTTAACAGGTTCATGTCGAGGGTGAGGGGAGGGGCAGCGCCCGCGCCGGTTTCATCGCTTACGCGCTGGCGGCAGCCGGCTCCTCCGGCTTCGGCTCCCGCGCCTCGCCTTGCTGCTCGTCACTGGCGATGAGCCCGTCGCGGATGCGCAGGATACGCCGCGCGTGTTTGGCAATGTCTTCCTCATGCGTCACCACAATGATCGTATTGCCCTGCTTGGAGAGCTCGGCGAACAGCGCAAGAATCTCGACGCCGGTCTTGGTGTCCAGGTTTCCGGTCGGCTCATCCGCCAGCAGGATGGAAGGACGGTTAACCAGGGCGCGAGCCACCGCAACGCGCTGGCGTTGTCCGCCGGACAATTCGTTGGGCCGGTGATGAACCCGGTCGGCCAACCCGACTTTGCGCAGGGACTCCAGCGCCACTTCCCGCCGCTCCTCCGAGGGCATGCCTGAATAAATCAAGGGGAGTTCAACGTTGCGAAGCGCGTCGGAGCGCGGCAGCAGGTTGAAGGTCTGGAAGATGAAACCGATCTCCTTGTTCCGGATCTCCGCCAGGCGGTTGTCATCCATCTGGCTTACCTGAATGCCATTTAATTCATATTCGCCCGCGCTTGGCGTATCCAGGCAGCCGATCAGGTTCATGAGCGTCGATTTGCCCGAACCCGATGGCCCCATGATGGCCACGTATTCCCCGCGCTGAATCTCCAACGACACCTCCCGCAGGGCGTGGATCGTCTCCGCCCCCATCTGGTAACGGCGCGAGATTTTGTGCAGCCGGATCAGGGACATAGCAAGAGCATTGAAATCCGAAGGCCGAAATCCGAGACCCGGACGAGGGCCGAAATCCGAAATCCGAAAGGCCGGAGGCGACTTTTTCGTGCGGGTTCCGGCTTCCAGACCTTGGATCCCGGGTTTGAAGCTTTGGACGTCATGCCTCAGTTCTGGGTCTCTCGCGCCTTCTCTTTGTCGCCCACCGACGGGCCCTTGCGGATCTTCTTGCCATCTTCCAGTTCCCGCGTGACGGCCTTGAAGCTGCCGGAAACCACTTCCTGGCCCTCAGTCAGGCCTTCGGTGATTTCCCAATAATTGTCGTCACTGACACCGATCTTCACCGGCACCATTTTCGCGTGGTCGCCTTCCAGCATGAACACCACCTCCACCTGCTTGACGGCATCCTTAGACTTCTTGTCGGATTTGGCGACATTGGTCCCGTCGGCGGCGGGAGCATTCGTGCCGGCGGCCAGCGTATTGGTTTTGGGCGCGGCAGGACTGGACTTCACCGCAAGCGCGTTGGTGCCGGCCTTTGGCGAGTTGGTCGCGGGCGGGTCAGCCAGGGCGGCAAGCTTCGTGTCCGGCTTCTTCTCCTTTTCCTTTGGCGGCCGGGTAGTGACGCTGGCAAACGGCACGGTGAGCGCATTGGTGCGGTAGGCGGTTTCGATTTCAGCGGTCACGGACATGCCGGGCCGGAACGCCTCCTTTTCCTGGATGCGGATTCTCACCTCGAACTTAGTGGCCTCCTGGCTGCTGCCCGAACTCGCCTGCCCGGCGTCTTTGGACGAGTTGGCAATCTCGGTAACCACGCCATTGAACTTGCGCTTCTTGAAAGCATCCACCTCCAGCCGCGCCTTCTGCCCCGGCGCAATCCGCACGACGTCATTCTCGCCGATGTCCACGCGCGTCTCCATTTCATTGAGGTCCGCAATCGTCATGATTTCGGTGCCGGCCATCATCGTGTTGCCGGCGACGCGCTCGCCTAACTGCAGGCTGAGCTTGCTCACGGTCGCGGTCAGCGGCGAGGTGATAATTGTCTTGTCCAAAGAATCCTGGGCGCTGGCGACCTGGGCTTTAGCGTTTTCGACCTGGTGCAGGCTGCTTTCCAATTGCGCCTTGGCGATCTCGTCAGAGGCCTTGAAACCGATAAAGTCGGCTTCTGAAAGCAGCTTGTGCTCGAACAGGTTCTTGTTGCGGACATAATCCGCCTCGGCCTTTTCGAGGTTCGCCACGGATTGCGCCTTGCCGGCCTGCGCGGATTCATAGAGGGCCTTGGCCTGGTTGACCGCGGCAATGTAAACGTCCGGCTTGATTTTGACCAGAAGGTCTCCCTTCTTGACACTCTGCCCTTCCTTGACCGGCAGGGCGATGATCTCGCCGCTGACCTCGGCGCTGATCTTAACTTGCAGGACGGGCTGAACTCGGCCGTTTGCCATCACCATCTCAGTGAGGTCGCGCCGCGTGACTTTCTCAGTCTGCACGGTGGTAACGATGTCCCGCTTCTTGAGAATAACCACGGCCGTCAAACCCACCAGGGCCAACGCGATGACCGAGAAGACCAGAACCCTTCTGCGCTTTTTAGACTTTGCCATTTCAGTTAGTTATTCAGACATGGTTGGAGCCAATTTGTTTCACGGCAAGTGCTGCTTCCGAGAGCGGGTGGCGGCGAGCCCCTTTCCTTGGGGGCGGGTTCATCCGCCAATCCGCTTGAACATGGCCTTCATAAGCATTCCCAGGCCGATGAAGAAGGCGTTGTAGCCGGCCCAGATGCCGAAGATCCAAAGCGCGGCTTTGGCGAAGGATACGCTGCTGAGGCGAGCCAGGCCCATGGCGCGCAACACCAGCAACCAAAAGGTCATCAAGTTTACCAGCGACAGCAGCCCATGCACCGTGTTTTGGGGATCAAAGTCCTTCACCAACAGCACCAAGCCGGGGGCGGCGTAGAGATTGCCGAGGCCGATGATGAGCAAGGTCCTCACGATGACGTCCAGGACACTGACCATATTCACCAGTCCTACGACTTCCACCGCCTTCATAAAGGGAAAGTCCCCCTTTAACACCTTGGCGCCCACCAGCCAAAGGATCAGACCCCAGAAGAACGGCGTAACGAAACCTCCAAACACCGGGACCAGGACGGCGGCCACTTTGGCCATGATTTGCGCCCACTTTTCTCCTATGGCACGGCTTTGCTCGGCTTGCTGCTCGCTCATGTGGGATTTCTCGATCTGCTTCTGGACGGCCTGGTCGGTTATCTCGCTCAACTGATGCTTGATCGAATCCTGCGAAAAGATCAGCCAGCTTGACACCCAGCTTACCACGATGAGAATCAACGCCGGCACGACCCAGTTGGCCGCTGAAACTCTGGCGGTCTTTACTTCCTGAAATACGTCCCCGGGAGTGGCGAATACATTAAACAACCTGCCACTAAGCGAGAAAGTGGGCGGCACTGGAGCCTCCGGTTGCAGTTCGGGTGTCAACTGAGATTCTTCCATATAATGAACCTGGGTTTAAACGCGGCCCCATGGCCACGCGCCGAAAATGACGGAACAGTCTCTGGTTGTCCAGTCTTTATGCGGCCGGCCGTCCTCTATCTCTTGGCAGTGTCTTCAGAGTCGCGTTCAATTCCTCGATCAGATCGGGCGTGACAGTCGCTTTAACGGGCACAAGGTCTTTCGCCGAACTCATGCATATCGCCGGTCACAACCAGAAAGTCCGGTTTGTGAATCCACCTATTCCCACAGGCTCCGCTGCGTGACTGTGCTAGACTTCGTCGCCACCCAAGCCGATTGAAATGTGCTTGGTTTCCAGAAAGGCCTCGAGGCCCTCGCAACCCAGCTCGCGCCCCCAGCCGCTTTGTTTAACGCCGCCGAAGGGGGCATTGCTGGTGGTGGGCAGCCCGTCGTTGATGCCGATCATCCCTGCCTCCAGCCGTTCCGTCAGCCGGAACACGCGGTTAAGGTCGCGCGTGAAAGCATAAGCGCTCAGACCATGAGCGGTGTTGTTGGCCAATTCGATGGCCTCTTTCTCCGTGTCGAACGCGGTCACCGGGGCAATCGGGGCGAAGATTTCCTCACGCCGGCACAACGCGTCCGCCGGCACGTCGGCCAGGACGGTCGGCTCGAAGAAGAATCCTCTGCGTATCAAGCGGCCGCCCCCACAAAGCACCCGCGCGCCGCGCCTCACGGCATCCTGAACGAGGTCGAGCGTATGGCGCACGGCGGCAGCATCGATCAGCGGCCCGACCTCCACGCCCGGTTCGGAAAACTCTCCCACCCTCAGCGATTTCACCCGGGCGGTAAAGGCTTCGAGGAAGCGGTTGTAGATGGGCCGCTGCGCGAAGAGGCGGTTGGCGGCGATGCACGACTGGCGGGTATTGCGCATCTTGGCCAGCAGCGCCCCCTCCACTGCAACCTCAAGGTCCGCATCGTCGAACACCAGCAGGGGCGCATTGCCGCCTAACTCGAGCGAGAGCGGCTTGACCGTGTCGGCGGCATGGCGGATAAGCACCCGGCCAACCTCCGTCGAGCCGGTGAACGTCACCTTGCGGCAAAGCGGGTTGCTGAGAAACTCCTCGCCGAACTGATCGGATGGCCCGCACACCACTTGCAGGACTCCCTTGGGCAATCGCGCCGCCTGCGCGCACTCGGCGAAAGCGATGCAGCTCAGCGGCGTCTGACGCGCCGGCTTGAGCACCACCGGGCAGCCGGCGGCGAGTCCGGGCGCCACTTTGCGCACCGCCAGCACCAGTGGGAAATTCCACGGGCTGATGGCGCCGATCACCCCGATGGGTGACTTGATGACCAAGTTGCGCTTGCCCTGGGCCTGCGGCGGGATGACGCGCCCATAAGCGCGCCGGCCTTCCTCGGCGAACCATTGGAGATGGTCCACAGACATGGCCACCTCCGTCAGACTTTGGGCCAGCGGTTTGCCGTTCTCGCTGCTGAGCCGGCGCGCGATCTCGTCCCGGCGCCGTTCCAGCTCAGCGGCAATTCGCCGGAGATATTCGCCGCGCGTCTTGGCAGTAAGCCCGCGCCAGTTCGCGAAAGCCGCGTGCGCATCCGCTATGGCCTGGGCCAGCCCCGCGCGGTCGATGGTGGAAATCCTGGCGAAGGGTTCCGCGGTGGCCGGGTTGACCACGTCCCACGCCGGCTCGCTTTGCACGAATGCTCCATTGAGGTAGAGCGGATAGGTCTTCATGCGCGACTCTGGATTCAAACCAGAAAGGCGGAGGAAGATCCTCCGCCTTCACAACAACAATGTACTAATCCGCCTTACTTCTTGCCGAGGATTGCGTCCTTGGCGGCCTTGGCCACGCGGAACTTCACCACGCGCTTGGCGGGAATGTTAATCTGCGCGCCCGTAGCCGGGTTGCGTCCGATGCGCGCTTTCCGGTTCACGAGCACCAGTTTGCCCAATCCAGGAAGCGTGAAGCTATTCTTGGCGTTCTTGTACGCGAGCGCCACGATGGCTTCGAGAATCTCACTGGACTGCTTCTTTGTAATCCCGGCGGTTTCCGCAACAGATGCGACGATTTGTGATTTGGTTAATGCTTTTGCCATATATGTGCCCCATGACTAATGCCAAACCCCGACTGACGCAAGCTGAAAACAGCCAATAATGGAGGCTCAGCGGAAGCGGGATGAAGCGTTGGCTTGTATCGGGGCTCCTTGCGTTTGCGCAAGAACACGACCCGAAGCAGAACTAATTACGCGAGTCGATTACGGTGAGGCAAGCGACGTAGTCGGCCATCTCGAAGAGGGCGCGGCCAGCATTCTTGCCGGCGTAGATGCGTTTGAGGCGTGCTTTGATGCGGGCGATGCAGATCTTGCGCATCTCGTCGGGGTAAGTTTCCTCGGGGTCCGAGTGTGCGAAGAAATCCTGCCAATAGGCAATCTGCTCCGCAACCCGGGTCCAGAAGAGCGGGGGCAGTTCTGGTAGAGGCGGACATGATGGCGGCAGCGCTTGCATCAACTTCTAAAATCTAAGATCAAGAGTCCAAAGTCCAGCCTCCAAGGTCTAAAGTCTGAAGTCTAGAGTCTAAAGTCCAGGCGCGGAGGGGGGGGCTTCGCGAAAATGGAAGATGGACGAGGCGGGAGGAGGGCAGCCCGCAAGGCCGAAATCAGGGGCCGGAGGGCAGGGATCAGCGGGCGGGCATTGTGTTTTGAATTGTAAGTTGTGAGCTTTGCGTCTTGAGTGATGAATATGGAACAAGCGCATAAAGAACCTGGGGAAGCCCCAGCCCTCTCCTCATCGGATGGGGCGAGGCAGGGAGCGGCCGCGGAGGGCAAGCGGTCGTTTTGGCGGCGAAGGCCGGTGGTTGTCATTGGGACGCTGGTACTGTTCGGGCTGCTGTTCTTCGGCCTGCGTTATCTGGCCGAAACCCTGACACACGAATCCACGGATGATGCGTTCCTCGATGCTGATGTCATTTCCATCGCGCCTAAGGTCCCCGGTCAGGTCAAGAAGGTCCACGTCAACAGCAATCAGGCGGTCAAAGCCGGGGATTTGCTCCTGGAGATTGACCCGCGCGATCTGGCGGTGGAGTTAGACCAGAAGCGCGCCGCACTGGAATCCGCCCGGGCTAACGTTGCGCTCTTCAAAGCCGCGGTCGCGCTGAGCCGCACCCAGGTCGCCAGCGCCGAGGCCACCGCCAAGCAAAGCGCCGCCGAGGCTGACGCGGCCCAGGCGTCTGCGGAGAAGGCCAAGGCGGATCTCAAGCGTGCGGAGGAGTTGATTCAAAACCACACTATCTCAGCCCAGGAGTTCGATTCGGCAAAGGCGGCGGCGACAACCACAGGCGCCAGCCTCAATGCCGCCCGGGAGAAGGCGGCCAGCAACCGGGCGAAAGTGGTCGAGGCGCAGGCACAGGTCGAGGCGGCGCAAAAGGCGTTCGAGCGCGGCGAAGCGCAGGCGCGCCAGGCGGAGCCGGATGTGCAGGCCGCCGAACTGAACCGGTCTTATGCTCGCGTCACGGCGCCGGCGGATGGTTACGTGACCAAGAAGGCAGTGGAGAGCGGCGATTACATCCAGGTCGGCCAAAAGCTCATGGCCCTGGTGCCGAGCGAGCTTTATGTCACTGCCAATTACAAAGAGACAGAAGTGGAGCACATTCGCCCGGGTCAACGGGTGAGGATCACGGTTGATTCCGCCGGGGGCCGCGTGTTCGCAGGTCACGTTGAAAGCATCATGGCCGGCAGCGGGGCGCGGTTCAGCCTGTTGCCGCCCGAGAATGCCGTTGGCAACTACGTCAAGGTGGTTCAGCGCATTCCGGTCAAAATCCTATTCGACGAGCCGGTCGAGGCGGGGCATGTGCTGGGCCCCGGAATGTCAGTGGTGCCGAGCGTGCATGTCAAAGGGTATGTGATTTCAGAATCGGTCGTCCTCATTGTGGCGGCGGTCGGGGCCTTGGTGATCGGTGTGGTGTGGTGGAAGGTGGCGGGGAGGAAGGGGGACGTGAAGCCTGGGGCGTGAAACGTGAAACGTGACGAGTGATGCTTGAGCAAAGGACATTAACATCCAACATCCAATATCCAACATCGAACGTCGCACCTCGAAGCCAGAGGTGTAAGAATAGACATGGCGGACAACCCGACAACTACGCCTGGCGCTCGCACCGCGCCGTGGAGACCGAGCCATAATCCGTGGCTGATTGCCACAGCGGTCATGGCGGCCACGTTCATGGAGATCCTGGACACCTCGGTGGCCAACGTCGCGCTGCCGCATATCGCGGGCAACCTCTCGGCCACGACCGAGGAGTCCACGTGGGTGTTGACCAGCTACCTGGTGTCCAACGCCATCGTGCTGCCGATGACCGGGTGGCTGGGAATGCGGTTCGGCCGGAAACGGCTGCTGACGGTATGCATCGGTCTATTCACGCTGGCCTCAGTGCTGTGCGGCATGGCGCCGGACCTGGGCTTTCTCATCGTCGCGCGCATCCTGCAAGGCATCGGTGGCGGCGCGCTGGTGCCCATCTCCCAGGCGGTGCTGCTGGAGAGTTTCCCGCCCGAGAAACGGGGCGTCGCCATGGCGACCTTCGGCATGGGGGTGGTGGTCGCCCCCATCCTGGGCCCGACGCTGGGCGGCTGGATCACCGATAACTATTCCTGGCGCTGGATTTTCTACATCAACCTGCCGGTGGGCATTTTTGCGATGCTGATGGCCCAGGCGTTCGTAGAGGACCCGCCCTACATCAAGAACGCCAAAGCCGGCGCGGTTGATTTCACCGGGTTCGCCTTGCTGGCGGTGTGGCTCGGCACCTTGCAGGTCATCCTGGATAAGGGCCAGCAGGAAGATTGGTTTGCCTCGCAGTGGATGCGGTGGTTTGCCTTAATCTCAGTAGTATGCTTCCTGGGGTTTGTGGTCCGCGAACTGCGCACGGGGAATCCGATCGTCAACTTGCAGGTGCTCAAGAACCGGAACTTTGCCGCCGGCGTGCTGCTGATGACCGTGCTGGGGGCTGTGCTGTACGGCACCACGGCGGCGCTGCCGATCTTCTTGCAGACCCTGATGGGTTACTCGGCGCTGCAGAGCGGCCTGACGCTGAGTCCCCGCGGTGTGGGGGCGTTTGTCACGACCTTCCTCGTGGGCCGCCTGGTGGGTCGTGTGCGCAACCGGGTGCTGATCACCATTGGGTTTAGCCTGCTGGGGGCCTCGTCGTTTTGGCTGGGCAACATTAACCTCGAGGTCTCCATGCGCAACGTGATCCTACCCAGCGTGCTCAATGGCATCGCCATCAGCTTTATCTTCACGCCGCTGACGACGGCGGCCATGGGCTATCTCCGTCAGGATCAAATGGCGAATGCAACCGGGATTTACAACCTCATGCGCAACCTGGGCGGCAGCTTTGGCATCGCGTTCGTTAGCACCATCGTCGTTCGTCGTGCCCAGGTGCATCAAGCGTTGATGGTGGGACACCTGACGCCGTTTGACCCGGTGTATGTGGAACGGTTGGCGGCGGCCACCAAAGCCCTGACACCGCAGAGCGGTCCGGTGCTGGCCCAGATGCAGGCGCACGGCCTGATCTACAACACCCTGCTGGGCCAGTCGTCGCTGTGGGCGTTCGTCGAGAACTTCAGGATGTTCGGGTTCCTGTGCCTGCTATGCCTGCCGCTGGTCTTGCTGTTTAAGCGGGTGAAGCGCACCCCGGGCGGGGCGGCCATGCACTAGCCCAGGGAGGGCGAGCGTCCCCGCGAGCCCTGTCTCCCCGAATGTTTGCGCTTGCGAAGACGCTCGCCCTCCCGCTCGGCTCGAACCTTGCGGAGCGGAATACTCCAGCTAGGTTTACGGCGAGATTGAAGCAGCCAGATCACTCACATGCGCAAACTGATTATTCAGATGGCAGCGCTCGGCAGCCAGGAATCTGAGGTTAATTAACCATAATCATGCCCGAATCCACATTCCTGAACGGTAAGGTCCGCATGCAGTCTGTCCCGGTGCTCCAGTTGCCTCTGGAACCGGATGCCCCGGCCCTCAGGCGGCTGTTGTTGCCACAGGGCGAACTGGCTCAGTTCTACAACAGCGGTGAAGGGATCCGTTATATGGCCTTCGTTGAACTTCTTCCTGGCCAGGTGCGCGGCAATCATTACCACAAAGTCAAAGAAGAGCTGGTTTATGTGATTCGGGGCGAGGTCTTGCTCAGCGTGGCGGACATTGAATCCAAAGCCAGCGCGTCGGTGACACTTCGGGCCGGCGACCTTGCGGGCATTCGAGTCGGCATCGCCCACGCCTTCCGCCCTACGGCACCAGGCCAGGCAATCGAATTCTCAAGTGCGCGGTTCGATGTTGCTGACATTCACAAATACCCGGTTGCATAGTTGGGTGAGCCCTCCTGGCGTCAGGGCTGGCGGATGAGGAGGCGATAAAACTGTCGGTTGCCGGTCCCCTTGGCGGGGTCCAGCCAGGTGATATTGGTGCCCGAACCGCCCAGGTCCATTGCAGAATAGCGTCCTTAGGAAGAGGACTTCCAGTAGCAGTAGTAGCCGTCGCCGATTTCAAGAAATGCGCTATTGTACATGTTCAGCCGGTGCCCGGTGCTGTTCCACCCTCCGACATGCGCGGTACCGCGGGTCTGAAGGTCCGGAGATGGTTGCGCTGTTGAGCCCGGGTGAAACCTTGCAGCCTAAACTTTTTCCGCTAGGATAACGGCGAGATTGAAGCGGCCAACACACTCAAATGCGCACACTAATTAAACACATCCTGGCAGCCACCGAACCCAAGGAAGCAGTGACCGTCAAGGGCTGGGTCCGCACCCGGCGCGACTCCAAGGGGTTCTCTTTCCTCGAACTCAACGATGGCTCCTGTCTCGCAAACGTACAGGTGGTCGTGGATGCCGGCACGCCCGGCTCGGAACAGCTCCCCCAGCTCACGACCGGTGCGTCGGCGGTGGTCGAGGGGAAGCTGGTGGCCTCCCCGGCCCAGGGCCAGAAATGGGAGTTGCGGGCCACACGCGTCGAGTTGATCGGCCCGGCGGACGCGACATATCCGTTGCAGAAGAAGGGCCACACCCAGGAGTTCTTGCGCACCATCGCGCATCTGCGTCCGCGCTCGAACCTCTTCGGCGCCATGTTCCGTCTGCGCAGCCGGCTGGCGTTCGCGGTGCATCAGTTCTTCCAGGAGCGCGACTTCGTCTATGTGCACACGCCGATCATCACCGCTAGCGACTGCGAGGGCGCGGGTGAGATGTTCCGCGTCACCGTCCTCAAGGGCAATATTGACGAGAAGCCGCAGGCGGATTTCTTCGGCAAACCGGCCTACCTGACCGTCAGCGGCCAGCTTGAAGGAGAGACGTTCGCCTGCGCGTTGTCCAACATCTACACCTTCGGCCCGACCTTCCGCGCCGAGAACTCGAACACCGCGCGCCATGCCGCGGAGTTCTGGATGATCGAGCCGGAGATGGCCTTCTGTGATTTGCGGGGGGATATGGACCTGGCCGAAGAGTTCATGAAAGCTATGGCGCGGTGCGCGCTGGAGCATTGCGCCGAAGACCTCGCGCTGTTTGGCAAGTTTGTGGACAAAGGCGTGCATGAGCGGCTCAAGTTCGTCGTCGAACGGCCCTTCATTCGCGTGCCTTACACCGAGGCCGTCGAGATACTGAAGAAGTCCGGGAAAAAGTTCGAGTTCCCGGTGGAGTATGGGGCAAACCTCCAATCAGAGCACGAGCGCTTCCTCACCGAGGAGCACTTCAAATCACCGGCCACCGTGTTCAACTACCCGCGCGAGATCAAGCCGTTCTATATGCGCCTGAATGAAGATGGCAAGACCGTCACGGCGATGGACGTGCTGGTGCCGGGGATTGGCGAGGTCATCGGCGGCGCGCA
>Ga0182014_10003176_pt1 | contig 19958 bp, 19 predicted proteins | sample 612S2DmetaG_FD_120489 | JGI IMG/M metagenome (GOLD analysis project Ga0182014, IMG submission 120489) | Permafrost microbial communities from Stordalen Mire, Sweden - 612S2D metaG | ecosystem: Environmental > Terrestrial > Soil > Wetlands > Permafrost | place: Sweden: Stordalen | collected... | reverse complement strand
GCTGCTCAGGAGGCGCTGCGGCAAAGGTTCTGGCATCGTTCAAACGAGCAGGTCTTGGAGCAACTGAGGTCTATCCTGAAGACCCACGGTCACCTGTCAACGGCTATTCTCCGTTTGCACGGATTGTCGCCGGGAGGTCTCAACCATCGGTTCGGGTCGTTGATCAACGCATACGAACTCATCGGCTACCAGTCGATGTACAAGAAGACGGCAGAGCACCGCTTGCAGATTCGCAAGATTCGATCCCAGCTGATGCAGCAATTGGTGGAGATGTTTCCGGGGAAAGTGTCCGTATTCTCGTGGGCGTGGAGGCGGCGGAACTGCCTCAGGCTCAAGAACGGCACAAAGGTCGCCGTTCGCGTCTGCCGTTCAATCAAGCTGGTCACCAAAGGGCGCATGTGGGTGTTGCAGGCCGCTCGGGACGAACGTTGTCGGATAACGCTCGTGGCAGGAATGAACCCAGACAATACGGCCATCGAAGCGTTTTATCTGACGACTCGATTGAAGAACTCATGCAAGATCCACATCACAGAAAACAGCGAATGGCTAGAAAGAGGCGTGCGTCTTGAAGAACTGCGATACTTCCATGAGGTCGTGATGACGCGACCATGGGAACCTCCGTCCTGACGGTACGGTGACTCGGGCTTGCCAACACGGTGCCTGTTTCCAGCACACTCTGCTCATGCGGCGCTAAACGTGTCACCGTTGAAGACCTCGCCATCCGCACGTTTACCCGGAGAGAGATACATATAACCCACGCCCTTGATGGTCTGGATGAAGCTAACCGTATCGGAGACCTCAGTAACATCCTCAAGACCATCGCAACCGGGGGTGCTGATACCCGGCGTCGGCTGTACACTACCAGCACGATGGAGACCAAGCCATATCAGGCACGCCTGTGGATGACCATGAACACGGGCGACCCACGCGAAGAGACTGTGGCGTCCCGTATGTTGATCTTCGACGCGGCCAAACCTGAGGGCAAAGCTCCATACCGGGCGACTCATCATCTGGAATGGTCGGCTGAGAAGCGCAACGCTCTCTGGACGGAGTTGGTAGGTCGGCTGGCTATCGCGATGCAGACTCTCAAGATCGCCGAGAAGCGCGGCAAGGCTGATGCCAAGGTGACCCACCGTATGTCCGACTTCTTCGTCTTCCTGACGGCGCTGGCGGAAGGCGAAGCAAGTCCCAATGACGCACCCGGCTACGCGCTGCCAGAACTTGTGCGTGTGGCTATGGAAGCAACCGAGTCACGGCAGCAGACCGCCGTATCGGATGCGCTCGAAATTGTAGATGTGCTGGCGCGGGCACCCTGCTCCCTGAATGGAAAGAGGATGAACGCCAAAGAATGGGGGGTCGCGTTGGAGCAATTCGCCGGGGAGCACGATGGGGTTCGGCGCTCGCTGCGCAAAAAGAACTGGGTCGCATGGCAGTTCAAGGCGAACGAGCGGCTACTGGAAGAACGGTTCGGGATGACGAAGCAGATTGACTCGCACCGCAAGCTGACGTTTTTTTCATTCTCGAAATTGAGCGGGAACCCGGCTTATTTCGAAGACCCAGAGGGGTAATCTGCGATTTTGCGGGTAGGGTGCGGGCACTCCCTGCCCGCATGATAAACGATAGCGACACAAGAGTTTAAGTGCCATTGCGGGTAGCTTCGGTACTTTCTATGCTCCTAGTTTTGCTACACGCGTGTAGGGGAAAAAGTTTATAGGAAAGCGGGTAGTACCTACCCGCAAGATTTCAGCTAGGATTTCGGACAACATTCGCGCGTGTAGGCTGCCGATCCAGCCCCCGGCTTGCGCCTGATCTTGAACATCTTCCGCGCCCGGTCAATCGCCCAGTAAGTGAGCCCATGCTGGCGACGGAGTTCCGCGAGCGAAACCTCTTTGTTGTCCGCGATCAGCTTTGCGATCCGCTCGTAATACTCAAACCGTTTGGCGTCCATTGCCTTTTTGAGTTCGGCCCTATCCATTGAGAGCCACGTCGATCAGCTTGCGAAGAACGGCTACTGCCCTATCTTCTGCCTCTCGATCATCTTCGTCTTCGATCAGATCGTGAATTGCGTGCACCAACATCCGCAAACAGTAGTCGCTGATCTCCTCGGATAAAACCGTCGTGCGACCTTGGCTATCCACGTGAAATTGCTGTTCCTTCTGAATGAGGGGTATACGGATTCTCTTACGGTTACGCTTGCGTGGCGCTTCGCTGCGTGGGATACGCCGGGTTGCTGCTTCGTCGGCAAGTGCTTGACTGGAATTCATTCTGTTCACCTTGAGGATCAGACCAATCGATTGGCTGACCACACATTAGGGATTTGGAAGATGTAAGAATCATCCGCCGGTGAGTTTTGGTGCGATTTTCCCAGTTTTGTCGGAAAAACAATTGTTGGGAGATGTTTTCGGAGGAGTAGGGCGCGGGCGCAACGATAATTCCAAATCGCCAGCAATCAGGTTTTCCGAATATCGAGTTGCTTATACAGGAGCAACTCGTGCCCAAGGGCGTGCGATTTGTTCCGTATCTCAATTCGAGCAGTGAGGCAATTCATGATGGAAACGACAGAGCAGATTCAGGACCCAATCCTTGTAGACTCCCCAGTCCCAGAAATCTCCCAGCCAGAAAGTCCTTCGTCAGACGAAGGCATCTTGACTAACGAGATCGTGGAGCTTTGGCAAGTACACGAGAGTCGTCAGAAATCGATCAAGCACGAGACGGAAGAGTTCCGTGCTCTCCGCAACGAACTTGGCAAACTTCTTCACCAGATGAAGGAATTGCTCGCTAGGCCCGGTCGGAATGGACAATGGAGTGCGTGGCTGAAGGAACGGGCGATTCCTCGGGCAACTGCTGATCGGCTCGCATTGAAGTACGAGCGGTCTCTCCATCCGCACGCAAATTGCCTCACTGAGTCAATTTCTGAACCAACCGAAGATGAAATCGAAAAGCTCTGTGCCAAAGTCTTCCCGAAACTGCGCCGTGTGCTGCGGACTCCGCAGAGCCAATTTCGTTTTGTTGAGTTGCTGACATCCGCTTACAACGGAGTAGACCACAGGATGACGGAGGAAGGGCTTTTGATCGTGAAGCCCAGTCAGGACGCGATGTTTTTCGCTGGAGAGATCGTGGCTGAGCCTCAGACGGGACTCGCCCCACCATTGGTGGAATTGGATGGGGAATTGATGTGAAGCTCAGTTCGGCAGTAGTAAGGGGGCTGCCCGACGCGCCGGGTGCGGAAGAATTTCTGGGCGCGTCAGAGGCGGCACGCGACCTGTGCACCACGAAATCACCGAGACTCTCGGTGTTTTGAGGGGAAGAGTGTCATGACAAAATACTACTGCCAAATGCGACTCATCGAAGACGGCATCCGCTGCAACCAGCAGCCGCCGCAAGACGACTGCTGCAACCAGCCGGTAGTGCGGCTCCCCATTCGGCCCGGCACAACGTCGCTACTTTGTCCGCGTGCTCCGAACCGCAGATCAAAAGTGGACTGCTACCTGCCAGCGACTGCGGCAGTTCCCTGAGCTTTTTTGACCTTCGACCACATCCAGTCCTCATAGTGGGATTTGTACGTATTTGGAATCGACTTGTCCTCGTTAACCAGCTTCGCGCCATCTTCGAGGAAGTGCTTCACGCCTTCTGCTGTGTCCCTCTTTCTGTTGTAGTCCTTTTGGCCCGTCCGCGAATGAAAATCGAGCGCATAGTCGGGAACCTTCCGCTTGGCCCGGTCGGCGTACACCCGCTCTATCTCCCGCGTCTTCTTGGCCCGCTGGCAAATGAGCGCGGCGTGGATCAGGAAAATTCGATTGGTCGCGCCCTCGTCGCTCTCCTCGTAGTGCAGACCCGAAAAATGTTTCCAGTGATCGTACAGGGCGCGAACCTGAACGCAAACATCCGCGTTGCACTCACTGGCAATCAGCCTCAGTTTGTTCCACGCTTCCCCGCCGCGACCTTCTCTGTCCAGCTTCTCAACTTCCGTCACGAGGGGTTCTGACTTCTCGTTCCATCCGGCGTTATACACAGCGTTGAGCACCTCGTCAGTCAAGCGGCTTTTCCTTGCGCGAGCCACTAACTGCACCGCAGCGACCACGAAGTGCCGCGCCATGTCCCTGTCATCACCGAGCGCCTTGGCAGTCTTGAAGAGTCCGAGAAGCTGCACGATCACGCTGTTGTCGGCAAGCCCGATATCCTCGGATGCGGTGACTATCAGCGTGTTCCACACGTGTCCCCGTAGTCCGGTCAGGTCAAGTTCGCTGGCGCAAAACAGGGCAGTGTCCTCGTCGCCGCGCCTGAGTGCTTTGTGGAACCACGAGGTCATGTCCCTGCGGTAGTAGCCGCCCTGTGTACGGGCGTTGAGATTCTGCATCAGCCCAGACGCGCATTTCATGCCGTTCTTCTTGCGCTCGTTGAATCTCCATTTCCGCACGAGACTTGGCGGAAGGCCGAGTGATTTGATGTACGCCTCTATCCCCGTGTGCCCGGCGACCCTCTTTCCGGCTTTGATGCGGCGTGCCACTTCCTTGATTACCGGGAGGAGTCGTTCTCGCGCCAATGTCTGCGCCTTGCGGGTAAGCAGGTGCCAGTTCTTGGCGCTGGCTCGAATCTCGCGATCTAGCTCCTTGGAACTCAGCTTTTTCAGACCGTTCCGTTGGAACGGTCTCTCCGGGGCAACTGTCGCCTTGTGGGCGGCGTTTCCGCTGGTTCCTTTGGACTCAAGTTTCTTCTTTACGGGTGTGGGCATAGTACCGCCTTGACCTCTCGTTCTCGCAAGCTGCAAACCACGTTTCGAGGGAGATCGCGGCGAACGACCGCGACGGTCATACAGTCTTAATTTTCGTGCAATGTGGGAACAAAGGACAGGTTACGTCGGTCATGGAGCTGGCCGGGTCGGACGCTCCTACACGCTTACGACAGCGTGACGATGAGGCAGGGGCGAATTCGGAACTTGCCCTGCCACTGTAGTCAGGGACGTACGAGCAAAGGAAAGCGGAAGGGCGATTGCCAAAGGATTGAGTTAGGATGTTCTCGGCTCCCGATGCACGCCGATCATAAGAATTCCCGCTTTCTACGGAGGCAAGATGCTGACTCTGTTCACATGGGGTTACTGGGGTTGGGGTGCTTCAACCCGTTCAACCCACAAGTTGGTGGAGGCAGTTGATCTCGCAGAGAAGGAAAGAGGTTTTAAGCCGCCGTTCTTCGTGGATATCCGACTACGACGGAGCGTTCGCGCAAAGGGCTTTTCAGGCAATGCGTTCGCACATGTTGTGGGAGCAGGACGCTACAAATGGATGCCTGAACTTGGAAACCGCTCTATCGCCACCGGCAAGTCCAGAATAGAGATCGACCGTCCCTGTTATGCGCGTGAACTCCTGCAACTGGCAATCGAATGCCGCCGCCAGCAACGGCGCGTTCTATTCTTCTGCGCCTGTCCAGACCTAGAAACCAAGAAATGCCACAGGAAACGGGTCGCCGACTTGGTGCGTAGGGAAGCTGCGCGACAAGGCCGTCGAATCGAGATCGTGGAGTGGCCGGGCGATAAACCGACGTACGACTCCACAGTTAAAGTGACATCTGCAACGTTGAACAAGGTAAAGAGCGGGAGGAAGAGCGTTCCGCTGGGTAAGAGAGTTGATCTCAAAGAAGTCGCTGGGCTACCGTGGGGCTCTGTCGTAACCCTTCAAGCTAGGGAACAGAAGCTTCCAATCGTCACCGGCCCTGCGAAGTATCACAAAGATTGGGTTTTGCAGGTGGTGCACCACGGCAACATTGGTGAGGATGCCAACCGCCTGAAGGGATGGGGAGTCAGTTTTCGCAGGGAGAGGGGGCTTGAGTGATGACAATGACGCCCAAGCAACTAAGAGCCAAAATCCGCAACCTGCGTGAAACCGTTCCGATAACTGCGGAGTTCGAGCGCGTTCTGACTAGGCGTGGGATTTGGAGCCGCAGTGGTGTTTGGTACACCACACAGAAGGAGCACTGGCTCGGCTGGTTGAAAGGGTACAGAGGTCCGGGAGCTTACAACCGAAAGAACTGGGACCGATCAGCAGAGTTCGTTTACAACCACATCAATTGTCCGCCCATGGTGCTATGGCTTGTCGAAGCTTCAGGTGTCCCGAGAGCAAAAGTTGCTAAGGCCAAGAAGGCTGCTCTGTCGGCAGCCCCGAATTGTCCTGCTCTTAGTTCCGCTATAAGAAAGACCACTCCGTGGGAAATGATCGAGGTTCGCCTCGACAAGCGCGGCAGGTAGGAAAACTACTACGTGTCGATTCTTCGCCCTCAAGGGTCGGCGATGCGAGAGGATCATCATGAAGTCAGTACCGAGAATTAGTCGCTGGCAAGAGGGCCGAGTCGATCTTGCGAAGGAGCACTTCGAGCTGCGTTACGGTTCAGCCGAGGATGGTGGTTGGAGTGATTGGACTCCAGTAGCCGTAATCGGCTCACCCACGACCGACATTGTGAACGTGCGATTTCTCGTCGAGCCCGGTGATCCGAAGAATGCGGAAGCCGTCAGCGATGTCAAGCAGGAAATTCAGTATTACCTGTTCGAATTAAAAGAGCCTAACCCTTGGCTGTACGCCAAATACCATTGCGGAACGATGTCGAATTTCTCCGGAAACGTGCACTGGTCATTCTTCGAAACAGGCAAGAGGGTGGAGTTGACCAGTAAGCATAAGGCATCTGCGAGAAAGCGGTCCGCAACTCGGAAGCGATGAGCGGCTCAGAAGAAAACCGCAAGACGACGCACAATGCTCCGCACCCGTGGAACGTGCACAGATTCAGCATCGGCTCTTTTCGTAGTTTGATTGTTGGATTTCGGAGCTGCCCTGTCGGGATAGACCATTCCCACAGGCAGGCGCAAAATTGCTGATTCTTTCAACGGCTGGCGTTGTATTCACACTGCGGTTGTATTAAGCATCAGCGGCTCATTCTTTTTGTATGCGTACTTCGCTTTCATCGCAATTAGATGGAGCACGCCGCGAAGTATTCGCGGCCACTCTGGACCAAGAATCTGGAACCCAAGCCACGCGCCTGCTCCAAGGAACCCGAATGGTCCGATGAGAAAAGCTATCGTCGAAGTCATTCCTGTATAGATTGCGAAAGGTAGAGTAACGCCAACGGCGTGAGACAAGAAACCAAGAGCAGTAGTGGCTCCGAGGTAGACGCCAAAGCCGGACCCTTGAGCGAGTGCCAGAGCAGCCAAAGTCGTCGCCGGACCGGAAACTCGGGTTTGCGGGAATACGCTTGAAAAATCGTCCAGTTGAATCGGACTGGTCAAGAAGGCGTGTCGCTGCTGGGCATTCATCCTCGCCGCCGCCTGCACGAACAAATCCTCTATGAGGTACACCTCCAGCGCCCGAATCGGCTCGATATTAGCGCCGTTTATTTTCAGTTTCTTGCAGACTTCTCGGACCAGATACTCGTAGCTAAGCTCGGAGCCATATTCTCGCAATTCCTTGACTGGCTGAGGTCTCGGAATGTTCGTTTTTAGTCTTTCCGGTACGAAGCCGTAGAGTTTCTCTTTCAGCTTGTCGGCGGACTGTTTTGCTTGGGCAGTCGTTCTGGAACTGTAGGCCCAGAACAGTTCCGTCAGAGAGCTGCGCACCAAGTCTTCACGGGTGTCCGGGACAGGAGTGGATTCACTTGCACGAACGCAGCAAAAGAATGCCCTCAGTTCTTCAATCGACCAATCCGACATCGATGATTCAATTTCCGAAATCGCAGGAGCCATAATGGTGTTGCCTCACTCCGCCATGTCCAGCTTGTTCTCGCCAATCTGAATGGCAGGCCGACCGGGGTAACCTCCATCTTATGCCTTATCGGATGGAACCATGCTGCGTAGACAGCGCTGAACACGGTTCGAGCCGTGGACACCGGGGCACTGAGATGTATGCGCAAGGACTCCGCGGACCTTGTGTCCCAGTTGATCCTGAACCGACAGCACTCCGGTGCCATAAGGCGCGATGGAAACTGCTCAAAGTGATCAGAGGGGAATCTTAAAATGCTCTATGATGAAGGTGTTCGCTCAAGGCTATGAAATTGGGGTGAATCATTGTGTTCCACGCCCTACAGCATCCAATCCGGGCTATTCATCACGCCTTGCGACATGCTCACCGTGTCGCGGTGGCCGTCGGTCCGTCGATCCACGTAGGGGGACGAACCGCGGCCAAAATCACGGTGTTTTTCGCCAAAGCCACTTTCAAAGGTATTGGGTTTTTGACCCGAAAATCGAAGTAAGGAAGCTGCGTCGTGGTGGCGGAAACGACAAGGGAGCGACATTTGAACGACTTGCCCCGCTCAGCGCAGTCGGCAGGACTTTCGGTCGCACGATCTCGATTCCCGTCTTAAGTTCGTGTTGGATGGCGAGAACCTTTATCTCCAGCTAACCGCAGGTTCGACAACTGCGCTCGCTAGGAGGTTTCCACCTTCCCCCGCCGCCCGGTTACGACTTTGAACGCGTGGCTCACTTTTGATTTCGTTGCGTCAACCGTGGCCTTCGAAAGCTTCACGGTTCCTTCTTTTACAATCGAGCCAAGCAGCTTCGCAGCTTTCAGGGTGGCGGCTCGACGGAGACCTGTCTTCTCAACCCGCACGGTACAGCGACAGTATTCTTTGGTGATCATTCCGACGCGGAGCGTCAGAAAGGCATTCGCTGAACCCGACAAGACGGAACTGGCAAGAAGGTGCATCCCCGGAATCCCAGCAACCGTCGAGCCGAAAACCGTGCTGACCAACACATCGACATCGATGTCTTCAATGCCAGCAGCAATGAATGCTGTCGAAGCCACGTTCGCATATAGCTGCACAAAGTCCCGAAGTGATGGACGCTGGTAGTAGACGTGCGCAACCTGCCAAATGAGTCTGGTTTGGGCGGCAAGCACGACCAGCACATCCAATCGACCACTTTGCAAAACCGCTGTGCTCAGGAAGACGGCTGATGCAGTGGAAGTCACCACATCATCAGCATGCTTATCAAGTTTCTGAAGGGCCGATTCGATATCCGCCGCGGAATTCAGAACGTGTTCACGCAAGCGAGGATGGCGTGAGAGCCGTTTCTTGAAATCGAGGAGAAATCGGTCGTACTCAGCGCCCTCCGTCGTCTCTGGCGGCAGCATCCGTCTCGGCAACCGGAACCAAAGCACGAATGGAGTCGTGAGCAGGATGCAATAGGTGAAAATAAGACCCCACATCACTCCGTTGCCGAAAACGACATTGACCGCTCGTGCCGACTGGACGATCTGCATCGTTTGGTTGAATAGGAAGATGGCAAAGACAACCACGATGAAGGCGGCAAGGGCTAGGACGATTTTCTTTGCGGTCTTGGGCATGGTGTCACTCCGCTATTAGTATCCACGTTTTCAACCATTTGTGGTGCTATTTGAGCGCCCGCTGGCGTCACCAGCTTCAGTGATGGGCGGCACAAGCGGCGTGTTCGGATGTGGGATATGTTTGGCCATCACCATGCCACCGCCTGTCCCATCTCCCGCGAGTGCACTTGTTACAAACGGAAACGGACCGCTCCCCCTCATCGAAGACGACAAAGACTTAGTATCGCTGCTACGGCAGGCTTCAAATGAGGAACTTGATCCCCTAGTCAAATACATTATTAAGAAGGGTGGCGTCACTGCCCAGCTTCAGCGGACGCAGAAGTACAGGCAGTATTCCGCGAGTGGAAACCATCGCATGTACGCCGATGACATTGCGGCCGAAATACAGAAGTTTGGGGCGAACACTTTCTGGTCACATGCTTTTCGCAAAGGGCGAGGGAAGAGGTATCGCAAGATACTAAAGAAGGTGGCGAAGCGGTGCGGTGTCAAGGCTGGTTTTTGCGATGAGACGGCTGAGATTGAAGAACGCGTGCTAGAGGCGGTACTTAGCAAAGCGTCCGAGCGGATGACGGACCAGCAGCGTCAGGAGCTACTTGATGACTTGGAGGTCCACACGCCTCCCGGCTCGGGCGGTCCGGTTACAGCAGGTGTGCTGCAAGCTGCGATTCAGTCGGCGGGATTTGCACCATACATGTTCGCGGTTATCGTGGCCAATGGTACGGCAAATGCGGTACTGGGGCACGGGCTGGCATTTGCTGCGAACGCAGGCCTCACGAAAGCCATTGCTCTGTTTGCCGGACCTGTCGGGTGGGCGTTTGATGCCGTGTGGGGCGGGATGATAGCTTCCGGACCTGCATACCGAGTAACGATACCTTGCGTGGTGCAAGTTGCGTTCATTCGCCAATCGATGCTTCGCAAGCAGCAGGAAGAAAGAGGGCGCAAACTCAGAGTGGTCGGAGTGGTTACATTGATCGCTCTAGTCTGTATTTTAGCTTTTTTTGTGGCTCGTCACTTTACACATTGGTGACGCCATGAACCTGCACGAGGAAAGATCATTTTGATGCCTGAGTCGGTAGTGACTATCAACCTAGAAATAGGGCACCCCACCGTTGAAGAGGCACGGCGAATGCTCAAGTCTGAGTTGGAAAAATGTCGAAATCGGAAAGTCATCGCTGTCAAAGTCATCCACGGGTATGGTTCCAGCGGTGTTGGTGGTGCATTACGTCAAGGCATCAGAAAATCCCTAATTAGCCGGAGAAAAGAGGGTGGCGTGAGGGCAGTCGTCTTCGGAGAAAAGTGGAGCATCTTCGATCCAGTGGCGCAGTCGATGCTGGAGCGATGTCCCGAATTGAGCAAAGACCGAGATTTGTGTAACTACAACCAAGGCATTTCGGTCGTGCTGCTATGAGCGTTCAAAGACTGGCTTGATCGCGAATACTTCACGGAGTCGAAAGAGTCGAATCCAGTGGTCCGGACATTGACGGAGGAATTCAGTGGGTCTGTTATCAAGGATTGTAAATGCCTTTCTCGGAAATCAAAACGAAGAACGCGCCAGTCTACGTGCAATCTTGGAAAGCGGCCCCGTGATCATTAGCACTACCGGGAAGTTCCATAGGGGAGAGTATCGCGGCACTCGAAGTGAGTGGATTTACCCCAAATGCCCGAACCCCGACCCAGAGTATATTCCAAGCATACGAAGGAGAGGGATTTGCAATGAGACGGCGGAACAGGCGGTGAAAATTAATCGTCCCCCATGCTCCTTCTGCTATAGCGTTAGTCTTGAAAGCTTACAAAAGGCGCTGGCTTCTTTAGACCATGAGCGACAGCTATCAAAAGACGCTCGGGAGGAAGCTGAGGCGGCTAAGAAGGAAGCTGAATCCGCTCGGTTTACCGAGTTGCAGCGGAGGGGGCAACAACGACGAAACCATGATGTGGTTCCCGAAAACTCACAGGTGCGTGAGACTTGGGAATGAAGTGTGAAGCGGCGCTGGCAAGGTTCTAGAGACCTGCTCCATCCTTACCACGACGCCGAATGCTGGGACCTCACCTGTCCACGACCGGATGCCCGTCATTGTCGATCCAGATGGCTACGAGCTTTGGCTTGATCCGGGTATGCTTCACCAGCCTGACGGTCGTACGCCGCCCGCCGAAGCGGAGGGGAACGCTAACGATTGATGTGCTCTTCGATCCATGTGCGTGCTTTCGCAACGGCCTCCTCGGAACTATAAGCGTGACCGATATAGTGCCCATTCCAATACACACATTTGTCAGACTTATCCCACTTAACTTGCGCGCCTGTGCCGGAGTTGGATTTCAAGTATCCGCATTCCATTTCGAAGCTCCTGTCGTTGTTCGTTGCCGTAGGGTATCGGTGTCCAACCGATTTGACGCCGTCCTCATTTCCGCTTCACGAAGGAAACACGCCACACATCTTTCGCCCTCATGCCGACATCGACAGGTCACGACGCTGGGATAGCACCGCGACCACCACAGCGCGGACAGGTTTTACCATTCTTGCTGCCTTTGCCTTGGCAATCGGGGCAGGTTTTTTCGCGTTCAGGACCCCGCTCGGGACCCCTTTCTGCACTGTTCATTGGTTCTCCTTTTTAGTCCAAAGGAAATGGATTTCACTCCAATTCCCTGAGTGCCTGCCGTACATCTCTCAACATTTGTTCGCTATCCTCTGACGACTCCACAGCACTGAGTACGTCTGCACGCTCGATGCAAGCTTGGTACGTCGATTTTGCATCCGAGACTAGCCCGCACGTTGCCTGAAGACCGCCCATGACGGCAAATGACGATAACGTCGGCCAAAGCTCATTCGCCTGTTTGTAGTTCGCGATTGCGAGTGCGATCTTTTCGTTGGACAAGTTCACAAGAGCCATTTTCTGGAACAGGAAACCCCTTACGCTTTCGTAGCGCCACCAGTAGGAAGAACCTTGAACAGGGTTTTTCGCCCACGTGAATGGGTCGAGCCGTTCGACCAATTCCAGTTCTGACTTCGCATGTTCGAGAGGAATCGTGTATTTTCTTCCGGCCTGCCGAATCAAACTTGAAAGCTCTTCCAGATCGACACCCCGAGCTTCGAACTGTTCCGCCTCGTACAGACCGAGGATGGCTTCTCGCAGGTGCTGTGAAGCTCTCAAGGACACCTCTTGAAGAGGAACAGCGATATGGTGTTCTGCGAGGCTGGACTTCGCTTTGTCGATCCATGGAATGGCAAATTGCTCCCAGTCATCGAGGTCTGAATTGTCCAGCAAGTGGCAGAGTTCGACGGAGCGCGTACGTCGCCATGCTGCGCTAGCCCGCTCCTTTTGATTGCTTGCCCAACAGCATTCCCCGAGAAGAAAGCAAGGCCACAGAAGCTCGATTCGAACAGGCGAGACCGTTTCGTATTTTCGAGCAATCAAAAGGAGTCGCTCTAGGTGTATTGCCGCCTCGGCATGTTGGCCGTTGGTGAACAGAAGGTGCGCAAAACTTCCGGAAATAGCAGTCAAATCCGCGAAAAACGTGCTCCACGCTTCCATCGCCCTTTGGTTGCGCTCGGAGGCCGTCTCCCCGATGTAACCATCTGGGGCAGATGGCCCGCATGCGTGACCCATTATGAAATAAATCCACGGGTTCGCTTGCACTTCGCGGTCCCCGACTGGTTGAAGTTCTTCAATGAAATACCCGGTCTTGACGAACTTAGTATGGCAATCCCCGGAGAGGCCCAAATGGTCAGCATAGAACTCCCGTGCTCGGAAAACAGTGCGCTCCGCTTCCGGAAAGTTGTCAAGCCTTGCGTAGCAGGACATCGATATCACCGATGCCAGAGCTGCTTTTGAAGAATCCGGTTGAGCGGCAAGGCAGGCTTTACATTCTTGCAGTATGCGCTCCGGGTGCGCTCGATTGATGAGCAGCCGAATGGCGGATATCAGATGATCAGGCGCAGGCGCTTTCTCACTGGATACTAAGCCGCCAACAGCTGTCCCACACTTCGTACAGTACTTGGCGCCATTTTCAAGCGAGTGGCCGCATGAAACACAAACAGGCTTTGTAATCGGACTGCCGCAAGCAGTACAGAACCTCGCGCTCGCTTCAGCGGACGATCCGCAACCTGAACATCGAACTGCTGCCGGGCCCATATTCGCCTAAGTCTTCCCCCTGTCGCTACGAGGCCTCGTATTCCTTCTTTACATCCATGTAGTTCTGCTTGAACGCCAGCACCATAAAAATTGGGCAAAGCAGAACCATCACGATCAACGTCGGAATAAAGCCCCAGCCCCCGAATATGTGATCAAAGGCGTTCGACACCTTCTCCATGGCACCGCCCATTTTCGCTAGTGCAGCCGGATGCTTCCCAGTCTCCGACTGATGCACGTAGTCGCGATTAAGCAAGAAATTGGGTCTGAGGTTTACGAACCACCACAGCACACCCGGCACAATGTAAAAGAGCCCAAGCACAATGACATGAAACCATGAACCTGAATACACACGCTTTTCCATGCTATTCACAAGCTCACGCATCTTCGCTAAGTCTGCTCGAAGCTTAGGATCATCAAACCTCAGGGCCTCCGCTCGGTCGATTTGCCTTCGGGCATACTGGATCTGGCGGGCAGTTGTGCACAAATAATGACCGTTCTCCGGGTCCTTCCACCAATCTTTCATCGCATCATCATGAAGTTGGATAGCAAGTAACTTCTGGTAGTTCGGATCATCAGGATGTTCGGCAACCATCTGTTCCAGAGCCGCAATCTCATCTCCGCTGGAGCTAGCAATGGAGATGGCAGATGGTTTCGGTGCACCCACTGCCTGTGCCGCAACGGTGGCCGTCCCTCCACATTTTGAACAGAACTTTGCATTTGGTTGCAACTGAGTTCCACAATGAGTACAGAACCCGGCTCCGTCTAGTCTTACAGTCGCGGATGACATTGCACATCTCCTCCTAGATTGATCTCCAGAACCTGAATCCGATACAACCACGACCTTTAATTAATACAGCTCACTTACAGACGACTGAAAGGCGTCCTTCGGCACGGCCAAGCCAGCTGAAAAAATCCGTGCGGGGCTGTGTCCATACTTCCGGTGCACGGCTAAATAAAGAGGGATGCTGTCCTAGCGGTAGCGATTCGTCAGTGACGGTGATCACAACTCAACGTGCGCGAGGCAGATGACCGCCTGTCAGGCGTAATGAGCCATCCCTCAAACGAGTGGTGCACAAGGTATGCTGAATGACCATTCCAGCGAGTCGAAGACAGCGGGCGAAACGGGGAGAAAAGACCGCAAAAACGGGTGACGCCGCAGACACCCTTTCGGACCACCTGATTGGCGAGGGCTTGGAAAAGCCCGAAATAGTGGGGTTTGCCCCTTCCTGCTTCCATCCGTGTGCCGCCCCTCGTTGACTTCGCCTTCGCAGTACTCCTAACATGGCACCTGAGTTCGTTCGCCATCCATGACCGACCAGACGGTTTCCCATTACCGCATCCTCAACAAGATCGGCGGCGGCGGAATGGGCGTGGTCTATAAAGCTGAGGACACACGGCTGCATCGCTTCGTCGCCCTCAAGTTCTTGCCAGATGAAGTTTCCCGTGACCCGCAAGCATTAGCCCGCTTTCAACGCGAAGCCCAAGCCGCATCCGCACTGAACCACCCCAACATCTGCACGATTTACGACATTGTCGAGCAGGACGGGCAGTCCTTCATCGTCATGGAGTTTCTGGACGGGCTGACGTTGAAGCACCGTATTGCAGGGCGTCCGCTGGAAATTGAAACCCTGTTGTCGCTTGCAATTGAGATTGCCGATGCACTCGACGGTGCCCACTCCAAGGGAATCGTTCACCGCGACATCAAGCCTGCCAATATTTTTGTCACCGACCGCGGGCACGCCAAAATTCTCGACTTTGGGCTGGCGAAAGTTAGCCCCAGAGGCGCCACCATGGTGGGGGCGGCGTTAGGGGCTTCGCAGGCGACTGTCGAATCGAGTGCGGAGCACCTGACCAGTCCGGGAACGGCGCTCGGAACCGTCGCCTACATGTCGCCGGAGCAAGTCCGTGCCAAGGAATTAGACGCCCGAACGGATTTGTTCTCCTTTGGCGCGGTGCTGTACGAGGCGGCTACAGGCACGCTGCCCTTCCGTGGGGAAAGCTCGGGAGTCATCTTCAAAGCCATTCTGGACGCGGCTCCCACGCCTGCCGTGCGGCTGAATCCCGACGTGCCGCCGAAGCTGGAAGAGATCATCAACAAGGCATTGGAGAAAGACCGCAACCTGCGTTACCAGCACGCTTCCGAGATCCGAACGGATTTGCAACGCCTGAAGCGGGACAGCGAGAGCGGGCGGAGTGCGGCGGCGGAAGTTCCTGCGGCTCGTGTCGCGAAGCTCTGGAAGATTGCGGTTCCTCTCCTGCTGGTCGCCTTGCTCGTAGCGGGCGGGCTCTACTACCGTTCGCATCAGCAAGGCAAGCGCCTGACCGACAAGGACACTATCGTCCCCTCCGACTTCGACAACAAGACGGGCGATCCGATCTTCGACGACACGCTCAAGACGGCGCTCAACGTTTCCCTGCGGCAATCGCCTTTCTTGAGTGTGCTCTCAGATGAGCAAGTCACGGAGACCTTGAAATTGATGACTCGCCCTGCGGACACGAAGCTCACGCCCGGAGTGACCCGCGAGCTTTGCCAGCGGGCGGGAAGCAAGGCTTACATTGCGGGAACGATTGGCAGTCTGGGCAGCGAATATGTGCTGGGATTGAAGGCGGTGAATTGCCAGAGCGGAGACACGCTGGCCGAGGAGCAGGTGACGGCGGCGTCCAAGGAGAAGGTGCTGGACACGCTGGGCGAGGCGGCGTCCAAGCTACGCCGCGAACTGGGCGAATCGCTGGCGACGGTGCAGAAGTTTGATGTTCCGCTCGAACAGGCCACCACGTCTTCGCTTGAAGCGCTGAAAGCGTACAGCCTTGGCAGAAAGGCCGATAACGAGAAAGGCCCCGCCGCAGCCGTGCCTTACCATCAACGTGCCATCGAGCTCGATCCGAATTTTGCCATGGGCTACAGGGCAGTGGGCGTCGACTACTCCACTCTCGGCGAACTGGGGAGGGCCAGCGAATACTACACCAAGGCATTTCAGTTGCGGGAACATGCCAGCGAACGGGAAAAGCTGGCGATCACCGCCCACTACTATGAGTATGTAACCGGGGAACTGGATAAAGCGGCCCGTACGTTTCAGGAGGAGATTGAAAGCTACCCCCGGACAGACTCCGGGCACGCCAATTTGGGCAACGTGTACGGCGCACAGGGGCAGTATGAGAAAGCCGCGGAGATGACTCAGCAATCCCTGCGCCTTGCACCGGATTGGTCAGCTGGTTACGGGAATCTCGCCAATTTCGTTCTTGCCTTGCAACGTTTCGACGAAACGCGGCAGATCATTCACGAGGCGCAGGCGCGAAAAGCGGACGAGGTGGTGTTCCACAATGCTCTCTACGCTCTTGCCTTTCTCGGGGCGGACTCCGCGGCGATGGCGGAACAGCAGCGGTGGTTTGCAGGCAAGCCCGAATATGAGAACGTTGGACTTGCGCTCGCATCTGACACCGAGGCGTATGGCGGTCACCTTGCCAAAGCGCGGGAACTGACCAAGCGGGCCGTGGAGTCCGCCATACGAGCGGACAGCAAGGAGAGCGGGGCAATATGGCAGGCGATTGCTGCTCAGCGACAAGCCGCTTTCGGCAATTTCACGGAAGCACGGCAGTCAGCGACAGAGGCTTCAAAACTTGCTCCCGCAAGTCAGGGCGCCGAGAGCGAAGCCGCGCTTGCGTTTGTCATGGCGGGCGACACGACACGAGCCGAGTCCTTGGCCCAAGACTTAGGGAGACGCTTTCCGCTGGACACGCAGATGCAGTCGCTTTGGCTGCCCGCGATTCAGGCGCAATTGGCTCTGGACAGAAAGAACCCGGCTGTGGCCCTGAATTCCCTGCAACCTCCTTCAGCCATCGAGTTGGGGCAAATTGGGTTCGTCGCCAATATTTCCTGCCTTTATCACGTGTACGTACGCGGAGAGGCATACGTGGCAGCCGGACAGGGCAGCGCTGCCGCCGCCGAGTTTCAGAAGATCATCGACCACAGCGGCATTGTCTGGAACTGCTGGACGGGAGCGTTGGCGCATCTGGGAGTAGCTCGTGCCAACGCCTTGCAGTCGAGAACTTCGCAGGGAGCGGATGCCGATGCAGCCCGCACTCGGGCGCTCGCCGCCTACAAGGATTTCCTGACCCTCTGGAAAGACGCCGACCCCGACATTCCCATCCTGAAAGAAGCGAAAGCCGAGTACGCGAAATTGCAGTAGTTCAGCGATCAATCTCGCTTGGCGATCACGCCCTCAAAACGCGACTCAAGTCATTGACATCACGCTCTCATTCGTGTGGGATTGATGCGTCTCGCCTCTCCGAGGAGCCGTTCCCGCCTGTTGAGACGCACACCCCTTGAGGCGAAATCGTTGACGGAAGAAGGAGGAACTACGTGAAGCGAATCCCGTTATTCGTTGCGTGCTCCCTATTGGTGTTCGGGTCCCTAACAATGTCCGCGTGTTTTGTCCTCAGTGCGCAGGAAACACCGAAAACCAGTGCGAGTGGCGTCGACATGATCTGGGGAGTGAAGATTCCTCTGCGCGATGGTGTACATCTGAACGCAACCGTATATCAACCTCACAACCAGAAAGAGCCGCTGCCTCTGATTTTTACATTTACGCCGTACACCGACTACTTCGTCACGGACCGCGCCATATATTTTGCGAGCAAGGGGTACGTATCTGCTCTCGTGGATGTGCGCGGACGAGGCAACTCGGAGGGCGCCTTCGAGCCGTTTGTCAATGAAGGAAAGGATGGTTACGACGCCACCGAATGGTTCGCCAAACAATCCTATTGCAATGGCAAGGTGGCCATGTGGGGTTTATCTTACATGGGATTTGATCAGTGGACTGTGGCAAAGGAATTTCCCTCGCATTTGGTCACGATTGTTCCCACTGCGGCGGCGCATCCCGGCGTGGATTTCCCGTTTCAATACAACATTCTCTATCCCTACGAGATGCAGTGGCTGACGGCTACCAGCGGCCATACCCAAAACATGAAGATTTTTGAGAATGATTCCTTCTGGGATGAGAAGTCGCGTGAATTGTACAAAGCGCACGGCGCGTTGGTAGACTTCGACAAGCTCGTAGGGAATCCCTCGCCCATTTTTCAAAAGTGGCTGCAGCACCCCACGCCCGATGCCTACTACGACGCCATGGTGCCCAGTCCCGACCAATACAAGAAACTCAAGCTGCCGATCCTGACCATTACCGGTCACTATGATGCCGATCAGCCCGGTGCCTTTACCTTCTACAAACGGCACATGGAATATGGTTCCTCGGAAGCCAAGGCGAACCATTACCTCATCATCGGACCTTGGGATCATCTGGGCACGCTCAATCCAAAGCTCGAAATGGGCGGCCTGAAATTTGCCGAAACCAGCGTAATCGACCTGAACAAGCTGCACGACGAATGGTATGCATGGACCCTGAAGGCGGGCCCCCGGCCTGATTTCCTGAAAAAGCGCGTGGCCTACTACGTGATGGGCGCTGAAGTTTGGAAGTATGCCGACAGTTTGGAGACCATCACCGATGGTGCACTCACTTTCTACCTATCGTCGGACGGTGCGGCTTCCGATGTCTTCCACTCGGGAACATTGCTCAGCGAGAAGGGGGCTTCTCCTAAGCCGGATTCTTGGGTTTACGATCCGCTCGACAATCGCTCCGGCGAGGCAGAGCCGGAAGAGAATCCCTCCTATTTGACGAGCCAGACAGGCATCATCAATATGTTTGGTCAGGGCTTGATATACCACAGCGATGCATTACCGGCGGCAACGGAGATCAGCGGTTTTCCCAAAGTGACCGTGTGGCTCGCGATGGACGTGCCGGACACGGATTTGGAAGTGACATTGTACGAGATATTGTCCGACGGAAGCTCGATTCAGCTCAGCAGCGCCAACATGCGAGCTCGCTACCGTGAATCCCTGCGGCAGGAAAAGCCTGTGCCTCCCGGCAAAGCGGAAAAGTATGTGTTCGATAATTTCACATTCTTCTCGCGGCAGGTGGCCAAAGGCAGCCGGTTGCGGCTGGTAGTGGGTAGTATCAACTCACCATCGAGCGAAAAGAACTACAACAGTGGAGGTGTTGTAGCGAAAGAGACCGGCAAGGACGCCCGAACCGCGCACATTCAATTGTTCCACGATGCCGAGCACCCCAGCGTTTTGGAACTCCCCATCGTGAAGTGAGAGACGTAGGGCCGCATCCTGAAGCAAGCCAATGCGGAGTACGGGAAGCTGCGATGGGTGCGCTCAGGCTTTTCCGTTTGCCTCGACACACGCGTGCGGGCTTGTTTCCCACCGCATGTTGCGCTCGTCCCAAACAATTTCCTTGCGGGCTATCCTGATCACGCTCCTGTTCCGCAGCAGCGCGTGAATCTCCGTGTCGTCGGCGTGCTCGACCACTGCGATGCCGCGCCCGAGGACCGCCACGCGGTCGCCCCTCATCAAAGTCCTGTCCCGCTGGCGGCGGGCGTAGTACTGCGTGCGTTTCCCGATCAGATAGTCCAGCCCCGCCGCGTCGAACCCCGAGCCCTTCCGGCACAGGGGGAT
>Ga0182014_10003175_pt1 | contig 19962 bp, 18 predicted proteins | sample 612S2DmetaG_FD_120489 | JGI IMG/M metagenome (GOLD analysis project Ga0182014, IMG submission 120489) | Permafrost microbial communities from Stordalen Mire, Sweden - 612S2D metaG | ecosystem: Environmental > Terrestrial > Soil > Wetlands > Permafrost | place: Sweden: Stordalen | collected... | reverse complement strand
TGCTCGCCGAGCAAAAAGCTAAGCGACGCCGAAATTCAAGGTCAATGGCTTTACGACGGCCACTGCGCGGAGTGTCACGAAAATTCCCATCCCGAATTGCGCAAACAACCGCCGAATCTACACCGGCTATTCCTCGCAAAGTCTCTGCCGAGTGGCGTCCCGGCAACCGATGAACAAGTGAGCAAGACCATCGTCGCAGGCCGGGGTACGATGCCTGCCTTCGATCGGCGTTTACGTGGAACTGATGTAAAGGAACTCGTTGCGTACCTTCACAAGCTGAAATGACTGTCACAAATGCCGCTTAGTCATTAGGTGCAAGACCGCCCGCCTGGTGGAAATGACCCACTTGTGCAATTGACATATACTCAAGAATCGCGATAACGTCCCAGAAGCGTTATCCGCCAGTCGTCCCGGCCAAGCCGCTAAGACTGGTTGCCTCCAGGAGAATCTGTGGTTTTCAGAACCATCCGCTGCAGGACTGTGCAAAAAGTTGCAATCTGCCTTGTCCTGACCCTGACCGCGAAGGCTGCTCTGGCTGCCTCCGGATTTACCCCTCAACATCGTCTCGGATACACCACGGGCGATCAATGGGAGCCCGCGCTGGCGACAGACGCCCACGATCACATCTACATTCTCTTTCCTCAGTATGGCATGGTGGCTCAATGTCCGGCGTGCACTGCGCCCACCATGGTCCTGCTGACCAGCAACGACAATGGCCTTTCCTGGGAGCCGCCGCGGCCCCTGCTGCCTTCATCGTCCGGACAATTTGATGCCCAGATCAAGGTCGACCCCGCTGATCGGCAAACTCTTTATGCATCGTGGATGCAGGGCAGGCACGATATCGTCGTGGCGCGGTCCCAGAATTTTGGCCGCTCCTGGTATTTTTCCATCGCTGAACATTCTCCGGAAGTCGACATCGACAAGCCCGTGCTGGCCGTTCGCGGCGCCAATGTCTACGTGAGCTTTAACCACGAGCAGACGCTCTTGGTAGCGGCGTCGCATGATTACGCGCAGAATTTTTCTTCCACGGTGCTGAATCCCGGTGCCGGGCCGGGCTGGTCACTGGCTGCAGGGGCTACTGTGGATCCCGCCGGCAACGTCTATTTTTCCTGGACCGCCTACCCGCGAACAAATATTCTCACGCGACCGGTGAAGGTGTTTGTAAGCCGATCGGCAGACGGCGGCCGGAACTGGAGTACGACGCCGATGGACGTTTCCACCGCGGCGCCGGGTTGCTCGGCTCAGGTCTGTTCGGCTGGCTTTCTGGCCTCCCAGATGGCTCTGGCTTCCGATGATGCCGGAATCATCTATGCCTTGTGGAACTCCGGTTCGGTCATAGGAGGACCTCAGCGCATTTACTTCTCCTCTTCCACGAACGAAGGGCAAAACTGGGCAGCGAGGGTTGATGTCTCGAATGCCTCGTTTGACGTGGAGCACTGCTTCCCGGCCATCACCGCCGGCACCGCGGGCGACGTCCGCATTGCATGGATGGACACGAGACAAGTGGATACGCAAAACCATCCTCTTTGGAATACCTTCTACCGGGCTTCTACCAACGGCGGCGCGACCTGGTCGCCGGAATCGCAGCTCTCCAGCCCAGTGCGCGGATACGATTACATCTTGCCCAACGGTTTCCTCTTCCCATTTGGCAACTTGTTTTCCATCGGCATCGATAACCTCGGTAGCACTCATGCGGTGTGGGGAGAAGGGCGCAATTACTGGTCGCCAGGTTCAATCTGGTACACGCGCGGGCGCTAAACCCGTGACTTTAGCATCGTCGCTCCGATCAGTTCGATCGTAAGCAGCGCGCATGATCTGGCTGGCTGTTACCGCACCCTCCAGACTCGACGCGATGGGAAATAAGCATCCTCGCCGCAAAATCACTGAGCTTTGAAGCGAGAAAGGCACGCAGCTTCGCTGGTGGCAGAGTCCGCGACGGATAGAGCGCAAAAAGCGGGAACGGAGGGAAAGATCATGTCTCGTGTATTCATCACAGGTTCTTCCGATGGGCTCGGCCGAATGGCCGCACAACTCCTGAACGGGCTGCGCCTGTGGGAGTTCATCCTTCCATTACCGGCGCTTCAGGGCCGGTCTGCATCGTGACTCGAATTCTGTTCACAACGTACGGTTAAAACCGGACAGCAAGCCTCACACGCGACCTTATAGGCATGGGGCCAGCCATGCGGCTGCATAAAGGAATGTGAAGAGCGCATGCCCAGAACAATCAGGCCCACCCGTCCTTCCGCGGCAAGCTCAAGGATGGTTCGGTCGATGGGACCGAGTTGAGTGCGAAATGTCCAGTTGTGCGGCAACTCTCCGGGCAGATGCTTGCGAAATCGCGCTTCAAAGTCGCGTTCTTGTTCGTCGGTTGGCGCATCTTCCCGGCGTTCCACGACGTGTACGATGGTCAGCCGGGCCTCGTGCTGTCTCGCCAAAGACGCGGCGTAGGCTGCCGCGTGCGCGGACTCAGGCGACAGATCCACTGGGCACAGCATGTGCCGCACTTTTGCGTTGGCCGGCGCGTCTGCCGGAGCACACGGCCCCACCGTAAGCACAGGACAACTGGCATGCCGAAAAACCGCCTCGGCAACGGACCCCAGCGCCAGCTTGCTCAGCCCGGTTCGACCGTGTGTGCCTACGACGATCAGGTCCACATGTTGTCGCTCGGTCACCCGCTTCAGTTCCTGCCAAATCTCTCCCTGGCACACCATGGCTTCGTACAAAATCCCCGTCAGTGCGCCCGTCTGCAAAAGATACGTTTCCAGCTTTTGCAGGTCCCTCGCCGTCGCTTCCGCCGCCATGGCCGTTACCTCTGGACCTGCCATGACAAAGCCAAGCGAAGAGACTACATGCGCAAAGTAAAACTTGGCGCCATAGCTGCGCGAGATTGCAATAGCATGACGGAGGGCCTTTTCCGAGGACTCCGAGAAATCGATCCCGACTAGAACCCGGCTAATTGCGACTTTGATGGCGTGTGTACTCGACGACATCTGCGACTCCTTATATGGCTCTGCAGGGCAAGCGGCCAACTATCGTGTCTTGATCCCAGTGCGTGCCCTGCAGATAATTCGTCGGCTATGAATACAGGTTACAATTCTGCTGCAATGCTGCCGTGACCCCGATCACATCAACCGGTGCAGTTGTTCACCGCAACGAATGCTCAGAATGACCACAGCGCTTGCGTCGTAGACCAAGATCTCGAAGCGGGCTCGATCTACAGAAGAAACAGAAAAGTGATTTCGGAATTGGAAACGAGTAAACGGACTCTCTTCGCGTTGCATGCGCCCTCTCGGGTTGCTAGTGCCGTGACCGCGAGATTGTTACAACGGTTGATTTGAGATTGCCGGTGGAGCGCCGGGCGTCCCCGCCCGGCTGGACGGGCGAGACGCCCGTCGCTCCATTGTATGACTCGTCACACGGTCACGGCACTATTAGGCAAAACCATCAAACATGCTGGTTTGTCGACTGAGCCGGCACGACCGGCAAGGTCAGGAAGAATTCTTCGATCAGTCGGTTGCGCAGCTCTGGCGAAACCCGGCTCAGGAGTCCAGGGAGCGGGGGGCCCCCATCCTGTGCCAAAGCGACTGACGGCGAACACATCTCGCGAAGCAGCACAATGTTGTTTCGCATCCAGGCTGCTACCATCGGTCCGCGCATCAGGTTCCTCTGGTCGGCGCCAAAACTGGATGATTGAATCACTGCGACCCAACCGTCGCAGTACGGATCAGTCGTCGCTATGGCAGGGTCTTCCAGTACTGCCCGGTTCACTGCGGTCAACACACCCTCGATGGGCGAAGGCAAGTCCACCGAAATACCGGCGCCGGTAATGGTCATCAGCTTCTGCCCCTGGCGCACCCAGCGGTACAGTCCAGTGACGCCGATGTGCTCGATCTTGCCAAACAGGTTGGCAGCGAAACTGTCCACTCCAACGCGAATCAGTTGCAGGCCCTCGTCCACTGCCCACGTGTGGCAGGGGTGGAAGAAATAACTCCTGGGGATCTCCATTCCGAACTCACTCTCAATGCGCGGTCGAAAGCGACGCAGAGTTTGTGCGGGAACTGCTGCGGAGCGCTGCACCTCGCGCTTGAACAGACGGCCCCACAGGATCGCCAGCGCAAACATCATTAATACAAGCAGCACTGACATCTACCCTCCTCGTCGTCGTCCGATCTGGAGCCGCTCAGGATGCGACGGGCCTTTGTCGTCCTGCAGCCTTCACTCCTCGAGGTCTCCACCCCTCCTAAGGTTCAAGAAACAGCGGCAGGCGCTTCGCCATCAAGCTAAATGCGGCAACACCCAAGGCCACGATGCTGTAGGCCACCAGGAACTCGTTCCAGCCGGGCAGGTATCTCGAGTTCATCGCGGCTTCCACGGAGGTGATGCATGTGTTCAGCCGGTTGGTAATGAGCCCAGCCAGAACCATCCCAGAGCAGAGATAAACGATTCGCGGATTCCCCAGGTTCCGCTCGTTAACCAGCAGAACTATGGGTAGGAGGATGAGCCCCATTTCGAGCCCCAAGAGCACGTTTTCAGGATTGTTTTTCCAGACCAGCAGCGGAATACCGCGATAGAGCAAGTCGGCGATTCGTATGCCGAGATAGAGAAATAGCAGAGCGGCCAGCACTTTGCCCAGGGCTGCCACTCTCTCTGTCGGCAATCCCTTGCCCGAGGCGACATCCATATGCCAGGAGGCAAAGATGACAACTGCCAGACCCGCACAAACCGCGGAGACAAAAAAGAAAAACGGCAACTGTGGAGTCGACCAGAGCGGAGAAACCCTTCCCGGCAGAGATTGCAGAAGATCAGCCAGACTGGTTTGGTACACCACCGAGAAGACTACGGCTGCAAACAACAAAGGCATGGTCAAGAAATGCATCCAGTGCGGCGGCTCGCGGCCACCAAAACGCTTCCACAGATCGGGAGCAAATTCCAGGATCAGGGCTGCGCCAGAAAGAAGGAAAGCCCATGCGATTCCATAGAGAATCGAGTGCGAGTTCCACGTGCCCATCTGGATCGCTGTTCGTCCCGGCGACGAAACGATCCCCAGAACAGCTATCACGTAGCCAAGGAAACCCGTGACCAGGCAGGTCCGCACTACGGAACGGTAGCCTTCGAGATTCAGAACATAAATGCTGGCTGCTACCGTGAACCCTCCGGTGGCAATGGCAATCCCGCAAAACACGTCCAGGCCGGTGATCAGGCCCCAGGGGAACACATTGCTCAGGGAGTGATCGATGCCGTGCGCGAAGCGCGTGTAGGAGGCGTAGATTCCCCCTGTCATTAGCAACGCGAAACACCAGGCCCAGAAACTCCATCGAAGAAAGTGAAGTGTTCGTTTCATAAACCCTCCTCCGGGCTGCCCGGCGGCAATCACGTAGAGAGACGAACCCTTAGAGAACCTCCGAAGCTTGTTCAGGACGCAATCTCGTTTTGTGCGAGGCGATTGCGTCCAAGCCGGCGCCGATCCTGTCGCGCACTTTCTTGACCAAAACTGGGATGGCGGCAACAACTGCGGGGTGCATGTCTCCACCAACCGTCAAACAATCCTTCGCCTCGACTGCCAGGATGAGCGCCTGTTCCGCGGCGGGCAGGCAAAGATGCCTCGCCACCGCCAGCGCCTCGAACAGTCCGACGTAGTGTGGGGACACTCCCGGAAGCGATCTCAGATCGGTGTCGCAAAACTCATAGATCGTTCCCGGCGGAGCCGAGCCCGTCACCACCGTGTCCACGACAATCAGGCGATCGATATCCAGTACGTAATCGAGCAGGTGAAAACCTGTCTCTGAAGTGCTCAAGACTTCCACGTTTGCCGGCGCGAATTGCCGGACCTGCGCTGCCACTACACCGCCCAGCGAATCGTCGCCCAGCAAGTCGTTTCCCAGGCAGAGGACTCGCGTGACATATTTCTTTTCCGCAGATCCCGGCCGATTCACTCCCGAGTTCGAGGCGCTACTCACGGTGCACACTCCCATCGAAATCCCGCCGCAGCACTGCCAGCGTCTGCCCGCCTTGCGCGCGTACTCGAACCAGTAACGGCATGCTTCCCGGAAGCGAGTGCGTGGCGCACCCATGACATGGGTCATAGGCCCGGAACGCCATCTCCACGCGGTTGAGCACGCCCTCCGGAACGTCCGCCCCGGAGATCAGCCCCTTCGCAACTTTCTCCACGCTCATCGCCATGCGCGCTGAATTGTTTTGCGTGGCGACAATCAGGTTGGCTTTTTCGATGATTCCATTTTCGTCTGTCTGATAGTGGTGGACCAGCGTTCCCCGTGGCGCTTCTACAATCCCGATGCCTTCCCGAGGTTTTTCTGTCGGCAGAACGCGTATGGCCGGGTCTGTGAGTTGCGGATCGGCGGCGAGTTCCTTCAGTCGTTCGGCGGCATTGAGCAGTTCGACCAAACGCGCCCAATGGTTGGCCAGCGTGTGATGCACCGGCTTGCCACCAAGCACCGAGAAGTACTTCTCGTAAGCTTCCTGGGCCAGCGGAGTAGACATTCCTTCGCTGACATTGAGCCGCGCCATAGGAGCTACGCTGTAAATGCCGCTCTCCGGGCCTTCTGTGAACCCCTTCCATCCCACCTGCTTGAGGTAGCAGAACTTGACGTAGCTCCAGGGCTCAACGTGCTCCGCGATAGTTTCCAGATATTGCTCGGGTTTGAATCTCTTCCACTCCTTGCCATCCGGCGCGACAACGCGAATCCAGCCGTCGTAGAAGTTGCCGCGATTGCGGTCGTCCACCATGCCCATGTAGTAGGTACGGTGCGTATAGAGGTCGGAAACGATAAGGCTTACATAATCCGTATTCTTAAGGACCACCTCTTCGAAGAGGCGGAGCGTGAACTTCGCAAATTCCACACCGTCCGCGGCTACCTCCTGGAATTGTTTCTGCATCTCAGGAGTGACGCGCTTCGCTACGCCACCAGGCAAGCCGAAGACGGGATGCGCGACTTTCCCCGCAACCAGGGCGATCAACTCGCGCCAGCGCCGGCGCATCTCGATCACTTTCTTGCCGGTTTCGATGCCAACTTTCCCGATGACCCCGAGAACGTTCCGTTCCGCGGGAGGCGCATCCGGACCCATGACAAAGTCGGGTCCGCCGAGAAAGTAAAAGTGCAGCGCGTGGTCCTCGGCCATGAACGTGTTGTAGACAAGTTCGCGGATTTTCTTGGCCGCCGGCGGCGGATCCACCCGATACAGGTTGTCGAGAGCCTTGGTGGCAGCCATGTGATGCGCGGTCGGACACACACCGCAGATTCGCGAAGTGATTTGCGGCATGTCCTCGGCGGGACGGCCTTGCACAAACTTCTCGAATCCCCGCAGCTCCGGAACTTGAAAGTAGGCGCGCTCGACTTTTCCCGCGTCATCGAGAAAGATGTCGATTTTGCCGTGCCCTTCGAGCCGCGTGATGGGGTCGATCGTGATTCGACGCCGCATGTATGCCGCATCCGCTTTTGCCGCGGCTTCGTCCCACGCCTGGTGCAGGATCTGTTCCTTCTCCTCGGGCATAGCCACCTCAGTTTGAAGCTTGCTCCCCGTTCAACTTTTTTCGGCGCAAGAATGATCCCGGCAAACCGTAGCGATAGAAGGTCCCTACTGGATCGGGTATCGTGTTCAGGACGCGATCGATTTCAGCCTCTTCTTTGCTCTCCACCAGTGACGCCAGACAGGAGAGAATTTTCGCGCCCTGGTCCTGGACGCGGCTGGTGGGACCGCAGCAACCCGTACAGGGCATATTGCCCCGGATGCACGGGGCCTCGCAGCCGGAGCGCGTTGCCGGCCCCATGCAAAGCAGCCCCTGGGCCAGCAGGCACTTTTGTTCATCGATAAGCAAATCCTGTGGCCGCTTGAATTCCGTAATGGATAAAGTCTCTGGCTTCGTGTCCTTGCGCGGGCACTCGTCACACAAAGCGCAATCGGGAGCGAGCACCGTGCCCTTAGCTGGGAGATCGCCGCCCAGTAGAGTCTGCAGTGCGGTGCGAAGTATCCGCGGCGTCGGCGGACAGCCGGGGACGTAATAATCCACGCTCACTACCTGGTCGAGGGTTCTCACGGTGTTATGAAATTCAGGCAGCACAACCGTGTGCCCGTTGTCGCGGTAACACGTCGCCGGAAGAACCTTCTCGGGATTCACCGTGCTGGGCGATTCGAAATAAACCGTCTTCAAGATGCTTTCCCGGTCGAACAGATTGGCCAGACCGGGGATTCCGCCCAGATGCGAACACGATCCGAACGCGAGCAGCAATCCGGATTTCCTTCTCAACAACCGCGCCATCTCCTCCTGTTCGGTGGTGCGAATCGCGCCGTTCAGGAAGGTCGCTGCGATCGAGCCATCCGGCATCGCCTCGACATCCTTTCGCTTGAAGTCCAGAGCTACGGGCCAGAAGACGATGTCAACCGCGGCAACGACGTCCAGAATGGCCTCGGCTAGATCGACGACGCTCTCCTCGCAGCCGCCGCAAGACGAGCACCAGTAGAAGGCGACTTTTGGCTTCTCGGACATCACACAGTCACCTCCTCGTGGATGGCTTCCGGCTTCACCTCTAGCTGCAGCGGGCCCAGCGCGCGGACCTTCTCGACCATGTCGTTGATGGCGCTCCGCACCCGGTCACCCTCAGCCGCAGAGATCCACTCCAGGCGGAAACGATCTCCTTCGATTCCCATCTGCTGCAGTACGCGCTTAAGCAGGTGATAGCGGCGAAGCGTCTTGTAATTGCCTTCCTGGTAATGACAGTCGCCGGGATGGCAGCCGCCAATCAGTACGCCGTCCGCTCCTTGCGCAAAGGCGTCCAGCACAAACTGCGGGTCCACGCGGCCGGAGCACATCAGGCGGATCACGCGCACATTCGGCGCATACTTCATCCGCGACGTGCCCGCCAGGTCCGCGGCCAGATACGTGCACCAGTTGCAGAAAAAGGCCACGATTCGCGGCTCAAATGTTCCCTGTGACACCGGCGCGCGGGTGAGTTGGCGATTACGCATAGGCCAGAACCCCCTCGATCTCCTCGAAAATCTCTTCATCCTCAAAGAAGTTCTGCTGGATGGAGCCCGACGGGCAGCCCGCCACGCAGGTTCCGCAGCCTTTGCACAGCACTTCGTTGATCGTCGCCTTCTTCTTCTCTTCCACGAACGAGATGGCCTGGTAGGGACAAAGCGCGATGCAGCTCTTGCAACCGGAGCACTCCTCTTCGGAGATGAACGCCGTGTACGGTTCGAGTTCCACGAACTGGGCGTCGATCAGCGCCAGCGCTTCCGCCGCCGCCGCCCCCGCCTGCGCCACTGTGTCGGGAATGTCCTTGGGCCCCTGACACGCTCCCGCGATGTACACGCCCTCGGTAAACGTGCTGACCGGCGCCAGTTTCGGATGCCGCTCCAGGAACCAACCTTCACTCGAACAACTGATGTTGAACAGCCGGCGCACTGCTTGCGCGTCCGCCTGCGGCTCGAGTCCCGTCGAAAGCACGACCATGTCCACGGGGACGCGGCGCACGAACGCTGCCAGCGTGTCCTCCGCGCGGATCACCAGCTTGCCTTTCTCAGAGGGATGGGCCGCCCAATCGGTGACTTCCGCCACACGGCCCCGCACGAAATGCACCCCTTCATCGAGCAGCCGGTCGTAGAACTCTTCGTATCCCTTTCCCGGCGTCCGCATATCGATGTAGAAGTTGAAAACTTCTGCGCCCGTCCGCTCTTTAATAAGGTGCGCCAGCTTCAGTGAGTACATGCAGCACACCCTCGAACACCAGCGGTTCGTGTTAGCATCGCGCGATCCGACGCAATGGATGATCCCGACCGCCTTCGGCCGCTTGCCGTCCCGCAGAATCAACTCTCCGCCCGTCGGTCCCGAAGCGTTGATCAGGCGCTCCACTTCCAGCGATGTGTAGACGTTCGGGTACCGGCCGTAGCCGTAATAAGCATTGCGGCCGGCATTGAAGCTCTTGAACCCGGTGGCCAGGATAATGGTCCCAACTTCGATTTCTTCCAGCGTCTCCTTCTGCTTGAAATCAATGGCCCCGCGCTCGCCGCACGCTTCCACGCAGGTCTTCTTGCATTTCCCGGACTTGAACTCGATGCAGGTGTCCGGATCGATCACCACTTTCTGCGGCACTGCTTGCGGGAACGGCAGGTAAACCGGCTTCCTCTTGCTCAAGCCCAGATTGAATTCGTCAGGGGTCTTGCCCTCCTTGTACACGCAGGCGGTTACGCACTCCTGGCATCCCAGGCAGAGATCTTCAATGATGTAACGCGGTTTACGCTTCACTTGCACCTTGTAGTTGCCCACATAACCGGAAACGTTGCCCACTTCCGCGTAAGTCCAAAGCGTGATGCCGGGATGCGTGCCAACGGCGGTCATCTTCGGTGTAAGAATGCAAGCGGCGCAATCCAGCGTGGGAAAGGTCTTATCGAACTTGGCCATGTGCCCGCCAATGGTGGGCTCGCGTTCCACCATGTAGACGTGTTTGCCGGCCCCGGCAAGCGTCAGCGCAGCATGAATTCCGGCGATCCCCCCGCCCACGACCAACACATTCGGATTGATCGCAACCCGCCTTCTCTGCAGAGGTTTGTGCAGGAAAACACGCCGTACCGCCGCCCGAATCAGGTCGTTTGCCTTGCTGGTTGCGGCTTGCTTATCCAGATGAACCCATGAAACGTGCTCGCGAATGTTCACCATCTGGAGCATGAACGAGTTCAAGCCGGCGCGGTCGATGGCCCGCCGAAACGTGGGTTCGTGCAGCAGCGGTGAGCAGGAAGCAACCACGATGCGATTCAGACTGTGTTCCCGGATATCCTGCTGGATCAGTGCCTGCCCAGGATCGGAGCACATGTACTTGTAATCGCGCGAGACCATTACGCCCGGCAGCCCGGCCGCATATTTTGAGACCGCGCTTACATCCACCGTGCCCGCGATATTCGTTCCACAATGACAGACGTATACTCCAACACGCACACCGCCAGCGTTCGATCCATTCGTCGGGCCGGGAGTATCAGGCATACGCAATCTCCTTGGCTGCGAGCACGGGCTCGACTGGCACCAGACTGCGCCGCAAGCCGATCGTCGCCGCCGGTGCGCCCAGCGCCAGTGCCATCAGTTGCGTGAAGTAGAGGACGGGGATTGACAAGGGATGGCGAACGCTGCCAGCCTCCTTCTGAAAGCACTCCAGGTTGAACTGGCAAAGTGGACAAACGGTCGCGATGACATCCGCGCCATTCCTTTGCGCCTCCGCGATCAGGTAGCGGATGAGATCCAATCCGATTTCCGGCAATGTACCCTTCTGGCTTCCTCCACAACAGCGGGTTTTCAGAGGGTAGGAGACCACCGTCGCTCCGCAAGCCTCCAAGAGCCGGTCCATGGAGATGGGGTTGCGCTGGTCATCGAAAGTTGCGTACGGCCTCACGATCTGGCAACCATAGTAGGGCGCAACCTTCAACCCCTTAAGAGGTTTCACTACCTTGGCGGAGATGGCTTTCAGCCCGATGTCGTTCAGGAAGACATCCAGCGGGTGGCGCACCCGGACGCGATCGTGGTATTCCAGTTCGATCTTGGCCAGGGCTCGACTGACCACCGTTTTGATATCGGGATAGTCCCGAATGTAGCGCTGGGTCTTGTTGAGCACTAGGTAACACGCAGCGCAGGGAGCAATGATGTCCATGCCCACGCGTTCCGCCAGAGCCAGGTTCCGCGCTGCCAGCGCATAGGACGTCAGTTCGTCGACGGAAAGGTAGGTGGTCGCGCCACAACAATTCCAGTCGTCGAGTTCTTGAATCTCAATCTCCAGGGACCGGAACACGGCCAGCAATGATTCTTCGTAGGCCCGTCCTGTTCCCCGAAGCGAGCAGCCGGGATAGTAGGCGTATTTCATAGCGCCAACTCTTTTCGGGTGTCCGCGACGGAGTCGAGCAATACCGTAATCTCCCGCGAGCGCTGGATTTTCTCTTTCTTGACGTTCATCCGTCCGGCGGCAAACAGCTTCCACCCCAGACCGCTCATGCCAAGCAGCCGCCAGATGGCGCTGCGCAGAAACACCCGCACAATCAGCCAGCTTTCCGTAATCCGTCCCGAGTCCCGGACCATGCGGCAAAACTGCTGCGCCATGACTGGGATGGGAAAGCGTTTGGGATAGAAGCGCTCCTCGATCGCGCGCTCCTTCAGCGCATACATCAGGTGGGTAATATTGATTTTCTTCGGGCACTCGACCATGCACGCGTAGCAGGCGGTGCACAGCCAGATCGAAGAACTGCTGAGGACTTCCTCTTTAAACCCCTCGCGCGACAGGTGCATCAGTCGTCGCGGGGTGTAGTCCATGTAGAGAGAGAGTGGGCAACTGGCGCTGCACAACCCGCATTGCAGGCAATGACGGATCCTCTCGCCGCCAACGGTATGACTGATCCAACGGGCAAATTCCGGATCGCGATCGGCCTCGAACTTGACCGTCCTTTTCAACTGCATAGACGGGCCTCGTCTACTGCCGCGCGCCACGCTAGCCGGTTTTTTCTATCGATCGACAGCTGCTCTGGCTGCCCTTCCGGCGAAAGCGGGTGCAAACGAAGGGATCAACTCAACCTCAAAGGTGCGAGTCTTTCCCCTCTCTCAAGTCGCGATGCTGCTGGTAAAAACAAGTCCGGCCCATCAATTTCCGCAGCAAGCATCTCTCCCGGAAGTAGATCCCGCACTGCAGGCAAATCGCTTCCGGCTTTACCGAGTGATTGACGATCTCCGTTGAGACCCGGTCAAGAAGGTCCGCCATGTGGCGCAGCTCCTTGTCCGAATAACCTTGAAATACTCTTGCCAGCTTCTCGTTCCGGGCGGTTTCGTATTCTGCCAGCAAGCGCTGGCCCGATTCCGTCAACGAAAGCCTGGCAGTCCGTCGATCCGTTTTCTCGACATTGCGCCGCAACCATCTCCGGCGCACCAGTTTCTCGACCGTCTGGCCCGCCGCCGCCTTGCTCACGCCCAGAAACGCCGCCACGTCTCCGATCGTATGCCGGTCCGTACGAGCCACCAGGGTCAACAGCTGCAATTGCGGAAGGCTGGCCTGCTTGCCGGCAACCTTCTGCAACAGCTTCTCTTCCATGATGTCGCGCACCGCGGTTGCAAACACGTGTGCGCTACCCAGGAAGTCTTTTGCGGCGATGGGTGTGTCGGTCATGAAGCGTGGCTCTCTTTCGATCAATACAATGTTGCTGACCTGACGGGCCCGTCGACGATTCTACGCCTGTTAGTATATATAAAGAATGTTAACTGTCAATCCCCTTTACTAAATATAAAAATTCTGCACTCGGCCCGATCCACCCCCCTGAAACCCGAATAATGGCTAGTCGATTCCAGGATCGCTACGCCTGCCTCGCTGGGGTATGTCCCACCAAATTACTTCCGTGACCTATCGGCGACACCGCAGGCGGGCTATTTTGGCCACAGGGCGATTCTCGCGCGTCAAACCCGCCGGAGGCTTCGTGAAACGCTGTGTCCTGAGATGGCTTTTGCTTCTACTAGCGGCCGGCTCCTTGCAGGCTGAACCGGTCCCTTCCACTCCCGCTTCCGATGCCATTTTCCTGTGGCTGGCGGGGGGCATTTCGAGCGCGCGGATCCTGCGCCTGGCCCAAACGCAGCACGAATCGCCGAACCAAGCCCGAAATCTTTTCTGCCGCACCACTTCGCAATGCATCCGGCAATGCACCCGCGCCCTCGAAAATGCCGGGGCTGACGCGGGCTTGATTCAGAGCCTCGGGCGTCTGAGTCAGGAACAGAGTCCGGATCGGAATCCCGACCGAAAGTCAGCCGCCAGCGCCGCCTGCTCCACTGCGGCGGCACAGGTTGCCGCTCTCGTTCACGACAAGAACTTCAACACCGCCGAAGACAAGATCCGCACCCTGCTTCGCGACAACGCGGACAATGACGCAAACCATGCCTTGCTGCATTTTGTTCTCGGAACCATCCTGCGGCGGCAAGACCGGTTCGACGAGGCGCTCGACGCATTTACGGAATCCTCGCGCCTGATGCCTGGTTTCCCCGAAACTCACAGCCAGCTTTCTTATCTGTTTTACCGGACCGACGATGCCGATGACGCCCTTGCCGAAGCGCGCACCGCCCTCAGTATGGATCCCGCCAACGCCGAGGCGTACCGCTACCTCGGACTCGCGCTCTACGCCAATGGCCACTACGACGCCGCCCTGCACGCCTTTGACGAAGCGCTCGCGCGCGAACCCGCCAGCTCGCTCGCGAACGCGGACATCTACTTCGACATGGGGATCACGCACCGCGATCAGGGCGATCTCCGCCGCGCCGCCATCGCCTATCGCCACGCCCTCAGTTTGCGTCCCGACTTCTGGGAGGCGCACAGCAATCTTGGCGTCGTCCTGCACGATCAGGGCAAGCTGGATGAGGCGATCGCAGAATATCGCTCTGCCAAGCGCCTCAAGCCCGGCGAAGCCAGCGTCCGCAACAACCTGGGAAATACGCTTTGCGACAAGGAAGACTTCGATAGCGCCATCACGGAATTTACGGATCTCTACCGCCAGAGTCCGGAGTGGGAAGGCGGTCATAACTGCCTGGCCCGCGCCTATATGTCCAAGCGTGACTATCCATCAGCGATTCGCGAGTTACAGGCCGCCATCGCCGCCAATCCCACCGGAGCGGCCGAACACCGCGTTTTGGGGCAGGCCCTCCTGCTTTCGGGAAAAGACCAGGAAGCCGTGGACGTGCTGCGCAAGGCAATTTTGCTCAATCCCGAATCCGGCCTGGCCCACCATTATCTCGGTACCGCGCTGGTGAACACCCAACAACTGGCAGAGGCGGAAAAAGAATTTCGCGAAGCCCTCCGGCTCGAACCGAGCGCCCAGAATCACTATTCGCTCGCCGCCTGCCTGATGGCTCTGAACCAATATGAAGAGGCTCTCGGCGAACTCGAAATTGCATCCCGCATGGATCCCAGCCAGAACCTTTACCGGGCCCGCATGCAGGAGGTCGTCCGGCTGATCACAACCTCGAAGTAACTCGCGAAGTAACTCGCGCCCAGATGTACCATTGGACATACCTTTGGAATGCACTAACGTGCATCGCCTCCCGTCCTCAACAAACCTAGAATCATAAGAGGAAGACGCGGCGCTCGCAGCGCCGCCCGGTCGGTTAAAAGGAAAGATCAATGGAAACCAGCGCTGCCAAGCAAGCCCGGGAGAAGTCCGTCAACCCTGCTGTACTATCCACCCCGGAGCGGCGTATGCCGCAGGGGCCCGCGCCCGAATCCGCTTTGGCGCCGGAGAAGAAAGCCATGGGCTACGGGCTGCCTTGTTCGCGCTGCCACGCTTACTATCCCTCTGACATGCACGTCTGTCCGATCTGCAAGTCGCCGGACCGCGTCTCGCCCACCGCCCCGCCGGCGTATTCGCTGACTTCCACCGCCCTGCAGCCGGCAACCGGCGCGCAAATCGACGACGAGCGCGCACGCCTCCTGAAAGAGATCAAGTCACACGCTTTCGCTTCCCACACTCAGATCAACGCCGCGGCCACGTTCCGGTGCGTTCTCGAACACCAGCACAGTGGGGCCACCGAACCAGCCGCCGTTTGTCATACCTGCTACGGCGAGGTGCGCCAGCAGGCCGACCGCATGGAAGCCGCTCTCCACATGGACGCGAAAGAAGCGGCGAAGATTGTCTATGAAGCGGTTTGGGCCGACACCTCCGATCCCAACACCACCTACCTGAACGCCGCCAACGCACTGCTGTCGGAGTTGCGCAAACGCGCCGGCATCGGCCTTCTACTCGGCGCGAATCAGCCTCTGGCGCACTAGCGGAAGAACGCTCTCCGGCCTCAGCGCCTGAAGGCGCGCTCCCAACGCGGCATCTTCGGCACGCCTGAAGGCATGCCCTGACACGAACCATACCTGCACTACCGGCGGCGGTTTGCAACTTTCGCGCCCGTTCCACATCTTATTTCTGGAGACACAACATGACCGAGAAACTCAGCGACCAGATCGCCAAGGACAAGATCACCAAGGATAAGATCACCAGAACCGATGCCGAGTGGCGGCGGCAGCTTAGTCCTGAGCAGTATCAGGTGGCTCGCGCCTGCGGCACCGAGCCCGCTTTCACCGGCCAGTACTGGAACCAACACGATGACGGGACGTACCACTGCGTCTGCTGTGGCGCACTGCTGTTTGGCTCGGAAACAAAGTTTGATTCGGGAACCGGATGGCCGAGCTTCTTCGCCGCCGCCGATCGCAAGAACATCGTCGAACACACCGACACCAGTTATGGCATGACTCGCACCGAGGCGCGCTGTGCCCGCTGCGATGCGCATTTGGGCCACGTGTTTCCGGATGGCCCTGGGCCGACCGGGCTGCGCTACTGCATGAATTCGGCATCCCTCGATTTCAAGCCGAAGAAGTAATAAATCCAAAAAAGAAAACGATGGAGCGCCGGGCGTCCTCGCCCGGCTGGACGAACAAGACGCCCGTCCCTCCATCGTCTTCCTTTGATGCAACTTCGAAATCAACCTTATGAAATTACGCGCTGCCCGCAGTCGCCGCCAAGGCTTTTGGTGTTTCCGGTTTGTTCTGCGCCGGTATCTGCACCTGTGTTTTCTGATCTTTCTTTTCGGGACTGCGCACTTCGACACCGCCCTTGAGGATCGCGCCTTCTTCGACGCTGATGCGGTGTGTGATCACGTCGCCCGAGAGCACGCCTTCGCTGCGGATGTCCAAGCGGTCCGCGCACTCGACGTTGCCCTGCACCTTGCCCATGATCACGAGTTCTTTGGCGGTGATGTTTGCCGTAACGTTTCCGTTGCGGCCGATGGTGACGCGATTGTCGGGAAAGTTAATGGTGCCTTCGACGCGTCCGTCAATGAAAAGCGATTCCGCGCCCGTCACTTCACCCTTGATGACAAGCGAGCGTCCGATGTGGGCCTGATCCATGGGCGAGGTGGCCGGCTTGACCGGAGTGTAACTATTGGTTGGCGCCGCGTTTGGAGAGTACTTCGGTTCCGGAGACTGCAACATGGTTGAACCTCACTTGAGATCCGAACCGCAGCGGGAGCTGGCCCTGCGGTCGCGGTCGATGGGCTTCAAACGGCAAGAAGAGAATGACACGAAAGGACGTGTTACGACAGGTAACCAAAGGGTGTGTCCGCTTGGCTTTTAGTTTCACGCTGCATCTCTGTTCTTTCCGGAATGCATCGCTTCACGCGTGCGAACTCAGGACGGAATCTCCCACCCTTCATCCTTCATCTTCCGATTCGTCCAGTGTTGCAGTTGCTCGAACAGGGCGGGTTCGATCACGACAAATCGCAGGCCTGCTCTTCCTCCAGCGTCGGCCCATACCAACCGGCCTTTCGCCTGGATCACGGTTTCGCTCTCTGGCAACAGGAAACTGACATCGACTAATCCGGCAAAACCGTTCGGATCGCTCACCACATCGAGTCCCATGCCTCCCGTGCTCAGGTTGACCGCCTGCACCTGTAATTCCTTACCGTGTGCATTTTTCAGGGTGACGGACAGATTGACTTTCGCGCGAAAGAATTTCTGCTGGTCCTCACTGATGATGCCGAGCCTTGCCAATCCTTCGCCCGAAGGCACGTCGATCTCATACTCGCGTAGTTTGCGGCTGAGCGTACGGCGGGAAATTCCAAGCTGCTCGGCGGCCTGGGCGCGATGCCCGCCGGTTTGCTCGAGCGCGCGAATGATCATCTGCTCTTCCATGTTTTCGAGGTTGCCGAGCGGCACTGCGCCACTGGCGTGAGGTGTGGCCGTGCTTTCACCATATAACTCGGCTGTAACTTCGGCGCCCGTGATCTGCCGGTCCTCCGTCGCCATCGCGAGTTTCGCAACCAGGTTCCTGAGTTCGCGGATATTACCCGGCCAAGGATGGGCCTGCAGGGCAACCAGTGCGTCTGCTGCAAAAACTTTATTCGTCGCTTTCAGCGCCAGGAAGTGGCGCGCCAGCGCGGCAATATCTTCGGGACGCTCGCGCAAGGGCGGAACGCGCAACTGGAACTGGCTCAGCCGGTGAAAAAGATCTTTGCGGAAACGCCCTTCTTTCACCGCCAACTCAAGATCCTGATTGGTAGCGGCAACCACGCGTACATCAACGGTAATTTTCCGATTCCCCCCCAGACGGTAATATGGCGCGCCGTCCAGAACCCGCAGCAATTTCACTTGGATCTGCGGCTGCAATTCGCCAATTTCGTCGAGAAAAATCGTGCTCTTGTCGGCTAGTTCAAACAAACCGGCCTTCGAGGAATCGGCGCCACTGAAGGCTCCCTTCTCGTAGCCGAACAGTTCACTCTCCACCAGATGTTCGGGTAGGGCGGCGCAGTTGATATCCACCAGTCCATTTTTGTGCCGATAGGAGGATTCGTGGATGGTGCGCGCCACTAACTCCTTGCCGGTGCCGGTTTCGCCAGTTACGAGTACGGTCTCGGTGTGCCCGGCCACCCGGTCCACCATGCCCATGAACTTATGCATGATCGGGCTGGCAATCAGAAATTGTGTGCCGTCGATTTCACGCCGCGCCAGTGGAACCGCGCCGGTTGCAACTCCGGCCTGCGTCGGCGAAGGACCAGACTCCAACATCTTTTTTCCGGTGATATCGATCGAGAATCCCAGAATGCCCGCAGGAGCTGCGTTCGAATCACGCATCAGTGTCAAACACAGATGAACATCGACGTCCTGGCCGGACTTAGTGTGACAGCGGAGCTCGCCCTCGAATCGTCCTTTCTCGAGAACTGAAGCAATTGCCCGGCTGGCGATAAACGTCTGCTGCCCGATGCCATAGAAGTCGGCGATCTTTCGGCCAACCAATTCTTTCGGCACGAAGCCGTATCGGCTTACACCCTGGTTACAACTGGTGATGATTCCATGAAGGTCAGCGGTGAAGACTGCGTCCTGCAATTGGTCCAGAATGCCGGGCTGAAGAGCAGGTTGAAGAGTGGCTTCACCCGCCCGGCATGAGATATGGCCAGCTCGGCTCCCAGTTGCGGTTTTCTGCGCGCTCTCCATTGGCGGAGTCTTCGATGAAATTGGCATTTCTGTGTCGTTGGCTAAAGGGACAAGTCGCTTTGCGCCGTGACCACCGGATCCACTAACTTCAGTTCTTGACTTCAGGCAATTGCTAATACGCGCCCTTCTACAAGATGCTGCCACAACCCCGGTCACTTCATAGGATTGTTCAACACCGACCTTCACACCAAAGTAACTACCGCACGCCGCTTGCTCAGGAGTGACGCCTGGATTTGACCTTTCCTCTCGCGCTGCATCGTGTCATCGCCACACCTGCAGTTACCTCGGTAAGTATCTGATTCTCTGGAGACTGAACTACTATCCGTTAGAACGGGAAAACCAGATTTTCAGGCGTGCGTGGAACCGGGTTTTGATGGGCCAAAAAGTGGCCGAGCCCGGACACTTTTGGGATCAGCCTGACGGTGTTCCTGGGAAGCATTTGCGGCATCGACAAGCATAACTGTCGTGGATTCAACGCGGTGATAGAGGGAATGAAGATCACCGGCGTGGATGTGCAGTTGCACGCGGTGTGAGCAGAAGCTGCGGGTCGGCCTATGTCCATTCGGGCAAGACTGTTTATCGGAGCCACGGCTGCGCTCGGCATGTCGGCGCTGGCGCACGCCCTATGGCACTGGCAGAGTGTCGACCTGACCCGATTTTTCTGCTACCTGTTGGTCGCAGTTCTTGCCTCCAGTCTTAAGATTCAACTGCCCGGCATCGACGGCACCATGTCGGTCAACTTCCTGTTCATTTTGCTGAGCGTGCTCGAACTGAACCTTCCCGAGACGATGGTCCTTGGCTGCACCGCGACTCTGGCGCAATGCCTGCTCGGAACGCGGCAGAAGCTGGTTCCGATCAAGATCGTCTTCAACGTCTTCAGCATGATGGCGAACGCAATCGTCCTGTCGTACTTCGCCTATCACGATTTGCAGCGGGTGCTCGGGGCGGGCACGCTGCCGCTGCTGGTCAT
>Ga0182014_10003174_pt1 | contig 19965 bp, 19 predicted proteins | sample 612S2DmetaG_FD_120489 | JGI IMG/M metagenome (GOLD analysis project Ga0182014, IMG submission 120489) | Permafrost microbial communities from Stordalen Mire, Sweden - 612S2D metaG | ecosystem: Environmental > Terrestrial > Soil > Wetlands > Permafrost | place: Sweden: Stordalen | collected... | reverse complement strand
GCTGGCTGGAAGACTGCGCCATCCGCGACGAGCACGGGCAGCCGGTGCACCTGACTCCCCATCAATGGCGTCACACGCTGGGGACAGTCCTGATTAACCGGGACGTCCCGCAGCATGTTGTGCAGAAGATCCTTGATCACGACTCGCCGCTCATGACCGCTCACTACGCGCGACTGTCCGATAAGACCGTGCGCGAGCACTGGGAACGGGCCCGCAAGGTAAACGCGGAGGGCCAGCCCGTCCAGGTCAGTCCCGACGGGCCGCTCGGCGATGCCGCCTGGGCCAAACAGCAGCTGTCCCGCGCTACCCAGGCGCTGCCGAACGGCTACTGCCAGCTGCCACTGGTCAAGACCTGTCCGCATGCGAACAGTTGTTTGACTTGTCCGATGTTCGTGACGACCGCGGAGTTCCTCCCGCAGCATCATGCCCAGCGGCAGGCCACGCTGCAGATCATAACTGCCGCCGAAGCCGCAGGCCATGCCCGCGTCGCCCAGATGAACCGGCAGGTCGCCGGCAACCTGGACAAGATCATCACAACCCTGGAGGACGAGGGAACGGACGGGAAGGAGGCATCTGCCGGTGCGTCCTGACCCGCTCTCCGAGGCCGCCGCCCAGCGCCACGAGCTGACCAGGGCCAGGGCCATCCAGGCGCTGCGCGAACTCGACCGGGCCGGCGTTCCCGTGACATTCGCCGGCGTTGCTCAGGCAGCCGGAATTTCACGGTCGTGGCTCTATACCCAGCCCGACATCAACAGCCAGATCCGCAGGCTGCGCGAGAAGACAGATGGCACCGGCTCCGCCGGCGCCATCCCCGCCGGCCAGCGGGCTACCGAGGCATCGCTGCGGGCCAGGCTCACCACCGCGCTCGACCGCAACAAGCAGCTCTCCGACGACAACGCCCGGCTCCGCCGCCAGCTCGCCCGCGCACTCGGCGACCAGCGGTCGGCACGGACCCGATCAGGTAACGATCAAGGAGGCTGAAACAACCGGGATCAGGCTGCGAGCGTCCCGTCGGCGACACTGTCCACGACGGGACGCCGCAGGTCACAGCACCGGCTGACACGAAAGCTCAAGATAACCGATGTCAGGCTGAGCTCTTTATCGTGAGACATCCTGGACGCTGCACTGTGCCGGAGGTCGTGCAAGGTCCAGTCCGCTCCGAGCGAGGCGTTGACCCGCTCGAACATCCGGTGCGCCCCGTGATAGCTCAGCGGCCGGTAAGGCCGCCGCAGCGTCCACCAGGCCGGCTGCCGGCGGCCCCGCGGCACTCCCATTCTCAGCAGTTCCTGCTGGTAGAGCCGGTGCCATACGAATGCGTCCGCCGACGCCGGGAGCTCCTGCACCGCCCGCGTGCCCTTGCGGACCACGCTGATCAGCTGCTCGCCGGGCCTGAAGTCGCACTGCCGCATGCCCAGCAGCTCGGCGGCCCTGGCTCCGGTGGAGATCCAGAACGCGACCAGGGCCCGGTCCCGGTCCGACGGCAGCGACGCGAACAGCTTGTCGAACCAGCCGTCGGGGATCGCCCGCGGGATCCGTTTCGGCACCGTCGGCCGGTAGCGTCCGGTCCGCTCGGGCTTCCACTCGTCCATCGGGTTGTGATGCGCGTTCGGGCGGCCGCGGCGGCGGCGGGAAGCGTCCAGCGGGAACGGGTTAAGCACCGGGCCGGTCCCGCAGTCGCGGTGGAAGTCGTAGAACCGCCGCAGCACCGTCTCGCTATGCGCCACCGTGGACGGCGCATAGCCGTCGCCGGACGCGGGCTTCCCGGTCACCGGGTTCGGCGCTCCCGCTGCCCTCAAGGACAGGCGGGCCGCCCGCGGCCGGGACGTCTGCAGCCGCTGCTTGGCCGTCAGCTGGATCCAGCAGCTGAAATCCCTCGCCTCGGCCCGCGACGCACGGTCCCACTCCACGCCGACGCCGTCCAGGAACCGCCACCACCGCAGCAGGTCGACCGAGTACGACCTCAGCGTGGATGCCGACTTCCCCGACGCCAGCAGGTCCCGCAGGAAAACCGACACCGGCTCCACGACCTCGCCGCCGGGACCCACGATGCGATACGGCTCACGGGCATCACCGGTGGCCACGAGACGGCCCGCCCGCGACACCACGAGCCGCGACAGATCGCGTCCCTGTTCCTCATCCGATTCGATCACGCAGACAAGCTAGCCACCTCGCACCGAAAACACGCCCTGACCTGCCTAAACGCGGGGCTATGTTCAGTTAACGGGGCGTGCTCGTGGATGCAGCTGGTTCCGTATGCCCTGCCGCAGTCGCCGAGGGCGAGTTTGCGGCGCTCGAAGTGGCCGAGGAACTCTTCCCATTCGGCGTCGGTCGGGGTGCGGTATTCGCCGCCGGGCCGCAGTGCCCGGCGGCGGGCGATGAACGTGCGGTGCCCTGTGATGACTTCCTCGGGGTAGACGGCCTTATATCCCATGGTTGTGTTGATGTCCCGGTGCCCGGCGACGAGCTGGGCGATGTGCGGCGGCATGCCGTGCATGATGGCGTCGGTGATCAGCATCCGGCGGAAGTCGTGCGGGGCGGACCGGAGCGGCTGCCCGGCGGCGTCGGTGAGGCCGGACGCTTCCAGGGCGACGTTCAGGAGCTCCCGGATCGCCTGCGCGGTGACGGGACGGTCCTCTGACCGGAGCCGGCGCTGGAACAGCAGCGGCATCGGCGGGTTCCAGGGCTTCTCGTTGTCGTCGTAGGACACGACGAGCGGCACGGCACTGCCGTCGCTGCGGATCCGGGTGATGATCGCCGACAGGACATCGGCGAGCTCGGGGCTGATGACCAGGAGTCGCTCGGCGTCGGTCTTGGACGGGGCGATCTGCAGCAGCGGGATGAGCTCTCTGGTGGGTGCCTGACTAACTGACTGACAACCGCAGCGACTTGGAGGGTACTCCTGTGGACGTTGATGGACGTTGCTTCGAGCAGGTGAGGGGCAATGTTCGAACTTAGGTACGCCTTACAAGCGAGGGGTCACTGGTTCGAACCCAGTTGCGCCCACCAGGCAAAACACCGTCCAGTTGACCATCCATGCTGGCCACCGTGCCATTAGCGGCAACCTGGTGGGAGCAGCCCGGCGTCCTGGTGGGGCTGGCCGGTCCGCTGTCCGGCACAGTTATCCGGTGTTACCGGTTATGGCCCGCAGCGGCCGGCGTGCCAGCGGGCCGTAGCACCGCCGAGCCGAGCCAGTGGCTGGCCTGCAGCGCGAGTTCCACGTCATGGCGGTTATCGCCCACTGGACGCCCGAGGCTCTCCTCCGCCTTGCGGATCCGGTACTGAACGGTGTTCTTGTGCAGCGTCAGCTGTTCGGCGGTCGTCTTGTAGCTGCCCCCGGTCTGCAGGAAGACGAGCAGGGTAGCGCGCAGGCGAGCGTGGTGATCGTCGTCCGTGGCCAGGGCCGCCAGCGTGCCGAGCACCCAGGCCCGCAGCAGGTCGGAGGAGCCGAGCATCATCGCCACGGGCGCGACCTCGCTGAACGTCACCACCCGCGGCACCGGGGGCGCTGCCGCCAGCGCGACCGCCTGAGCGGCGACCGCCTGCCGGTGGGTGATGCGGAACCCCGCCGTGCCCTTCGCCGTGTCGCCGAAGGCGAAATGGATGTCGGCGTCCGCGCCGGCCGTGCTGGCCGCCACGCCCTCGAACCTGTCCCGGATCCCCAGCGGCAGCCAGGCCCATGCGCTCGATTCGTCATGAGGCAGGAACGCCGGCTCGCCGCAGCAGGCTGCCTGATCCGCGACGTAAGCGATCGCTTGCTCCAGCCGGGTGATCTCGTCGGCCTGGTTCGCCGCGTCGCCCGCCCAGCACACCAGGCCCACGTGGTACTGGCGCAGCCGGTAGCCCAGGGTGGCCTCCGCCGCGCTCACGTCGATCCGCTCACCCGACAGCAGGTCACGTATCCGGGCGGCCCGCGCGGCGCTCCGATTCCGCAGCCAGTTCTCCCTCTCCTGCGTATAGGCCGCGACCATCTCCTCGGAGGTCTGGTCGATGTACCCGGCGACGATCCCGGCCATGCCCCGCGTGGTAGCGCTTATCATCTCGGCGCCGTCTGCCTGCCGGGCCAGCTCGCTGAGCACCCAGTCGGAGAAGCACGCGTGCCCGACCCGATAGGCGCGCAGCAGCGCGGTCAGCGGCGTGCCGCGCTGCGCCAGCCGGCGCGCGTACTCTACGGCCGCGGCCGGGGCTGGCACGGCGGCCAGGCCGATCCGGTGCTGCATGATCTGCAGGCAGGTGTCGACGTTGCTGTCGACGCTGGAAGCGAGCAGCGCGAGCAGCGGCTTGTCGTCGCGTAGCTGCGGGATCTCCCGGATAATCACCTCGTAGACATCCGCGCGCACCGCGGCGGCCCGGCAGGCTACTGCCGCCGCGACCTGGGACATCAGCTCGGCGACCGCGGGACGATCCATGTCCACCTGCGAATTCTTTCATATTCTCGCGAGCTGGCACAGCGGCGCCGAGGTCGATATTCTGCGGCCCGCAATGCTTCCCGCTACCGGTCCTGCGGGCCCTCTGAATTCCCGGCCGACTGGGTGGACTGGCAGCTGAGAAATGTAAATCCTGGCTAGTCACCGGAAGGACGCGTGCGATGAGCCGGACCAAGGGCATCGCGGCGCACCGGAACGCGAGCTCAGCTACGTGAAGGCCCCGATGCCGGTGATGGCGCGACCGACGATGAGGGTCTGCATGGTCTCGGTGCCCTCGAAGGTGTGGATCGCCTCCAGGTCCACCATGTGCCGCATGACCTGGTAGTCGAGCAGGATGCCGTTGCCGCCCAGCATGTCGCGCGCCTCGGCGGCTATCGCGCGGGCCTTGCGGGTGTTGTGCATCTTGGCCAGCCCGGCCACGGTGGGGGTCAGCCGGCCGGCCTCGGCCAGGCGGCCGATCTGCAGGCAGTACAGCTGCATCGCGGTGAGGTCCGCCAGCATCGATACCAGCCGCTGCTGGATGATCTGGAAGCTGGCCAGCGGCTGGCCGAACTGGCGCCGCTCCTGCGCGTACTGCAAGGCGGTGTCGTAGGCGGAGGTGGCGTGGCCCAGCGCCGCCCAGGCGCAGGTGCTCCGGGTGGTGGCCAGGACCCGGCTGGTGTCCTTGAACGAGCGCGCTCCGGGCAGCCGGTTCTCGGCTGGCACCCGCACGTTCTCCAGCGTGATGTCGGCCTGCCACACCGAGCGCACCGACAGCTTTCCCTCGATGACCCGGGCGTGGTAGCCCGGCGATCCCTGCTCCACGACGAACCCGTTGACCTGGCCGTCCTCGGTGTTGCGGGCCCAGACGACGATCAGGTCGGCCACGCTGCCCAGGCCGATCCACCGCTTGCGGCCGTTCAGCACCCAGCCCCCGCCCGCCTCCCCATCCCCCTTTACCGGGCGGGCCGAGGTTTCCAGGGCGACCGAGTCCGAGCCGTGCTCCGGTTCGGTCAGCGCGAAGGCCCCCAGCTTGTCCATCCGGGCCATGTCAGGCAGCCAGCGCGCCTTCTGCTCCTCCGAGCCGCACATCGCGATCGCCTCCATGGCCAGGCCCGCGTGCACGCCGAGGAACACCCCGAGGCTGCCGTCGCCGCGGTGCAGTTCCATCGTGACCAGCCCGCACGCCATCGGGCTCATCCCGGCGCACTCGTAGCCGGTGATGTCCTCGCCGACGATGCCGAGCTCGGGCAGCCGCCTGACCAGCGGCCAGCAGATCTCGGCCCGTTCCCAGTACTGGCCGGCAACCGGCACGACCTCCTCGTCGACGAACCGGCGGACGGCGATGAAGTGCGACCATTCCTCGTCGGAAAACTGCTCGCGGACGAAGAAGAAGTCCGTGCCGAGCGCCTCCCCGAGATGCTTGCTAGCGACCTGTGTCATTGCTGGCTCCCTCCGGCGGTGAGGTCGGCAGTGGCATAACCGTTATGGGTCATCCGAGGCCCTCGGGAGCCCGGGACCGGGCCGCCACGTTTTTTAAGCACGGTGGTCACCGGCAACCGCACGATATGAGCCCGCCCGGCTTGGGACCAGTGAACGCCGGGCCGATGCCCCCTGGCCAGGATGCGTGACCGACAAGCACATAGCCTTCAGCTCCGACTCGCCCCGCCCGGCTGGGCCGGGCGAGGGGACCCTCTCCGCGGTATCGGGTGAGCCGCAGGCCGTCACGGCGACGCCGTAGTAACGGCGTGCCGATGATCTCTTCCAGTCGCCGGATCTGCTGGCTCAGGGCCGGCTGGGCGATAAAGATCCGCTCCGCGGCCCGGGTGAAGCTCCCCGCGTCGGCGAGGGCCACGAAGTAACGCAGCTGCCGCAGCTCGATGGCCAGTGGCGGCCCGGCCGGCGTGGGCAGTTTCACTGGCTCCAGCTGGCGGTCCGAGTACGGTGCCGTCATGCTCTCTCCTTGATCGGGCACCTGACGCTACCGTGGCGGCCGACGCCGGGCATCGGGCGAGCGGGACGATGTTGCGGATGGCCGTCGTGCCGCGCGCACGAACCCACCTGAGGACTAGGGGTTTGGGGGATGCGGCCGGGCAGGGCCGCCTTCACCTAGGCCTGGCGCCGAATTCCGCGGGCAATGCCAGGATGCTTCAACCTCGGAAATCTCGATCAGTATGTCAAATTCCGTGGCCGTCAGCCAGGTACCGGCCGCCCTTGATGGCCAGGATCTCGTTGCTCCGTCCGCTGGGTCTCCCGCGGCCGGGAAGCGGGCCCAACGGTTGTGCCGCCGTACCAACGCCGGGGGACAGGCTTGATACCGGGGACCGAGGACCGCCCGGACCTGCGGCCGGACAATGAGCAGCGTGACGAACCTGGCCAGCAACCTGACGGACACGACCCGGGCGCACGCCGGACGGGTGGCCGTGCGGGTGGACAACGCGGCGATGACCTACCGGGCCCTGGACGACGCGAGTGCCCGGGTCGCCGGGCTGCTGCGCGAGCGCGGCCTCAAACCCGGCGACCGGGTCGGCATCATGATGCCCAACGTCGCCGAGGTCCCCGTGGTGTACTACGGCGTGATCCGGGCCGGCGGCGTGGTCGTCCCGATGAACCCGCTGCTCAAGGCCCGGGAGGTCGCCTATTACCTCGGCGACTCCGGGGCCGGGCTGGTCTTCGCCTGGCACGCGTTCGCGGACCAGGCCCGTGGCGGCGCGGAGCAGGCCGGGGCCGAACCCATCGTCGTGGACGGGAGCAGCTTTCCCGACCTGCTGGCTTCCGCCACTCCGGACTCCCAGGTCGCGGACACCGGCGACGAGGACACCGCGGTGATCCTCTACACCTCGGGCACGACCGGCCACCCGAAGGGCGCGGAGCTCACCCACGGCAACCTCATCAGCAATACCGGGGTGGCGCGATCCGATATCGTCCGGGCGCGCCCCGACGACGTCATCTTCGGCGGGCTGCCGCTGTTCCACGTGTTCGGGCAGACGGTCGCGCTCAACGCCGCGGTGGCGGCCGGGGCATGCCTGACCCTGCTGCCACGGTTCGACGCCCAGCATGCCCTGCGGATCATCGCCGGCCACCGGGTCACCGTCTTCGAAGGCGTGCCGACCATGTATGTGGCCCTGCTGCACCAGCCTGACCGCGCGGACTACGACACCTCCGCGCTGCGGACGTGCATCTCCGGCGGCGCGGCCCTGCCGGTCGAGGTGCTGCGCGGGTTCGAGGAGGCGTTCGGCGTCCCGGTGCTGGAGGGATACGGCCTGTCCGAAACCTCGCCGGTCGCCTCGTTCAACCACCCCGGCCGCGAGCGCAAGCCCGGCTCGATCGGGACGCCTATCCGGGGCGTGCAGATGCGGGTCGTGGACGGCGAAGACCACGAGGTCCCGCCGGGCGAGGTGGGCGAGATCGTCATCCGCGGGCCGAACGTGATGAAGGGCTACTGGCAGCGCCCCGAGGCCACCGCCGAGGCGATTCGCAACGGCTGGTTCCACACCGGTGACCTCGCCCGGGTGGACTCCGACGGCTACTTCTCCATCGTGGACCGGAAAAAAGACCTGATCATCCGCGGCGGCTACAACGTCTGCCCGCGAGAGATCGAGGAGGTGCTCTACGAGCATCCCGCGGTCGCCGAGGCCGCCGTGATCGGCGTGCCGCACCCGGCCCTGGGCGAAGAGGTCGGTGCCGCGGTGGCCCTCAAGCCGGGCGCCGCCATCACCGCCGGGGAGCTCCGAGACTACGTCAAGAGCCAGGTCGCGGCCTACAAGTACGCGCGCCACGTGTGGATCGTCGACGCCTTGCCCAAGGGCCCGACCGGCAAGATCCAGAAGCGGGATATCGTCATCCCGGGCCGACCTGACCAAGCGGGCAATCCCGTGATTGCAAAAGACATGACGGCTTTGGTGTCATAGGCCAGGCCTATAGACGAAGCAGCACCGGTGCGATAGATGCCGTCGATAGCCCAATAGGCAGTGGCTCCTGGCACGTAGCGGAGGTCAGATCTGTACTTCGAATGGAAGCGTCGTAAGCGGCAATTTTCCCGCTCTCGACGTGGAAACGAAAGACCGTTGCGTAGCCGGCCGCCATGCCTCTATAGGTGGCAGATGTTGGCCGGAATCGTTGGCTGTCGTGTCTGCTGAACAGACCACGGACCACGGACTTAACAGTGGGCCGGCTGAGGCAAGCGGAAGGAATACCCGTCATGTTCAAGTCGTCATCTACCTCGTTGATCCTGCTCGGCATTCTGGCCGTCGTCGTCGGTGTCCTGGCCATCGCCTGGCCGGGCGTCACGATTCTCGCGCTGGTCATCCTGTTCGCGGTCTACGCGTTCATGGACGCGGGGCTGCAGGCCGGGCGGGCCTTCGGCAGCCGGGCCGCCGGCCCGGTCGTCGGTCACCTGCTGCTCGGGCTGATCGACCTGGCGGCCGGGGTGTTCGCCCTGGTCTGGCCCGCGCCTACCGCGTTCGTCCTGGTCATCGTCGTGGCGGCGTGGGCACTGGCCGGCGGCGTCGCCGAGGTCTTCGCCGGTTTCCAGATCGGGGAGACCGCGGGCACGCGGGCGCTGTTCATCCTGTCCGGGCTGGTGTCCGTCGCGTTCGGCGTGCTGCTGTTCGCCCGGCCCGGCGTGGGCGCGGTCACCCTGGCGCTGCTGTTCGGCCTGTACGCCCTGATCTACGGGGTCTCGCAGATCACGGTGGGCGTCCAGGTCCGCCACCTGGGCGGCGACGTGAGGTCGCTGTCGGAACTGCGCAGCGCGGCCTGAGCGCCCGGTTCAGGCCTTCCCGTCGCAGGAGGGCGAGCATCCGATGAGCGCCGTCGGGCCACGCAGGGCCGCCCCGGCCGAAGCCGCGAACAACGTGCGGGTCCGGCACGGGCGCCTGCGGGACGCGGCGGCCCGGCGCGGCGTCCCGCTGGCCACCATCCTCGTGACCGTCACCGTCGTGGTCCTCACGTATCTTGCGGGCAAACTCGCCTACCGGATCCGCGATGTCCTGTTGATGATCGCGGTCGCCGGGTTCGTCTGCCTGATCCTGAACCCCCTGGTGGTGGCCCTGCAGCGGTGGGGGATCCGGCGCCATGGCTGGGCGGTGGCCTTCGTGGCCACCTGGACGGTGCTCGTCTTCATCGGCCTGCTGGCGGTGTTCGGCTATCCGCTGGCGCACGGGGTGGCCCACTTCTCGCAGCGCCTGCCGTCCTACGTGCAGGCCGCCGAGCACGGCCGCGGCTGGATCGGCCACCTGGTCATCCGCTTTCACCTGGAGGCCTGGGTCAACCGCAACGCACCTAAGTTGCAGAGCCTCGGGACGACCCTGGCCAAACCGGCCCTGACCGCCGGGAAGGGCGCAGCGTCGTTGCTGGCCACGCTGGCGACCATCTTCGCCTTGATCGTGCTTTTCCTGATCGAGGGTCCCAAGATGCGCAGGGGACTGCTGGGGCTGATGCCGCCGGAGCGGGCGGCGTACTGCACGCGGGTGGCGCGCGAGATCAGCCAGTCGGCGACCGGCTACGCGCTGGGCAACCTGCTGACGTCGCTGATCGCCGGCGTGGTCGTCTTCGTCACACTCACCGTGCTCGGGGTTCCCTTCCCGCTGCTGTGGGCATTGTGGGTGGCCCTGGTCGATTTCCTGCCCATGGTCGGCGGCACGCTGGCCGGCATCCCCACCGTCCTGTTCGCCCTCGGCCACTCGCTCACCGCGGGTATCGTCACCGCGGCCGCGTTCCTCATTTACCAGCAGATCGAAAACCACGTGCTGAACCCCGTGGTCATGAGCCGCACGGCCAACGTCAACCCGCTCCTCGTTCTGCTCTCACTCCTGGTCGGGACGTCGATCGGCGACTGGGTGGGCGGCTTCTTCGGCGGTTTCGTGGGGGCCCTGCTGGCCATCCCGGCTGCGGGCGCCCTGCAGGTCATCACCCGGGAACTGTGGCACGCCACCGCGCGGCCGCAATAGCCCAAGCCAATAGCACGAGAGCCAGCGTCACCTTTACCCGGCACGCGATCGCGGCGTGAACTTTCGATAGATGGCGAATTCGCCGCCTAGTACTACAACAGCGCGCCGAGATGGAGCCAGCTGAGTGACCGGCTCCGGGCCGGGGTCGCTGCGGCCTGGGTCCTTCGGCCCGGTCTAGCTCATTAACGCAGGGGCCTTTCTCCCCGGGTAATTGTCACCGGACCTTTTCCCCGTGTCTTAAAGAATGGGCCGAACTGCCCGCCGGAATAAAGCCCGAATCCCCTATTGAGTAATCGGCTGATCGCGGAAAGTGGTGAATGCCAGGGAAAACAAGCAACCCGAAGGGCATCACCCCAATAACACTCACCGTCCCTGATGAGGTCATCAGCACACCAGCAGGAAGACACATCATGAGTAGCACCACGCTGAACCTCCCCGTGGCCAAAATCCTGCTCGCGTCAGGATGGGGCAAGAGGACTCCGACCACGGGACAGTACGTCGTGGACTTCCTGTCTCCCAGCGACCCGGGCGAGAAGATGATCCAGATCAAGTCAGCCAGTCGGCTCGTTCGCAGGAGCCAGCCGTGGGCGTACCAGTTCTCTCCGGTCACCCTGGCGCTAACGATGAAGAACATCGACGTTCAGAAAAACGGCAGGCTCATCGGAGGCGGATTCGGGCTGACCGGTGCCGCCATCGGCATGGCCGGTGCCCACCCTGGCCTGGCCTTCTTCGCGGGCTGCGACCCGCTGGTGGAGCTCATTCGTAGGTGAGCTGTGGTTTATGTGCGATACGCAAGGCGAGGCTAGGCGGGCATCATTGAAAGAGACCTTAAGCGCCGGGTCAGCGGGATGCCCTGACGCGGATCCGCGCGCTGATCATGAAGGAAGGATGACAACGGGCCGTTCGCGGCGGCCGTGCCGCCTACCCTCCAAGCAGGGTCAAGCAGCTCGCATCTATCAACGGGATCGATTTCCGCCCGCGGCACGCCCAGCCGAGAATCTCCCGGGTGGTGATGGCCACCCTCGCCGCCGTCGCCGGGTCCCTGGCCGCAGACGCCTTGCTGGTGGTCATCGGCCAGGCCGTCTTCCCCGGCACCAGGGGATACGTGCATTTCCAGTTCCACGACTACGCTAAGCTGACGGTGATCGGGTCATCATCGCGTGCGCGGCATGGGCGGTCGTAAGAGGTATGTCCGGGCAAATGCGCAGGGGCAGTCCGGTTCGGGTCGCGCCAGAAGAAGAGGCATCGTGAGTCGCCGCCGTTCGTGGGTCGCGGTGGAGGGATCGCTGGAGCCGATCAGCTATGACGGTCTGTCGTTCTTCCGGTTCCCGGAAGCCGTCGCCGAACATGTCATCGAGCGCTACTCCGCACCCGGGGACTGGGTCATGGACCCGTTCTGCGGTTTCGGCACCACTCTGGTCGTGGCCGAGCGCCTGGGCCGTCACGCGGTGGGCTACGAGGTCGACGAGCGCCGCGCCGCCTTCAGCGCCGCACGCGTGGGTAACCCGGATCGGGTGGTGCACGGCAGCTGCGAGGACCTCACACCGGCGCAGTGGCCACCGTTTGCGCTGTTGTTCACCAGTCCTCCCTACTGGAGCTTCCGATCCGACGGCAACGGCGAGACCTACCTCGCAGACGCCCGTCGCCTGTTCTCCGGCTTTGCGCGCCTACTGCGCCCAGGCGCCACGGTCGCCGTGGAGGTATCCCAGCTAAGACAGGGCAATCGCACGCTTCCGCTGGTATGGCAACTCGGCGCCGTCCTGCACGAGATCTTCCCGCTGCGGGAGGACCTTGTCCGCGTCAACACCGGTGACACACAGGCGGGCCCTGGATACGACCACGATCACGTCCTGGTCTTCGACGTTCCACCCGCCATGCCATAAACCTGCACCGCACATCCGGAATCCGTTGGATTGCCACCACGACCTCTACATGCCTACCCGTACGCCGCCACGCGCGACCAGGTACGCCGAAAGCAGGTTGCTCGCAGGACTTCTGGATAGGCGCTTTAGACAAGCGGACCCAAACGGCGTCCTGTCCCTTTCGGCTATGTCGTTAAGTTGAGGTGCCGTCGCGGCGGGTTCCAGTCACTACGCTCGGTTGCATTCACGGGACCATGCCTGCCGTCCGCCTGGAACGGTTCGTGGAACGATGCTCTGGGGGTCCATCCCTAGCGCAGCGATTGCCGTGAGTGCGATGGCGTGTGCCATTGGTGCAGCTAGCGCGCACGGTGCACGGGGACGTACTTCATATAAACGGCCGGGCAGAGAAGGAGTCGACTCGTGCGGGCGGTCACGTCATTTAGCAGACCGCATGAGGCCGAGCTTTAGGGCGTGGAGCGTGTCCGGAATGCTCGAGGCAGATCACAGATCACGCAGCCACGCCGGACACCATCACAGGCCACCGTTGTAGTACTAGTACCGCAACAGCTTCCTGTGATTTTCGGTTTGGTGTGACCCATCGATGGTTGCCGCCTGCCGGGTGCTGCTTGCCGCCGCGATCGGCGCCTCCAGCCCGGCCAGTGCTCGTGGAATGCCCGGGGACGGATGACGCGGGTGTACAGGTTCGGGTCCGGCCGTTACCGGGTCGGTGCGTGCTTGGCCAGGTAGTGGCGGATCTGCTCCAGGTTGTAGACGGACGACTCGCGGGCTCGTTCTTCCCAGGCGAAGACGCAGACGGTGGCGATGCCGTCGAAGCCGACCTCGGCCAAGGTGCCGAAGAACACGTCCCAGTCCACGTCGCCCTGGCCGATGTCCAGGTGCTGGTGGATCCGGGCGGCCGAGCCAGGCGGGTTCACGATGTAGCGCAGGCCGGAGGAGGCCCGGTGGTCGAAGGAGTCGGCGATGTGCACGTGGGTCAGCAGCGGGCCGGCGCACTTCATGATCCCGTCGATGTCGCCGCCCTGGTGGAAGGTGTGCGGTGCGCAGTACAGGAAAGAGGCGAAGTCCCGGTCCAGCCCGCGGATGAGGTCGACGGCGGCCCGGCCGTCCTCGATGAAGTCGTCCGGGTGCGGCTCAAGCACCAAGCGGACGCCCTCGCGCTCGAACACCGGGAGCAGTTCGTCCATCGACCGCATGAACTGCGCCTCGCTGAGCTCCGGGGACTCGGGCCGCCCGTTGAATTCGGAGTTCATGACGTCCGCGCCGAGATCAACGGCAATCTGGATGGCCCGCTTCCAGTTACGCACCGCGGCCTGGCGTTCCTCCTCGCCCGGCCCCGACCAGTGGTACAGCGGCAGCACAGAGGCGATTCCGACCCCGGCCGCGGCCAGCGCCTGCCTGAACGACGCGATCCGCGCCCGGTCGGCCCGGGGATGCAAGAAGAACGGCAGGAAGTCCTCGCGCGGCGACAGCTCGATGTACTCGTAGCCCAGATCGGCGACCAGCCCGGGCAGCTCCGTCAGCGGGACCCGCCGCAACATGTAGGGATCAAGAGCGATCTTCATCGTCATACCCGTCCTTGGTTGGCTGGTCAGGTCGGACAGCGGTGGGGAAGTGCATGTGCCGGCTGTGGTGGCGTGACCTTTCTTCGAGCGCACGGCGCACGTGATTAGCCATTCACATCCGTCGGCGGCCGGATAAATGCCATAGTTATGTTGTACGTCAGCGCACCGGCTATCCTGCGCCAGTTCAACGATTCCGCATGTTCTGCTGAATGTCCAGGAAAACCAATTCCGGATCAGTGCGAGATTGCTGGATAATCAGCAAACAAAAATCTCGTACCGACCCGTTTTCTCAGGTCAGATGTTCTCATCCGCCGGATTGTCAGACACGCTGTCCGAGGTTGCCCGGCTCGATACGCAGGGCTTCCGCTGCCAGCTGAACAATCTGCTAGGTGAACAATTCCACGCTTATGTAGCGCGGCCATCACCGCTCCCCCTGCCCCCCGGAGAAGATCTCCAGGAAGAACAGGAATACGTTCAGCACGTCCAGGAAGATCGACGCGGCCAGGAACGGCGCGGTGGCCACGTCGGTGTTGGTGCGCAGCCGCTGGAAGTCGAACATGGTGAACCCGGCGAAGATCACCAGGCCGAGCACCGAGTAGGCCAGGTCGGCGCCCGGGATGTGTACGAAGATCAGCACGATCCCGGCCACGATCAGCGCCAGCAGCGCCCAGAAGCACACCCGGGCGATCGCGGTCAGGTCACGCCGGGTGGCGTAGCCCGCTGCGCCGAACCCGGCGATGAACAGCGCAGTCGCCCCGCCCGCCTCCCACAGCGCCCGCGGGTCCATGCTGCCGTAGTAGGCGATCACGGGCGCCACGGCCAGGCCGATCAGCAGCCCGAACGCGGCCAGCAGCCCGACGGTGAGCTGGGCGGACCGGCGGGCGGCGAACCGCATGCCGATTAGGCAGGCGAACGCGGCGATGAACGCGATGATGCCGACGCCGCCGGTCAGGGTGCGGCCCAGCCAGGCGCCGAGCGCGAACAGGGCGGCGGTGGCGGCGACGTAGCCCATCGTCTGCGCGAACAGGGCGTGGGTCTGGCCGCGGGCCGTCGTGCCCATCTGCCGGTAGGTGAGGGGCTGGTCGGTGAGGGTGTTGCTCATGATCCTGCTCCTTTCTGGTGCCGGCGGTCTGGGGTCAGGCCGCCGGTTAAGTCCTGTTCTCTACGGTCGCGTTTTCCCTACGGTCGCGTTCGGAGGCCGCCGGCACACCAGGGCGACGCACTGGTCGGGTCCCTGGTATGGGTCACGAACCTTAGGCCCCGACCCAAGAAGACCCAGCAATGGACGCGAGCGAGAAGCCCGCAGACATCAACCGGACGTGGGTATCGGGGCCATAAAGGGCGCAGCCACTCGCGATAAAGGAGGTGCGCGCGGGCGAGTTCCGGACAGAGCCGGGTACGTACATGATGCGAGCCGCAGGGTGATGGTCGCCATGGTCCGGCTGCCGAGGGTGTCGCCTTGGGCATGCTCATGCGCAGCTCCCTGCACAGGGCAGACATTACGCCTGCGCGAGCGCCGTGTCGATGTTGTACGCGGTGGATCGAGGTGGGGTTATGGCCTACCGTTGACGGCATATGGTGCCGCCAAGTGAAGGAACGCGCATGAGTGCACCAAGCGCCTATAAGCAGTCAGCCGCCGTGCCGTTGCCCTCCGACGGCGACGTTCGCGCGGTGATCGGCGAGGACTACGACCCCGGCACCACGCTCAACGTCATTAAGATGTTCGCCGGAACCGGGGAATTTTACCCCGCGTTAGCAGGCATGGTGCGAGCGATCTTCGGCACTCCCGACATAAACGACAGGCACCGCGAGATGATTATCCTGCGCTCCGCGTCAATCCTCGACGTGCCACTCGAGACCACCGACAAGATCGGCAGCCGCACCGGTCCACTTGCCTAACATGAACCGACGGAGCACAGCCGGGGGAGTGCCAGCGTGCTTGACGGGCAGCCAGGCCGGGCCGGATAATGGCAGCAATCGATTGCAGAGTGACGCTGTGCGACGACGAAGTGGCGCTGTACGACCCGGCGCGCGGCGCGGCTTCCCCTTACGCCTCCTATCCAATGGAGTTTCCATGACCGCAGCCACGTCCAGCACAGCTACGTCCGGCACAGCTACGTCCGGCACAGCCGCGTCCGGCGCGGTTACGGCGGGCTATACCGGGCGTCCCCTCTGGGGCGCCTTTATCGGTGGCGCGTTCGTCGAGTCAGGGGAAGCCGAGACGTTCGCGGTCATGGAGCCGGCCACGGGACGGCCGATCGCGCGGGTCGTCAGCGGCGGCGCTGAGCTCGTGGACCGGGCGGTGACCGACGCGCGGCGCGCCTACGGGCCATGGCGCGACACACCTCCCCGTGAGCGAGGCCGGCTGCTGCGGCTCGTGGCCGCGAAGATCCGTGCGCACGTCGAGGAACTAGCCGAACTCGAAAGCCGCGAGGTGGGCAAGCCACGCCGGGATGCGCTGCGCTTCGATCTCTCCTACTGCCATGCGGGCTACGACTACTACGCCGGGCTCGCGGACACGTTGCACGGCGAGATCATCGACCAGGGTCCCATCGAGGCCAGGGTGATCTACGAACCGTACGGAGTGGTCGCTGCGATCCTGCCGTTCAACTGGCCGCCGATCCACTTCACGAAGAAATGCGCGCCCGCGCTGGCGGCGGGCAACACCGTGATCGTCAAGCCCGGCGAGCAGGCGCCGCTCACCGTGCTGCGGCTGGTCGAACTGGCGAACGAGGTACTGCCGCCCGGCGTCCTCAACGCCGTTCCCGGCGCCGCGGCCGGCCCGGCCCTGACGGCCCACCCGCGGGTCGAGCGCATCACCTTCACCGGGGCGACGGTGACCGGGCAGCGGGTCCTCCGGAGCGCGGCGGACAACCTGACGTACGCGACGATGGAACTGGGCGGCAAGAACGCCGTAATGGTCCTGGCGGACGCCGACCTGGACGCCGCGGTCGACGTCGCGCTGGAAGGCATGTTCTACAACCAGGGCGAGGCCTGCACGTCGACCGCCCGCATCCTCGTCCATGACTCGATCCATGATGAGTTCCTGGAACGTTTCGCCCGCGCCACCGGCCAGCTGGTGGTCGGCGACGGCCTTGACCCGGACACTGACATCGGGGCGATGGTCGATGCGGCCCAGCGCGACAAGGTGCTCGCCTACCTGCAGACCGGGCTGGATGAGGGGGCCCGGCTGGTTATCCGGGGCAAGCTCCCGGGCGATGAGCGGCTCAAGGACGGCTACTGGGTCGCGCCGGTGGTCCTGGCCGATGTCACGCCGGGCATGACCCTCGCGCAGGAGGAGATTTTCGGGCCGATCGCGTGCGTGATGCGTTTTTCCACGGAGGAAGAGGCCATTGAAATTTGTAACGGAACGGCCTACGGGCTGACCGCGGCCATCTGCACGACCGACGTTGCGCGGGCCGGGCAGATCGCGCAGCGGCTGGAGGCCGGCATGGTTTTCGTTAACAATTACATGCGCCGCGCGTTCCTCGGCTCACCGTTCGGGGGCGTGAAGGCCAGCGGGTTCGGCCGCGAGAACGCGGTGGAGACGCTGCACGAGTTCGTCCGCTCGAAGAACATCCGGTTCCCGTCCGGACGCGGCCAGATACCGGTCTGGCCGCCGCAGGACTGATCCTGGGATCTTGGGCCCGTGAGGCCGGCCTGGCACAGGACTTTCCGCGTCCCGGGTGCCGGGCCGGCCGGGCCAGCCGGATTAACCCACCAGCCGGATTAGCCGAGCTGGAGGGCGCCCAGGGTCAGGCTGATGGTGTTGCCGGAGCCGGGGATGGTGAGGTTGAGCAGGCCGGTGTTGAGCCCGCACTCGTGGAAGAAGGGGATGGTGTAAGTGCCGGTGAGCGGCCCGCCGCCGCCGACCGTGAACCCGGAACCCGAGCTCAGGGTGATGCTGAACGGCGTGGTCTCGCAGCTGTTACCAACCGGCAGGCTGACGCCGAAGATCGTCAGGTGAGTGATCTTCAGCGTCACGTTCGCCGTGCTGGTGATCGTGTTCGCGGTGAGGCTGACGGGCCCCGTGGCCGGGCCGTTCTGGATCAGCTCGGTCGTCGCCGTGACCGGGACGATTCCGAACTCCTTGACCGACGCGGTGGCCGGCGGCAGGGTCAGCGTGGAGGAAGCCGTGCCGGTGGTGAGATCGACGCTGGAGGACAGGGTGCCCGAGCCGAGGTTCACCGTGGTGTTCAGCTTCTTGAGGAAAGTGCTGCCGGTCAGCGCGTAGTGGACGTTGATCGTGCTGTCCGCGGACGCGGGTCCGGCGGTCGCGGCGAGGCCGACGGCGCTGAAGAGGCCCACACTGAGCAGGCCGGTGCCGACGGCGAGGAAGCGGGGGCGGGACGGTCTTCGTGACAAACGGAACATAGCGGCTCCTTTGCCGAAGCTACTCAAGGGTAACCCGGAGGCTACTAGCGGGTAACAAGATTGCGCAAGGGTTCCGCCGAACATTGGGCCCCCGGGATCACCGCCGGGCCGCGTCACGCACCGAACGGGGCACGGGAATCCCGGGCCGCAGGTCGGGGGCGGGTTCCGGGGGGCCGGGGCGCGGCCGGGACAACGGGATCACGCCGGCCCACGCGTCCCCGGCGGCATCGTCGGCGGGGTCGTCGGGCCATCCGGCGGACACCTTCAACGACCACTCACCGATGGGCATCCGGAGCACCAGCGTGGCGGCCAGTTCGCGGGGCCGGGGGGCACGCAGCTCGCCGGGACGTCCCGGCAAGATCCGTTCGGTAATGATGTGAAGCGCATGTTCCTTGGCCTCGTCCGGCACCGGGCTGAAGGCGCCGAACAGGACCGCGCTGCGATAGCGGAACGATGATTCGAAGGCCGATCGCGCGACGATGATGCCCTCCAGGGCCGTGACCGTGACACACGCGGGGCGCCCGTCGGCCGCGAGGCGCATCCAGCCCGATCCGGTGGATCCGTGGATCAGGATCGAGTCGCCGTCCCGCGCCAGCGCGGTGGGAATCACGACGACGTTCCCGCGGCCCGTGTCTTCCCGGCCCGTGTCTTCCTGGCCCGGGCCGTCGTGCCCGGGACCCCCGCGGCCGGCGGACAGGCCGACGTGCGCGATCAGCACCTCGTCCAGCAGGCGGTCGAGTTCGGCTCGCTCGCTGACGGCGAGCTCGCGTAGCCGGGCCGGGGTAGTACGCGGACTAGTGCGGCTCATGCAGCCGACCCTAGTTGCCTAGGAAGGATCGCGGCCGCGCCACGAGCACGGGCAACGGCTCGACGGCCACGGTCAGCAACTCCGATGGCACGTTCACCGTCACGTCGGAGACCGCCCTCAACCCCGACGACAGCCGGATGAGCGCGCCCGTCGCGGTCACGCAGTCGAACGGCGGGGTTCAGGTGTGGACCGCGCTGGACGCCGCGGTGACGGTCCACGGCGTCTCCACCGACGCGGCCGCGTGGTTCGCCATCGATCCGAACCGCGCCCGGGTCGTCAGCCAGGGATACGTGGTGGCCAACGGGGCCAACCTGCTCTACCCGGCCGTGCAGCCGCAGCGGTATGGCGCGCCGGCGATGGTCTTCACGATCACCAGCAAGACCATCAACCCCAGCGCCGCCTACACCACCTTGGGCTCCGGCAAGATCACCACTGTGGCCGCCGGGGCAGCCCCGCACGTGAGCTTCTCTGACGCCCCTCCGTACGACACGGCGCGCTGGGGCGACTACTCGTTCGCCGTTCCGGACCCGGACGGCAGCGGCGTCTGGCTGGCGACCGAGTACATCCCGCCGGCGGCCGACCAGGACCCGCTGGACAACTGGGGCACATACGTCTTCGAGGTCACAGGGCACTAGCACGGCCAAGGACATTGGCCTCTAGCGGGCCGGGATTGGGTGCGGCAGGAAAGCTGCGGAGGGCCTCCCTCAGATGGGGCAGGTGGTGGGTCCGGTGCTGTAGTGGCGGCCGCTAGGGGTGGTCCAGGCGTGCTAGCCAGGCTGGTGCGGTTGGAGGCGCCATCCGGGGTTTTTTGGTGGTGGTGACGGCAGAGCGGCTCCAGGTTGTTACAACAACACACAGATCATGAGATGCGGCCGATGTTGATGATGGAGACGACTGAGGCCTCGCCGTCGACCTCGTACGGGATCCGGGCGTTGCCTGTGTGCAGCCGGAAGATGCCGGTGTCACCCCAGGCAACCGCGCCCT
>Ga0182014_10003173_pt1 | contig 19972 bp, 22 predicted proteins | sample 612S2DmetaG_FD_120489 | JGI IMG/M metagenome (GOLD analysis project Ga0182014, IMG submission 120489) | Permafrost microbial communities from Stordalen Mire, Sweden - 612S2D metaG | ecosystem: Environmental > Terrestrial > Soil > Wetlands > Permafrost | place: Sweden: Stordalen | collected... | reverse complement strand
GAGGGGTAGCCGAGGCGGTATCTTTTCTGTGGCACTGGCCGTCCATGGGTTTTGAGGCCCACGTCCCGGACGTTATCCGGCACACTGCCCTGCGGAGTTCGGACTTTCCTCCCCCGGCGAACCGCGCTTGCGCGCGTCCTCCGGCAGCGACCGCCCGGTCCTCCTGCCAAGGTCTAGTGTAGCGCAGTTCCGGTTTTACCAGTTGCGATAGGGGATTTGGGAGGGGACAACTTCGACGCCTTGAACACCCATCCTCGCAAGTTCGAGCTTGAGACTGATAACAATCTGGTCTTTGCTCTGAGAAGGTCCAACAACAATTCTTCTAAGCGGCGAGTCTTGATCTTTCAAGCCGAGAGGTAACTGAATATATGGGGTTCGGCCAAACGCACAATCACGAAATTCAATAGAATTAAGACTAGATACACCCTTGAGCACATAAACAACCAGCCTCTGTTCGTTCTCCTCTTTGAATCCGTAGTTTTTAAACTGCGAGGAATAATTGAGAAAGCTCGTTTGAAATTCCCTAAACTCTCTGCGCCACTTTGGATCGTCGATTATCCTTTCTGATTCGGGAAAGTCGGTATCAAGTCTTTCACGTGCGATACGCTTCAATGCCTCGCCATGGTTCCGTATGATGTTTCTTACAATTTCCTCTTTCGATTCATTGTTGTAGACGCATGGCAACAAGAGAGTAGCGAGCTGCAAGTCCTGAGTCAACTTATCTGCCCTGCCTTTCATATAGTCTGCTTGAAACCCTAAGCTAAACCCTTGGCGGTTGAGAGCGTAGCTTCTCCATTGGCTTAATCGATCTCCCGACAGCAGCGGGGCGTCACTCTCTTCCGAAAATGAAACAAAATACGCATCGACCAACTGAAACGTATTATCTAGAGAATCTCGGAGGCCGCCCCAATACCTAGGTGATATGTGTTGGTCTATTGAGTACATCTGATCAATTGCAACGAAAAAATCGAGTGCGCCAAGGCGTTCTGAGGCATCATTCAAAAACCGATAATGCGTAGCCCATATGCATCCACTTTCCAGAATCCCCACAAGCCCCTTCTGGTCGGTGTAGTGATAAAGAAGCCCTGCGGGCTTCGCTGGTTCAGTAGAAGCTTCGTTTCGTTGGTTTTGTTCGTCTGCCACAGGCTTTCCTCGCGTCTTTCCTTCAGCCTACAGCTTTTTCGGCCATTTGCGGCTGGTGTGAATGACGGAGAGGATCAGAATCACGTCGTCCACGATGCGATAGGGGATTATGTAAGGGAGCCCAGGTACGACGAGCTCGCGCGTTCCTTTGAGTCTTCCCCGGCGCCCGCTCTGCGGGAATTGTTTGAGGAGGAGGGCGGATTCCAGGATCGCACTAGCCACCCGCGCAGCCGAAGCAGGACTATCTTTGGCAATATAGTCTCGAATCGCAGTCAGGCTCTGGATTGCGGGCTCGCTGAAGCGCAGCTTCATAATGGTGGAAGAAGCTCATGTTCTGTGCCCCAACTGCGAAGCCAGTCGATAACCTTCTCCTCTGAAACGGTTCTGCCCTCTTCGCATGCGGCAACGCCAGCCTGGATTTCGGCGAGCTTCCACTCTTCGTAGCCCTCTTCTACCTCAGAATCGCCCGTACTGTTGGGTGTGCGCAGGGCGAGTGATCCGGCGGGGGTCACTGTCCACTCAACAGGATCGCCAACGGCGAGATTTGCCCGCCGCAGCAATTCCTCCGGAATCTCCACGGTGACCGTGCCGCCGACGCGAGCAATATGCGTGGCCATGTTCTTCTCCCCTTGAGATCTTATGGTAACGCCAAACCCGCTTCGCTCGCACAGGCGGTGTACTGAATGACACGATCCGCGGCTTCCAGCAGGTGGAGGAGGAAGTCCTTGGCGCGGAATTCGTGCTTGTTCACAGGGATGCGGCCTCAGCCAGGACTTTTTCACGGAAGCGTGGATGAAGCTCCCCCGGCGTGCGGAGGTCGATCTTGATTCCGGTGGCCTCCTCAAGTTGTGTTTGCAGACTTACCATGGTCAGCAGGCTGGCGCGCGGCGCGGGATCGATGAGGATGTCGAGGTCGCTGCCGTCCTGATCGTCGCCGTGGAGGACGGAGCCGAAGACGCGCGGATTCGCCATGCCTGCCTCAAGAACAAGCTGGCGGATGGTGTCCCGATGCTGCGGCAATACCTCAGAAGGCCTCATGCGGCTTTCTCCCTCAAACTGTTCCCAGTTTACTGCCAACGTCAAGAACTGGCAGCCTAATCATTTGAATCGACGGATGATGTATAACCATCACTGGTCTGAGGAGAGCTTCCCCTCCCACTTCGAAGCCGTGGACCGGTTCCCCGGCGTGATGCATCCCGGAATTCAACTCAATTCAAGGAGAAGTCGATGAAGATTGTTGCGACGATCGCTCGCTATTTGCTGGGCCTGATGTTCCTGGTCTTCGGCCTGAACATTTTCCTGCATTTCATTCCCATGGGACCGCTGCCCACTGGGCCGGCCGGGGAGTTTTTCGGTGCGCTGATGGTGACGCACTATATGTGGGCGGTGGGGCTGCTGCAGGTTGTGCCGGCGATTCTGCTGCTGGTGAACCGCTATGTGCCACTGGGGCTCACGCTGCTGGCTCCGGTCATCGTCAACATCGACCTTGTTCACATATTGATGGCGCCGAGTGGTTTGCCTATGGCCGCATTCGCGACCCTTCTATGGCTACTGGTGGCGTATCGGGTGCGCTCAGCGTTTGCTGGGCTTTTTCAGCAACGCGTTCAGGACTGAGGTCGGGGCGGGCTGAGCGACTTCCCGATTGCTACAGGCGAGATCGCTACAATCAAGAGGACGATGATTCAGTACCTCTATCTCGGACGAGTGGCTTACGACGAAGGGCTGCGCTTGCAGGCGGAGATCGCCGAGCTCCGGTTCAAGGGGCGGGTGGAGAATGTGCTGCTGCTGCTGGAGCATCCGCCGGTGCTGACGCTGGGGCGGAATGCTGACCGGGCTAATGTGCTGGCCTCGGATGAGTTGCTGGCGCGGCGCGGGGTGACGCTGCACGAGATCGACCGCGGCGGCGATGTGACCTATCACGGGCCGGGACAACTGGTGGGTTACCCGATCTTCGACCTGCGCAGCCTGCGCAACCCGAACGGCGGGCGGATGGGGCCGGTGGACTTTGTGCGGCTGATGGAAGAGGCGCTTATTCGGCTGTGCGGCGGGTTTGGGGTGGAGGCGGGGAGGATTGCCGGTCTCACCGGGGTTTGGTGCGCTGCGCGCGGCGGACATTTGGAGGAGAGCGGTGGAACCGGAGCAGAACGAAAGATCGGTGCGATCGGCATCCACGTTTCGCGCGGGATTGCCACGCATGGGTTTGCTTTCAACGTGACGACCGACCTGCGCGACTTTGCGTTGATCGTTCCCTGCGGGATTCCCGATCACGCGGTGACGAGCCTGGAGCGCGAGGTGCAGCGGCCGGAGGAGTTGCCGGGGCTGGAGGCTGTGGCACACCGGGCGGCGCGGGAGTTCGGGCTGGTGTTTGACCAGCAGGTGCTGGCGGTGGAGAGCCTGGCGGCGCTGCGGGCACGAGCGAATGCTGCCGCCGTGGCCGAGCCGGAGTTTCCGGCAGAAGATACGCCGCTGCAGGTCCCGGCGGAGGTTGAACGGCTGAGAGGCAATGCCGCGGGGCCGGCTCGGGTCTGCTGAATGGGGTTGGTTTGTCTCCCAGGTCTCAGAGGCGCGACCTGGGCACCCGGCTCTTGTGGTGGATGAGTCTGGGCTCAACTGGCGCATGGGCCGCGATTTATAATCCGGCTGGAATCGGGCGCGCAATTGAAGTCCCGAATGGCGGAGAGAGGTATCCATGCCAACCGACGTGATCATGCCCCAGATGGGCGAGTCGATCTTTGAGGGCACCATTACCAAGTGGCTCAAAAAGGCCGGCGACCTGGTGGAGAAGGACGAGCCGCTGTTTGAAATCTCCACCGATAAGGTGGACGCGGAGATTCCCTCACCCGTTGCCGGTGTGCTGAGCGAGATCAAGGTCCCGGAGGGCGCGACGGTCGAGATCAATACGGTGGTCGCGGTGGTGACCGAGAGTGGCGAGGCGATTGCAGCGGCGCAGGTTCCCGCGCCAGCCGCTGCCTCGCAGGCGCCCGCAAAGGCCGAGCCCGCGAGCGCTCCGGTCTCCGGCGGGACCGATGTGGTGATGCCGCAGATGGGCGGGTCGATCTTTGAGGGCACCATCACCAAGTGGCTCAAGAAGGCCGGCGATCTGGTGGAGAAGGACGAGCCGCTGTTTGAAATCTCCACGGATAAGGTGGACGCGGAGATTCCCTCGCCGGTGGCTGGGGTGCTGAGCGAGATCAGGGTGGCTGAAGGGGCGACGGTCGAGATCAATACGGTGGTTGCGGTGATTGGCGGAGCTGTGACGGGCGCGGCGCCTGATGCGGCTCCGGTTGCAGGGCCGGTCAAACAAGCTGAGGCGGCCCCGGCAGCTCCGGCGCCTGCGGCAGTTTCCGCGCCGGCGGCCAGTGGACCTCCCGCGCCCAAGCCGGCGGCGCCGAAACCAGTAGCCCTCGGGCCAGCGGTCCCCGCCGTTGCGGCTAACGCCAGCGGGCGCATCCGGTCCTCGCCGCTGGTGCGGCGGATTGCCAAAGACAACAACCTCGACCTGGGCCAAATAGCAGGCACGGGCTCGGACGGGCGCATTACGAAAGAAGATGTGCTGCGCCACCTGAGCGAGCACGGGCCTGGCAGTGCGGCGATTGCGCCTGCGGCGGGGGTTCCCGTAGCCGCGGCTGCCGCACTGGCCGCCTCAACACTGGGCACCTCGAGCCTGCCCGGCCAATTGGTTCCGCTTACCAAGATGCGGGCCATTATCGCTCAGCGCATGGTAGAGAGCATGGCGATCAGTCCCCACGTGCACATCGTCTTCAAGGTGGATATGACGCGCATTGCTCGCATCCGGGAGCGGGAAAAGGGCAAGTACGAGCAAGAGAACAGCGTGAGGCTTACGTACATGCCCTTCATCGCCGTGGCCGCCGTGGAGGCGCTGCGCAAGTTTCCGATTGTGAATTCTTCCCTTGAAAACGGCTCCATCCGCTACCACCGGAACATCAACCTGGGGATTGCCGTGGCGCTGGAATGGGGTCTGATTGTGCCGGTGATCAAGGAAGCGGAGGAGCGAAGCTTCCTGGGCCTGGCGCGCGCGATCGCCGACCTGGCCGAGAGGGCGCGCGGCAAAAAGCTCATGCCCGACGAGGTCTCGGGGTCCACGTTCACGCTCACCAACTCCGGCATCTTCGGCGACGAGTTCGGCACCCCCATCATCAACCAGCCGGAATCGGCCATCTTGGCCATCGGCGGGCTGAAGAAGGAGGCGATGGTGCTGACCGATGCGGAGGGCAACGATGCGATTGCGATCCGGTCGATGCAGCACTTCTGCCTGGGGTTCGATCACCGCACCATCGACGGCGCGGACGCGGGCAGGTTCATGGGCGAATTCAAGAAAACGTTGGAGGGGTGGGATCGGGAGATCGGGTGAGAAGCTTGGCTGACGCTTTATGAGCCGAATGATATGGGAGCAGTGAAAGGTCTCCAGAGTTAAAAGGGGCAGGCAGGGTGAAAGACAAATGGTACGGCGATAATCGGGACCTGGTGAAATGGGGTGTTCTGCTACAACTCGCCAGCACCTATGGCGCAAGCATGATAGTGCAGGTTGCGTATTATCGGCCGGAGACCATAGATATTGAAGGAGTATCGCACCCGCTTCCCAGTGCTGTTATCAAGCATTTTCGGCGAGACTTGGTGGATATAAAGCGGCTGAGCGACCTCCGGGTCCAAATTGAGGTTCTTGATGCGCCGGTTGAGAGTTTTGATTCGTATACGGAGAAAGTGTTGGGCCAGATAAAGAAGGTTTCAGTCCTCCCCGGCTCTCCTTGTCTAATCTTCCTGGACCCGGACACTGGCCTTGAGCCGAAGAAGGGCAAACTCAGGTTGGAACACGTGCGCGAATGCGACCTTCGCAGAATTTGGCAGGCAATGCGCAGAAATGATGTTCTCGTTTTTTACCAGCACAAAACAGACCATCTTAAGCACAAGAAAGATTCTGAATGGATCGAGCCGAAGCGGAAACAGTTCGAGTCCGCACTTTCCTCCTTCAGCGTGACAGCAAAGATTGCGAAAGGCGGGGTCGCGACGGACGTCGTGTTCCTTTACGCTCAAAAGCTGGAATTCGAACTCTCGAAGGAGGAGAGTAACGAGGAAAAGTGTGGCAAAGAGTGCCCTCAATGTGGCCACCAGTTCACGGGGAATACATTTGGCGGAATCGACGCACACTGGCGGGCCAATCACGAGGCCATCATGCCATATGAGGAGGCCTGGCCGTTAATTAGGTCGGGAAAGTATAGCCGTAGAGAGGCCCCGATACAATTATAGCTCCGGCCCGATGAGGGAGATGCGGAGAGGATCAGATGCAACCGCAAGTCCTTCGACTCCGCTGCGCTTCGCTCAGGATGACAGATTTGTTGTTAGTCAATCCTCTTGGGCTGGACGAATAATTCAGCGAGTTACACAACCGCAACTTTCGCAAGGCGGGTCTCGGCGTCACGCGCCAATTCCTCGGCGGCTTCGACATATTCCCGAATAGCAACCTGGATGTTGGCAAGGGCCTCTTCTTCGGTTGCTCCCTGCGACCAGCAGCCGGGCAGGCCGGGGCAGGAGACGCTGTAACCTTCCTCGGATTTGCGAAGAACGACGCGATAATTTGCCATGCAAGTTATCGTACACCTATCTCCGATGCAACGCCCGCCGGGCGCGAAGCTTTACTCGTGCGCGGCCCAGGGGTCATAGGTGCCGATGCTCCAGGAGTGGCCTTCGGGGTCTTTCACGGCGAATTCGCGGCTGCCGTAGGGCGTGTCCTGGAGCGGGCGGACGATGGTGGCTGCGGCGGCTACTGCGCGGGCGTGGGCCGCATCGGCATCGGGGACCACGATGTAGACGCTGCGCGTTTCGATGCCGCCCAGTTCTTCAAGCGACTTGAAGCCGCGGCCATAGTCGTCGTGCTTTTGGGAGCCGAGCATGATCAAGCCGCCGCCGAGGGCGAGTTCGGCGTGGGCAATGGTTCCGTTCTCGCCTTCATAGACGGCGTGGCGGGTGAAGCCGAAGACCTGGCAGAGCCAGTCGATGGCGGCTGGGGCGTTGCGGTAGCGCAGGGCGGGGATGACGGCGCCGATGGATGCAGGCATGGGGACCTCCAGGTTTCCGAGGGCAGAGTAACGTGAAATCGCCATCAAGGGCAATAGGGGAGCGATTGCGGCTCAATCCGGTATTCTTGCCGTCATGGGTTTGCCGGCGGGCGATTCGGAACTGGTGCAGATTGTGGATGCGGCGCTGGCTGATGCGGCGCGGCAGGCGGGGGAGTGGCTGGTCTGCCGGCTGGGGTGTACGCAGTGCTGCTATGGGGCCTTTGCGATCAGTGAGCTGGATGTGCTGCGGCTGCAGGCCGGTATGGAGGCGCTGCGGAGTGCGGAGCCGGATTTGGCCGCGGAGATTGAGCGCCGGGCGCGGGGCTGGATTGCCGAATATGGGGCGGGATTTCCCGGCGATGCGGAGACGGGGCTGCTGGGCAATTCGGCAGAGGAGCGGGAGCGGTTTGAGGAGTTTGCCAACGAGGCGGCTTGCCCGGCGCTCGATCCGGCGACCGGGCGCTGCGATGTGTACGCCTGGAGGCCGATGACGTGCAGGGTCTTCGGTCCGCCAGTTCGCATGGATGCCCAGATGGGCGAGATGGGCGAGGGCTTGGCGCTGGGGCACTGCGAGTTGTGCTTTGTGGGGGCGAGCGAGGGTGAGGTTGCCCGGTGCGAGATGGCGGTTCCGCATGAGTTGGAGGCTGGGCTGCTGCACGAAATTGATGCGGGGGGCGAGACGCTGGTGGCGTTTGCGCTGCTGCGGTGAGGAAGGTCGCTGGCTCGCGATAAACTGATGGCTTGGATAGCCTGATGCCAACGCGCCCCTGCTGGGTTGAGATTCGCGCCCGAACTCTGGAAGAAAACTATCTATTTCTCACGAGCCTTGTCGCGGGCCAGGCGGAGTTGCTGGCTATCGTCAAGGCTGACGCTTATGGGCACTCGTTGGCCTTGTGCGCTCCGGCGGCGGCGCGCGCGGGGGCCCGGTGGCTGGGCGTGACCAGCGTGGAAGAGGGCGTGGCTGCGCGCGCGCTTTGCCCCGAGCCCAGGGTGCTGGTGATTGGTGGCGTCTTTCCGGGGCAGGGCGCGGAGGTGGTGCGGCACGGGCTGACCGCCGTGGCCTGGGAGCCGTGGCAACTGGACGAGCTTGAAGGCGCCGCGCGTGCGGCTGGAGCAGAAGCTGGCTCAGTTGCGGTTCACCTTGAGATCGATACCGGGATGAGCCGGCAGGGCGTGAGTCCGGATGGGCTTGATCCGGTTTTGGCGCGGTTTGGCTCAGGGTCGCTGCTCAGGCTCGAGGGCGTGATGACCCACCTGTTTGCTGCCGACGAGGCGGATGGCCGAGTGACCGAGGAGCAGCTTGCCCGATTGGACGAGGTGCTGGTTTGGATCGAGGGCGCGGGGCTGCATCCAGAGTGGCTCAATGTGGGAAATTCCGCCGCGCTGCTGGCGGGCGAGGCGGGCAGGATTGCGACCCTGGCTGGGCGCCACGGGATGAAGGCGATGTTGCGGCCGGGGCTGGCGCTCTATGGGGTGATTCCCCTTTATGACCCGGAGTTTGAGCCTGAGGAACCGGAGGGCGTGGCGGCGGCGCGGCTTTGGCTGCAGCCGGTGTTGAGTTGGAAGACCAGGGTGGTGGGGGTGCGTTCGGTTCCCAGCGGTACGGTGGTGGGCTATAACGGAACCTTTGTGGCCACGGAGCCGATGCGGCTGGCGCTGGTGGCGGCGGGTTATGCCGACGGGCTCGACCGGCGGCTTGGGAACCGCTTCAGCCTGCTGGTGCGCGGAGAGCGAGCACCCCTGGTAGGCCGCATCAGCATGGACCAGGCGGTGCTGGACGTGACGGAGATTGCCGGGGTCGAAGCTGGGGACGAGGTGGTGATCCTGGGAACACAAGGGGACGAAACGATTACGGCCTTCGACCACGCTGAGGCTGTGGGGACGATTCCGTGGGAGGTCTTCACGCGGATTGGGGCGCGGGTGCGGCGGGTTGCGGTTTTGTGATTTCTCGTGTCTCACGGCCGTAGCGGGCGAAGTCCTTGACACCCGCCTTTCTCCTGTTTGCGCCCTTCTATGTCTATCGCCTGCTCAACGAGAAGAAAACCCTGCGCGAGGAGCTGCCCGGCTACCCCGACTACTGCCTCCGCACCCGTTACCGGCTGATTCCCTTCGTCTGGTGAGACCTGAGCGGCCAGAGCCGGCCACGAATAATCTTGACGGGATACCTTGACGGTCTACACAACGTTGTTGTAGATAATCTAGGTATGGGGAAACCAAACGATCTCGTCCAGGGCACGCTCGATCTGCTGATTCTGAAGACGGTCTCGCTCGGCGCGATGCACGGCTGGGCCATTGGCAAACGCATTCAACAGATTTCAGGCGAGGTGCTGCAGGTACAGCAGGGCTCGCTTTACCCGGCGCTGCACCGGCTGGAGCAGCAGGGATGGATCAAGGCCAAGTGGGCGGAGAGCGAAACCGGCCGCCAGGCCAAGTTCTATTCGCTGACCGCAGCAGGGCGCGGGCAGTTGGAAAGGGAGACAAGCAACTGGAACCGGCTGTCGGCGGCGATCGATCTGATCGTGACGGAAGCTTGAGGCAAGAAGCGGAGTTAGCGGAGTTCGCGGTGGTTAGCGGAGTTCGCGGTCTGGGCTGAGGCGAAAAGGAGGTTGCGATGCGCTGGCTTGCGCAGTTGCGAATGCGGATCGAGATGCTCTTCGGGCGTGGGAGGGCGGGAGCGCGGCTGGACGAGGAGCTGCGCTATCACCTTGAAGAGCAGATTGCCGAGAACATAGCCGCGGGCATGAGCGCGGAGGAAGCGCGTTACGCGGCATTGCGCCGCTTCGGCAATCCAGCGCTGCTGAGGGAGCAGGCGCGCGCCACGTGGAGCTGGAATTGGCTTGAATCGCTACTGCGCGATGTGCGCTATGGCGTGCGCACGTTGGCGCGGACACCGGGTTTTGCAGGAATTGCGATTCTGGTGATGGCGCTGGGCATCGGCGCGAACGTGGCGCTGTTTACGATTGTGCGTTCGGTGCTGCTCAAGCCGCTGCCGTTCAAAGATCCCGACCGGCTGGTTGCGCTCTACGAACACAGTGCCGATGATCGATTTCCCTTTAATCAGGTTTCAGGCGGAGTCTTTGTGGAGTGGCGGAAGCAGAACCGCAGCTTCTCCGACCTTGCGCTTCTCGGCGGCGAGGAGTTCAACCTCACCGGAGCAAGCGGGCAGCTTCCGGAGAAGGTGCATGGCGCCAATTGCACCTGGAATCTGATCTCCACGCTCGGCGTCCAGCCCGCGCTGGGACGCAACTTCACCGAGGCCGACGATCAGCGCTCCGCGAACGGAACAGCGCTGCTGAGTTGGGGACTGTGGAAGCGGCGCTTCGGGGGCGATCCAGCCCTCCTCAATCAATCCATTCATCTGAATGGGCGCTTGTACACCGTCATCGGCATTTTGCCTGCGTGGTTCTCCTTTCCGGATACCCAAACGCAGCTATGGACACCGATGAATCACGATAAACCGCCTTATACGATGACACAATTGGGCTCACATGAGTTCCAGGTTTTCGGCCGCTTGAAGCCGGGCGTCACGGCGGCGCAAGGGGCAGCCGACCTGTCGGTGATTACACGCCGGTTGCACAACGAGCATCTCGACAATCCCTTTGTGAGCAAGGGCGCGGAGTTCCGTCCGTTGCTTGAGGAAATGGTCGGGGATATGAAGCGCCCGCTGTATGTGCTGTTGGCAGCTACCTGCTGTGTGTTGCTGATTGCCTGCCTCAACGTGGCCAACCTGCTGGTGGCGCGGGAGGCGGGGCGGCGAAAGGAGCTGGCCATTCGCACAGCGCTGGGCGGCGGGCGTCTGCGCCTGCTGCGCGAGCGGCTGATGGAGAGCTTTTTGCTCTCAGCGGCGGGCGGAGCGCTGGGTTTGCTACTGGCCTTTGGGGCCGTCCAATGGCTGGTGCATACGCGCCCGGATATGAGCCGCGTGGAGGCAATTCACATCGATGGCGTGGTGGCTCTGTTTACTGTGGGGCTTATTGTGCTGTGCGCTCTCTTTGCCGGGTTGATTTCGTCGCTGAGCACGAAGAGCAATCAACTTCTCCTCTCGCTGCAGGACGCGGCGCGCGGCTCAAGCGCCGGTCACGGGCACACCCGGCTGCGCCGTTCGTTGCTGGCCGCGGAGGTGGGCTTGACGGTGGTGCTGCTGATCGCCGCGGGGCTGCTGCTGAAGAGCTATCAGCGGCTGCGCTCGTCGAATCTGGGCTGCACAACGGAAAATGTGCTCACCATGCGGCTCGACCTTTTCGGAGGGCGCTACAATGAACCCGCACAGTTGGTGAACTTCTATGCCTCGCTGCTGGAGCGGGTGCGCGCTCTGCCCGGCGTGGAGGCCGGGGGCTTTGTGCGTGCGGTTCCAGGACAAGGCTACTGGGGAGATAGCGAATTCACCATCGTCGAACACCCTCCCTTGCCGCAGGGTCAGGCACAATATGCCATTAACAGGGAGGCTGATCCAGACTACTTTGCGGCCATGGGCATTCCCTTCCTGCGCGGGCATTCGTTTGATCCGAACCGGAAGCTCGACCAGGCCAACCAGGTGGTCATCAACGAATCGTTCGCCAAGGAGTACTTTCCCAACGAAGACGCGCTCGGCAAGCACCTGCATTACGGTCGCGGAATCTACGAGATCAGCGGCATTGTGGGCGATACGCGCTACTCTCTCGCGGAGGAGCCCAAGCCGATCCAATACTATCCGCTGTACGCGGGCTTCTTGAACAATGGAATACTGGTGATCCGCGCTGGTCACGACGTGGAGCAACTGGCTCTGCCGGTGCAGCGTATCGTGCAAGAGCTGGACCACGCGTTGCCCGTCTCCGATGTGCTCACGATGGATCAACTGCTCGGCAAATCCACGCTGGACGAGAGCTTCAACGCGACACTGCTCGTGGCCTTTGCGGCGCTCTCGCTGCTGCTTGCCGCCGTAGGGCTGTTTGGCGTGCTTTCCTACATTGTGGCGCAGCGGACGAGCGAGATCGGGATTCGCATTGCGCTGGGAGCGCAGCGGGAGCAGGTGTTGCGGCTGGTGCTGCTCGATGGCCTGAGGCCGGCGCTGTTTGGGCTGGCGTTTGGCCTCGCGGCCAGTGTGGGCGCGGCGCGGCTGATCCGGTCGATGCTCTATGGAACGCAGCCGCTTGACCCTGCCGTGTTTGCCGCGGTGAGTGCGACGCTGCTGCTGGTGGCAGCGTTGGCTTGCCTTGTTCCCGCGTGGCGCGCTTCGCGACTGGACCCCATGCAGGCGCTTAGAACGGAATAGGCGCGGGAGATGATCTCTCCTGCGCCTATTCGTAGTCTTTCAGTTGCCTGGCGGTCTTACTGCGTGACCGGTTGCGGGGGCAGCGCCTTGGGCGCTTTCAGGTGGGGTGCGTTGGGCGCTGCGGGAGCCCTGGGCGCGGCCGGAGCGGTTGGGGCCGGCGGCATGGCTGGGAAGGCCGAGCCTTTCTTGACGCGCAGGTCGGCGTTGTCGGTGCTGAGGACGATTCTCGATCCGCCGGAGCCGATCTTCCCGCTGACCGTCTTGTTTTCGTCGCCGCTGATTGGAAGCGCAAATTCCGTGAAGATATCGCCATTGCGCGTGCGACCGTCCACGGTGGCCGAGGCGCTGGGCGGCAGCGTCACCTCGACGTCGCCCTTGCTGTTCTTCGCTTCCACGCTGTAGTTTCCGGCCGGCTCGACGGAGATGCGGCCGTCGCGGTCTTGCACGAAGCTGTCTCCGTAAATCTGGCTCAGATCGACGTCCTTGGAGTGGGTTTCCACGCGGACTTGCCCCTTGGCCTCGGTGACGCGGAGGTCATCGGAGTTGAGGGTCAGGTCGCCGGGCAGTTCGGCCACTTGCAGGTCGGTTACCGAGGTGTGCAGGTGCACGGGTCCGGAGACGTTCTCCAGATGCACATCGCCGAGGATCTCGCCGCTCTGCGTGACCTTACCCTTGATCTCGGAGAGGGTGAAGTCGTTCAAGTCGCCGTCGGCCGTGAGGTCGCCGTCCACCTGGTGGGCGGAGAGGTCGTGCTTGCTGTTGGAGAAGTGCACCTGGACCGAGCCCGCAATCGCGCTCAGATGCACGTCTCCGTGCGAGGCGGTGACGCCGATTCCGGCGCCCAGGCCGGCGGCGGTCACGTCGCCCCTGCCGGCGTTGATCGTTACCTTTGCGGATTTGGGAACGGTCACGGTGAGGTTGAGGCGCCCGCTGGTGTTGCTTTCAGACTTGATCAGCACAGCGCTGCCGCTGACGGTCACGTGCGCAGCCTCGGAGTCGAAGATTTTTTTGGCGTCGGCATCCGAGTTGGCGAAGGCCACTTCGTGGGCTTGAACCTGGATCGAGGACGTATCGCCCGAGGTAATGCTCACGTCGCCGCGGGGATTCTGAATGTCGATGGCGGCATTGGCCGGAATCTGCGAGTTGAGGATCTGTTGGTCATTGTCGCGCTCGGGCAGGCCGAAGGCGTTGAAGAAGTCGTCGCCCTGGTCGCCAAACTGGGCACGGAAGGGGCCCCACCAGTTGTTCCATCCGGCGGCGCCAAAACCCAGGAAGGCCAGCAGGATGAGGATGCCCACAAAGCTGCCGCCGCGGCGGATGGGGGTCTCGCGGCGGAGGTCGAGCGCCCACTCGCCGAGCAGGGCCAGTCCGGCGCCGATGAGCAGCAGCGGCCACCAGCGGCCATACCAGGCCCAGAATTCGACGGGGGCGATGTGGCCGGTGAGCAGAAGCAGGGCGACGATGCCGATGCCGATGAGGATGATGGGGCCGACCACCGAGGGAACGCGCGGGACGTAGGCGCCGCCATAGTAGCCGGCCTTCCAGGCGTAACGCTGTGCTTTCCAGGCATCGCGCTGAGCTTTCCAGGCGGCTCTCTGCTGCGCTTGGTAGATGCGCCACTGGGTCTTTGGATCGTAAGGGGGGAACGGGGGCGGCGCGCCGCCAGGAGGTGTGGTTGGAGGTACGCTGCTCATGATTGGCCTCCCTCGGGGTCTTTCACTAGGTCTTGCGAGTGAGCGGGGACGATGGCCGTGGTTTCCGGCGCCGGGTATTGTGGAGCGCTGGTGGCCGCATGGGGATCAACCGCGCCGGCATAAGGAGCGCCGGGGTAGGGCTGGCCTCCCGGATACGAGCCCGGATAAGGGGCGCCCGGAAACGGCGCCGGAGGATAACCACCTTCGGCGGCCAGGGCCGCCCGCTCGGCAAGCATCAACACGCCGAACAGGATGAGATACAGGGGCCAGCTCTTGCCCCAGCTGAGGATGTGAGCCTGGGCCAGCAGGGCGAGGATGCCGACCAACAGAAGAAATGCGGGGCCGCGCAGGCGGCGAATCAGAATGTAACGGCTCATTTGGAACCTCCTTGTGAATCTCCGAGGCGGCGAACGATCAGCCAGACGCCCAGCGCGATCAGGGCCAGCGGCCAGGCAAAATCTCTGAGGCGGCCGTTGAAGAGATCCAACTGGTCCAGCAGGAACAGCATTCCCAGGGCAATCAGCACGATTGCGCCGACCGGTTCCTTGCGCCGCCAGAACAGGTGGTGCCAATACTGGGGTGGAGCGGGCGGAGCCGCTGGATCGACAAAGCCGGCCGCGGGCGGCGCGAACGGAACCTGGTACGGACCCTGTTGATACGGCGGCTGATACTGCCCGGCAAAGGGCGGCTGATAGGCCCCCGTTGCCGGACCCTGCCCTGCCGGACCGGGAGAATAGGGGCCAGCGTTCACCGGACCGGGACTCGTCCCTGCCGGACCGGCGCCGGGTTGCCCCGCATACCGCGACCGAGAGCCGAGATTCAGCCAGTTGCCCACCTCGTTCAGCCCCAGTGGATCGGGCAGGGGCTGGCCGTCGCGCAGCGCTCTCGCGGTGTGGAAGGCCTCAAACGACTGGTAGAGGCACCACGCGCCGATGAAGATGCCGAAGATCCCGTGGTACTCGGTGATGCTGACCAGCACCGCGAAGATGACCACATGGATCAGTCCCTTGAAGAACTGACCGTTGTACATGGCGCCCACGCCGGGAATCAGACCCAGGACGGCGGCTGCCGAGGGGTTGGGCCCGCTGACGGGGACCGCAAAGGGCTGTTGAAAGCTCTGCCATGCCTTCCAGCAGGGCTCACAGAGAATCTGCCCTCCAGCTGCGTTGCGCATGCAGCCGGCGCAGAGTGCCTTGCCGCAGTTCTGGCAATAGGCGATTGCGGTTACACCGCTGTGATTTACGCAGTCCATGATGTGCTCCTTTCCCGTAGTGCCGTTGCGGAGCCGCCGGAGAGCGCGGGCTGAGCCTGAAACGTCAGGGAAGTCTCTAAAAAGTCAATTGAATCGTTGAGAGCCGGGTCTACCGACTGCTGGGGAGGGTCCATGCGGGAGCCTCCATCCTTGCGGACGGGAGTCTGCCTGGACTCGCCCGGCGCGGTGTCTTTCGGCTTCTGCCGGTCGTTGTTTTCTCCGCCCCCACCCTCGCCCTGTCCCTCACCCTGTGTTGCCCGGCGCAGCTCCCGCATCTGGGACTCAACCTCGTAGACAAAACGGAGGTGGTCGTAATAGCGGATGATTGGGGTGGAGGCCATGGTCAACCGCCGTTCCATGAACGAGCGCACCGCGGTGGGGCGCAGGTCGGCGAGGCGCAGGTTGCTCAAACGGACGTTGGTCAGGGCCAGCGTTACGGAGATGGAAAAGAAGGCCATGGCGGCCGTCATCAGCAGGCGGGGCTCGGCAAACCGGCGAACGTGACCGACAACGCCCGGACGCTGCCAGGCCGGGATCGAGCGAGGGGCCATCGGCAAAGCGTTGCCGCCGCCCGCCACCAGGCCGAAGCCTTCTACCTGCCCTGGACCTGTCTGGGCCAGGATCTTATCCAGCAGCCCCGCGGGAACCTCCGGCTCGGCCGAGAGGAACTCCAGCCACTCGCGGCCGCGCCGTGCATCTTCAAACAGGGCCGTGCAGGCCGGGCAGATGGCCATGTGCGCTGTAAAGACAGCCTCGTCCTCGGGCTTGAGCAGCCCGTCAAGCGCATCGGCCAAAAGTGTCTCCCAGTGGCCACAGGCCGGGGAGCTCGGAATGTTTGTCCGCTCTGCCATTACATCACCTCCCGTTTATTACGTTCCAGCAGCCTCGCCAGTTCCGCGCGGCCTCTGCTGATGCGGGACTTGACCGTCCCTTCGGGAATGCCCAGCACCTGGGCGATCTCCTTGTAATCGAGATCTTGCAGGTCACGAAGAATGACGGCTTCGCGCAGCTCGACGGAGACACGCGCCAGGGCATTCTGGACCATTTTTGCCAGTTCCTTCTGAGCCGCCGACTCGTGCGGCGAGGGACCGCTGGCCGTGAGCCGATCCACGGGCCTCAGCTCCTCGGCCGACTCCCAGCCGTCATCCAAAGAAGAAGTAGCGCGCTGGTTGCGGGTCCGCCGGAAGTTGTCGACCAGCAGGTTGCGGGTCATGGTTGTGATCCACACCTGCAAGCTGCCGCGGCCGGTGTCGAAGCTGGCCAGGTTCGAATAGACCTTCAGGAAAACGTCCTGGGTCAGGTCCTCGGCGTCGGCCGGGTTGCCGGTAAAGCGGTAGCAGAGCCCGTAGACACGGCGATGATGGGTGCGGACCAGTTCGGCCCACGCGCCGGAATCCCCGTCCATGCAGCGGCGGACGAGTTGGGACCAGTCGATCTCCAGCGGATTCACCTCCACGCGCGCCTGACGGGCAGTTGGCGCAGTTGGCGTGGCCCCCACGGACCGGTCTCCGTCCGTGGGGTGAATGGCCCTGCCGCCCTGGACGTGGCTTGCGGGGGGCGGCCTTTGAACGCCGGCCTTCGCAGCCTTCCAAGCCTCTGGCGCCTCCAGAGTGCGCCGCGATGGCCTGGCTGGCGACGCCAAGCCTATCACGTTCCAGCTTAATGTACCCACGCATTGCATATTTTGCTAATACGCGGGATTTGTGCGGATAGTTCCGTGCCGGGGAGCGGACGGTGATTTTCGGACAGATGGGTGGGGATTGACGGCTCCTGGCCGAGGCAGAATGAAAATCCCCGTAATAGGCGAGGATGAATATCGCCCTGGCTCCGGCATTCCCCCAAAATTGATGGACACGTTGTGGTCTTGTTGTCAGCAACCGGCGCTGCCAGCCCGCGAGGGATGAAACGAGTGTTTTCGCAGCTTGTAAAGCCCTGACCTACCAGCCCTGATCTACCAAACACGGCCTGCCAAACACGGACCTATCAGTCCCGACTTGTCTTTGACGCGAGTTATCCCGCGACCTGTTGAGGTCTTTCGGTCTGTTGAGATTGCCGGCAATACACAAGTGGCCTTTTCCAGTAGAAAAGGCCACTTGAGGGTGTCGGCCGTGGTCTGCGCCGGGCAGAGGATCTGCCTTAGTGCCGCTGCAGGAACTTCGGATCGACGGGGCTTTCAAAGAGCGAGGCGTCGCGGGTGACGATGGTCAGGCCCGAGGGGGTGACGAAGTAGCGGCGCTTGTCCTCGACCGGGTCGAAGCCGATGACCGTGCCTTCGGGAATGTGTACGTCGCGGTCGATGATGGCCTTGCGGATGCGGCAGTGGCGGCCGATGTTCACGTGCGAAAAGATGATGCTCGCGTCCACGTCGGAGTAGGAGTTGACACGCACATCCTGCGACAGCACGGAGTTTGAGACCGAGGCGCCGGAGATGATGACGCCCGCGGTGATGACCGAGTTAACCGCCATGCCGGAGCGCCCCGGCTCGCCGAAGACGAACTTGGCCGGCGGATACTGGCGCACGCGGGTGCGGATGGGCCAGCTCTTGTCATAGAGGTTGAACGTTGGCGAAACCGAGCACAGGTCCATATTGGCGTCATAGTAGGCGTCGAGAGTGCCCACGTCGCGCCAGTAGAGCGCCTGCTGCTTGTTCTCGTCCACAAAGCTATAGGCCATCATCTTGCGCTTGCCCAGCATGTTGGGCAGAATGTCGTGGCCGAAATCATGCTTGGAGTTGGGATCTTCCGCATCGGCCATCAGCGCCTTCAACAGCGTTTCAGTGTTGAAGATGTAAATGCCCATGGAGGCGTCCACGGCGTCGGGGTTGAAGGGGGACCGGAAGCTGGTGGAAGCTGGCTTTTCCTGAAAACCAAGGACGTCCCCAGTCTTATCGACCTCGACCACTCCAAACCGCGAAACCTCATCCGCCGGAATGGGCAGTGTGGCCAGCGTGACCTCAGCGTGCGACTCCTTGTGGCGCTCCAGCATGCGGCTGTAGTCCATTTTGTAGATGTGGTCGCCGCCGAGGACCAGGATGTACTTGGGCTGCTCGCTGCCGATCGAATAAATGTTCTGGTAGACGGCATCGGCGGTGCCCATATACCAGTTGGAGCCGGTGCGTTGCATGGGCGGCATCAGCTCGAAAAACTCGCCCAGTTCCTGCGCCACAATCCCCGTCCATCCTTCGCGGATGTGCCGGTTCAGGCTCAGCGCCTTGTACTGGGTCAGAATGAAGACCTTGCGCAGGCCAGAGTTGATGCAGTTGGAAAGCGTGATGTCGATGATGCGGTAATGTCCGCCAAAGGGCACAGCCGGTTTGGCGCGGTCGCGGGTCAGAGGGAAGAGCCGCTCTCCAGCTCCTCCGGCAAGTAGAACTCCAAGGGTGTCTCTCATGTCCATTTGAATGTGCCTTCGATTCTCTGTCCGGGAGGCCCCGCAACGATGCGGATGTGCCGCTATCCGGTACAGCATTCTTTCCGGTGATACTTCACCACAGGAGTTACTGAACGGTGGAGAATATCACAACCAGATGAAGCTGACAGCCCCCTTATTTCATCCAGAGTGCTGCATCGATGAAGTTACCTCTGAAGACCGATTGAGCGTGGAGCACAGAAACAGAAAAGCGGCCATGGAGGACATGGCCGCTTCTTGTCGAATCTCCGGTCATGCCGGCAGAAATTGCTCTACCGCTTCTTCTTGAACTTGTATTCCACGCCGACCGAGATGGCGAAGTTCACGTCGTACTGGCTGGCCTTGGTGCCGTAGTTGGTGCTGTAGTGGGTCATCACGGCATCAGGTGTGATGCGGAATACCCAGCGGGCAGAGCGGTTCAGATCGATGTGGCCGCCCACAATGGCTGCCGGAGCGGTCTGGTCGTTATAGAAACCCACCACGGAGGGAGAATATCCGCGCAGATCCTGCTCGAACTTGCCATAGGCTCCGCCCACCAGAGCATGGGCGATCAACGCGCCGTGCTTGTTGTGCGGTCCCAGCCATTCCGGGCCGGCAGCAAAGATGTATTGCGAGACAAACGGTCCCTTGATGCTGACCGAGTTGGGTGCGGCGCCGCTGGTACCTACATAGCCGCGGCCCGTGCCTTCGACGGCCCAGTGCTTGGCGAACCAGTAGGAACCGGAAAGGTCGAGACCGCCGAGGTTGGATCCCTGCAGCAGGTTTGGACCAGCCTTCATGTGGTCGTAGGCCATGCCTAGCGACACATCGAAACGGTTGTCATAGCGCACGAGCGCCAGTGGATCGACGGCAATGTAGGTGCCATTGCCAGCGGTCGGGGCGGCGGTGCTCTGAGCCTGGGCGCAGATTCCGGCACATATAGCCAAGGCAGCAATAGCGGCAAGAGGGGCGGAGAATCGAACTGGAAGACGCATCACCATCCAGCTTACAGGACCATACCAAGGTGGGACAACGCGGATAGCGGCGCTTTCTTCTGCGCTAGGGCTCACAGCGCTCCATCTGGCGCGACCAGACAAGGTAACGAGCGGTTCGCAGTGTCTCCACTACGGTGGCAGCGGCAGAGTAAGCCGCTGAAGGCGACAGAGGCGGG
>Ga0182014_10003172_pt1 | contig 19994 bp, 13 predicted proteins | sample 612S2DmetaG_FD_120489 | JGI IMG/M metagenome (GOLD analysis project Ga0182014, IMG submission 120489) | Permafrost microbial communities from Stordalen Mire, Sweden - 612S2D metaG | ecosystem: Environmental > Terrestrial > Soil > Wetlands > Permafrost | place: Sweden: Stordalen | collected... | reverse complement strand
GCGATTCCCACATTCCCTCCGCCCCGGCTGCTAGCATGAATCAATTTCAAATCCCGAAAGGACAAAACCCGCTTCGCCTACCCTTCGCTTCCTTCAGGCTCATCTTTGGATTGGAAAAGACTTGCGCCGGTCGTAATCTCCGCTTCAGTCTCCCTACGCAACAACGGCCTGAGAAGAAGGCTTCTCAGGCCGCTGCCGGTGGACTGTTGGGATTGGACTGGAGGCCTTCGCGCTTCCGCGAGTGCCAGAGCCACGGTGGAGAACCCTCCACAGGACTTACCTGGGGGCTGGGGCGCAAGGGCCTCAGGCCTCAGTCACCTCACGTATCGAACAACTGGAATAATCACTTTTCATCAGCTGGATCAACCTCCTTTCCCGTGTAAGCAAAAGCTACAGGGAATTTGGGGGTTGCGTCAAGGGGCAGTGGTTAGTGGGTAGTGGTTAGATTTGGCTGCCGCGACGAACTGGACCCGGCGAGACGCCGGGAACTGGTTTTCTTCACCATTCTTGGAAGACGACGCGGTTGTCGCGGGTCAGGACAGAGTGCTTTTGGAAGTTTTGGTCATCGCGGTGGGGATAGTCGTTGCGGAAGTGGGCGCCACGGCTTTCGGTGCGGGCGAAGGCGGATTGGAGGATTGCCTGGGCTACGCGGCTGATGGCCTGGGCTTCCGCCAGGCGGCGGCTGGTTTTGCCTTGCTGCGCAAGTTCCATGAGAGCAGCGTCGCAGGCTGACTGGGCTGCGAGACCCCACCGGAGCGTGGAGTCTTCGCGAAGGAGGCCGGCGCAGGCCCACATGCCGGCCTGAAGTTGGGCGACCAGAGCTTCGACTTGCGCCTCTTCATTTGCGGACAGAGGCGCAGGGTCATCTGGAGTTGCGCCGATGGGCGCCAGCGGCAGGCCGTCGGCGAGCATGGACTGGGCGGCGCGGGCTCCGAAGACGAGGCCTTCGAGGAGAGAGTTGGAGGCCAGGCGATTGGCGCCGTGAACTCCGGTGCAGGCGGCCTCTCCGGCGGCGTAAAGGCCGCCAATGCTGGTGCGGGCGGCTAGATCGGTTCTGACGCCGCCCATGAGGTAGTGAGCGGCGGGACGGACGGGGATTGGATCGCGTGCCAGGTCGAGGCCGTGGTGCGCGAGGAAGGCGCTGATGCCGGGGAAACGCTGGTGAAGATCGAGTCCGCGCACGTGGCGCATGTCGAGATAGACGGGGCGCGCGCTTCCGGATTCTCCCATGCCTTCGCGGGCGATGGCGCGGGCCACGACATCGCGCGGGGCAAGTTCGAGCAGGGGGTGGTAGCGCTCCATGAAGCGCTCGCCTTTGTCGTTGCGCAGGTAAGCGCCTTCGCCGCGCAGGGCCTCGGAGAGCAGGAAGCGGGGCGCGCCGGGCAGCGAGAGAGCGGTGGGGTGGAACTGGTAGAACTCCATGTCGGCCAGTTCCGCGCCGGCCTGGGCGGCGAGGGCGATGCCGTCGCCGGTGGCTACGGCGGGGTTGGTGGTGTCGGAGTAGACCTGGCCTGCGCCGCCGGCGGCAATGAGGACGGCGCGGGCGGCGATTCTATGAGAGTGCGGATCGGAGGCTGCCGCGCCTGCCGGGGCCAGATCGGCAGCGACGACGCGGCCGCCGGAGGTGACCAGGCCGGTGACCATGGTCCACTCGGCAAAGCGGATGCGCTTGTGGACACGGGCAAAGGCGACCAGGGCGCGGCTGATCTCCGCGCCGGTGGCGTCTCCGCTGGAGTGAAGGATGCGGGCGAGCGAATGAGCGCCTTCGCGGGTACGAAGGAACTCGCCGGCCTCAGAATCGAATTGCGCGCCCCACTCGATGAGCTCGGCGACGCGGACGGGGCCTTCGGCGACGAGAGCCTCGGCTGCGGGACGGTAGACGAGGCCGTCGCCGGCATTGACGGTGTCTTCGAGATGCAGGGCGATGTCCTCATCGCCTTCCATGGCGACGGCGATTCCGCCCTGCGCGTAGTGGGTGTTGGACTCGTTGAGGGATTCCTTGGTGACGACCAGGACATCGCCGTGGCGAGCCAACTCGACTGCTGCGCGGAGCCCGGCAACCCCCGCGCCCATCACCAGAAAATCAACTTGCGCGTCCTTGGACATCAGTTTTGAGGCTAACACTGCGAAGGCAGGGAACAGGGAATAGGGAACAGGGAACAGGGCGGGGCCGGAAAACCAGTACGGCTGAGATTTCTGAATCCCCAGGGTCTTCCACCGCGGTCCGCCACGGCGGAAGGCTTGGTGCGCCCAAGGATTTATGCCGGAGCAGTGCGAATTGTGGTAATCTTCGGGCAATTGGTCCCCCTTGGCCAATTTCCCTTTGGGAGGTTTGCACGAAGCCTATTTCCAAAAGACACTCTCTGAGGAACGGCAGATTTCCACGCGGTTCGCAAAGGGGAGTGGCGGTGTAAACTGCGTGACAGTCGAGTTGAGGCAGGGAACGAGGGAACGGAGATCAGGAGGAACACATGAGCGAGTTGACAAGGCGTAGTTTTCTGAAGACGGGCGTTGCGGCGGGTGCGTTGGCGGGGAGCGGCAGTGTGCAACTCGCGGCGGAGCGGCCCAAGGCGACCGATTGGGTAACGCTGGGCCGTTCGGGCGTGAAGGTGACGCGGCTGGCGTTCGGAATGGGCAGCTACAACGGGCACGTACAGCAACAGTTGGGGCAGGATGGGCTGACGCGGCTGGTGCGCTACGCCTACGACCACGGCATCCGGTTCTTCGAGGTCGCCGAATCGTACGGCAGGTCGCAGCAGATGCTGGGGGTGGCGCTGAAGGGGCTTCCGCGGGAGAGCTATGTGCTGATGACGAAGGTTGAGACGTATCGGACCTCCGCCGATCCGGCGACGAAGCTGGATGAGCTCAGGAAGAACTCCGACACCGACTACTTCGACATCATGCTTCTGCACTGGCAGCACACCGGGACCTGGGTTGCGGATACACAGCACTGGCAGGACGCGATCCTGGAGGCCGAGGCGAAGAAGGCGATCAAGAGCCACGGGGCAAGTGTGCACGGGCTGCCGGCGCTGCGCCAGATGCCGGGCAACAAGTGGCTGCAAGTGGCCATGATCCGGATGAATCACACCGGGACGCGCATGGACGCCGAGATTCCGGACACCAACGATCTGGGTAATGTGAGCGAAGTTGTGGCCCATACCAAACAGGTGAAGAAGGAAGGGATGGGCGTGATCAGCATGAAGCTGATTGGAGAAGGCACGTTCAACCACGAGGACCGGCAGCGCGCGATGCGGTTCGCCTTCAAGGATGCGGGCGTGGATTCGGTCACGGTGGGTTTCAAGAACACGGCGGAGGTCGACGAGGCGATCGACAATATTAATCTGGCGCTGGCGTGAGAAAGACAGTGGTTAGTGGTTAGTGGTCAGTGGTTAGAGAGGGGCCGAGTGCTGTTCCACTGTTCACTGTTCACTGTTCGCTGTTCCCTGATTCCCCGCCATCCATGAGGCTGCGGTGCAGATGGCCAGGATCAGGCCGATTACGGCTAGCGAGACGGTGATCGGTACTTCAAGCCAGCGGGCGGTGAGCATCTTGAGGGCGACAAAGGCGAGGAGCGCGCCGAGGCCGAAGTGCAGGTAGCGGAAGCGGTCGAGCATCGCGGCCAGCGCGAAGTAAAGCGAGCGCAGTCCCAGGATCGCGGCGATGTTCGACGTGTAGACCACAAAGGGATTGTGGGAGACGCCGAGCACGGCGGGAATGGAATCCACGGCAAAGAGCAGATCGGTGACCTCGACGGCTACGATGACCGGCAGGAGCGAGCCTTTGGCCGGCTGCAGGCGCTGAATCCACTCTGGAATGGCGGCACGCGCGGAGCCGCCGCGCACCATTCGGAACGCGGCGTAGAGCAGAAACAGTCCCAAGATCCAGGTTATCCATTCGAAGCGCTTGAGCAGGGAAACGCCGGCGAGGATGAACAGGCCGCGCAACACGACGGCCCCGGCTACGCCCCAAAGCAGGGCCTTGTGCTGGCGGCGCGCGTCGATGCGGAATCCCTGGAAGAGCACCAGGAAGACAAAGAGATTATCCACGCTGAGCGAGATCTCGATGGTGTAGCCGGCAACAAATTCGAGGGCCGGCTTTCGGCCCTGAACGACGGCGATCCAGCCGGCAAAGGCGGCCGCGGCCAGCGCCAGCGCGGCCGTGCCGAGCCATGCAAAGGCCTGCGCATGGCGGCTTTCATGCCGATGGCCGGGGAGCATCCAATCTCCGACCAGCAGCAGCACGACCACCGCGTGAAAACCTGCCCACCAAACCCAGGAGACGCCCGCGATCATAGCTGGATGCTACAGCAACGGTGTGGGAGATCCCGCAGCTTTGCCGAAAGGCGACTGCAGGTGCTTCGGCTACGGCCGTGCGCTGTGGCGGATCATGGCCGTTCCCTATGCACGGGCCTGTTGAGTGTCGTTCTGTCCCACCCATTCTCCAGAAAAAAGGCGAATGGAAGGGGCACGGAGCATTCTTGGGAGAGCCGGCGCAGGTTCGTCTCCGGACCTACCTTGCTTGCGGCGAGCTGGGCTGCTCAAAGTGACATTCAAGATCGGGCAGGGAGGCCATGAAGCAATCGAAGTGCCTCCTGGCCAGTACCTTACAGGGTTCCCGAACCGGGCATAGGCAGAACTGGGAATCTGGCTGAAAATCCTGTGATTGCAGTCACTCGACAGTGGTGGAGCCGGATGATAGCCTTCCGGTGGCATTCCCCCAGTGGTTCGAGGGGCGCGTAATTCGGGGCCGTCCGTCATACGGCTCAAAAACCTAAAAGTTCCGGAGGAATTGTGACTGCAGCGATTTTGGTGTGTTTTTTTCTGGTTGTGAGCGCGCTTTCGCTTCTGGTGGCGAATGCCATCAGAGCAGGCGCTGGGGTATTTCTGAAGCGTCAATCGAAGAGCGTGGCGGCAGTTCTGGGCCTGCTGCTTCCCACATTCGCTTACGGGCAAGGGGAACAAACGGGCGGAGGCGAGGCCAACCTGGTGCTGCCGGACTTGTCGAGCGTGAATTTTCTCGGCATCAACGGTCACACCCTGCTGATTTATGGGTTGCTGGTTTGCGTCTTCGGCCTGTTGTTCGGACTGACCATCTATGTGCAGTTGAAGAACCTGCCGGTTCATCGCTCGATGCGCGAAATCTCCGAACTGATCTATGAAACGTGCAAAACGTATCTGGTGACGCAGGGCAAGTTCATTCTTCTGCTCTGGGCTTTCATCGCGGTTGTTATCGGGCTGTACTTCGGCGTACTGGCGCCGGTGCCGGGAAAATCGATCTGGGTTACGCTGCCGATCATTTTGGGATTCAGTCTGGTTGGCATCGCGGGCAGCTACGGGGTGGCGTGGTTCGGAATTCGCGTGAATACATTTGCGAATTCACGGACGGCATTCGCGGGATTGCGCGGCAAACCGTACCCATGCTTTGCAATTCCGCTGAAGGCGGGCATGAGCGTCGGCATGATGCTGATCTCGGTCGAACTGCTGATCATGCTGTGTATCCTCTTGTTCATTCCGGCCGATTATGCGGGTCCCTGCTTCATCGGCTTCGCGATCGGCGAGTCGCTGGGCGCCGCGGCGCTGCGCATTGCCGGCGGCATCTTCACCAAGATCGCCGACATCGGTTCCGACCTGATGAAGATCGTGTTCAAGATCAAGGAAGACGATGCGCGCAACCCCGGTGTGATTGCGGACTGCACGGGTGACAACGCGGGCGACTCGGTTGGCCCCAGCGCCGACGGCTTCGAGACCTACGGCGTCACGGGCGTGGCCTTGATCACATTCATCCTGCTGGCGGTCAAGAGTCCCACGACGCAAGTGCAACTGCTGGTATGGATCTTCGTGATGCGCGTGGCCATGTTGATTTCGAGCTCGGCCGCCTACTTCCTGAATGGCGCAATCGCCAAGGCGAGATACGCGAACTCGGACGAGATGGACTTTGAGGCGCCGTTGACCTCGCTGGTGTGGATCACATCCATCGTTTCCATCATCCTGACCTACATCGTCACGTACCTGATGATTCCCGATCTTGGTGACGGAACGTTATGGTGGAAGCTGGCTTCGATCATCTCGTGCGGAACCCTGGCTGGCGCGCTGATACCCGAATTGGTGAAGGTTTTCACTTCAACCAAGTCGGGCCACGTGCAGGAAATCGTCACATCGGCAAAGGAAGGCGGAGCTTCGCTGGGGATCTTGTCCGGAATCGTGGCCGGGAATATGTCGGCCTACTGGCTCGGACTTAGCATGGTCGCGCTGATGGGACTGGGCTATTACTTCAGCACGGGCGCGTCGATGGCGGTGCTGATGCTTGCTCCAGCCGTCTTTGCGTTTGGCCTGGTCGCGTTTGGCTTCCTGGGCATGGGACCGGTCACGATTGCAGTGGACTCCTATGGGCCGGTCACCGACAATGCGCAATCTGTATATGAGTTGTCGCTGATTGAAGAAGTTCCCAACATCGCAGCCGAGTTGAAGAAGGACTTCGGCATCGACGCGAGGTTCGAACGCGCGAAGAACCTGCTGGAAGCCAACGATGGAGCCGGCAACACCTTCAAGGCGACGGCAAAGCCGGTGCTGATCGGCACGGCCGTGGTGGGCGCAACCACCATGACTTTCTCGATCATCATGGCCCTGACCCACGGACTAACCGTCAACGTAGAAAAGCTCTCTCTGCTGCACGCGCCCTTCATGCTGGGGCTGATCTGCGGTGGCGCGGTGATCTTCTGGTTCGCGGGCGCTTCCATGCAGGCGGTGACCACAGGCGCTTACCGCGCGGTCGAGTTTATCAAGGCGAACATCAAGCTGGAAGGCGCGGAGAAGGCATCGGTCACGGACAGCAAGAAGGTGGTGGAGATCTGCACGAAGTACGCGCAGAAGGGAATGTTCAACATCTTTCTCGCCGTCTTCTTCTCTACGCTCGCGTTCGCATTCATGGAGCCGTTCTTATTTGTCGGCTACCTGTTCTCGATTGCGATCTTCGGGCTGTACGAGGCGATCTTCATGGCGAATGCCGGCGGCGCCTGGGACAATGCGAAGAAGGTTGTCGAGGTCGACCTGAAGCAGAAGGGGACGCCTCTGCATGACGCAACCGTGATCGGAGACACCGTCGGCGATCCGTTCAAGGACACCTCGTCGGTGGCCATGAACCCGATTATCAAGTTCACGACCTTGTTCGGATTGCTTGCAGTTGAGCTTGCCGTGACGCTCAGTTCCACCAATCCGATGCTCACTCACGTGCTGGCAGTCGCATTCTTCCTGGTATCGGTGTTCTTCGTGCGGAAATCGTTCTATGGCATGAGGATTGAATCGAAGGGATAGCAACCGATTGCTGTCTTGTACATGGTAGGAAAACGTCGCCTGAAACTGGGCGATGTTTTTCTGCGCACAATAGCTGGTACCCGCTTATCAAGCTGCTGTACACGGTCGCGTTTACGATGGCGGGTTTGTTTCCGTAGTTTCTTAAGCCGGGCCATCCCCGTCCGCCGTGGCGGACGGGGATGGCCGGGTTGGCAAGGTGTTTCTCTCCCGACTGGCGGATAAGGAAACCGGGATGCGGTCCCGTGCGATGTTGCGCGAGGCCGCATTCGCGTTTTGGCGTGGAGGGGCGTTTTGCATCGGCGACCCGTTCCTAACCCGATTCTTTCGTGAAGGAATTCGCACTTTTCGCTTGGCTGCAGACCGGGGGTCGCGCTACTCTGCACTCATTCCCAAGGTCGCCGGACGGGCTGGTTCCCCGGCTCCAGAATGGGTTTTCCCCAGTTCCAGGATGGATTTGGATTGTGCTGTCGATGGCAGGCAGCAACATACTTGCAAGGCATGTGCCGTCGCCGGCGGTGCTTGTGCTGTTTCCAATGCGTGAACGATCCACTCATTCTCGTTTCAGGAGGTACATCGATGTCGAACGGAGAGGGAAGTACTCTCGCACCGCAAGGCGCGCCAACTGGGGCCTCGCCGGGAGCCTCTACAACACCAGCTGACCAGCCGGTCACGAGCCGGGGAATCGTGAGGGTTTGGGCAAAACTCCCAACGCTGCCCAAGCGGGAAGACGATCTCAAGGCGCTGTGGGCGGGCTCCAAAGAGCCCCTTGCATCGAACTGGGATGCCGGCGCGGCAATCCTGGCGGACAAACTGAGACCTCATGCACGGAAAGGCCAGGTGATCGATCAGCCGTTCATTCAGGGCCTCAGTCCATGCACGGCGGGGAAACTTGAAGACACGCTGGGCTGGTAAAGGCGAAACGGGTTTATCTCATCGTAGTCAAGGCGGAGAACGGAGAGCTATGAGATCGAATGCGGCCGGGCACGGAAGGCTACCTCTGATTCTGGGGGCAATTGCGTTGATGGGAGGGATGAGGGGCGGCGCCGAGGATTCATCCATTCCCTATGTAGTTCTGAGCAAGAATCAAGCGGTGATTGCCGTCGACTGTACAGGGAGCTGCCCAACGGTCCTGCTGACCGATGTGAAGACTGGCATGGTGGCATATGGTTCGGCTCAGCCGGTAATTACCGACGGGTTCCCCGACCCGTCCTGGTCGCTGGCAACGTTTCGTCCAGGCACGTTAGTGTTTGAGTCCAAAGAGCACTATTCGATGGTGATTTCGCATGGCGGCGCGGCCGGCAAGACGGACTCCGTGTCGATCGACACATCTCCGACGCTGAAACTTTCATCGGGAGCCGGGGCGAGCAGCGCGAATCTGTTTTCGAATGTGGCTATCACATTGCCTGGCAGCCAGATCCCACTGGCGAACAGCGAGGCAGACAGGTGCCCGGCCAACAGGACTCATCGTTCCGCGGTATCGCTTCAACTGCCGGGACTGTCGATCGATTTCAGCGCGACGACGTTGTGCGAGCTGGACATGGGCGCGCTGGCGAAGGCCGACGTTGGAAACCCTCGCGCGATTAGCCTGATTCAAGGCATTTTCAAAAGAACTCAGACCGTGAAAAGCGACACGTCTCCAAAGTCGCCGGTGCAAATCGAAGGGCTGAGCAATGTTCTTGGGGCCAGGTTGCAGATCGATGGCAGCTCCAGCCTTGGCAAGAGCAAAGCCCCCGCAAATAAGGACAACGCCTGGCTCTGGATCAATGGCACGATCACAGCCGGAACTGGGACCGCGCCTGCCTGGGTGATGGATGGCAAGCTGGCGCCATTTCTGCAGCAGTTCAAGGGTGCGACGATTGTGAGCTGGCTGACGGCGACCGCCAACATCGGGAACAACAAGATCGGCGGCCAAACGGCGAAGGATGTAATCGACTTCTCGGGCCCCACTTACAAGAGATTTCTCGACGAGAAGGCAGTTGGAGAAGAACTCCAGTTGGCGCCGACTTATGAGACAAACCTGGCGCTGAATCATAAAAACCTGCTTGCCGTGGGAGATGTTTTGTGGGATTGGGGCCGGTTGAATCAGACCCAGTTTGTGCGGACGGCGATGAAGCACGATCCGTCAAAGATGCCCAAGGACGGAGATTTCAAAGGCGGATACGCGATAACCGGGTGGAATCTGCACATTCACACAGGATTCGAGGCTGGGGGAGCGCTGGCCTCGGCGACGGTGACCAACTCCAAGAAGGTGACAGTCGGCACCATCCCTACCTATTCCATCGGCAGATTTGTGCCACAGATTGACGGGATATTCAATTATCGCTGGCTCGGTTTTGAATCGTACCTGACTGGAAGGTATCTGTTTACGACCGAGCACACGGCGGTGAACGACAAGGCCGGGAACCCACACCTTGAGACGGTGAGCGGATGGAAGGCGGTGAATGTGGGGACATTCAGCGTAACGCCGAGCGACCAGCACCTGGCTGTGACCATCGCCTATACAAATGGTTTCTGCGCGCCGACGTACCAGCGGGCAAATGGAATCAAGATCGGGCTTCTGATCAAGTATTGAGCGGGAGCGGTCGGGGTTTGGCAAAGTTGGCCAAAACTCCTATACTTGGCCTGAGGTGCCTCGATGCCGACGCGCAATGTGAGCCTGACCAAGGAACTGGACGAGTTTGTGTCTTCCCGGGTGGAGGGCGGCCTTTACGCCAACGCGAGTGAAGTAATGCGAACGGCCTTGCGGCTGCTGGAGAAGGAAGAGCGGGAGTACGAGGAGAAGATGGCGGCGTTACGGGCGGCGATTGCCGTAGGCGACGCCAGCGAAGATGCCGAAGAGGGTGTGTTTGAGCGGATTCGGGAGAAATACGGCTTGCCAAAGAGACAGGCTGTTGCGTGAAATATGTCAGCATTTCTCTCGAAGCAGAGATGGACATCGATCAGATCGCAGCATACACAACCAAGACCTGGGGCTCGCAGCAGACGGGTCGTTACCTGGACCAACTTGAAGATGCTTTTCAGTTTCTTGCCCAAAATCCTTCGATAGGCAGACCCTGTCCTTCAATCCAGACTGGCTTGTTTCGGTTTGAGGTCAGGAGACATGTTGTCTTCTACCGAACCGAGCCAAACGGGATTCGCGTGGTAAGAGTTTTGCATCAGCGGATGATGCCGATAAAGGCTCGATTCGAGCAGTAAGCCAGCCTGCTCCCTTCCAATTGCGCAGAATCGGACCAAATGTCCACAATTCACACAGGGATAACAGGAAAGTGCACTGTTCTTGCGTCTTGCGGCGGGGTATGAGCGGGGCTAGGCTTGTTTTTGGAAATGGAGATGGCTGCGCGCGGGTGGACGGACCGGAAAGCGGGGCGGAGGAGACGGGGAAGGCCTGAGATGCATCGAATAGAGGGCGGGTTTGGGGGGTTGAGGCCCGCGTCCGGCGAGGGATTCTCGAGCTTTCCACAGGCAATTGGCCGTGTTTAGCAGGCAGATGCAGGGAACGCAAACAAAATACTAGATATTGTGGTTTTCTGTTGACATGCACCATAGAGAGCGGTATTTTTTCATCTGCGGCTGTAAACGGACTGTAACGAAACATCGGCGTGACGACCCGCCGAAATGCCGCTGAGAGACGAGATTAAGCAGCACTTTCCAATCCCAGTTTCCAGCTTGTTTGAGAGGTAGCAGCACGGCCCGTATTCAGGCTTAAAGCGTCTGGATAGAGGGGTAGTTTCACCGATTTTCGCCGATAGAGAGGATCCCCGTGAACGAGACTTATCTCCAGAGTTCCAGCACCGCCACCCAGAGTCCTTACACCCAAAGAGGGCTGACCTTTAACCGCCGTTTTACGAAAGAGGGCGTTTCACCGTACATCGAGGTGCAGTGGGAGCGGCGGACCGCCTCAATAACCGACACCAAGGGCAACACGATCTTCGAGCAGAAGGACGTGGAAGTGCCCGTCGACTGGTCGATGACGGCCACGAACATTGTGGCTTCGAAGTACCTGCACGGGCAGATTGGGACGCCGGAGCGGGAGACCGGGGTGCGGCAACTGGTGGGGCGGGTGGTGGAGACGGTGCGGGACTGGGGCCTGGCAGGGGGATACTTTGCCACGATAGACGATGCGCGGGTCTTCCACGACGAAATGGTGCATATGCTGCTGACGCAGAAGGCGGCGTTCAACTCGCCTGTCTGGTTCAACGTGGGCTGCGACCGGCTGGAGCCGGACTCCGACGGGCTGAACTGGCACTGGGATCCGGCGACGGGAGGGGTGAAGTACTCGGCCACGGGCTACCACAACCCGCAGTGCTCGGCGTGCTTTATCAATGCGGTGGACGATTCGCTGGACTCGATTCTGACGCTGGCGAAGACCGAGGGGATGCTGTTCAAGTGGGGCTCGGGGACGGGAACGAACCTGTCGTCGATTCGCGGGTCGAAGGAGCAGTTGTCGGGTGGTGGGCAGGCGTCCGGGCCGTTGAGCTTCATGCGCGGTTTCGACGCGTTTGCCGGAGTGATCAAGTCGGGCGGCAAGACGCGGCGGGCGGCGAAGATGGTGATTCTGAACGTGGATCACCCGGACATCATGGACTTCATCGATTGCAAGGCGAAGGAAGAGGCCAAGGCCTTCACGCTGATCAAGGCCGGCTACGATGGGTCGGGCCCGGATTCGGAGGCTTATTCGTCGATCTTCTTCCAGAACGCGAACAACTCGGTGCGGGTGAGCGACGAGTTCATGCGGGCCTACGAGAACGACGGCGAGTTCAACACCTATACGGTGAAGGACCATGAAGTGGCGGGGACCTACAAGGCGCGCGACATCATGAAGAAGATTGCCGAGGCCACGTGGCTTTGCGGCGACCCGGGGATGCAGTTCGACACGACGATCAACAAGTGGCACACGAGCAAGAACACGGCGCGAATCAACGCGTCCAATCCATGCAGTGAGTACATGTTCCTGGACAACTCGGCGTGCAACCTGGCCAGTTTCAATCTGTTGAAGTTTGTGAACGCGGCGGGTGTGTTTCAGATCGAGGATTACCGGCACGCGATCTCGACGATGGTCACGGCGATGGAGATCCTGGTGGACAACTCGGGCTATCCCACCGAGGCAATCGCCAAGAATTCGCACGACTACCGTCCGCTGGGGCTGGGTTACGCCAATCTGGGTGCGCTGCTGATGGCGTTTGGGCTGCCGTACGACTCCGCAGCCGGGCGCGACCTGGCGGCAAGCCTGACGGCGATCATGTGCGGTCAGGCATATCTGCAGTCGGCGGTGATTGCGGCCAACTGCCCGCCGATCAAATCGGCGACCACGCTGACGGCATCGGTGGAGCGGCAGGGCGGGGCGTGCCCAGGGTTCTATGTGAACCGGGAGCCGTTCCTGGACGTGATCCGGATGCATCGGGCCGAGGTGAACAACATCGGCAAGTCGCGCCAGACCGGCGAGCCTTTCAGTGTGCCGCAGTTGGATGCACTGATCGAGGCCAGCCGGGAGAGCTGGGATACGGCACTGCTGTGCGGAGAGAAGTACGGCTATCGCAATTCGCAGACGACGGTTCTTGCGCCGACCGGGACGATCGGCTTCATGATGGACTGCGATACGACGGGAATTGAGCCCGACCTGGCGCTGGTTAAGTACAAGAAGCTGGTGGGCGGAGGAATGATCAAGATCGTGAATAGCACGGTGCCGGCGGCACTATTCAAGCTGGGCTATACGAACGACGAAGTGGATGCGATCGTCAGCTATATCGATGCGACGGGGACGATTGAAGGCGCGCCGGGAATCAAGCCTGAGCACCTGGCGGTGTTCGATTGCAGCTTCAAGCCAGCCAAGGGCACGCGGTCGATCCATTACATGGGGCATATCAAGATGATGGCGGCGGCGCAGCCGTTTCTATCAGGAGCGATCTCGAAGACGGTGAAACTGCCTCACGAGGCCACCGCGGAAGACGTAGCCGAAGCGTATGCGGAGAGCTGGCGCCAGGGAATCAAGGCGGTGGCCATCTACCGCGACGGATCGAAGGGGACGCAGCCGCTGAATACGAGCATGGACGCCAAGAAGGAACCCACGGCGCTGGATGTTGTGGGCAGCCGCGTATTGGCGCAACTGGCGGCTTCGCAAGCGGCTGGCGAGGCCGATCTGAAGGCGCTGGAGGCCGGAAACGGCGCCAAGGTGGAGGTAAGCGCCCGGCAGATGCTCGAAACCGTAACGGCCTTCAAGAAAGCCTTGGAGGACAGCGCCAGGGCAGCAGCATTCTTGGTGCTGACTTCGCCGCAACCGGCGATGGAGCCGGCGAGAGAAACGCAAGATCCCAACGGGCCGCCGCGCGCGGTGCGCCATCGGCTGCAGGCGGAGCGCGCGTCGATAACGCACAAGTTCTCGATCGCCGGGCACGAGGGCTACATCACAGTGGGTCTCTATCCGAATAGCCAGCCGGGCGAGATCTTCATCAAGATGGCCAAGGAGGGGTCGACGGTTTCGGGGTTGATGGACGCATTTGCGACGTCGATTTCGCTCGCGCTGCAGCACGGGGTTCCTCTGAAGGTGCTGTGCGAGAAGTTTGCGCACACGCGTTTTGAGCCCTCGGGCTGGACGGGCAACGAGCAGATCGGCTATGCCAAGAGCCTGATGGATTACATCTTCCGCTGGTTGAATCTGCGGTTTCTTTCCGGGGAACAGTTGACGCTGTTTGCGGGGCTGGCTCCGCACGCGCCGCAACTGCCGGCCTCACCATCGATTCTTTCCGAGAGCGAGCCGGAGGAAGGGATGACGCCGCCCAATTTGACCAAGCTGGCGGAAGCGGTGGCGGATCGGCTGAAACAGATGAGCAGCCATGGCAGCGGCCCGGCGGCGGGCGGCGGCATTGCGCCGGAGCCGCAGGCCTGGACAGCACCGAGCAGTTCAGCACAGGTGCCGAACCTGAAGGACCGCGGGATCTACCATGCGGCCGACGCCATGCGGGATATGTATGAGATGGGCGACGCGCCGAGTTGCTCGACGTGCGGTGCGATCATGGTGCGGAACGGGAGTTGCTATCGCTGCATGAGCTGCGGGTCGACGAGCGGGTGCAGCTAAAAAACAGTGGTCAGCGATCAGTGGTCAGTGATCAGTGGTCAGTGATCATTTTTGGTGATCGCGGGGGAGAGGCTTGGTGCTTCTCCCCTTCTGCTTGATGGGAACGGCGCAGGGGCTAAGGCCCCGCCGATCTCTTTTGCTGGGTTTTCGGCACGACTAAAGTCATGCCCTGTTACAAGGCAGCGGCTATGAAGCACAACACAGATGCTCGCTGGGGTGAGTATTCAGGCCCCCTTTGAGGGGCCACCAATCCTAAGGCCTCCGGCTTTGCGGGACGATACTTACTCTGAGTTGACTGGGCGTAGTGGTTTCCTACCTGGCGGTCATGCATTCCAAATGGAACGGGAACTCTACTTTTTCGGATGCTCGTCATAGTAGGCCTGGAGGCTGGTTCGACCGTCGGGAAGTTTCCAGCGGCGCGCGACAATAATCATCCAGATGAAGTTCAATGCGGCGACGACGCCGGCGGCACAAAACACGGGCAAAAACAGCGGGCTTTTCAGACCAATAAGGTTGAGCGGAGCCAGCAGGATGACGATTTCCAGAGCAGCGAATCCAAGCGTAAAAACAAACTTGGACCAGCTCCATAGCCCGGCGCGCTGTTCCTGGCGAATGCCGGTGACAATTACGACGGCCTGGCAGACGGCAAAAGCGATCCAGAACATCTATACCAAACCTCCTGAATAAGTTCGCCCGATGCGGAAACAACTTGGGGTCTGCCGTTCCGGCGGAGCCGCATCCATCCGCGGCACTCTTCAGACCTTTGCGAAAGAAACCTCAGCCGCAAACAGTTCTTAATACGACTGCCCGTTGCCGTGAACCTTCGTATCCTGTGTCCAGGTCCCCGAAAAAACGCCGTTTGGATTTGCGTTGGGATTGTTCGTCTGGTACCACTGCCCCTGCCCGTTCGACCAGGTCTGCGAGTAGGAACTGGAGACCTTTGCCGGGCCGCCCGAACCAACCACCGTCTGCTGATCCAGCGCATAGTCTACCCAGTCGGAGGCGGCCGTCGTTTGAGCGTTCATCGACGCATTGGCGTTGTTCATCGCGCTTTGGAATTGCGACTCCTGCTGCTGCATGAATGCCTGGTGCTCTGCCTGAGAGGTCGCCATGATCTGCTGGAACTGCTGGTAGATCATGTTGCTCTCCGCCTTCTCCTGCGCCGCGAGACGAGCCAGCGCCGCGTCGCCCTGCCGCTGCTGACGCGCCAGGAATGCCTGCCCCCACTGCTGGTCCACCACTCCATGCGGCAGGTTATTGGTGTCCACCAGCTGCACCAGTGCGTCCAGTTTGCCCTGCGGCGCCGACAGTACATCCAGCCGAGACCAGCAGGTCCCGCCATTCATGGTTCCGGGATCGTTGTCCACTCCGCATTCGACCGCCGCTCGCAAGCGTTCTTCCACCAGGAACGAGCCATTCACCACCTCGATCCGCAACGCCGCGGTGTCCGCCGTGTGGTTGGCCTGCAGCGACGGCATCAGCCGGCTATTCATCTGGTTAAACTGCGCGGCCAGCCCGCTCGCCCATTGCTGGTACTGGAGTGGGACCGGCATCGGCCCCACCACGTGCACACCCCCCTTGAGCGTGCCGATGTAGTACTGCAGGAACTGCGCTGCCGTCAACACTCCCGAAAGCGGCGCGCAGCCGGTCTGAGGCAGATTGCGGACGTTTGGCCGCCAAATCCACCCAAACACCGGCTCAGCCCTCATCTGCATCAGCCCGTCCGGCGAGTAGGCGCGGTAGGCCGGAAACGGCGGCGTGTTGCAGGGGCTCAACAGCATGATTCCCTGCATCTTCCATCCCGCGGGAATCGTCAACGTCGCCGCAGTCATGTTGTTCAGCGAAGGATCGTCGATCGTCGCCGTTGTCATCTGCGAGCCGAGTGGTGAACCGACATAGGTCGCAGGCTTGGCCTGTGACCCACCCGCTGCCGGTTCTGAAGATGCTGCCGAAGGCGCCGAATGACAGCCGGCCGCCAGAACCGCCATTGCCGAAATCACAGTGAGAACACGCGGCATTCTGAGCACGAGGAGTTCCTCTCTTAATGAAAATCCTCCCGGCAGGGTATCTCCGGGAATTGTCATCCTACTCCCAAACCCAAAACAGCGTCATTGATCTAGTTTCGGTTTCACTCAGGAATGCACGTTCAGCCCCGGAAGATCCTGGAATCGCCATGGCTTCCACCTGGGCGACCATACAAACAGAACCTCGGTCGGGCTGCGTTAGGTATCGTAGCGTATCTCCGCTTCAATGGTGCGCGCGCATGCCGGGAAGCATTTTGGAGTACGCGGGCAACTCGGAGAATCTCTTCTCTGACGATAGGCTAAAGGCTCCGGGCCCGGAGTTACTCCGGCGCATGGCACCGGTGTGGCGCCTCCAACCGACGAAAGACTCACCTATTGATGGTTGAGGTCGTAGTTGAGATAGACGACATGGGTTTGAAGATATTCTTCCAACCCATGTTTTCCGTCGGCACCACCAATGCCTGACTTGCGCCAGCCGGCATGGAATCCCTGCATGGCCTCAAAATTCTCGCGGTTGATATAGGTCTCGCCAAACTTCAATTCATTGGCCGCACGCATGGCCACACTCAGGTTGGCGGTGTAGATCGAAGAGGTCAAGCCGTATTCGCAGTCGTTAGCCATCTCGATGGCTTCGTCCAGCGACTTGAAAGTGGCGATCGGCAGAACCGGACCGAAGGTCTCGCTCTGCATGATGGAACTCTCCTGGCGGCAGTTGGCGAGGACCGTGGGAGGAAAGAAATATCCCGTCTTTTCTTCGCAAGCCGTGCCACCACAGAGGAGTCTTGCTCCGTCCTTGAGGGCCTGTTGGACGGCAGCGCCCACCAGTTGCTGCTGGCGCTTACTGACCAGCGGCCCCATCTCTGTCGCGGCGTCGAATGGATCACCGACGACGGTCTTCTCCATGGCAGCGACCATTCTGGCTGTGAATACTTCAGCCACCGACTCGTGCACATAGACTCGCTCGGCGCAGTTGCAGACCTGACCGCTATTGATGATGCGCGAGGCGCGAATGGAGCGGACCGCTAGATCCAGATCCGCATCGGCCATCACGATTGCCGGCGCTTTGCCTCCCAATTCCAATGAGACCTTGGTGACGTTTTCGGCCGCGGCGCGCATCACCGCGATACCGCCTTCCACGCTGCCCGTCAGGCTCACCATGCCAACCTTGGGGTGGGAGGCCAGAGCATTACCTATCACCGACCCCGACCCGGAAACGAGATTGAAGACGCCTTTAGGGAGCGATGACTTTGCCACCAATTTCGCGAATTCAAAAGCGTTGTTGGGCGTTTCGCTGCTGGGCTTAATGACAATGGTGTTGCCCGTGAGGAGGGCGGGCGCCATCTTGCGCACGATGAGAAAGAAGGGGAAGTTCCAAGGCAGGATTCCAGCGATGACGCCGATGGGCGCCTTGTAGAGTAGGATATTTTCGCCAGGACGGTCACTCTGGATGATCTCGCCCTCGTACCGGCGGGCAAACTCCGCCATGTATTCCAGATAGTCGGCGGAGAAGTCCACTTCGACCTGGGCCAAGGAAAGAATCTTGCCCTGCTCCTCGGTGATGACGTTGGCCAGGTCCTCGCGGTGGGCGCGAATCAGGCCGGCAATCTCCCGCAAGTGGCCTGCGCGCTGAATGGCGGGTAGTGCGGCCCACGGCTTTTGCGCCCGCTCCGCAGCGCGCACAGCGCGATCCGCGTCCTCGACCGTCCCGTTGGGAAACTCGGCAATGACCTGCTCGGTGGAGGGGTTCACAACTTGAAGGGTTTTGGACGACGAAACAAATTCGCCTTCAATCAACATCTCGTAGTGCCGAACACCAGCAATAGCATGACTCATGGTGGAAACTACCTCTTCGCGGGAGTGGCAAGCACTCTCAGAAGCCGGAAGAAATCATACAGGTCAAACAACAGAATTTGGAAGAGGAATGTTCTTCATTGCGAAATCAAGCAAGTTGACGAAAATCCGGGGATTGACACCGCCGTTGCTTGCACGACTGAGGTCAAAGAGCCCCATTGCTCTGGTCGGCTGTAGCGTCTGGCAATCCATCCGGAACCAGACGTTTTGAGTAACAGGGTTTATACCGTTGCTTTGGGTTGAGGACGAAGGCTAGACCTGTTGGCCGGCAGCCTTCTGCTCGACGATTCCGTATTCGGTTTCATCGGATTGCCGAAGGACGGCGCGCGTGGGATCTGCGATCCAGTTATAGAGCATGCCCAAGAAGAGCAGTGCCGCAAAGGTTGTTGCCAAAACGAAGCCGGCACGCAATCCTCCGAAGATGTCGCTCACTGCTCCCATGGCCAATGGGCCCAAGGCGGCTCCGCCACACGTGAAGAAGAGAATAACGCCGGCGATTGCGCCATGTTCAGCTTTCGGAAAGCAGCTAATCCCCTTGGAGTTCAACGTCGGATAGATGACCGACATGAAGAGGCCCGAGAGCGCCAAAAGATAGACCGTTGCGTCTGGGCCGCCAAACATGGCGCCGGCGAAACAGAGCAGGATTGCGCCGGTGAAGACAACGAGTACTGTCGTCCAACTCCAGCGGTCGAGCACCCAGGCCCCGAGGAAGCGGCCGCCAGCGCGGAGGACGAAGAAGATTGAGACAACGTAGGCCATCATGAATGCCGAAGAGGGCTTATTCGATTGGAGGTAGGTGGGAAGCCATACGTAGACTGCGCACTCCACGGCGACATAGAGGAAGCATGCCAAGGAGAAACCGAGCGCATAGTGGTTCTTGAGGAGATGGGCAGTTCGCGCGAGATTGACGCGCTCGGTCGGCGCTTTCATTGTAGTTGGATATCGCACCAGAGACGCAGTCACAATCAGGAAGGCACAGATGGTTCCGGCGACGATGTATAGCCATTTCCAGGAGACCCCGCCTACCAAGAGGCGCGCCACGATTGCAGGGCCGATAATAGCGCCGATACCGAAAAAGCCCTCGACCAGATTCATTGTCGAAGTGTGCTCCTGGGTCGAATGGGAGATGTCACCGATCAGGGCGAGGGCGCCGGTCTTGAAGATTCCGATTGCGGCGCCAGATACGACCAGCAGCGCGATGAACGCCGAGTAAGTATTCGCGACTGAAAACAGGTACGAGTTCAGGGCAAACAAGACCAGTCCGAAGATGATGGTCTTCTTTCGCCCGAGGAGATCGGCGAGGAAGCCGAGCGCGATAGCAGCGATCGCGATAGCGGACATGTTTGCGTAATGGAAGGCGCCGGCGGCGGTCATGCTGAGATGAAACGCCTTGATGACTTCGGGGATGATGACGCCCACCGAGTCTGTGGTCATGGCGAACATCATGAACATCATGAACGTGAGCGACTTGATGGCGAAGGTATTTGTGCTGGACCTGACGAGAGTCATCTCTTTCTCCGAGTGAGCCGCGATTTTGCTATTCAATGGGTGCCAATGCGCCTTGACCTGTTTGATCGACTGAGTACTCGATGGTGGCGCGATGCCGGGCAAGATCGACGTTGAGATTGGTCCAATGTCCGTTGAGCTTCCAGGTAATCGATAGGATGCCCCTGGCCGAGGATTCTACAGTACAGTCGCCATTGAAGGCGGGATGTGCGTTGCGGAACCGAATCAGTT
>Ga0182014_10003171_pt1 | contig 19997 bp, 5 predicted proteins | sample 612S2DmetaG_FD_120489 | JGI IMG/M metagenome (GOLD analysis project Ga0182014, IMG submission 120489) | Permafrost microbial communities from Stordalen Mire, Sweden - 612S2D metaG | ecosystem: Environmental > Terrestrial > Soil > Wetlands > Permafrost | place: Sweden: Stordalen | collected... | reverse complement strand
TCCAGAGTGTGAAAGGGCATTGACATACCCGACTGTATACAAGTTGCCGACGCTGTCGACTGCCAAGCCTTGGCCGCCCTGGCCGGACACCTTGTAAATTCCAGCGGGATTGGGGCCCGTTGAAGAGTTCGGAAGGGCAAAGACACCGTCGTTGGCGACCGAGAAAAATACCGTATTCAAGCTGTTGGCGGAGACGCCGGTGATCGCGTTGTATCCGGCGGTCGTCGTGTAGGAAGTCATCACAGTCGGCGAGGCTGCAAAGTGTCCCGCCGAAAACGGCAGTTCTTCCAGATAGCTGGTTTTTCCGGTATTCGCGCCGTTGTCAGCGCCGTCTGAGAAGAACAGATTGCCCCAGGGATCGATGGCGACCGAGCCCAAGCCGCCCGATGTATCGGCGTAAACCACCGTAGGGGAGCTGCAAGCTGGCAGACCGCTCGCAGCGCACTCGTAAATCGTGTCGGGATTATTTGCGGGATTGGCATCGGTAGAGAAGAAGAAGTTACCCTGGCCGTCAAAAAACAGGGATGAGAAGCCGCCATTCTCGCCGGCAAACAGCGACTGGGAGCCGGAAGCAAACACGCAGGCGGCCGTGTCCTGCGTACCGCCGAGACAATTTGCGGTGGGAAGGGTGGTAAACCCTGTGTACGTGCCGGTCGCGGAGTTGTAAGGAAGCTTGATAATGCTCGGGCCGTAGTCTCTGGCGATATACGCGTTGCCGTACTGGTCCATGCCGGCCGCATTGCTATTGCCGAAATTGGCGAGGACGGACTGCACGCCGGCGGGAGTGATCATAAAAACGCCGCAGGCTGCACAACCGCCGTAACCGTCGCCGACAATCACGTCGCCGTTTGGACCGACCACGAAGGTGCCGCCCAATGGCGCCTGGCCACCGGGCCAGCCGCCGGTGGCGCCGCCGAACTGCAGGTCCCCAATAACGACGGTGGGGCCGGTTACTACGATGGGCGGGGGCCCCGCAGCGATCGCGGGCGACGCATAAAGGCAAAGGGCTAGCAGCACGAACAGGGCTACCCATGTTCCCGCCGTAAGGGACCGCACTGGACTCGTCAATTTGTTCATATTCGTTTGCATTCCTTCTCCTCCGATGTGTTTCCATCCCCGAAGCGGGGAATCGGTGACGGTCCGGTTTGTCCCGTATCGTCCTTTGCCAATATCAAACTCGAGTCATGCTCCGCATCAAGCATCTTCCGTGGCTTTCAACAATTCTCAACCGGGGTTTACAGCTCGTGTCCATCGGTTCAACTTCAATTGCCTCGAAGCTCCTGCATCCTTCGAGCTTTCCTGTCTCGTGATGCATTCGCGATGCGAGGCTTCTTCTGATTTGCTGTTCCGGTCGAAACCCCACTTGTGTCCAGGCTCGATTCGGCGCCGAAAGCCGGCAACCGAACCACCTATCTCCCATCCCGGAAAAGACTGGGCAAACACCCACAGGAAAAAAGTCCTGTAAAACCTACAGGTGAACCCGGAATCCCCTCCGCACGCAGACCGGGCACGTCAGCTTATTTGGAACTCCGTGCGGATTATCATACAAATTTGGTAACGGTACACCGTACTCGACGAAATTTGCGCTTGTCAAGTGAAAAACGTTTGAGTAAAGCGAATTGGACAGGGGCAAGGATTGAGCTCCGGGAGCCAGGAGCCGCAGAGCTTGAATGCCGCGAATCTCTATCCTCCCGCTGGAGATGCGCGCGGGGAAGCGCCGGCAGGACTTTTTGGCGGGTCCCGCCGGAGCGCATCGAGATCGCCCGCTTCCGGAAATTCATGATACCGTTATCTGTGCCTCGCGGATTCGAGACAAACAGGGCTGCTCTGCATGGGGAACGGACACGCATGTGGAATGCCGTTGCGAGGGCCCGGTTTCGCGCGCTCGCCCGGAGGTAATGCAGTGGGCCATGCTGCCGGGAACACTATTCGATTCAGGTGCTCGCCGACCAATGGGTAATGGGATCAGCCAGCGGCCGGTTTCCCCGGATAATCAGGCAAAACCCACGGAATCACGCTGGACCCGTCAGGGTACACGAGCCGGGCATTGGGCAAGAGAAAAGCGTTCAAGCCGGATTGTGCCCAGTTTGCCACGGCACGGCGGTTCCACCTTTCGCCGTGGTAGGATGGCTGACGCCCGCGCATAGCGGCGCGTTGGGCGAGCGATTCCGCCGGGAGTGCGGAGAGAGAACCGAATGCCGGTGAAGGGAAGAGGTTGGGCAATGAAAAATCTGGGACGGCAAGCGGCAATTTGGTTGAGCATTCTGGCGGTGCTTTGGGTAACAGGGTGCGGAGGCGGCGGCAGCGGCACACAGCAGCAGCAGAAGACCACTCCGACTGTGACGGCATGGCCCACGGCGAGCGCGATCACCTATGGCCAGACACTGGCTTCGTCGACACTGACCGGGGGCACGGCGTCGGTATCCGGCAGCTTCTCCTGGACAACCTCTACAACGGCCCCCGGCGCAGGGACGCCCAGCGAGGGCGTGACCTTCACACCTTCGGACACGACCAACTACAACACGGTGGCGGGCTCCGTCGGCGTGATGGTGAACAAGGCAACGCCGACGGTTTCGGCGTGGCCGACGGCCGGCGCGATCACTTTCGGCCAGACGCTGGCGTCGTCGACGCTGAGCGGAGGCACGGCGTCGGTACCCGGCACCTTCTCCTGGACGACGTCCGCGACGGCGCCCGGTACGGGGACGGCCAGCGAGGGCGTGACCTTCACGGCTACGGACGCGGCTGACTACAACACGGTGGCGGGCTCGGTCAGCGTGACGGTGAACAAGGCGACGCCGACTGTGTCGGCATGGCCGGCGGCGAGCGCAATCACATACGGCCAGACACTGGCGTCGTCGACGCTGAGCGGAGGCACGGCGTCGGTAAGCGGCCTGTTTACCTGGACGACCTCCACGACAGTTCCCAGTGCAGGGACGCCCAGCGAAAGCGTAACCTTCACGCCTACGGATCTGACCGACTACAACGCGGTGACGGGTTCCGTCAGCGTGACGGTGAGCAAGGCGACGCCTACGGTGTCGGCGTGGCCGACGGCGAGCGCAATCACCGTCGGCCAGACGCTGGCGTCTTCGACGCTGAGCGGAGGCACTGCGTCGGTAAGCGGCCTGTTTACCTGGACTACGCCAACGACAGTGCCCATTGCAGGGACTTCCAGCCAGAGCGTGACCTTCACGCCTACGGATCTGACCGACTACAACACGGTGACGGGCTCCGTCAGCGTGACCGCGAACGCTGCAGTGGCTTATACGCTTACGGTGAACTCGGTCGCGCCATCGAGCGGCATCTTGATCTCACCCGTCTCTCCCGCTGACAACAACGGGGCAAGCTCGGGAACAACACCCTTCACGCGCCTTTACTATTCCGGCACGCAGGTGACTCTGAGCGCTCCGCTCACCGATAACAGCTATTCTTTCGTCTCCTGGAGCGGATGCACGTCGACAAGCGGGTCTAGCGGAATCAATTGCAATGTGACGGTCAGCGCCAACACGACTGTGACGGCGACCTACAACCAGGCGGCGATTACGTCGATCAACGTATCGCCGAGCACCGCGACCATTGGAACCCAGCAGCAGTTCACGGCGAAGGTGAATGGCACGGGCAACTACAGCAGTGCGGTCACGTGGTCTATGTCGCCGGCCACCGGCGCGGGCAGCATCAGCGCGACCGGCCTCTACACCACACCGTACCCGGCTCCTGCGACCGTCACGATCACGGCCACCAGCACCATGAGCGGGTTCACAAACGTGAGCGGCAGCGCGACCGTGACCCTTAGTCCGCCCTCGACGACAACCGGCCCGGCACTGACTGTGGACGTGGGCACGCCGACGAATCCGAGCGAGAACCCGCACACCATAAGCCCATACGTGTATGGAATGAACGGGTACGTTCTCGATTCGGCCTCGGAGAAGATCGCCAACCCCGGCCTCGTGCGATGGGGCGGCGACGCTACATCGCGCTACAACTACGTGAACAACTGGACCAGCTCCGCCGCAGATTGGTACTTCGAGAACGGTCAGGGCGAAGGGAGCATGTTCCCGAACGCGAGCTCAAGCTCGAACTTCACGCAGTTCTTCCAGGGCGTGGACAACGCGGGGGCAGCGGCACTGGGTACCGTGCCAGTCCTCGGCTGGGTTTCGAATGGGACCAATGCGTGCAGTTTCACCAAGACGGCATACCCCAACCAGGTTGGGCAAAATGGACACGCCGCTTTTGACCCGTACAACCCACAGTGCGGGTACGGCGTTTACGCCGAGGGCTATGGAGGCTGCACGAGCTCGCAAGGCTGCTCGATTTACGGCAGCAACACGATCGCCCAGATTACCAGCACCTCGGAGCCTCCGCCGAGCATTACCGACGCGGCGACTCCGGCTCCGGGCTCGTCGAGTTCTGCCTTCACGTCGTGGGCGGACGGAACGTGGTCCGGAGGCTGGGTGAATTCGATTGTGACCAATCCCAGCTACGGCAATGGCGCCAGCGGCAAAGGCGTGGCCATGTGGGATTTGGACAACGAGCCAACATGGTGGGACGCGGTGCACCGCGACGTGCATCCCGTCGCCTTCACCTATGACGAGGCGACGAACAACGGCATCGGCACGGCGTTGGCCATCAAGACCGCCGACCCGACGGCCCTGGTCAGCGGCCCGGTGATCGACTACTGGTGGGCGTACTTCTACTCCAAGAAGGACATTGAGGCGGGATGGAGCACGGGCTGCGGCGAGCCTTGGGATGACCCCATCGACCGCGAGGCGCACGGCGGTGTGCCCATGATCGAGTACTATCTGAAGCAATTCAACAGCTATTCGCAGCAGTATGGCATCCGCCTGCTCGATTACCTCGACATTCACGGCTACTTTGCGCCTCAATATCCGGTCAACAGCGGCAATTCGGTAGCGTTCACGACGGCAGGTGACACCCAGGAGCAAATCGAGCGGATGAATGCAACGCGCGTTTTCTGGGATCCGACTTACACGGACCCCGATACTTACGTAGCGCCGGCTTATGGCGGTTTTCAACAGCCAAACTACATCACCGACTCGAACTACACCACGAGCTGCTCGCCGCCGGCGCAGGCGCCGCAACTGATTCCCATGCTGCAAGAATGGGTCGCGAACGATTACCCCGGCACAAAGACCGGGATCGACGAGTACAACTTCGGGGGCCTGGAATCCATCAACGGAGCGGTGGTACAGGCCGACATTCTTGGCATCTTCGGGCGCCAGGGTCTGGACATGAGCGCGTTTTGGCCCACAACAAACTACAGTGCGCAGGGCCCCGGCAACTATTCCTTCGCCATGTACCGCAACTACGACGGAAACAACTCCACGTTCGGCGACACTTATCTGTACGCAACCAGCGCGCTGTCCGGCGTCGATGCCGAGAACCAGCTCGCGGTCTACGGCGGGCAGCGCACCAAGGACAATGCCATCACCATCATGGTGATCAACAAGACCTACGGCTCGCTGACCTCGACCATCAGCCTGGAGAACTTCACCGCGTTGAGCGGCACGACCGCGCAGGTGTACCAATACAGCAGCGCCAACCTGAACGCGATCGTATCGCAAGCGGCAGTGAGCGTGACGCCGCCCTCCGGCAGCGGCACGACGAGCACCATCAGCAGTTACAGCTTTCCGGGGCAATCCATCACCCTCTTTGTGGTGGTGCCGTAGTAGAGCTTTTCCGCGGCGGCGCGGCCATGCACTGGAGCGGTTCCACAATTCACGTGCCCTTTCCAGCGTCTTGCAGGATGGCTTTTTCTTGATGAAAAAGCCACTCAGCGGTTGCGGTCCCGGGTATAGCAATTGTGGAACCGCTCGAGTGAGCCGCCAAAGCGCAATCGTGGTGCGCAGAAAAGCGGCGCGACTGGCCGGTAGCTCGCGGGCGCCGCAAGTCAAAGACCGGCCGGCCGCGCGGCTCACTGTGGAGGGGAACCCGAGACCACGTTCTTCCCGGGTTTCAGCCCTCGAATACGATCATCTGTGATAACGAAATCATGCCGTGACAACAGTTGCGCGGCGCACCTCAAAAACACGACCCCGGCAGCTTTCACAGCAGGGATGCTCGCGAGGCGTTTTGGCCGCACCATACCCGGCGCTGGAAGGAAAGCCCGATTCTCCGTGCGGACCGGACTGCAGCTTGGGCAGGCGGCGATGCCCGCTCGGAATGGTGGGGCGCCGGCTCGCAACAGCTTTTCCGAGCACGATATGGGGAGAAAACGAGAATCCCGAGTGAAACGCTTTTCCAATTGCCAGACTTGAGGCTTTTGTGGCTTGATTGCCAGGGCGGCAAACCCGGCGCCTTCACCATCGTCTAAAGGATGGGGGCCTGATCCAACTGCTTCGGGGGGGAATATCTCCGCTGCCGAAGTCTCCCACCTAGCGTCGAAGACCGCGCTCGCAGAGCCGGTGTATCTCTCCGGATCTCTTCAAAAGGGCCTCTCCACAGGCCTGAAGAGCCGAAAATGCCGGTAAACCTGCGGTATCGATCCCATCATTGAAAATCCAGAAAGAATTCACTTGACAGACTCTAAGCTTAAGCTTCAGAATTCCCTGTCATCAATGCAGAACGAGAATCTGCGTCCGAACACTCAAAGGCTTAAGTGGCACTCAAGGTCTTAAGTGGAGTGCGCAATTACTTGCCCGGGGTGTGAGGAAGTGGCACCAGGTGCCGAAGACACAAACGGAATGTAGCCGACGGGGGGACTACTATGAAGTTCTTTTCAGGGAAAAGGCCGACAGCCTCGTTGCTGGTGATGCTGACCACTGTGCTCCTGCTGGCGCAAACGGCACTCCACGGACAAGCAACAGGGAACGTGACTGGCATTGTTGCGGATTCGACAGGCGCCGTTATTCCAAAAGCCACGGTTATATTGACCGACCTGGCGAGCGGAACCAAGCGCACCACGACCAGTAACAGCGATGGCGATTTTGCATTTGCCAGCGTAATCCCCGGCCTCAGTTATCAGCTCACGACGACGGCCGACAATTTCGAATCCTGGCAGTCCCAGCCGTTCGCGGTGCGCGCCGGAGACCAGTTGAGCTACACGGATATCAAGATGAAAGTTGGCTCGGCTGCCTCGGCGGTCACGGTGGAAGCGCAGGTCGATTCCAATCTGGCTGCGCTGGACACTGGCGAGCGCAGCGACATCATCACCTCCGCGGACCTGAACAATCTCACCATCGTCGGCCGCGACGCCGGCGAGCTGGTGAAGATGTTGCCCGGATACGCGATGTCTACCGGCGATCAGGGCCTCTTCAACCGTCCGGGATACAACAACGCCGTGGTGGGCCTGAGCGGCCCCACATCCGCTTATGTCGCCAACGGCTCCGGCCCGGCCGGCATCGCCATCGTCAGTGACGGCGTTTCGCTCACCGACATCGCCACCAATTCGGGGTCGGTGCAGCAGATGAACATCGAAATGGTCTCTGAGGTCAAGGCCTCCAATTCTTCGTATGGCCCTCAATACGCGAAGGGACCGGCGCTCATCAGCTCCTCGACGAAAACGGGCGGCGCCACGTATCACGGCGCGGCCTATTTGGTGGCACGCAATGCAGTCTTGAACTCCAACGACTGGTACGACAATTACCTCCGCCAGTCCCGCCCTAACGAGCAGTACTTTTATCCTGGTGGTAATTTCGGCGGTCCGCTGCCGCTTCCTTTTACGGACTTCAATCGTAAGAGGGATAAGCTGTTCTTCTTTGCAGGGTACGAGTATTACCACCAAGTCTTTGAGGCTGATCAGCAGGCGATCTCTGCCTGGGTACCCACCGCGGCCGAGCGCCAGGGCGATTTCAGCGCCGCCTCGCTCGATGCCGAGCTCTGCGGCTCGCGTCCTGACGGCAACCCCAATCCCAATTCCATTCTGAACATGTGCAATGCGGATAGCTTCTTGCCGAATGGAACTGCGGTTGCGAACAACAATGCCAATCCTTACAAGAATGGCTCCGGCGCGGCGCTCGTGAACTGGTTCCCGGCGCCCAATGCGGATCCATTCACCAACCCCTTTGGCTACAACTATATTCAGCAGCTCCAGCAGAACCAGAACGGGTTCGTGTTCCGGTCCACGGTGCAATATAACATCAATCCCAACAACAATCTGTTCCTGGTCTACGGATTGCAGCGAGAGGTCGATGAGGATCCTGTCGCTCTCGGCTACTTCCCGACCGGCGGGGTGCCTTACCCTGGCGACATCACCACCGGGGACGTTTCGAATGTGCTTTCCGCGCGCTACACGCGCTTCTTCGGCTCGACTGTGACCAACGAGCTCTCCGCCGCGATGTCCTTCGTCAGCCTGCCGGGGAAGATGGGTAACCCGTTGGCGGTGGATCGGTTTGACATTCCGGGAAATGGCGGCCTGGGTTTCGACTATCTGGGCATGTACAAAAACAACGACGACTATTCCGTTCCTGCCATTAACAGTGGAGGCAGCAACGGCTATCCGAACGTGGTCATGCCCGGCGGATTCTACCAGAACCGGATCCACACCAAGAAGGTCGATCCGATCATCCAGGACAATGTGAGCTGGGAGTTGAAAAACCACTTCCTGCAGTTCGGTTTCTATGGAGAACAAGGCACCTACAACGGCATCGCGGATCCGGGCGCTTATCCTCAGGGCGAGTACACATTCAATCCCGGAAACTCGTACTTCGAATATTCGTCGACCAATCAAGCGCCGTATAGCGGCTGCGAGAACCCGAACCCGGCCGGCAACCTGCGCAACTCCGGCGCTAATTATCTGGGAAGCTGTTACAACCCCACGGCGATGATGTACGAGGGGTATGCCGATTCGTTTACGCAGACCAATTTCACGCCGCTGGTTGACATGCGTTACACGACGGTGGCCGGGTTCGCCATGGACACGCTGAAGCTTCACAGTCTCAGCGTGATCTTCGGTGCGCGCTTCGAGCATCTCGGCCCCTGGACGGACCGTTATAACAATGGCCTTGCGGCATTCTCCGACAGCCTCTATAAGTCGCAATGCGGAGGCAATTACACGCGCAACTGCAGCAGCTCCGGCTTCCCCGGCATCACGTGGTCTTCCCAGAAGACCGGCGTGTCGAACTCCGTCAACTCTCCGCCGGCGATCTTTGTAACTCCTCGCGTGGGGGTATCCTGGGACGTCTTTGGCAAAGGCAAGACCGTGCTGCGCGGTGGCTGGGGCATGTACCGCAATCAGGAACAGTTCATCCCTACGCCCTGGCGGCCGCTACGGCCCAAGGGTACAAAACCTCGTACTTGCAGGGAGCGTTGACCTTCAACCAGATCGACAGCCAGTCGCCCCTCCTGCCTCCCGATTTCAGCGCCTATGTGATTTCGCCGACGGATAAGGTTCGTCCGATCTACTACGAATTCAACGGCGGCATCGATGAAAACCTGCCCTGGCACTCTCACCTGTCTGTCGCGTACGTGGGCAACGAGAGCGCCAACCTGGGATCGTATAGCGGGAGCAACAGCTACAACAGCGCATCCGATATCAACATCATCTGCGGAATTGAGACAGGTTGCCCGAAGAATAACAACCCGGACATGGACGCGAGCGACAGCCTCTTCTTTGTCGACTATTCGTATATTCCTTCGAATCTACTTGCGCTATACGGCAACCCCGTCATCGGCAGCATCAGCTCGTTTGGCACCCCGGAATTCGATTTGTACCGTCCCTACCCGTTCTACCAGCACATCTACCAGCTAAAGCACAACTTCTACTCGAACTACAACAGTGCGCAGATCGAGTGGGACAAGGTTTCGGGCATGGTCATGTGGGGCGCCAACTACACGTTCGCCAAGAACCTTGCCACCGGCTCCTCGTATAACAACCAACTCGTCGATCCGGTAAACCTGCGCAACGATTACAACCCGGTACCGTACGACCGGACGCAGGTGTTCAATATTCATTATCTGATCGATCTGGGCAAGCGCTACAAGGGTGGGCACTGGATGTTCTCTGAGCTTGCCAATGGTTGGCGGATTTCCGGAATCTCGCAGGTCATGAGCGGATTCCCGCTGGCTTCTGAAAACGGCAATAACTTCGGCTTCGGATACGGCGGGTTCGCGAATGCGGTGCAAGTCCCGAATTACGACCAGGCAAATCAGCAAGGTCAGACTAATCCGTGTCAGGCCGTCTACCAAATCAAGCCCGATAAGAACGGCCTCACGTTATGTGTCAACAACTTGAATCCGGTGGTGTGGCTGGGCACGCCGGACGTGCAACTGATGCCCACGCTGGTGAAGGGTGTCAGTCCCAAGGGCGGCTCTCATACGCACCAGTTCATCAATCCGCTGGCTTTCGGTATTTCGCAGCCCGGGACCAACGGGACCTACCGCTTGCCCTACCTGCGCGGTCCGGCGTACATGGACCACGATGTGACGCTGCTGAAGGATTTCTCCGTGGGAGAAGGAAAGACCCTACAGTTGCGGATGGGTGCTTTCAACGTGTTTAACCACCCGCTGGTTTCATTCAACAACCAAAACAACAACAACCTGAATCTCGGCTTCCAGAACGGGGTCGTTGGTCAGGCGCTGACGCAAAGCATGCTCACGCACCAGGATTTCGGTATTGCGGATATCAAGGTCGGAAACAGGCTGGCGGAAGTGGAAGCGAAGTTTACGTTCTAATGGGTCCTTCGTCGGGGCAACCGCAGCGTAAACCTGCTGCGACGCCCGGAAGGGGGCCTGGCAAACGGCCGGCCAGGGCGGAACGGCCGGCGGAGCAGGATTAAGAAGTGCGGCATCCGCCTACTGTCCAAGCCGCGTAAGCGGGCAGACGGGTAAGCCGCTCGTAACGGGATCTCTGATTGAACTTGTGGGAGGGAATGTATGGCCATCGAATCTGCAGTCATGTTTCGCCGGGTTGCACGGACCGCGTGCCTGGTTCTTGTTGCCGGCCTGTTGCCGGGCGTTGCCGCCAAGGCTCAGTTGCCGATTAAAGCGCCGGCCCGGGTCACGGTGGGCTCGGTCGTTCCCTTCAACCACGGCGGCACCGGCAACTGGATTCAGATCTATTCCATGAAGCAAGACCCATTGCACGGCCATATCCTCTTCCTGGATCAAGCCGGCAGCGTGATCTACGATATGGCGCCCGGCGCATCGTTGCCAACGGAGATCGTTGGGCCTGAACCGTCAAATAAAGACGCCTCCGATTGTTCGCTGCTGGAGTACAAGGGCTCGTACTGGGACGGCGCCATTGCATTCGACAAGTGGGACAACTTGTATGTTACGGATCGCTTTGGCTCTGCCGTCCAATTCTGCCGGGTTCCGTACAACGCCAGCGCGGGGACATGGACTTTCAGCAATGCGGACATCTGGAAAGGCCCTACCTACACCAACAGCAGCGGCCAGACGGCGTCGATTCCGCCCCAGGATCTCCAGGTGGGCGATGACGGCGTCACCTTCTATGTTTGTACGTCGGATACCTCGTCAATCTTCAAGTACCAAGTGGATCAGAGCGGCAACGTAGTCGCAAATTCGGTTACCCTCTTGGCGTCGGGCCTTGAAGTTGGGGCTACTCAACTTGCGGTCGACCACGCCGGCAACCTGTATTTCGTTGAAAACCAAGGCGGTTATCCTAACAATGTGCATGGCATTCGGGAAATTCCCGCCGGCTCCCCACCCGTTGTCGGCGATGGGTCCGGAACAGCCGAATCTGCGCTAAAGCGCATTGACCAAGGCGGCTGGAACGGCATCAATGGCATGTTCATCGACCCACAGGGAAACATGTATTTCGGCAGCACCAACAACATTTCATACGGTGGGCAGGCGGATGGCGTCTTCATGATTCCCAATGAGGGCACACCGTCGAAACCGAATTTCGTTTGGAACGATACGGTGATGGTTTCGCCGGTTGATGGCGGATACCCGCCGATGGTCGATCAAAGGGGGTTCCTCTGGATCGCCACCAGCTATTACAACAACTGGGCGCCTGCCGGCGTGAACGGCCCTCAGTGCGACACGACGACCCAACAGACCGCGACGGCCACTTGTTTGTATTCCACCATTGTGGTCTGGAAGCCCGGCGCTCTCAGCCTGGGGACTTCTGCGGTGGGAGGGCCGAGCGCGGTGCCGATCACGGCTTACGCAGTACCAGTGGGCGGCGGAACAGTGACGCTGACCGCGAAGAACTCCTTCACTGAAAACGAGGTGCTCACGATCTCGGCAAAGTCGGGCGACCCCCTGTACGCGCTGAACGGACTCAGCTTCTACGTGTCAGGACCCGGCTCGACAGGAACCACCGCCCCGAGCAGTACGGCTTTCAGCATTTCCACGAGCCTTATCGCTGCAGGCGCGAGCGGCTCGACTTCCGCCACCGCCGCAGTCAACCAGACGCAAGCCATGTATTTCATGTTCAACCAGCCCACCGCGCCGGCCAGTATTGCTCTGGCGCAACCGAGCAATGCAAACTTCCTGACCGTCGCCAACAATCCGATGTTGACTTCGCCGCCGCCGACAAATCCGGTGATGCCCTGCACCGCGGGAACCTCGTATCCGGCCTTCACCGCCAACATGACGACAACCAGCGCATACAACTGGTGCCCGTATTACGTGCAATTGAATACCACCCTGGCCGGCTCCGTGGAGGGCGAGGTGCAGATGCTCGACTCCGGCAAAAACGTCATCGCGGGCAGCAACGCCTACCTGAGTGGTGTCGGGCAAGGCGCGGCAGTTTCGGTGGTTTCTTCGGCCACCGTTCAGTCCATCGCTTCCGGGCTGAACGATCCGCAGCAAGTGGCGGCTGATCTCTATGGCAACACGTACGTCGCAGATAAAGCCTTGAAGGCCATCGAGAGATATCCTGCCGGCACCACCAGCCCGGCATCGGGCAAAGTCGTGAGCAGCAGCCTGTCGGCGCCGACTGGCGTGGCCGTCGATGGCGTCGGCAATCTCTATATCGGTGACTCCGGCAACATCTACATGATTCCGTTTATCAACGGCGCCTTGGCCACGACGCAGCAAACCAAGATTGCCTCTGGTTTGGGCACAGGCAACCTGAACCTTGCCGTCAATGGCCTGGGAGATCTTTTTGTAGCAGATGAGGCCAACAAGCAGGTGGTCGAGATACCGAATCCACAGACAGAGCTGATCGCCCAATACTATCCGCAGATCACGCTTGGATCGGGTTTCACGGGTCCGTCGGCGATTGCCACTGACAGCGCAGGGAATGTGTGGGTGGCCGATGGAGCGAACCTGTGGGTGATCTCCATACCCTGGGGAGGTTTGACAAAGCTTGCCGGCGGCCTCCAGGCTCCGGTGACCGGTTTAGCCGTGGACCCGTCGGGTTCTGTCTTTGTGGCGGAAGCCAATGGACTGGTATGGATTCCCTATAGCACCGCTACGGGCGCCCTGAATGTCAACAGCCAGATTCTGTTGACAAGCGGTTTGGGCAGCGGCCCCGCTATACCGTGGGGCGTGGCGCTTGACGGCACCCAGAATGCCTATGCATCGTACGGCTCTGAGTTAACCGCTGGTTTGGCGCAACTCGGCATCGGCGGCACGTACAATTTCAGCACTTATACGGAGATCAATCCCAACGTTCCCACCGAAGTCGATGCGCAGATTCTCAATCTGGGCAACCTGCCACTGACGGTCTCCGACGACCCAACCGTCGATCTCGTCTCCGGGACCAACGCCGGCGATTACATCGTGGCGCCGGCGACCCAAAACTCGCCGGCCTGCAGCTCCACCACAAGCACTCCGCCGGGCGGTTCCTGCTACCTCGGCATGGTTCTTCAGGCGCCGTCCGCGGGCCAGACGAGCGCGTCCATCGCTGTCATAAGCAATGGGGTGAATGCGACGTCGGGCGTCAATATCGCTGTGTCGGGCGATGTGATCCAGGATCTCCGGCCGGCGGCCGCGGCTGTGATTGCGGTTACCCCCGTCACCGGTACAGGGTGCGCGGGCGCGACTTTTCCGGGGTGCAATACGATCCAAGTGACCGTAACCGCCGGAACAGGCTACGGTACGCCGACGGGGACAGTGACCCTTTCAGTGGGCAGCGCCACGGGCAATCAGCCCAAACAGACCCAAACCCTGAATAGTGCCGGTGTCGCCACGTTTAGTTACACTGGGCTGCTTGGCGGGATCTACACCGTCAACGCGGACTATAGCGGTGCCGGCACGGCAGGCGCCACCCAGAACACATGTACGACAACCACCTGCTTCTCCGGGGCCGCCGTCAAGGGCACGTTCACAATCGCCCGGGCAATCCCGACAATCACGCTTGGTGTACCGGTGACGAACAGTCAATGTCTGAATTACACCACTTTGACCAGTGGGGCTGCTTCGTCGAACTGCGCCGCCAACCCTGGACTTGTGACCGTGTGGGCCGGAAATACCTATGTGTACTGGACAAAGCCTGTCTACGTTTCGGCTATTGTGAGTTCCTCGGTGGGAACGCCCTCAGGCACCGTAACCTTCACGCAAAATGGAAATCCTGCCGATCCAACCCAGGGCGTCAATGGGGCCATTGCGCCGAACGGCAATGGTGTTGCGACCTTCCTGCTGCAGAATCTCGGCCTGGGTGTCTACAATCTGTCGGCGTCGTACAGCGGCGACGTGAACTACGCCCCGCTAAGCCTTGCGGTGCAGACTTTCTACGTAATTAATCCAAGCGTTCAAATCACTGTGTCTGGAGGAGCGACGTCCATCACGCCGGGGACGCCCGCTCAAGTGACTCTGACGCTGATGCCGCTCGTGGGGTTCAGCCAAAACGTGAGTTTGGAGTGCAACTCGTCCGATGCGCCGATCAAGCTGGCTGTGACCAACCCTGCAACCACGTTGCCCCAATACTCCGAATGCACATTCAATTACGCCAATCCGAGCACGGGCACCGAGGCTGTGGGCGCGAGCGGCGCGGTTCCATCGACCATCGTAATGACCATCAGTACGGACGTAGCGGTCAACGGCGGCACCTCGGCTTCGATCGCGAGGCAGTCGCCCTGGGCGCTGGCCGGCCTGTTCGGGCTCGGTTTGGTCGGGTTAATCGCTGGGCGCAGGAAATTCTACCGTTCGATGGCTGTAATCTGCGTCGCGATGATGCTTTCCGGCTTATTCATGGGCATCACGGCTTGCACCAACGCCGGGTACTCAACGCCGCCGCCTGCGCCAAAGGTGACGACGCCAGCCGGAACCTATAACGTGCAAATCATCACTTACGATCCGGAGGCGCTGATTCAGAACTCTCTGACAACGCCGATGTTTACATTGCCCTTGAACGTGCAGTAGAGGTTGCGGAAGCTGGGCGGAATAAGCAGTGCTTTCCGGGAGTTGGAGGCGGCTCCCGGAGGGCTGAAAAAGAAGGCAAGCCTCGATCCGGGAGTGGACGGGAACCACTCGTGGAAGATTGATACGAGTTCGTTTCGGGAGGAATGCAATGGCCACCACGTCGTTCACCGCACTGCGCCGGAATGCCGGCTATGCTTTTACGCTGATGCTGCTTAGCTTGTGTCTGACTGGACTAGCCACAGGCCAAGGATCGCCGCTGGTGACCGCCAGTTCTGCCGCCGGATTGAGTCACCCCACTGGGTGGGGGACCATCCAGGAGTCGGCGCTCGACCAGGCTGGCGACTGGTTTGTGGTGGATTATGCCAACGGCGCGCTCTACGAGTTTCCTGTGGGCGGAGGAGCGGCGATTGTGATTGGTTCCGCGAGCCCATCGGCGAGCCTGGGGGGCGGCTACCAAAACCCCGTCATCTTCATCGACCCCGGCAACAATCTCTATGTAGGGGCCAACTGGAATAACTGCATCGTCATGTTTCCGTGGAATGCGGCGACGAAAACCTGGACCGGACTGAACACTCCCGATGCTGCTGGCAACGTACTGTCGCCCAGTAACCCAACGACGACGATATGCACCAACTCCGGAGCCAAAGACCAGACCGAAGCGTGGGCGCAGTACAGCGTCACCGATCTGACGGGCACCGGCCTTGGCTACTTTCAGCCTTGGGCTATTGGCCTCGGGAACAACAACGACCTGATTATCGGCGACCAGGGCGGCTCCGCCGGCACCGACGTTCGTGGCCTCTCCGTCACAGGCGCGTGGTCCAATCCGAAGCCCGCCGGATGGAACTGGGCGCCAGCTTCGGGTTTCGCCGCACGTCCGATCTCGATCGCACAGGATCCCGAAGGCAACGTCTTTTTCGTCGAGGACGGCGGGACCCCTGGGGTCCTTGAAATCCCCGGGACCGCTACCAATGGCCAATACCAAGCGGTTGGAAAAGTGAATGGCGATGCGAATCTGGCGCGCGTGGACCCGAATCTTCCTGCCGTGAAAGGCATCGCTATCGATGCCGCCGGAAACCTGTACGTCAGCGATTCGCAAGTTGGCGTGGTCGAGATCCCAAATCCATCCGGGACCCCGCAAACCGCTTCGGCGGTCCTGGTTTCGGGCGTGCCTGCCGGAGGCCAGGTGGCCATCGATTCGGCGCACAATTTCATGTATGTTCCCACTTCGCAGACGCAACCCAACAGCCAGGCGGATGTGGCCAAGGTCGGCTTTGGTTATGCCGAGTTCGGCTCTTCGCCCGTAGGCAAGACAGCCTCCGCCGGGTCAAATGTCGTCTTCGGTTTTAACGGCGCGGTCACGCCCGCAAGTTTCACCATCATCGAAGATGGCGTGCACAATTCCGATTTCGCCATCACCGGCGGGACCTGCACCACCGGAGTAGCTTACGCATCCGGCAAGAGTTGCCTCCAGAATTTATCCTTTACCCCAACTTCCGTGGGGAACATCTCCGCCAAGCTGTTGATGCTTGACGCGCAGAGCAAAATTTTGGCGTCCATGGTGCTGCATGGCGTCGGGATGGGTGCGAACATCCAGGCGTCTCCCGCGCTGCAGTCCAATTTCGGGTCCGGCTTGATGACGCCGACTCAAGTGGCGACCGACGCGCTTGGCAATGTCTACATTGCGGATCCGGGACTGGCCAAGGTTCTCATGTATGCGCCCGGGTCCACAACCACCTCTAAGGCTGTTTCCATTGGCACTGGATTGACGTCTCCCACCGGCGTCGCAGTAGACGGCGCAGGCGATGTCTTCATCGCAGATAGCGGCACCGGGAGCGTATATGAAGTGCCCTTTGGGCCCACCGGCCTGAGCGCGGCGGGCCAGGTGACCCTGGCGAGCGGCCTGGGCACCACCGGACTGCAACTGGCGACGGATGGGATGGACCATCTCTATATCGCCGATCCGAGCAATGGGCGGGTCGTCAAGCTGAGCGATATTGGCGCCTCGACCGCCTCCAATCTGGGACAGGCGGAAACCATGCTGACCACCGGGTTTACTGCGCCCTCAGCTGTGGCTGCGGATGCGTCCGGCAATGTCTACGTGGTCGACGGAGTGAACCTTTTCGAACTCGTCGGTGGCTTGGGGGCTCCAGTCACGTTGCTCAACAATCTGAGCGGCGCTACGGGTTTGGCTGTCGATCCCTCCGGAGCAATCTATATCTCTTCGGCTGGCGGCACCACGCGCTTTCCATACGTGGGCGGCGTCTTGAATCCCGTCGGGGCCCCTGTTGCCTCGACGGTGAGCAATACCTCGTCGGTCGCTCTTGACCGCGCGAACAATGTCTATTTAGTCCAGGCATCGGGCGGCGCCATCACCCTGGTGAGCACCAGCGGCACGCTTACTTTGTCCACTCCCACCACGCTCACGGGCTCCACAAATGCGATTGCCACGATTACCAACACCGGAAACTCGGCTCTGACCGTTACCGGCTACACCAGCACCAATTCGGTGGACTACACGGCTGCCGATACGGCGACCGGCGGCTGCGAAGCGGGCAGCCCGGTGGCGGCGGGCGCCACCTGCACGGTGAACGTCACCTTCGCCCCGGGAGCCGGAGAGCAAGGGACTCTTACCAGCCAAATCGGAATCACCAGCACTGCCATCAACGCTCCGATCGTGATTGGCACCACTGGCGTAGGACTAACGCTAACCAACTCCGCAACGACCGTTGCTGGGGGAGCCAAAGCGGCAGAGGTGGTCAATACGCCGCTCACAATCACGGTGGCTCCGAAGACGGGAACAGGCGTTGCCCCCACCGGGACAGTCACGGTGAGCTACACGACATGGACAGTGGTCATTGTCGCGGGCGTTCCCACCATTACGCCGCAAACCGCGACGGCAACGTCAAGTCTAACCAACGGCAGCGCCACTTTCACCCTGTCGCCAGTATTGGCGGGGACGCAGACGATGACCGTGTCCTACAGTGGCGATCGAGTCTACGGCCGGTCGACGGGAACGCTGTTGGTTAACGTGGCGAAATCCGCGATTACGGGGATCAAACTGCCCACCTTCCCTGATCCGATAGATATCGCCCTGCCGTTCGTGTTGGCGGGAACTGGCGCCGGCACAACTCCCTACGACCCGTCGGCGGCGGCCTTTCAGTACAACTTCATCATGAATGTGGGCACCGCCGCGGGCGTTCCCACCGGGTCGATTACAGTGATGGACAACTCGAGCACGTGCCCGCCGGGAACCTCCGCAAAGGGAATCGGCGCGGCAACCTGCGTTCTGGCCGGTTACTCGACTCCGGGCGGATACTCGGGTGTGGCATGCCCGACCAATTCCGCCGCCGGAGTGTTGACAATCCAAAACGCGGGCACGGTCACCGGCGCCCAGGCAGCGTTCCCAACGAGTTGTTTCTGGTATGTGCCCCAGGGGATCAGCTATTCGCCGGTCATCTTTACGCACTACATCTATCCGGTGTATAGCGGGGATCAGAATTTCCTGGGCCTCACCGGGCCGACGTCAACACTGTTCCAATCTGTCCGCGGACCGATGTTGCAAATCACCCAAACCGGCAATGCGGCGTCACTGACCGCTGCTCCGTCGCTGACGGTGCAAGCCGGATCCTCGGCGAGCATGAACCTAACCGTGACCTCGCTGGTTGGTTATGGGATTCTGGGACTGAACGCCCAGTTGAACGCCTCTAACTACCCGGTTTCGCTGGCCTGCGACAATCTGCCGCCACACACGCAGTGTTCGTTCAGCTATCCCAACCCGGACCCGCTTGTACCCAACTCCGTGGATATCCCGTGCCCCTCCGGCGCAACGGCGACACAAGTTGCTAACGGCTCAGTTCAATGCACGCCGGGACTGGTGACGGTGACTTTCTACACCGATGTAACCGCGGGCACCACTACCAGCCAGAATGCTCGCACTACCTCCGTCACGCTGGCGGCGATCTTTGGCTTCGGAATGATCGGGCTCTTCTTCCGGCGCAGGACCTTTGAAAAGGGCCGGCTGCTGCTGATGGTGTTCCTGATGATTGTCGGAGGCGCGCTGGCGGTCAGTGTTACAGCATGCAACACGACAACCTTGTCCCCTGAGGCGTCGCTGAAGACGCCTGCTGGAACCTATCCGGTGACGATCACGGCAGACGAAGTGGGCGCGTTGTGTGTCTCCGAGCCCGGCGGCGCCGGCGACAATTGCATCGTTCCAGGGAGCGGATCGACAACCAATAACGGCATCCAGGTCTATGGCACCCAAAACCAGGTCTCGATACCGTTTTACGTTAACGTGACTGTGCAATAGCACGGCACAAAGCAGAAGCTGCGATAACCAACATCGCGCCGCGCAAGCGGCGCGATTGTTGTCTGGAACAGTTCTTGGGCCGGGATTGCTCACCAAAGTAAATTGATTTAGCATGGGTGGGCTGCAGAAGTCAGGACCCAATCTGCACCTTGATGTGCGCGCCCTCGACGGACCCTCGAGCGCCGACTGACGGTTCGAAGCACCCACTAGAAATCGATCCCACGTGCAAGCGATTGATAGCTAGCCCAGTTTTGAATTAGATACGGCGATCTGCCGTCTAAATGATCCTGAGGAGAAGTTAGTTATGCGGATTCCTACGGTTTGGTGGCTGGTGTGCGCGGCTCTGGTAGTTGCAGGGTGCGGAGGCGGCGGCAGCGGCACACAGCAGCAGCAGAAGACCACTCCGACTGTGACGGCATGGCCCACGGCGAGCGCGATCACCTATGGCCAGACACTGGCT
>Ga0182014_10003169_pt1 | contig 20008 bp, 9 predicted proteins | sample 612S2DmetaG_FD_120489 | JGI IMG/M metagenome (GOLD analysis project Ga0182014, IMG submission 120489) | Permafrost microbial communities from Stordalen Mire, Sweden - 612S2D metaG | ecosystem: Environmental > Terrestrial > Soil > Wetlands > Permafrost | place: Sweden: Stordalen | collected... | reverse complement strand
GTGCAGGCGCGGCACTGGCCTTCGCCGCAGCCGTACTTCGTGCCAGTCAGTTGCAGGTCTTCGCGCAGCACATCCAGCAGCGGTCGTTGCGGATCGGTGAAAACAGTGTGGGATTGGCCGTTGACGGTGAAAGTGATTTTAGTATCCATATGTCGAGTCTGGTTCAGTGTCAGCCGCGCCGGGGTCCGCTTTGATCCCAATAACGCGGCCAACCGCGTCACCCACTGTATCATCAGTATTTGCTGCCGGGAACAGAATAAACGGGCAGGCCCCCCCCCACCGCAGTGCTGCGCGCCGGCCACTGCTGTGACTGCCGCGCGCTTTGATCCCGGAGCCAGCGAGTGTCTAGAAACTAATCGCCGCAGGCTTTCGGAATGAGATTGCGCTTGGGCAGCCGTTGGTGTACATATCCCCTGAATTTAGTATTGTGAATGGGCCTCCCAAAGGCCCGAACGGCCTAGACTAATTGAATTTGCTTTACTGCATGCATCAGGAAAGATGCCAGAATGTCGGACGATTTCCAGCCAATGAATAAGCGCAAGCTTGCCGCCTTCACCTTGATCGAGCTTCTGGTGGTGATCGCCATTATTGCCATCTTGGCCGCCTTGTTGCTGCCTGCGCTGGCCAAGGCCCAAGAGAGGGGAAAGCGCATCGCCTGCCTGAATAATGAAAAGCAACTGCAGTTGGCCAGCATAATGTATTCGGACGATGACTCAAAAGGAAGTTTCTCCAATACGGCTGACGATGGGGATGATGATCAAAGCTGGGCATATCCTTATATGAAGAACGTCAATTCGTTCATCTGTCCCAGCACGCAGAATTTTATCCGCACCAATATCTACCGGAACCCCCAGACCCTGGCCGTGAGCTTGTACGATTTGACCTATTACGCCGGCTCGAAGCTCCATGTCCCCGGTTCGAGCTACGAGGTGTTCGGTTTTTGGGGTTACAGTTACGGTTCGTCCTACCCGGCCGCGCGCAAGACCCGCGCCAACGTGCTGAGCTGGGTTTATCACTATCCATCGGCTTATCCCTACAACAAGGGTTGGTTGGGCAGCCCCGCAAACCCCGGGCTGGCGTGCATGTTTCTCGATGGCGATTCCGGCTACGCCGGGACACGCAACAATATCCCCGACCCGGTTGACAACCACGGGGCCGATGGCGGCAATGTTTCCTTTTGCGACGGTCACGCAGCGTTTATCTCTGCGCGCCCGGAATCGAAATATATTCAGATGATTTATCTCGCCACGGATGCCGACCCGTGATCAAAACCAGCGGGTGTTCGCCAGCCAGCGGCAGCTTCGAGCAGGACTGAAGCCTGGATTGTGCCTTCTTGTCGTGTGCGTGGCTGCCGCAATGCTGGTGGCAACTGGCTGCAAGAAGGACGCGGCACTGGAGGCCATGGAATCCGATGCCAATGGGTACGTCTGCCTTAAATGCGGCGTGAAGTTATACACGGACCGCTCCGTGTTTATCGGCCCAAACTGCCCCAAATGCCACGAAGATTCGCTCATGGACGTGGTTGGCTATTATTGCCCAAAGGACCAGCATCTGACCATTCGGCCCCGCCGCGGAGGCCGGCAGGGAGCGGTCTGCGAGCAATGCCAGCAGTCGCTGGCTAACGCCATGCGCTCGCCGCGGGAGAAAGATCTGAAGGCGTGGGGCGCGACGAAAACCTCATCGTGACCCGCGAGGAGGCTGGAAACGAATTGTCTCAGTAATCAAACCATGCAACCAGGAAAACGCAAACTATGAAAACCAAGAAGTCCCGATTAGGTCTGTCTATTCTCGCCGGTGGCTTATCGTTCGTCGGCGCAGCCAACGCCATTGATATCGTCATTGATGGCAGCTACGAATCCTCTACGAATAGTCTCACTGGATTCGTCGGCCAGGGTGGCGACGCCGCCGCTGGGATCGATGGCGGGTGGACGTCATTCACGACGTACACTTACTCGGCCGGCTACACCCAGCCTGGCCCGACCGGTTCCGGCCAAGTGTATCTGCGGCCGTACGCACCCAATCAAACCGTCTCGCAGGTGGACAGCCTGACACGCGCCATCACGACCGCACAGATTGATAGTTCGCAGGGCCAGTACGCGGCTTCGGCGTGGTTCAGCACTTATCTGGGCCAGAATGACTACAGCGACCTCACATTGCAGTTCCTCGACGTCTCCCAGTCCCCCATCGGAACTCCCGTCGCTCTCGGAGGGGCAGCGTTTGTGGCCGCACTCCCCGGCGGCATCGGTCTGCGCGCCTGGGGCCAGGACACCAAGAGCGGCTTAGTTCCTTCGGGCGCGCGCTATGCCAGCATCACCACCGTCAGCACTGCGCTGTCAGGCCAGCCCGATGGCTACGTCGATCTGGTGTCGCTCGATATCACGGCCGGGTTTGTGCCCGTTCAGGTGGCGTCGGCTTCCCCGGTCAACAACGCCGCCGGCGTCAGCCCCGGCGCCGTGCTGGGGGTGACACTAGGGGACGGCACGGCGCCGCTGAACACCAACTCTGTCCTCTTCGCTTACGATGATTCGCCGGTGACACCTGTGTTGCAGCAGGCCAGCGGTAACACGACGGTGCAGTACCAACCTCCCGCGCTGATGGCATCGTTGTCACAGCACAGTTATCAGGTTGCCTTCAACAACACCGGTGGGGCGACCCCCAACACGACCAATCGGTACACGTTCACCGTGGCCTCCTATGTGAACATCAATCTGGGGCCGCCGCTCTATTTGGAGACTTTTGATGAACTGGCGGAGGGCGCGTTGCCTGCCGGCTGGTCGGTTGTGAACTTCACTGACTATGACACGGACCCGGGTTATGATCTGAACAACTTCCACTCCGATACCTTCCTGGACTGGACAGTGGTCGGCCCCAGCAATATAACCAACTGGCTCACCGTCACACCGGACGGCAGTGACTTTCTGCAGATCTTCAATGTCGCGCCCAACCAGGTCATCGATAACGCCGTGGTGACCAACCTGATCAGCAGCAATTCGATCATCGCCATCTCGGACCGATCCTCCACCAGCGAGAAACAGATAGATTACCTGTTTACGGGCGACTACAACCTGAGCGGCCACGCCAACGTGTATCTCTCCTTCCACAACATCTACGTCCAAAACCAGAATAACATCGCCTCGGTGGAGTATTCCATTAACGGCGGCGCGACCTGGTTGCCGGCGTTGTATCTGCTTGATGGCCCCGACATCCTGCTGGACAGCGCCGCCAACATCGACGCCTCGAATACCTTCGCGACGGTGTATGCCGATGTGCCCAATGTTGACCTTAACACGCCGGCGAACGGCTATTACGGCCAGTATATCGGGGTCAGCTCCAATCTGTGGTCAACCCTGGCGCCGTTCATCAGCGCGCGGGTGGACGACGATCAGACCGGGTCCAAACGCGTGGAAGTCATCCGTCTGGCCCAGGCAGACAACCAATCCGCGGTGCGCTTCCGCATAGCGATGGCCGGTACGTATGCCTGGTACTTTGGCATTGATGACTTCGGGCTTTACAGCATCACCAGCGCAAACCCGCCGCTGCTCGCAAGCGGCCCGACACCGGCCGCACAAACGATTGCTATGGGTAACAGCACCACGCTCAGCATCGCCAGTGCGCTCGGCCTGGGCCCGTTCTCCTACCAATGGCGGCAAAATGGGACGAACCTGCCGGGCAAGACCGCTCAGAGTCTGGTTTTCCCCAATGTGTCTCTCGCAGCCGTGGGCAGCTATGACGTGGTCGTCACCGGCGCAGGCGGGACGGTTACCAGCGCGCCGCCGGCTGCGGTATTAACGGTTATCAACCCTCCCGTGTTCGTCACGGGCCAATGGGATTTTCTCCACACCAATCTGGCCGCCAGTTACGGCATTGACATGCAGTTCTTTGATACCACGGTGGAGGGCGACACGACCTTTGGCACGACGACGAGCTTTGGCATCTCCGACATCAATGGAGTGCCGACCCCGGTGATGCACTTCACACCGAGCGTCCTTCAATGGGGAGGCTACAAGATGTATCATGGGGCGGCGCCCAATGGAGGTGGGGCCTACGTCAACCAATACACGCTGGTCTTTGACATCTATTATCCTCCCAGTTCGGATGGGACGTGGCGTTCCCTCTGGCAGACCGACGAGAACAATGATGCGAACAACGACGGCGACTTATTTGTCAGCACGGCAGACGGCCTCGGGATCAGCAGCATCTATGACGGTTATATCTCGGCGGGCGCGTGGCACCGTATTGCCGCCGCGTTTGATCTGACCGTGCCGGTGCTCACCAAATTCGTTGATGGGGTCAAAGTGGGCAACCAGACGGCGGGTTTGAGCAACGTGGACGGCCGGTTCGCGCTGGATCCGTCTGCCCTTGCGTTTGCTGACAATGACGGCGATGTGGCGGAAGCCTATGTGAGCAGCGTTCAGTTCAGTAATGGCCGGCGTCCAGACGCCTTTATCGAGGCGCTGGGAGGACCCAGCCCGCTAAAGATCCCCGGCATTATCAGGGCCGACCGGGTCAGCGGGCAGGTGGTCATTCACTGGAGCGGAGGCGTGGCTTTGCAGAGCGCTGACTCGCTCGCCGGCCCTTGGACGACCGTGTCCGGGACAGCCGGTCAATCCAGCTATACTCCGTCGCCGCTTGGCCCGGCGAAGTTTTATCGCCCGCAGATACCTTAGATGTCAGCCCGACTCGTTTCGATGGGATAGCACCCGCCGGCCCAAGCCTTGTTGAGGTCGCAGCGGGCGCAAGCTGCGGTAGAAAAGCGCAGGGCTTTGGTTGAGCCGCAAGGGTTGACCAAAGCCTGTCTTTCTTCTATTACTTCCATGCGTCCGTGCAGGCCGCGCAGGGCATCTTTGCGCTCTGGCGCTTGAAATACTGAACTCCGTGAGAATAATTCGCGCGCTAACCCGCTTGGTGGCCCTTGCCTGTTGCGGTGGGGCCTTGGGCGCCAGTGCTGCCAGCGGCACTTGGATTGAGCTGGGCGGTGGCAGTTGGACCAATGCCGCCAACTGGAGCGGCGGGAGCATCGCCAGCGGCACCGCCGCCACCGCCATCTTCAGCACTCTCAGCCTGACGGCTGACACGACGGTGACACTGGATAGCGCCCAGACTATCGGCAGTCTGGTGTTTGCCGATCAGGGGGCCAGCCACAACTGGTTTCTTAACCAGGGCAGTTCCGGCTCGCTCACGCTGGCGGTGAGCGCCGGTTCGCCGGCCATCATGGTGAGCAATCAGACCGCCACCATCGGTCTCGCGCTGGCCGGCGCCAGCCCGCTGACCAAGCTCGGCGCCGGCAACTTGGTGTTCTCGGCTGACAACGCCTTGAACACAATCGGCGCCATTACTAATGGCGCAGGCGATCTGAAGGTTGGGGATCTGACGCTCAGCGGTGTGCGCCGGGTCTTCCTGACCAATTCGGCAGCCACGTTCACTTCCACCGGCGCCATCGGCCTGCCAGCGGATAGCACGGCGGACGCGAGCTATGTCGCGGGCGCGGGCATCTGGCGGCTTAGGAGCACCAACTCCAGCCTGAGCAATCCGGACATCATCTACTCTCCATCCGGCACGGGCAGCTCGTATGGCGCGCAGATTTCCTCCACTTTCGATACCGGCACGGCGGGGACCACCCATTACATCGTCGGTTACGCCAACAACAACCAGTTCTACGACTACTGGGGTGACCTGCAGATTGGTCGAAATGCAACCATGCTGACCGGAGGCAGCCTGACGGGGGCGGGCAATCTCTATTTCTACGGATACCCAAGCAGCAGTTGGAACATGGACTTCGTTTTGATGGGGAATAACTCGGCCTTCACGGGTAGTGTTACCCTTCAGCGAGGTTACCTGACCCTGTATAACGGCAATGCTCTGACGGCGGCCAACAGCGTGCTGCTCAATCCGAACGCCGGCGAAACCGCCATCCTCCAGCCCTGGGCAACCTACTTCACCAACCTCAACATCGGTGCGCTCGCCAGCAGCGGCGCCGGCACTCCGGAGGTTCTCGCGCATTACAATCAGACGCTGACGATCAATCAAAATACCAACTCGACCTTCACCGGCGTCATCGCCAGTGACAACGGCACGCTGTCGGTCACGAAGTCCGGGACTGGAACGCTGGCTTTGAGCGGCGCCAACACCTACAGTGGCACCACCACCATCAACGCCGGCGCACTGCAAGTGGACGGTTCCTTGGGTGCTGGGGCGGTGACCGTGAAGACCAGCGCCGCCCTGACGGGCGCCGGTTCACTCAGTGGGCCGGTGATGGTGCAGAGCGGTGCTATGTTGGCGCCCGGAGACGGCGGCATCGGCACGCTGACGGTGAGCAACGCGCTGACGCTGGCGGGCACCACGGTGATCGAGTTGAGCAAGGCGGGCACGACTTTGGCCAGCGACCAGGTCGCTGGGCTCAGCACGGTCAACTATGGCGGTTCGCTGTTGGTGAGGAACATCAGCGACCCGCGGGCGCTCGCGCTGGCGGCGGGGGACAGTTTCCGGTTGTTCAGCGCGGCCAGTTACGCCGGCGCGTTCACCAGCCTGGTGCTGCCGGCCTTGTCGGGCGGCTTGAACTGGGATACTACGAACTTGAACGTGAACGGCTCCGTCACTGTGGTTGCCAATGGTGCAGCACCGCTCATGATCAGCCAACCGCAGAGCCTGACCGTTAACGCGGGCAGCCCCGCTCCCTTCAGCGCGGTCGCCGCCGGCCCCCGGCCGCTGACCTACCAGTGGCGGAAGAACGGGACGAACATCGCCACGGCCACCTCGACCACCTACACCATCGCGAGCGCGGACGCCAATGACGTGGCCGGCTACAGCGTGTTGGTGACCAATGCCTACGGCAGCATCACCAGCGCCGTCGCGGCGCTGGCCCTCATCCCGCCGCCGCCGGCGACCACCGTCACCAATGGGCTGGTGGTCTATCTGAACTTCGATAACAACCTCAATGGGCAGCTCGGCACCGCCGTCAACGGCGTGCTTTACACCGGTGGCGCCACCAACGGGCCGCGTTACAAATTGGGCGTCATTGGCTCGGCGGCCAGCTTCGCCAATATCAGCAACGGCGGTCAGCCCAATAATTGGGCAATCTCCCTCGGCAGCCTTGAATCGGTCTATTCCAACAGCTTCAGCGTTGGCTTTTGGGAGCGCAGCGCCAGCGGCAGCGACGGCGCGCTCATGGGCAACAAGGACTGGACCTCGGGGGCGAATGTCGGCTGGGTGATCTCAATCATGGACGGGAAAAACCTCAACTGGAATACCGTCGGCGGCACACGCTCTGACGTGCAGTTGAATCCGCCCTTTCTGGATGGCGCCTGGCATTTGGTGACGGTGACATTTGATCGCGCGACCGGCGCGGTAACCAGCTACCTCGATGGCGTGGCGGCCAACACGGGCGGCATCAACCCCTCCAGCTCGGCCTCGCTGAATGCCGGGTTCAATACGCTCGTGGGCAGCAGCGGCAACGGCACCTACTCGGGCACGGCTGACATCGACGACCTCGCGGTTTGGAACCGCGTCGTCGCTCCGCAGGAAGTTGCCGCTATTTATGCCGCCGGCTTGATCGGCAAACCGCTGAACTATGCGGTGCCGGGCCAGGTGCCGGTCATTACCAATCAGCCTGCCAGCGTGAGCATGGCGTCCGGCGGAGCGATCACTTTCAGCGTGGCGGCCACCGGGCTGGGGCCATTGAGTTATCAATGGAAATTCAATGGCACTGACATCCAGGGCGCGACCAATGCCACGTTGGTCCTCTCTAGCGTCGATTCCTCCAGCCAGGGTATCTATACCGTGCGAGTGAGCGATACCTACGGCGGCGCGCTGAGCAGTGGCGCCGTGCTGACGGTCTATACCCGCGCCGTCACGGGCCAATGGGATTTCCTGTTTGGCGACCTGCGAGCCACCGTCGGGGCGAACCTGGAGTACGTGGGCGATACGACCAACCTCACGTCGTTTCCGGTGATGAGCATCAATGGCGTTTCCGTCCCGGTGATGGCGTACGGGAGTAACTCGCCCAGCCAGGGCTTCGGTATGCGGCATGGGGCCACGCCGAATGGGGGCGGCCAATTTGTCAACCAATACACTTTGATCATGGACGTAATGTTCCCAGGATCCAGCAGCGGCCAGTGGCGGGCGTTGTTTCAAACCGATCCATTCAACCATCCGGGCAACGATGCGGAGTTCTATGTGGGCAACGGCACCTCCAGTCCGGATGGCAATGGCCTGGGAACGGCGGGCCAATTCAACGGCCCTCTGGCGGCCGATACCTGGTATCGGATTGCGTTTGCGGTGGACCTGGCGGCGTCCGCAGGCCAGCAGCTCAGCAAGTACATCAACGGCGTGCTGGTCGGCAGCCAGTCCCTTTCGGGCGGTGTGGATGGCCAGTACTCGCTGGGCCCGACAGCGCAGCTCTTTACCACCGGGCTGGCTGGCGGATTTACCCAGCCGGGCTTTGTCAGCAGCATCCAATTTGTGAATGGCTGGCTGCCCCCGGCGGCCATCGCGGCGCTGGGCGGCCCCAGTGCCGCCAAGCTGCCGCCTGGGAATGCCATCATCCAGGTCACCAATATCACCCAGAACTCTTCTCTCGTGAATTTAGGCTGGACCGGTCCCGATGGCCAGTTCCAGGTCCAGAGCGCATCGAATCTAATCAGCCCTGGTTGGCTAGCCGTCAGCAGCCTCAGCAGCAACCACACCGTCAGCGTCCCGATGAGCGCGCCAAGTTCCTCCTATCGCGTGATGCAGCCTCAGCCCGACATCCAGGTGGGCCAGCTTCCGAACGGCGAGCAATCTCTTCCTACCAAACAACTGCTGCGCGCCGCTGGCCAACGGCTCCAGTTCGGTGGCCGTCCCGTGGACTTGGCGCTTTCGCCGGATGGCAAGACTCTCTTTATCAAGAACATGAGCAATCTGCTCGTGGTCGATGCGGCTTCCTGGACCCTGCTGCAGACGCTGAATTATCCCGGCAGCGGCGCTTCCATGCATGGCATCGCCGTCAGCCGGGACGGCACGCATGTCTATGTGACCGGTTCGGGCGGGGAGTTGTATGACTGGCAGGTCGCCAACGGAACGGTCTCGTTCTCGCGCACCATCGCTTTGCCCTCGGGCTCGGATCCCTGCGGCGTTGCCCTTTCCGGGGACGGCATCACGGCATACATTTGTCTTTCCATACCGAACAAACTTGCCGTAGTGGACCTGGCCGGCGGCGCCGTCAGCCAGCAGATCAGCGTGGGCATCGCCCCGTGGAATGTGGCGCTCTCGCCGGATGGCAATACGGCTTATGTTTCCGACTGGGGCGGCCGCTTTCCAACGAATGGGGATCTGACGGCCACGTCTGCGGGGACGGCGGTCGTGATTGACACCCGCGGCGTGGCCGCCAGTGGCGTTCTCTCCTTCGTGGACCTGGCGACTGGCCTGGAAACAGCCCAACTGGCCACGGGTCTGCATCCCTCGGACCTGGCTCTCAGCCCGGATGGAAGCACGCTCTATGTGGCCAATGCCAATTCCGACACGGTGACGGTGATAGACACGCAGGCCAGAGCCGTCCGAGAAACCATTCTGGTGCGGCCCTCCTCAACGCTCCCCTTCGGCACCTCTTCCACGCTGCCCTTTGGCAGCGAGCCTGATGCCTTGGCCTTGAGCGCGGATGGCAGGAACCTGTTCGTCGCCAGCGCCGGCAACAATGCCATCGCGGTCATCGAGTTGCCCAATGGCCAGCAGACTAACAGCGTCGTGCAGGGCTTTTTTCCGACCGATTGGTATCCCGGCGCCTTAGTGGCGGACAGCAATTATGTCTATTCGGCCAACGTCAAGGGTCTGGGCAGCCGTTACGGGCAGCCGGCGGCGACTTCTTATGCCGGTTCGTCGTTCCTCGGCACCGCCAATCGCATCCCGATTGCCTCCGCCGAGGCCCTGAGCAAGTACACCGCCCAGGTAAATGAAAATGGCCGCGTCAGCCAAATCCAGAAGGCCCAGCAAGCGCCCCTGGCCGGCCAATTGCCCGTGCCGGTGCCGGCGCACGCGGGTGAGCCATCGGTCTTTCAGCACGTGCTCTATATTCTCAAAGAGAACAAGACCTACGACCAGGTGTTCGGGGACATGGCCCAGGGCAACGGCAATTCCAGCTTGTGCATCTATCCTCGGAACATCACCCCCAATCACCACGCCCTGGCGCAGCAATACGTCCTCCTCGACAATTTCTATTGCAATGGCGTCAACTCAGCCGACGGCCATTCCTGGTGCACCGAGGCCAACAACACCGACCACTTGGAGAAATCGTTCGGCGGCTTCGTTCGCAGTTATACCTTCGGCGACGACCCGCTGACCTTCTCCTCGACCGGCTTCATTTGGAACAACGCCCTCCAGCACGGCTTGACCTTCCGCAACTACGGCGAGTTCGATTACGCTTCCGTCCCCAGCGGGGCTTCCTGGGCTCAAATCTACGCTGACTTCACGAACGGCGCGCACTCCATCACTTACGCGCAGAACATCGGCGTCGCCTCGCTCCGGCCCTACAGTTCCACCAACGTCCCGGGCTGGAACCTGAACATTCCCGACCAGGTGCGCGCCTACGGCTTCATCCAGGAACTAAACGCCGCCCAGGCCAGTGGCAACTGGGCCACCTTTCATCTCCTCTATCTCCCCAACGACCACACCGGCGGCATCCCGCCAGCCCAGGCCCAGGTCGCCGACAACGATCTGGCCCTCGGCACCGTTGTGCAGGCGGTCACCACGAGCATCTTTGCCAGCAATACCGTCATCTTCGTCATCGAGGACGACCCCCAAAGCGGCTACGATCATGTCGATGGCCACCGCTCGCTCTGCCTCGTCATCAGCCCTTACACCAAACGCGACCAGGTGGTCAGCACTTTCTACAATCAATCCGGCCTCCTGCATACGATGGAGCAGATCATGGGCCTCCCCCCGATGAACCAGCAGGACGCCATGGGCCCGCTCATGTTCGATTGCTTCACCAATACACCCGACTTCACCCCCTATACCGCCCTGCCTAACAACATAAATCTGGCCACCGGCGGCACCGCCATGCTCTCCTCCAAGGCGCGCCATTACGCGAATAAGGTCCAGAAGATGGACTTCAGCAAGCCGGACCTCATCAACGAGGACATCTTCAATCGCTATATCTGGCACTCGATCAAAGGCAACGCCCGCTACCCGTCCGAGTTCGTCGGCGGCCATGGCAAGGGTTTGAAATGGCTCGGCCTCGTGCTCGATAAGAGCCGGGATGAGGATTGAGGACGGCCGGGATGGATACTATCCATCGAAGTTCACGCAGCTTGTGGAGATCTTGGGTGCCCCCGCATAACGACTATTGGCCATCGGCCACTTGCCATCTTCGGTTGCGGCGGAGCCACCCTGGGAACTGCCCGAGCCAAATGGGCGCAATACCGTCGCAACACCGGACCAACACCAGAGTGCATCCGTAGTTGCAAGGTAGTTGCAGGCATGTTGCAAGCCTGTTGTAGGCTTATTTGAAGCTTCCCTCCTCCCTTTGTCCCCCCTTTCCCGGGCGGGTCACGGCTGCCGACCCGCCGCCGAGCGGCAAGGCGTCCCGAAACGCCCGAGTTTAATATATAGACCGCGGAAGGGGCAGCAAGGTTACAAGGAATCGACGGGTTTAGGAGACCCCGAGGCGGCGGCGCTCAAGTCCGCAACGCAGCGGAATCCAATGGTGCTGCAGCGATCCAATCCCGGCCAGGTCAGCAGGAACTTGGTGGCGAAGTTGGCCGGACGGGGGCCGCCGTCCACATACCAACCCGAGCCTTTGGCTGCGTAGAACGCGCCGCCGCGAATAATGCAGAAACGGGTGCGACCGTCACTGCGCTCGCTTTCGGTCCATTGCCAGACATTGCCGCACATGTCGTAGCAGCCGAAGGACGAACGCCCGAGTGGGAACGCTTTGACGGGTGTCGTCCCACCCGTCTCGCCCGCGTTGCAGCGTCCAGGCTCCATCTGTTCCCCCCAGGGGTACTGTCGGCCATCGGCGCCCTGCGCGGCGTATTGCCATTCCTCCTCGGTTGGCAGCCGTTTGCCGGCCCAGTTCGAATACGCCCGCGCGTCGTCAAGGTCCACGTTAACTACAGGGTGATCTTCGAGGCCGGCGGGCGGGCGACCCCGCGTCCAGTGCTTAAGGAACTTCTCCCCGTGCCTCGGCCGGTAGCGGCTGGCTCTAAGGAACTCGTCAAACTGCGCGTTCGTTACCAGAGTCTCATCCATAGCGAACTGCGGGAAGGCAACGGGGCGGCGGAAACGCCGCGTCTGGAAGTTGTAAACGTCCCCGGATGGAGGCGCCGAATCGTAGAACCCGCACTCACGGACGCGCATCTCGATGTTCAACTCCAGCGTGGCTGCGGGCAACTCCATCATGCCGGCCGGCAGATGAGAACAGGGCAGGGTTGGTCGAACTGGAACGAGCCTGGTGGTAACCCCTGGCGCTGTGTGAGTGAAATCGCTCCTGGCGTGCAACGCCCCCTGCCGTCGCACGAATCGCATGAGGCCGTTGCCCAAGCTATCGGTAGAGGCGGACAGAAAACAGCCGATGCCGCGGGGCGGGATTCCACCGGACAGTACGAGGTCGTCGCCGTCGATGGTGGGGTGGATTTCTTTCCCGGCAAGAAGATCGAAATAGCGATGTTGGGGGAGGGCCGATACCCGGAGCAGGGTGCCGGAGATGTTCTCGCTGGTCCGGTTGACGAGGGTCCAAAGCCGGAGGCCATGAGCTTCCCAAAGCGAGGCAAAGAGACCTCTTTGCCGGACCGGCACCAGCGGCGTCCAGGCTTCGCCGCTGAACAAGGCGGTGAAGCGTCGCTGGATTGGCAGCATCGAGCGGAGGATGGAGCGATCGCGCGGGCTCCAGGGAACCCAGCAACCGAACACGTTCTCCCAGACCATCATCCCGCTGCCGTTCATCCACGCGGAGTGGAGTTCGGCGGTGTGATCATCGTCCCAGCGCCGGATTTGGTGCTGCATGTGACGCCGCTCGAACCACTTCAGCCGGAGCACGCCCGGGGCGTTGCTGTCTGCAAACCACTGCGCCCAGGAGGCATGGTGATCATGGAGGTTCTCTAACGGGACCGCGTCTTCGCCTTCCAAGATCACCCCGGGCCGCGCGGCGTCCAGCTTGGCGCGGAAATCCGCGCCGCCCTTGCTCATCGTGTCGAGGAAGATGCCGTCCGCCTCCAGCGCTCGCACCAACTCGACCAACGATTCCAGGTCCGATCTCCCCTCCCGGCGAGTGCCCGTGTCCCAGGGATTGTAATCAATGTAAACCTTCACGCCACGGCGCTGAAACTCGCGCACGGCGGACCGGACACCGCTCAAGCCGCCCGGCAGGTCCCGGTAGAAATCAAACTGGTTGCGCTCGTCCACCCCGATGCGCGGATAGGCATGCCACAGCACCACGCTGTCATAGCCGCCAAACTCCCGTTGACCGTGTTCGACAAACGCATCCACCGTGTAGCGCCCTGCCTTCCAATCGTAGAACGTCTCGTCGCACACCATCAGGAAGCAGCAAGAGTAATTCGCCGCCGCCCACGCAAACTCCCTCCGGCGATACAGTGCGTCGCTGTAGTTCAACCGCGCCCTCGTCTCCGCGCGCCACTGCGCTAAGGCGTCGCGGAATGCCGGCCATTGCGCCGGGTCGTCAGGCGCCGGAATGATGTTCTGCGCAGGGTCGAACTTGAAAGAGGGAGAGCCCTGGCGGGCGCGCAGCGGCCAGGCGCTCATCAGTGGCAGCAGGACTGCGGTTTGCTGGAGGAATCGGCGTCGGTTCGTCTTCACCAGGGATTGGGTTCGCATCAGCCAGGTTACAGTTATCGGGTCATAGTACCTGCCGCCACGAATGAAGGCAACGCCTTGGCTTTGCCCTCCAAGCTCAGGCCAGGATTGCATTCTACGCCGGATTCCGGTTATACCCAGCGCATGCGACAAGAGCCTCCGGCAGATGGCCTCAGAATCCGCGTGGCCAGGACGTATGACGCCATGAGCCAGGAGGCCGCCGATTTCATCTGCAGCGCATTAGAGCAGCGACCGAATTTGTTGTTATGCGCTTCTGCCGGCGGCACGCCCACGCGTGCCTGCGAACTTCTGGCGGCCCACTACGCCCGTGCCCCGGGGCTCTTCAAGCAAATGCGGGTGCTCCAGATTGACGAATGGTGCGGGCTGGCGCCTGGGAGCCTGGCTACCTGCCACGCCGACTTGCAAACGAAGCTTCTGGGACCGCTCCGCATCACCCGGGACCGCTATAAGGGCTTTAGAACCGACGCCCCCGATTTGCAGACCGAGTGTGGCCGCATGGCGCGCTGGCTGGCGGCCCACGGCCCCATCGATGTCTGCATCCTTGGACTTGGCGCCAACGGTCACGTGGCGATGAATGAGCCGGCGGCCGCTATGACTCCCCATGCGCATGTGGCGGAGTTGGCTCGCAGCTCCCGACAACACGCCTTGCTAAAGACTCTGGCGAAGAAGCCGCGTTATGGGCTAACCCTCGGAATGGGTGACATTTTGTGTTCGCGCCGAATCCTCTTGCTGGTGAACGGCAAACGGAAACACCCGGCGCTGAGCCGGCTGATGAAGCCCATCATCACAACCCGCTTTCCAGCTTCCTATCTTTGGCTGCACCCGGACGCGACCGTGCTATGCGACCGGGAGGCAGCAGTAGATGTCCCAGTTCGTTCATGACTTGACCAAAACCTCAACTCACAATGCTTATGCAAAAATCAGCCAACCAACAGCCGGATGGGACCGTTTCCCGCCGGCGCTTCCTTGCCACCGCCGGCGCAGTGACTACCTTCATGGCCTTCCCGCTGGAGGTGCTGGGCCGAGCCGGCCAGACCTCGCCTAACAGCAAGCTCAACATCGCCGGCATCGGCATCGGCGGCCAGGGCGGCGCGGACCTGGGGGAAGTCAGCAGCCAGAACATCGTGGCCTTGTGCGATGTGGATTGGGACTACGCCGCCAAGACGTTCAAGCAATACCCGGCGGCGAAGCAGTATAAGGATTTTCGGCAGATGCTCGACAAGGAGAAGAGCATTGATGCCGTCGTGGTCGGCACGCCGGACCACAACCACGCTATCGTGTCCATCACGGCGATCAAAATGGGCAAGCACGTCTATTGCGAGAAGCCGTTGACCCGCACCGTCTATGAAGCGAGAGCGGTGGCGAAGGCGGCGCGCGCGGCCAAGGTGGCGACCCAGATGGGCAACCAGGGAATGGCCTTCGAGGGCAACCGGCTCATAAACGAATGGCTCGCCGACGGCGCCATTGGCCCCGTGCGCGAAGTCCATGTGTGGTCCGACCGCCCCACGCACCGGGGCAAGATGCCGCTCTGGTGGGCGCAAGGGATTGAACGGCCCAAGGAAACACCAGCCGTGCCCGCCACAATGGATTGGGATTTGTGGCTGGGCCCGGCGCCGCTGCGGCCATACCATCCGGCTTACGCGCCCTTCCGCTGGCGCGGTTGGTGGGACTTTGGATCGGGCGGGATTGGCGACATGGGCATTCACAACTTGGCGCCCGTGTTCTCGGCGTTGAAGCTCGGCGTCCCGGAAACGGTTCAGGCCAGTTCAACACCCGTATTTCCCGAGACCGTTCCTTTGGCGGCGATCGTCCACTACCAGTTCCCAGCGCGAGGCGACCTGCCGCCGGTCAAATTGCACTGGTACGACGGCGGGCTGCTGCCCGAACGCCCGGCAGAGCTGGAGGAGAATCGCGAATTGGATCCCGAGGACGGCGTTATCTTCGTGGGCGACAAAGGCAAGATGCTCGTAACTGGCTGGGGTGGCGAACAGCCGCGTCTGCTCCCGGAAGCCCGGGACAAGGAATACAAACGCCCGCCCAAAACGCTCCCTCGCTCGATCGGGCATCACAAGGAATGGATCGAGGCCTGCAAGACCGGCTCGGCCACACGGTCGAGCTTCGACTTCGCCGGGCCGCTGACCGAGGCGGTTCTGCTGGGCAGCGTTTGCGTTCACAACGGCGGCGGGAAGCTGAGCTGGGATGCCGAGAATCTCAAGATCACGAACGACCCCGACGCCAACAAGCTGCTCCATTATGAATACCGAAAGGGATGGAGTTTGTGAGGGACAAAGTCAAAGTCGGCCTGGTCGGCTCCGGGTTCATTTCGACCGTTCATGCCGAAGCGCTCAAGCGGTGTGCCGACGCGGAGCTGCTGGCAGTGGCTTCACCCAGCCCAGGCAAAGCCGAGGCCTTCGCCGGGAAGCACGGCATTCCCCATCATTTTGCTGACTATCGCCGCTTGCTGGACATGCAGGAAATCGATTTGGTCGTAATCGGTGCTCCGAACGACCTCCATTGCCAAGTGACTGTCGCTGCCGCCTCCGCCGGCAAGCATATCGTGCTGGAAAAGCCGATGTGCCTGAACCTGGCTGATGCCGACCGGATGCTGGCGGCCTGCCGTCAGGCGAAGGTTAAGCTGATGTATGCCGAGGAGCTGTGCTTCGCGCCGAAATATGTTCGCCTCAAGCAGCTTCTGGATAGCGGCGCACTGGGGCAGCCGGTGCTCATCAAGCAATCCGAGAAACATGACGGCCCTCATGCCCAACATTTCTGGGACGTGGAGCGCTCCGGTGGCGGCGTGACGATGGACATGGGCTGCCACGCCATCCAGTTCTTCCGCTGGATGCTGGGCCGGGTACCGATCACGTCGGTCTATGCTCAGATGGGCACTCACGTGCATACGGGCAAAACCCGCGGGGACGACAACGCCATCCTCATCCTGGAATTTTCCAATGGCGCGATGGGAATAGCCGAAGAGAGCTGGACCAAGCTCGGCGGCATGGATGACCGCGCGGAGGTGCATGGTTCCAAAGGCGTGGCTTATGCGGATCTGCTCCACGGCAACGCCATCGAGACCTACAGCGCCGCAGGCTACGACTACGCGGTCGAGAAAGCGGGCTCGACGGTCGGTTGGTCCTTCACCATTTACGAGGAGAGCTGGAACTACGGCTTCGTGCAGGAAATGGCCCACTTCGTTGACTGCGTTAAGCATGATAAGCCACCGCTGGTCACTGGCGAAGACGCCCGTGCGGTCGTGGAGGTTCTATTCGCGGCCTATGAGTCCGCCGGAACGGGGAGAAAGGTGAACCTGCCCTTCAAGACCAACGCGGCCAAGCCGTTCGATTTGTGGCGGCCAAGCTGACAGGGAATTGCTTTTTTGGCGCCTGCGATTGATTGATCGAGATTCGCCGCTTGCGCGCTGACAAGTACTCCATGCTTTGCGGATGGTTCCAGCTTTCCACCGCGGCAGGAATGACGTAAACTCGCTGCATGCAAACCTTGGCCGCAGACACCCATCCGGAGGCGGAACGTGTGCTCATCGAGTTGTGGCGGAAGGCTACGCCGGCCCGCAAATTAACCATGGTGTTGAGCGCCAACTGCACGGCTCGTGCGCTCGCATTGACTGGGTTGCGTGAGCGTCATCCGGGCGAGTCGTCAGCCCGCCTTCGACGACGCCTGGCGGACTTGTGCCTCGGGCCTGACTTGGCGGCCAAGGCATACGGTCCATTGCTGCCAGAATGAAAAGAGGCAAGGGAGGGCTGCGATCCGTATCGCAAGGGCGGGGGAGTCTCAGACCAGCAGTGATGCGACTTGCTGGGAGTACTCAAGGTCCAGGGAGCAGCCCTGGATCGAAATAATCTGACTGAGTGGGCCGGCGAACTTGGCGTCGCCGATCTGCTGAAGAAAGCAATAGGGCAAAGTGGTTCGCGATAAACTGAACTATTGATTGGGGTTCAGAGAAGAATCCGCTTCGTCCAGCCCATCATGCCAGGTTAGCGGGGCGAGCGAGAGGCCGCCGTGCTCCCAGCCGGCGTGGCTGAGGTACCACTTCCCATTCACGTCGCGGACCACCTCCGAGGCGTGAGCGTAGATCGTCCCGACCTGGTCCTTGAACTCCCAGTGGAACGGGTCTTTGCTCAGATACACGTTGATCGTCCCGCCGTCGCAGGCGAACAGGTAGTAAGATTCGCCCCTGCGCACGATAAACGGCGATTCGGTCGGGCCGCCGAAAGTGCCCGTCTGCGGATGCGTGAAGACCACCTTGCGGTTGGCCCAATGCAGCAGGTCGTCGCTGGTCACGCAGGCCACCACGTGGTTCCCGCCCTCTGGTTTCGAGGTTGCGGTGTAATACAGGACCCACTGCTTCCCGACTTGCAGCACGTTCGGGTCGCGGGCGTCGAAGCCATCGATGAGCAGCGGATTGGCGGGGCTGCGTTCCCAGTGCCACAGGTCCTTCGAGGTCAACAAATGGATCTTGTACTGGTGCCCCCGGTTGTTCCCGGCGCAGACGAACATGTAGTAAAGCCCATCGTGCCGGATCACGTGCGGCGCCCAGAACAGCCACTCGCCGTATTTGTCCCAATCCGCCGTGACCGCAAACGGCTCTTTGTGCCAAGGCGACTGGGTGAGCGACTTCGCCGTCGCGTGCAGCAAGTTCTTGCCCGGGTCCCGGGCGAAGTTGATGGGTAAAATGTGTGTGATGGCGAAGACATGCCACGTCCCATCCGGCCCGCGAATGAAGGTATGATCGTTGATGCACCAAGGCTCCTGTTCGCCCGCTTTCGGGTCGAAAACCTCGGTGAACCTGCCCGCTTCTACCAACGCCTTGTCCGCTGCCACGTGGTTGGTCTGGGTGCTGCCGAGAAGCGCCAACGCCATCAGAAGGGAACGCCGCATGACCCGAGTGTAGGCCGCCAGCGAGGGTTGGCAAAGCGAAAGCTCCGTTAAGACCCACCAGTCTATAGCCGAGGCGGTCCATCACCGACACGTCCCTCGATGTTGCGAATTCTCGTCGCAGCCAGCCACCGCTGGGCGTGGGGCCACGGCATTGCCCGGCGGCCCATCCGAACCCAGCTTGGCACCCCGGACAGTCCAGCCGCTGGCTCCCGGTTCCTCCAACCTTAAACCCGAGTCTCCCGCGGGCCTCACCGTAGCCTCGCCGTAGTACCCTCGTTAGCTAACGAGGGTACTACGGCGAGGCTACGGCGAGGCTACGGCGAAGTTACGGAGGTGTGAGCGAGCGATTGAGGAGGCTGGGCCCCCCATTTCAACGAAAACAGCCAAGAGCCAGTTGGCCCATATGTGCCACAACCGCAGTTGGTTACCCGATCAACATCGGGAATACACGAGAGCTACACCGGGATGTCGCCGGCGACGCACCGCCAGCACGGGCAGATCGTAGCTGAGGAAGAGGTGGGTAGAGGCCGCGGAAGTGCAGCAACTGAAATGGGTTACGTGCATAAAGAGCATTGGGCGGAACACGTGCGGTTAGGACCCAAACAGGGAGGTGAGCCGGAGCGCGCATGGGACGTTTCGCGGCTTGTGCCGAGGGACGGGCGGGCGTAGAAGTGGGGCTACGGAACACAAACCAAATACTCCTCATGTCAGGGGCAGGTGGTCAGTCTTGCTGGCCGTCCTGCTGGTGAGCGCTGGGATAACGAGCCGTGCCGCGGTTGATAGCCCAAAGGTGATCAGCGTAACCGGGTCGGGGATGGTGACAGCGGAGTGGGGAGGGAAAGAAAACACGATCAGGACAGGCCTGTCGGCAGGCAAATGGACGTTAATGGCGGTGGTGCGAGGCGCGCCGGACGGTCAGACGGCGGTGTTCGAGGATTTCTCGCAAACGAACGGGCACCTCCTGTTTGTGGATTCAAAAGGAGTGAGGCTGGATTTGCCCAAGTCCAGCGAGCCGACGCGCGCCGACCCGAAGAGCCTTTACCACGGGCATAGCCTTGAAGAGGTGCTCAAGAGCGAGCGCGATCTGCTAGGGGAAGAGATACTGGCCAAGCCGGGCGACCCGGATTACGCCGACGTGGCGGCTTGCATCCAGCCGATTTCGAAGATGTACACCTACACCTTTGTGGGCACGCACGACTGCATGGAGAAGGTCGGGGTGTTCTATGGGGGCAGCACGCCAAACTTCGACCCGGTGGCCTATATCCCGGCGATACAGAAGATTCGGGATGAGGGGAGGGTGCTGGATGGCTTG
>Ga0182014_10003168_pt1 | contig 20008 bp, 20 predicted proteins | sample 612S2DmetaG_FD_120489 | JGI IMG/M metagenome (GOLD analysis project Ga0182014, IMG submission 120489) | Permafrost microbial communities from Stordalen Mire, Sweden - 612S2D metaG | ecosystem: Environmental > Terrestrial > Soil > Wetlands > Permafrost | place: Sweden: Stordalen | collected... | reverse complement strand
GACGTCAACCCAAGTGGGGACTGGCCTTTCGAGGCGACTACCTCTCGCTCAAGGCGTCAAGTTACCCACGGGAACCCGAGGAGTCCCTCATTTTAGGCCTCATATTTCCGCAACACCACGCGACGAGACCGACATGAGACAACGCATTTCCTTGAAAATAAACGATATGCGCAACCAGACCGACACACTGCAACCATTAGCAAGCTTCTTTTAATCCTCAGGCGCTGGGATCGAGACCCAGGCGGCCCACCTAGGTAGATTGAACGTTCACGCTCGTGGATCCCAACGGTCGCCGTACTTCTGAACGAAATCGAAGTGTCTTGAATTGGACTCGGTTGCGCAACGAGATCCGTTGATCGTCGCGATGGACGATGTGCAACACGACAGGCCTCATTTCAGGCCTCACGAAATGTCAGCGTTTCCGTCAGCGAATATTCTGGATTGAAGCGAACAGTAGTGAACTCGTATGGACTAAAGGCCTTGCAGAAAAGGACTCCATGAACCTCTGTCAATACGTTTGAATCCACCGGAACGGCATTGCATGTAAGGGGTTCAGGATCATGTCAAACGAAGCGTGAGATTGGGGATCCTTCGCGATAGACGGCCCGAACGTCGTGCAGTGCTCGGATATCGAAACGCGGGTCCCCACCTAACACAACTAGGTCCGCTTGGGCTCCCTGTGCGACAACCCCTATTTCTTCCGACAGCCCCAGAGCGAGGGCACCACCACGCCAGAGCGCATCAAGAACGAGATTCTCGGACCAGCCTCCCAGTTCAACAAGTCCCTGTGCACGCCAAGCCAAGTCGTGAAAATCCGCAAACTGGCCAAATAGTGCATCCGTGCCTAGTGCGTGCATGACGCCGTGCTTGCGTGCTGTGTACGCATTCGCCCATGTTGTCAGTTGACGCTGTCCTCGGAGCCCAAAATCAATCGCTTCATCATGCGATGTCCGTACGTGACCGCTGAGCCATTCAGCAAGTTCTTCTGGTAGGGGGCCCGCTATCACCGCTATCTGTTGACGACGGGCCATCTCATCGAGAACACCAAGATCTAGTGGACCCGCGTTACCCTTATCGTCCAACCACGTGCAGTGCTGAACCGTGTGCACGCCCGCTTCTACTGCTCGCCCTATTCCTTCGGTGCCATGAGCGTGGGCGGCAACCAGTAGCCCCGCGTTCGCAGCGAAGTGTACGGCGTAACGAATTTCGTTGGTCGTGAATTGCGCACGCCCCAGCGTGGTTCCCGGAGTGCTCGCCCCTCCTGTTGCGACGACTTTCACCACGTCGACACCGTCGGCCACGAGGGACTCAATCGATGCGGCCATACTCTCTTCGTTCGAGGCAAGAAGACCGAAAGATCGCAGATGGCCATCCGGGGTCGTAATCGGTCGTCCGGCGCAGTGGATTCTCGGACCCAGCAATTCGCCTCGACCAATTGCATTGCGAACTCGCTGAACAACGTCGCCAACGCTGCCGAGGTCACACACGGTCGTGACACCCGCGCTGACCAGTCCTCGACATCGTCGACTGACACTGTTCACTTGCTCCGATTCCACCAACTGTTCCGGATCTACACTGAGACCCTTTTCAAAATCGAAACAAAGATGCACGTGAGCATCAATGAAGCCAGGGACCAGGTACCCGTCGGGGAATGTGTCGATTTCTTCATAACGCTCGTTGGCGAGCACGTCAATGTGGGCGACCCGCTCAATTCTGCCGTGGGCAACCACTACCCCAGCGTCATCAATGCATGTGCCGTCACCCAGTAGGGCTCGCCCCACCGCGATGAGGCGCGGAAGTCGGGTTGACTCCACCGATGTCTAGCGCCCGAATGAAGTCGGTAAAGCGAGCAGTCTGGCGGGATTGGACACGAGCATCTTATGTAGAGCTTGGTCACTAATCCCGTGTTCTTTCATTCGTGGAACAACTCGTTCGAGAATGTGGTCGTATCCGTGGCCCCCGTAGCGGAACAGCCACTTTTTCACCGCAATGTCGTGGGAGATGAGGATCTGGTCCTCAAAGCCCTCGTCGATGAGTGCGGCAATTCGCTCGATACGAGTCTTGTCGTTGGGAAGGTCCACCGGGCCATATCGAACGTGACTCGACTCCTGACCGAAGAGGTCGAACTCAAGAAAACAGCCCGAACGTCCGACAGCCACGAGTTCATCGTGCTCCGGAATTGTCCGATCGAGATGGCCAATCACTATTCGGTCCAGTTGCGCCCCGGCCGACGACAGCAAGTCAAGAAGAAGTCCGGGTGCGTCAGGATGTCTTCCGGGATGAATCGAAATTGAGGCACCGGTAGCCAATTGAGCAAACACCGCGCCACGAAGCGCTTTTTCTTCGTTCACGGTGAGCGGCCAGGAACAGCCCATCTCACCGATGATTCCGGCGCGTATTTCTCCGCCGTCGATTCCTTCTACTATGTCGCGCGCCATTCGTTCGCCGATTTGTTGCGATGACATGCTGCGAGTCAACTCAGATTGAAACTCGTCCAGGTAGACACCCGTGCTCGCGACCACGTGCAGATCCGTCGCCTCGGCGAGCGCGACGAGTCCGCTCAGGTCTTGGCCCGCGCACACCGGCGTCAACTCCACGACGGTCCCGCCTCCAGCGCTCTTGAAACGGCGCAACTCCTCAATCTGGCTCTGAACATCAGAGAGGACGAGGTTGTCGCGGGACTGTCGATGATGGAAGCGAACCCACCCGAGGTTTTCTAGAGAGACGTCGGCATTTGCATATTCCTGCTCCAGCGGATCGGTTGGCTCCTCGAAGAATCTACCGAGGTCAATTAGCACGTGCTCATGCGGCAACACCACGCCGAGTTCCGACGTCGCAATGTCACCCGTGACGGTGTGGACTATTCCCTCCACCTCGACGGTTGACGCCACCGTGGCGGATTCAGCCATCCACGCCGCCCTCGATATTCGATTGGGACGATCGAATCGATGCTGAGGCTTGCGGCTTGTCGGGATTCCGAAGGTTGTTCAGGAGTACCTCTTCGAGTTCGGCGAATCGAGGCGTGCCAATGCACTCAAGTCCCCGGGGCCTGGGTAGGTCGACATCAAGAACGCAACTTACGTTGGCCGGACGATTTCCGAGCACGTACACCCGGTCCGACAGAAGCAGCGCCTCGGGTACATCGTGAGTGACAAGTACAACGGTCCAACGGAACTGTTCCCACATTGACGAAAGCCACAGTTGCAATTCGGTACGTGTCAAATAATCAAGAGCGCCGAATGGCTCGTCCAAGAGGACAATTTGACGACCCTGTACGACAGTTCGTAGCAGGGCAACTCGTTGACGCATCCCACCGGAAAGCTCGTGAGGATAACAATGCTCAAATCCTGTCAATCCGAACTTCTCGATGAGGGGTTCAACGAGTTGTCGCGCTTCCTTCTTCTTCATGCCTTGAACTTCAAGACCGAGAGTGGCGTTGTCCAGAACCCGACGCCAAGGAAACAACAAGTCCTTTTGCGGTTTGTACGCAAAGTGCTCACTCGCGCCCGTCGCCACTGCGTCGTTCACCTTCACCTGTCCGCCATCAGCACTTTCGAGTCCAGCCAAGATGTTGAACAACGTCGACTTGCCACAGCCACTGGGACCGATGATTGAAACGAACTCGCCCGCCGCGGCTTCGAGAGAGATGCGATCTAGGACCCTCAACTTCTCGCCACGGCGCTGGAATGTCTTGGAGACATCTACAACTTCAATGGACGCTCCCAGACCACGATTCTGCGTCGGAATCTTCGAACCCGTATTCACTTGATTCTCTTCACTTGGCGCGAGTTTCGGTACCAGGGCATGGTCACGTTCTGTACCAAGAACGTGAGGCCGTAGAGGGTCATGCTGAGCGCGGCCGTCACAACAACGGCCGCAAATACCAGGTCCGTCCTAAGCGCGTTCTTTTCCAACTCCATGTAGACGCCAAGACCCATGGAGGCACCGACCCACTCGCCAAAAATGGCCGCGAGTACTGCAAAACTGACGGCTACCCGGAGCCCGGCAAAAAAGAACGGAAGCGCCGTTGGCACGCGCAGCATCCAAAACTCCTTGAAGCGCCCAGCTCCCATTGAGCGGATTAAGTTCGACGCCTCCGGTTCAGTGGAATTGAAACCTTCGAGCAATGCCACGGTTGTCGGAAAAAATGTCACCAGGATAACCACGAGAATCTTGGGAAGAAGTCCGAATCCGAACCAGATGACAAAGAGCGGCGCAATGACGAGGACGGGAATTGACTGGGACGCGACGAGAAGCGGGTAGACAACTCTTCGAGTGGGTTTCCACAGATCTATGGCCGCCGACAGGACTGACGAGACTACGAGTGCCGCCAGGATACCAATAAGTGTCTCTTTGATCGTGGGTAGTGCGTTCTGCCAGAGTGCGCCGCGATTTATCCAACCCTGGCTCGCTACTCTCGCCGGAGATGGCAAGACAGTCGGGTCGACTTTCAACATTACGACAATCAGTTGCCAGAGCCCGACGAGGACGGCCATCGCGATTAGCGCGGGCCAGGCACCGGCCACCCTGATCCCGATAGTTCGCGCCAATCTTGACCTTCGGTTTGGTGACCGCACCCCGCCCGACGCTTCCATAGCGTCGGGCGGGGTGCGGTCACCCTCGATTTCGTTGACCAATGCCCTCGATAAGCTCACGTGACTCGTCCTCTGCGCACCAATTAAATGAACTTGTTTGTCATGAACTTCGACCAGTTAGGTTCATGGGTCAACTTGTTGCCGTTGGCGTCGACGAACGCACCTTGCTTGTAGAGGAAGTTGCCGAATTTCTCCCACGTGCTCGACGTTTGCACGCCGATCGTGCCTTGGGGACTCAGCAAATAGGACTTTGCCATCACTTCGCTCGCTTTTATCGCCACCTGGAGGTTGACCGCCGTCGGATTCAACTCGTACTCAATGCGCGCACCAGCGGCAGGATTCTTCTCGATATATTGATAGGCCTTCACAAGGGCGCCGACGAATTTCGTTGCCAGCGCAGGATTTGCCTTGAGCCACGCGTCGTTGCCGAGGATAAGGGCAGCGTATTGATTGGGCACGCCGTAGTTCGTCATGTTGAAGAGACGAAGTTTCGCGTGCTGTTGCAACTCGGCTTGGATGACGTCGGAAAAGAAGAATGCGGAGAAGCCGACCTTCTTTGATTCGACCGCCTGATAGGCGCTGCTCCCGAGAACGATGTTGTTCACCGTGCACTTAGAAGGTCCGCCCGCACCTTTGATGATCGCTGCGATGATTGCAGGGTCACCCGGGTAACCGAATCCGCCATACGTCTGACCACAGAAGTCCTTGGGTGACAAAATGGTCTTATTGCTTGCAAGTGCGCCGTAGAAAGACGGATTCGTTTGAAGGACTGCCATTACCGAAGTGATCTTCAATCCCGACGCGAAGTCAAAAAGCACGTCCGACTCGGTGTCGCCGATCGCAAATTGAACTTTGCCGACGCTCGCCAGTGTGTCCGGAGGCGTCTGACCGTAGGGCACGACGGTTGCGTCAATGCCGGCATCTTTGAAATAGCCCAACTTCTCGGCCACGAAAACGCCCTCATTGTCCGCGTTCGGAATAAAGTCGAGCGCGATTGAGACGTTAGACAACGCATGCGACGACTTTCGGCTCGCGCCCGCCATCGTCGATGCCGAGAGCACGGTCGTGACGGAAGCCCCTGCGACTAATCCTGCAACGACGAGGCTAACGCCTCTCAAATGATATTTACTTCTCATAATTCCCCCTTTAGTGGTGACTGCATTTGTGTGTTACAGAGTCTTTGAAACGTCAGGAAGTCCCAGTCGCGCGAATGATCACGGCACGTCCTGGACTTCGACATGGAGAGCTTTGACGTCATCGGGTGGGTCAATTTCGACCAGACCGACCACTGAGTCGAACTGATAGCGGCGAAAGTACCCATTGCAAGGTGCACCCGCCGCGAGATACAACTCGTGAGCATCAAGGTCGTATATGACCGACGCAATCGTCGCGTAGCGCTCATATTCTGATGCGCGCTCGTCACCGTGTGCGCATACGCCAACCGGAAAGTTGCGATGGTCCGATAAGGCATCTTTCAGATTCTTGATCGTGAGATTTGGCGCTCCCAGGCGTAGTGACGACTCGAGACAGTTAAGGCGAAAAAGCGTGCTGGGACTCATACCTACTCGACTGTCCGATCGCGCGAAGTCAGGAGAGAGAAAGTGGTTCGTATGGGCAAGTACGCCACCGCTTGGCATAAGCGTTCGTACCGCGGTTGCTCCGCCTGGATTGACTTCCATGTCAATTGCCAAACCGTCAACGTCGCCAAGTAGAAAATTGCCCGATAATGCCTTTTGTGCGTTGACCACGGTGGAAACACCGTCAGTAATCGATTCCGCATCAAGTAGTCGACGCAACAAGACGTGGTACGGGACGCCCACAGCCCCGTCATCGAGAAAGCTCACCAAAGTATTGGTACAACTCGCGACGCCGGCAGAGTTGACGCCAGTCTTAGCGAGGAGCCCCGCCTCGACTATTGTCACGAAGTCTGGGCCGTCGTCACGGCGCGCATGAACAAGAACAACGGTTTCGTGGGCATGGAGCAACCAATCCCAATTCTGACCGATAATTGTGTGCGAGTTCGCGGTGGCTTCAGGCAACACGGCGAACGATGAACATTCGTTGGCGAGTGCGCCGGAGAGATTCTTGTTGTCTTGGGCACCTGAAGCGAACATGACCTCGCTCCTCACATTGAGCGCGAGGATGTCGCCAAACTCAACTCCACTTCCTTCGGCAATGCCACGCATCTCTTCGATTGCTTGCGGGGCGAACTCCTCGACGATCTGTTGGTACCTTTTCGCATGCGAGACGACCTTCGCCCAGTCCCAATCGGCGTAGTGGGCAAACACACGTTGGTATGCCGTGATTGAATCGTGCACTCGCGTACGCGCTTGTTCACCGTACTGGCTCCCCCGCTGCAGGGGCGTTCCTTGAACGGAGACACGCGACATGCCACGGGGTATTGATGTATCAACCACGAAATTCACTCGCCTCTGGCAGCGTACATTAGGTAGTTCGCAGACCCTGGGGCTACCGCGCCTGTCTTTACTTTGGCAGCCGAGGAATAGTTAGCTGAAGACTTCACAACGTAGTCGCGGGTACTGCGGGCCTCAGAAGTTCGCTCAGGAAGTTCCTCGATCGCCTGCTTTATTACCCGACAAAAGTCAGGCAGGTCGTTTGGAAGTCTGGACGTGATCAAATTCCCGTCACGAACAACGGGCTCGTCGACGTAGTTGGCCCCCGCGTTTATGACGTCATCTCGTATAACCGAAACGCATGTGAGCCGGCGACCCTTCGCAATACCTGCCGAAGCAAGGACCCATCCGGCGTGGCAAATAGCCGCCACGACACCACCGCGCTCGTCGACATTGCGAACCAAATTCAACATCCCCGCGTTGCGTCGCAGCGACTCGGGGGAGAACCCGCCAGGAACGACGACACAATCGAAGTCCGCGGGAATCACGTCGTCGACTGACTCATCTGGAACCACCGGATAGCCCAATTTGCTGCCATATACTTGATCAGCTTTTGGACCAACGATCGTCACGGCCGCACCTGCCTCGCGGAAACGAAGCACTGGATACCAGAGTTCAAGTTCCTGGTATTGGTTCTCGGCGAGCACGGCGATCCGCGCATTCTCAATCTTCATTTTGGCCTACTTTCATTACGTGGTAGTGAGACGAGTCGACATGTTGTTGTATTCATACTTCGTTATCGATCTCAGAACGCAAAAATTCGAGCCGGGTTATCGACAAGAACTCTCTGCACCTCAACTTCAGTAAAACCTTTCTTCGCAAGACGAGGCAAGAAACTGTCGAACATATAACTAAGGTCGACGCCCTCATTCAACATCTCCGGCTCTTCTTCGGTGACGGGCCCGCGACAGTGATGAAAGAACCTGTCATAGGTGAACAAAAGTTGGTCCAGGTAGCCAGCTTCGGTTAACTCGCACACAGCCACCGCCATCGCCTCATCAAGTGCCTCGGCGCTCGGGTTCTGCCATGGAATACCAATGTGATCAATTTGAAGATTCGTACCTCGTTCACAGAGCTCCAAGAGTTGCTTCATGTCAAGATTCACCAGGGCGTGTCCAATGATTACCTTGGCCGGGTCAGCGCCCTCCGACTCAAGCACGTCAAGTTGCTCGATTCCAGGATTCCTCACCGAGTAATCCTGCGGGTCGGTGTGAGTGTTAACACAGCAACCCAGCTGCGCTTGAGCTCGGCCAGCGGCCCTGACGAGATGCTCTTCATTGCGCGTCATGTGAGTACCGTTCGGTCCGTCCGGTGCTGGTCCGCCAAGTCCGTCGCCGGAACCTGTGGCGATCTTGATTGCTCCGGCCTTGATGTCCGTGCTCATAAAGCCAAAGGCCATGCCCTGCGTGATATCCGAGATGAAGAAATCACGTACGTAGTCAATGCTTTGGACTCTCCAGTGATAGGGAATTCCAAGACGTTCAGGGAAGAATCCGGTGATGGCAATGATGTTCATCCCACTTCGCCTAGCCACTTCGGCAATCAGTTCTGGATGGCGACCAAGTTCGCAGGCCGTCATGTCGACCATGGTTCTAATTCCGTGATCCTTCATGCCCTTTTTCATGGTTGTGGTGACTTCATTGGCCACCGTGTCGAAATCGAACGCTGAGCGGCGGTCGAACTCGGCGCCCGGGTTCGCATAGAGAATGTGCTCATGGGTCAACGTAATGCCCGCATCATCAGGCGAGACATCTCCGAGGACCGTTCTTAGTTTGCTCATTTGACTTACCTCACTTACCTTTCGACAACAGCGTCAGTTGGATTGAATGGAAAAATGCAGGGAGATCGTCAGCGCCGCGTGACGTGATCACCAATCCGTCGGCCACCACGTCGTCGTGGACCAGAGTGCCGCCTGTATCCGCGGATTCACCTTTGAACGTCTCATCGGCCGTGAATCGCTTGCCCTTCAGAGCGCCAGCGGCGGCCAGTACACCAGTGCCGGCGCCGATCGCCGCGACCAGTAAGCCTTGCTCCACGGAACTTCTTACGAGATCGACGGCTTCCCCAAGCTTTTCGAGACGTCGGCCGGCTTCACCTCCTGGAATCACGACTCCATCGAGGGACGTGACATCGAGGTCTTCAAACGTTGATTCAGCCAGCATTGGATATCCGAGATAACTCTCGTAAGCCTTTACGGTCTGAGGCGCTACAACGACGACGTCCGCACCTTCTTCTCGTAATCGCAAGACTGGATACCACAACTCCAGTTCTTGGTATCCCTCCTCGGCCAAAACCGCGACTCGTTTGCCTTCAAGACTCATGATTCCCTCTTCCCTAGGTGACGCGTCTCTTGCAGTGTCCTGATACCGATTGACCATGATGTCGTTGCGACTCGAGACGTCAGCACTGAATTGAGGGTCGCGTGATTACGAATCATGAGTTCGTTGACTAGCTAGTTGACCGAGCGCGACTTCGACGCCGCCCAGATGGCCAGTCATCGCGGCGGCAGCTCCAACGACATCTTGTCGTCTTATTGCGTCGAGGATTGCCCGATGCTCTTGCGCCGCTCGCTCGCGTCGGTTCGGCACTTCTCTCAATGCGAGAGACTGCACCTGCATTGTCTCGCGCAAATCTTCAATCAGGCGAACCACTAGTGCGTTTCCCGTCGTGCGTGCAATCGTGATGTGAAACTGTCCGTCAATGCGGACAGATTCTTCGGCGCTCGAAGCGTGCTCGTGTTCATCGAGTAAACGAGTTAACTTGTCGAGGTCCTCCGTCACCCTGACTTGCGCGGCGCGACTGGCCGTCGGCACTTCGACGTAACGGCGAATCTCATTCAGATCCGTTGCCGAGTACTGACCAAAGGAGAGTCCAACCTTGACGACCCGGGACGTCACGAATGTACCGCGACCCGGTTGAGATTCGGTAAGGCCAAGTGCCTGAAGACTGCCAAGTGCCTCACGAATGACTGGGCGACTTACGCCGAAACGTTGACCTAATTCCGCTTCGGAGGGCAATTGATCGTCAACCATCAATTGTCCGGATTCGATCATCGACGTCAACTGGTCCCGTACGGCATCAGCGGCACTGCGACGAGGAATCCTTGCAAAGGATGGCGACTTGGTCTCCGAGATGTCAGATGAACTGGTTGCCAGGTTGTCAGACATCTCCACGATGTACTGTCTATCACAACCATCGAGTGATCGCAATTTGCTTGCTCGCTACGAAGCGGGAAGTCGAATTCGGCCAACTTGAACTTGTCAACCAACCAATCAAGTCAGCGCATGATCAGGGACCGTTCGGGGCAGCCGGTTAGGACTTCACTCCCTCGGCAAACTCGGAACCCAATGGACGTGGCAATTAGGTACGGGTTCAATTCAGGGGGCCGACGTCAACAATCTCCGACTGGCGAATACAAGACTGGGAGGTTTGATTGCGTCCCCGTCCTGACGACAAGGGCACCCCGTGGCAAATAGGACTTTCGACTCTACGAGTTCGTCTTGACCCAGGAATAGACCGAATTCATCAGGGGAATGAAGTTTTGGGTCAGGTGGGCAAGTTCCTGCTACGTGACGGGGGTGATTTACTCAGTCGGAAAGAAGGATGCCATGAATCTGAGTCTCAAGAAAAGCTTTGCAGGAGCCGCAATGGCCGCGGCACTCGTGGTTGGCGGATTAGTTGTTGCGGACATGGCCACTGCCACCACTCCAACGACCACCTACTACGCGTGTCTGAGCAGCGCGGGGGGTGTCCTCTACAACGTGAACTCGACCGGCGCACCCAAGTGCGTGGGTAGGGACCTGGCGATCAGTTGGGGCCAGACGGGCCCCGCAGGCGTAAACGGCACGAACGGCAACACGATCTTGAATGGTACCGCCGCACCGACCGCAAGCCAGGGAAACAACGGCGACTTCTACCTTAACACCAGCACCCACACCCTGTACGGACCCAAAGCCAACGGAGCTTGGCCGACATCGGGAACCAGCCTCATCGGACCCCAAGGCAACCCCGGCACTAATGGCACGAATGGCACTAATGGCACTAATGGCACGAATGGAGCCAACGGGACCAATGGCACGAACGGGACCAATGGAAACACCGTGCTGAGCGGCACGGGAGCACCAGGGTCGGGCATCGGGAACAACGGCGACTTCTACCTCGATACCAGCACCCACACCCTGTACGGGCCCAAAGCCAACGGAGCTTGGCCGACATCGGGAACCAGCCTCATCGGACCCCAAGGCAACCCCGGCACCAATGGGACCAATGGGACCAATGGGAACAATGGCACTAATGGGGCCAACGGCACTAATGGCACCGGTGCCACAGTGGCAACTGAGCCAGTCGGTGCCAATTGCCAGTACGGCGGCACGAGGATCACCGACGGCAGCGGGAATGTCGCCTACGCATGTCACGGATCGCCCGGCGCTACAGGGTCCCAAGGTCCTGCGGGAGCCCAAGGTCCTGCGGGAGCCCAAGGTCCTGCGGGAGCCCAAGGTCCTGCGGGAGCCCAAGGTCCTGCGGGAGCCACGGTAAACACATGCTCCTCGCCCCCCGGTCCAGGCTTGAATTTCAGCGCATGTGATTTGAGAAATTCCGTTTGGACCTACGTCGATCTCCATGGAACTGTGCTGATCAGTGCCAACCTGACCGGCGCCGCCCTGGGCAGCGCCAACCTGACCGGCGCCAACCTGACCGGCGCCGACTTGGCGCCCACCTGGCTGGTGGAAGCCAACCTGACCGGCGCCAACCTGACCGACGCCGACATGGCGGGCGCCTTTCTGGGCGGCGCCAACCTGACCGGCGCCAACCTGACCGGCGCCAACCTGGGGAAAACCGACCTGACCGACGCCAACCTGACCGGCGCCAACCTGGCTGGCGCCTTCCTGGGCAGCACCAACCTGACCGGCGCCAACCTGACGGGCGCCAACCTGGCGGGCGTCAGCTGGGGATCCACCATATGCCCAGACGGCCAAGTAACCATCCCGAACGGCACGGTGTCTACCTGCCTGAATGACCTGACGCCCTGACCGACTCACGCCGGTACGCGAAAGGTTCCCGGTTCGCCGGGGCCTTTCACGTACCGGCGTGAGAGTCCTCGAAGTGCCGATGGGATGCTCGCCGACCGCGAGTGCTGGCCAAGTTGGGGAGTCCAGATGGCATTCAATTTGACTGGCGATCAGATTGTCAAAGTGGAGCAGCGACTCTCGACCGAGGCATGGCCAGGCAGCTGAAGTGGGATGACCAAGGGTCGATGCGACGTGGGACGGGTAGAGGGTGCGCTCCCTGTATAACAGCACCCGCAAACTGCATGGTCACTACTTCAGAACCACCGAGGGGTGAAGATTTCGCAAGTCCCTAGACGCTAAACGGTGCAAATCCAATCTTCATGGCGGCCACATCGGTAGGGCGTCGGCGTGACTTGATGTTGTTCTCGAAATCGGACATTCGCTTGCTCGCTCGTTTGATCACGGGGAGAATGACCGGATTGTCGACGTAGGGGGCCGGAGATTCGAGCATCGGAAACGCCTTCTTGAAGGCAGCGTGGTCACGGTAGGAGGTTCGAACTGACGCGCCCCAGTACTCGGCCACCTCTTCGACCGTGGGATCGTGTTTCAGAATCTCACGAGTGATGCCCCAGCACCAGGCCCAGGTGATGGCGGTTGCCCCCTTCACCACCCCGGCGTTGGTGACTGCCACCTCGATCCATGTGGGTTGTCGTGGACTTGCCTGAACGCTCATGAACCCTCCGAAGTACCCCGGCAAGTATTATGCCACAATTTGGCAGTACTTGCTATACTGCCAATATATGTCAGTAAACCCTCACTCCGATCTGAGGCCGAAAGGACCTCGCGAACTCGCCTCGGGAGTCGACGCGCTCTACCTCTCCGGACGTGCCGCCCTGCCGGTGGAACTACTCACCCAACTGGACGCGCTGCGCCTGCTCGCCGACCAGCAGGAGGGTCCCGTCGAGATCAACTTCGGTGGACTGGTCATGCAACTGCAGCCGCGCAAGTGGGGCCTCTACCGCTACTGTATCGACCACCCCTACGCCCGCTTCGGCTTCTCGCCCAAGATGAAGATTCCCGCCATTCGTGTCCAACCTCGCGCGGAGTTCCTCCACGGTGCGGGAGTCGAGCACGTCGTTGAATGGGCACAGTCCCTACTCGAATCGGTCTGTGGTCCGGTACTACTCGAAGTCAGCCGCGTCGATCTCTTCGCGGACTTCCAGGGCTGGAGTGTCTCGGGTGACCAGCGCCGTGAGTTCCTCTGCCGTGCCGACACGCGCCACCTCTTCGAGAGCGCCGAGGAGTTCAACGGACTCCAGATCGGCACGCGCGGATCGGGCACCATCTTCGCGCGCCTCTACGACAAGACCATCGAGTCAGCCAAGTCCGGCACCGCCTATTGGATAGACAAGTGGGGCGACAATTACGATCCGGCCCTGCACGTCACGCGCGTCGAGTTCGAGCTGCACCGCGAAGTCCTGCGCCAGTTCGGCATCTCGACGCCCGACGAGGTACTTGGCGCAACGGGTTCATTGTGGCACTACCTCACCCACGACTGGCTCACGCACCGCACCCCCACCGACGACGAGACCAGGTCGCGCTGGCCGGTGTCCGTTGAGTGGCAGGCGATCCAGCGCGCGCGGATCGGCGACCTCGCTATAGGCATCGAGCGCGCCTACGGGGCGAAGCAATCGGGCGTGTTGGCGAACTTGATGCCCTCGCTCGTCGGGCAACTGGCGAACTTCGCCGCCCTCACCAACTGCGAGTCCTCCCTCGACCTGATCCCCACCTTGGAGCGGCACCTGCAGCACTACGCGCGCACCTCTGGACGCTCCACCATCTCGCGCATCGCCGAGAAGCGACAGAAGTATGGCCTGCCGTGATACCGCCGCCCGACTACGACGCGGTCGTTACCTCGCTCGTGGCCGTGGCGCTGCGTATTGTGAACAAGAACCCAGGACCCAAAGGAGGTCTGCGTGCTAACCCTGGCGTACTGCCGTGTCTCGACGGAAGAACAAGCGGAGGAGGGCTGGTCGATCGAGGGCCAGACGGACAAACTCCGGGCCTATGCGAGTTTGCACGACCTCGGCGAGATCACCGTTATTACCGATCCGGGCATCTCTGGCAAGAATATGTTGCGCCCTGGTTTGCAGCAATTGCTGGCGGCGGTTGAGGCGGGCCACGCCGCACACGTCGTCGTCTGGAAACTGGACCGACTCTCTCGCAGCCTGCGGGACCTGATGGAGTTGCGCGACACGTTCGACCAGTACGGGGTCACGCTGCACTCGGTCTGTGAGAACCTCGACCTCTCCTCGCCCGCTGGGCGGTGGTTCTTCTCCATGATGGGCGGCCAAGCCGAGTACTACCGCGAGGCGCTCTCGGAGAACGTCCGCATGGGTCTCGACCGGGCGGTGAAGGAAGGCCGCTGGGTGAACCGTCCGAAGACGGGCTACGACCTCGTGGACGGACTGCTCGTGCCCAACGTCGATGCCACGCTCGTGATCGAGTGCTTCCGACTGCGAGGCGAACGGCATTCCTACCGCACGATTGAAGAACGCACGGGCATCAAGTACTCGACCGTCAAGTCAATCCTGGACTCGCGCATCTACCGAGGCGAGGTCCTGCACAAGAAGAAGTGGCACCCCGGCAAACACGAGCCACTGGTCAGCGAAGAGGAGTGGCAGAACGCGCACCGAGGGGCGTCCAAGGGCGTGCGTCAGTCCCACGACCCGCTGTCGGGAAGGGTCGTCTGCGGGCTGTGCAACCGGCGAATGGTGGTCGCCCAGAACGGCAAGGGCAGCCTCACCTACAAGTGCCATCACCGTGGCAAAGGATGCGCACAGCCGGCACGTAGCAATCTCGGGCTAGCGAAGGCAGCGGTCATGGGGCTTCGCCTTGTTGGTCACGACGAGGAACTTCGCAAGGCCATACGGCGGCGGCTGGCCGGTGGGGGCCCGGACGCGGCGGGCACGCCGCGACGGACCCGACGGGCAGCACCGGCGAAGACCTTGAAGGTCCTCAACGATCAACGGGACAAACTCCTCGACCTGTACTACAGGGAGAAGATCAGCGCAGACGGCTTCCAGCAGGAGGAGGCACGGATCGCAACTGCCATCGAGGCTGTCCGCCATCAGATGGCTGCAGAGGGGCACGAGGAGCGTCTCAAGACGGACCTGGAGGTCCAATTCGAGCAGGTGGCGCGTATCCTTTCCGACATCGACATGGACGCAATCTGGGCCGAGGCCGACGAACGCGAGAGGCGCGTCTTCGTGGAGAATCTCGTGGAGTGGATCAAGGTCTTCCCGGATCACCTGGAGGTGAAAGTCGCCGGTGCCCCCCCCACTCAATGTCCTGCTAGGTGAAGTGGGACTCAAGGTACCGGAGAATGTTGGTGTCGGAGGCCCGATGCGAACCCGCACGCGAACCGAAGCAATCCGTTCTTGAAACTCGCCGAGAAGATTGCGAACGGCTAGGTGCGCATTCCGGCATTTTCGGACACTCAGTCCGGAGTTTTCGGACACCTTGCGGTGCGGTCGGAGGTCGCGTAGCGACCGACGTGTGTGTGAGTGGTTGACTCCCTAACTCACCTCCTTTCGTGTCATCGTAGGGCAGAACATTTCGCCGACTATTCGGGTGCGATCGCAGTGGGCTTCTCGCGTCGTCGAGACGCGCCCGTGAGCTCGATTCGGTGCGTGCGCTGGAGCAGCCGATCCATGATGGCGTCAGCGACCGTGGCATCGCCGAGTCCTTCGTGCCAGTGGTTGACGGGTAGTTGTGACGTCGCGATGACCGAACGTCCTCGACGGTCCTCGACCACCTCTAAGAGATCGGCCGCTTGGTCGTCGTTGAGTGGTCGCAGCAAGAGGTCGTCGAGTATCACGATGTCGGTGCGCGCGAGCGCAGACATCACTCGAGCCAGTCGTCCGTCGGCTCGGGCGACGCTGAGGTCATCGAGCAGTCGCGGCACGCGCACGTAGAGCGCGCTGTGACCGTGGCGGATCGCGTCATTCGCGAGGGCGCAGGCAATGAACGTCTTGCCCACGCCGGTCGGTCCGACGATCATCACGCCGTGGTGGTTGTCCACCCAGGGTGAATTGACCAGGGAGAGGAACGCTGCCTTGTCGAGCCCGCGGGTCTTCGTGAAGTCCACGTCTTCAACCACTGCCGGACTGCGCAGCTTCGCGGCCTTCAGGACCCGTGCGAGACGACGGTTCTGACGCTGCAACAGTTCCGCGTCGACCAGCAGACCGAGCCGCTCTTCGAAACTGAGGCCCGCGTAATCGGCGTGCTCTCGTTGTTGGGCGAGGCCCGCGGCCATGGCTGGAAGGCGCAGGGATTTGAGTCCCTCGATGGTGGTCTGGGTGAGCACGGTGATCTCCTATTGGTAGTAGTTCGGACCACGGATGTTGCGATGCGCGACGTGGGTCCGAGGTGACGCGGCGCGCAGTGGTCGTTGGTCGAGTCCGTGACTCAGCATCGACTCAATCGACTTGTAGGAGAAAGAACGCAGGGCCAACCCTCGCTCGCAGGCGGCCTCCAAGCGTTCGGGCGAGTATTTCTTGGCGAGACGCATCACGCCGAGCGCCGACCGGAACCCCTGCTCGGGGTGGGGCCGACTCGCCATCAGCGCCTCGATGAAGGCCGCCGTCGAGGGACCGTTCTTCTCGGCCCAACTCACGATGCGCCCCGGGGTCCATTCGAGGTAGCGGCGGTGCGAATCGGGCATGTGGGCGCTGTCGGTGACGTGACGGCCCTTCGCGTAACTGCGCAGGTGCGAGGCCACGCGGCGATGTTGTGAGAACACCTCAACGACGGAGTTGGTGAGGCGCACCTCGACGACCGATCCGGCCAACTGGTAGGGGACGGAGTAGTAGTGACGTTCAACCTCAACGTGATAGTCAATGTTCACCTTGGCCGCTCGCCAGGTGGCGAACTCGTAACGCGTCGCGGGCAGGGGTCGAAGGGCCGGTTGGTCGAGCTCCGCAAAGAGCGAGGCGCGTGATCCTTCGAGCTTCTTAAAGGGCTTCTCGTTCAGGCGCGCGACGAGACCGGCGATCACCTCATTCAGCTGCGCCAACGAGGTGAAGCGGCGGTGCCGTAACACCGCGATGATCCAGCGCTCGGCCAGCAGCACGCCGGCTTCGACCTTCGCCTTGTCGCGGGGTTTGTAGGGGCGCGCGGGGATGAGGGCGGTCGCGTAGTGGGTGGCGAGTTCTTGGTAGGTGGCATTCAGCGTGGGCTCGTAACGATTGGCTTTGGTGACGGCGCTGCGCAAATTGTCGGAGACAACGATCTCGGGAACCCCGCCAAAGAACTCGAAGGCGGCGACGTGTGCTGCGACCCAGTGCTCGAGTTGCTGGCTGCGCAGCGCTTCGGCGAAGAGGTAAGAAGAGGCGCCGAGCACGGCGACGAAGAGTTCGGCCTCGAAGGCGACCTCCAAGGTCTGCGCGTCGTAAATCGGGATGGTGAGACCGGGAAAGTCGACGAACATCTTCTCGCCGGCCTTGTGGTCTTGGCGCATCACGACGTCGCGACGACGTCGCCAGTCGCGGTAGCGCTGACAGAACTGGGAGTAGCCGTAACCATCGGAATGGAGCTCGCGATATTCGAACCAGAGGAGCTGCAGCGTCACGCCCTTCTTCGTGAGCTCCTTCTTCATGACCTCGAAGTCGGGCTGGGGGTAGGTGGAGCGCACCTTCGCCATCTCGGGAAAGAGACAGCGCTCGAGCTGGTCGTCGTCCATCTCCTCGGGCAGCGGCCAACTGAGTCCCGCGACCCTCGAACGAATCAGGTAGTCGGCGACCGTCGAACGCGCCATGGCGAGCGACAAGGCGGTGTCACGAACGCTTAATTTCTCGGCGAAGTGCAGTCGAAGAACGTTGCGGATCTGACGCATGGTTGTATGGGGACGGGGCATCGGTAACTCCCTTGATCGTGATGGATCAAAGAAGCGTTATCGGTGCCCCGTCACTCACACAAACGCCAATCGGCGCACCTCCCAGGGTGTCCGAAAACCCCGGAATGGGTGTCCGGATTCAATCGGAACGGGTGTCCGGAAACCCTCGGAATCCGCAGCTAGGTCCGGATAGGCCTCATATTTCTCCAACACCACGCGACCAGACCGACATGAGACAACAGGTTTCTTTGAAATCAAACGACATGCGCGACGAGACCGGCACGTCGCAACCGTTAGCAAGCTTCTTCTAATCCCAAGGTGCCGGGATCGAGACCTGGGCGGCCCGCGGTTAGTAGGTGAACGTGCACGTTCGTAGTTAGCAACGGTCGCGGAACATCAGAAGGACATCGGAATTCCTCGACTTTCGATTGGTCTGCTCGTCATGGTCGCGCTCGGAGTGCTGCAGCGCAATAGGCCTCATTTCAGGCCTCACATTTTCGACTCTACGGATTCTGGCGCGCTCCAGTCAGCCCCAGAAGATGCAGGTTCGGTCCAGTTCAATCTCATCGAGAATCGTGTCGATCACACCTGGATCAATCAGATCGAAGACGTGCCATCGGTCATTTCGGTCGACCCAATAAAGAGTCCATTCATGGTGGTCGGAGTCGTACTTTATCCTTGCGACGCCTTGACGGGTCCACTCGGTTCCCGACTTCTCGTGCCACGGCGGTCGGCATTCAAGGATCGTGACGGTCTTGCCTCGCACATCGACCTCCATGCGTATCTTGTCCTGGTGTTGCGCGGGGACCCTTCGGGCCGCGTATTCACGAATCTTGTGCAGGTCGAGATCAGGTACTGCGGTCATGTATCACAGAATAGAAGTTACGACGCCAATGCAGGTCGCGCGAGGCCTCGAGAAGAATTGATCCGCGGTCCGGCAAAACCCGAAGACGTTACGAGTTGTGGAGGTATCTAAGGGAGCCCGCCACGGTGGTCTAGACGGAGCCGCTCGGCGATCAGGGCAACGTCCATTTGAGAACTTGCAATGTCCCAAACAAGTTGAAACGCTTCATCGTCGGTGAGACGAGGGGCGACGTCGTTCAAATCGCAGAACACCACCGTGCTGAGCCACGCGAGCCGCTTATTGCCATCGACCAGTGCGTGGTTCTTCGTCATCGAGTGCAGGAGTGCTGCTGCTTTCAGGCTCAGAGACGGATACGCGTCGTCACCAAACGCGCTCGACCGGGGCCTGTTGACCGCAGAGTCCAACAGGCCGATGTCACGAACTGGACCGACATCCAAGATTCGGACCATCTCAAGGACATCCTCAAGATCGAGATACTCGACTTCGATCATTCAGCGCCAAGCCGCTCCAAGACGTCGCCCCAACGCACCACCATGCGCCTGGTCGAGTCAGCGACACGCGTCACATGCCCGGATCGCTCGAATCGCTCGAGCACGGCACGCCGGATGATCTCCTGACGTGAGATTCCTTCGGCCTGGGAAAGTGAGGCGAGTGCCTCTTCAAGGGCTGGGTCGGTGCGTACGGTAAAGGCCATTCAGAAATGATACCACTCCGGTATCATTCATGGAGTCATGGAAGAGCCGTCGGCTATCCCCCTGAAGCGGCACTGTCGGTTGAATTGTCATATGAAACTGTCAACTCAACTGTCAGCAGTCCCTTTCCTTGAGAACAAACGACATGCGCAACAAAATCGACACGTTGCAACCATTAACAAGCTTCCTTTAATCCTCAGGCGCTGGGATCGAGACCCAGGTGGCCCACCAGGAGTTTTGGAGCATAAACAGCCGGTATTTGCGGCTAAGCCTCAATCCACCGTCGATCTCGCAGAGATAGTCACTTTTGGCCAGCACCCGAAGGTCATCGTCGTCGTTGGCGGCGTCTCGCATAATTGCCTGACACGCGAACGCGTCGGGCCACACTTTTGCGAAAGTTTGTAACTTGTTCGTGCTGGAAGTCGCCGGGTGGTCCGCGGGCGACCTCGATGTCGAAGCGGTCAAGTCTGCAGCTTGACGAGACGCGCGAAGCACTGACTCCACTGCGCGGCCCAAGGCCACCTGCTCGGCAGGTGT
>Ga0182014_10003163_pt1 | contig 20024 bp, 19 predicted proteins | sample 612S2DmetaG_FD_120489 | JGI IMG/M metagenome (GOLD analysis project Ga0182014, IMG submission 120489) | Permafrost microbial communities from Stordalen Mire, Sweden - 612S2D metaG | ecosystem: Environmental > Terrestrial > Soil > Wetlands > Permafrost | place: Sweden: Stordalen | collected... | reverse complement strand
TCATTCAGGTTCAGTAGGGCCATTTGGCAAGTCACGTCCGACGATGAGTTCAAGGAATGCCTGGCGGCCGCGCCATCGCCAAGGGTGGCAACCATGAGCCCATCCATGCCGAGGCCCACTGGATACCGGCGCATCCCAACGGGCCCGGCACTCCCGGACACCTCCTCCTGATACAGAGCAGCAAGGGGTGCAAGGGGGGCCTGCGTCATCGACGGCGCAAAGGGCAACTGTTGCATTCGATCCCTGGCATAGCCCCGCATCTGCCCCAACCATCCGCCGTCATAATGCCCTGGATCCGTGAACGTTTGAGAGAACTAGGCTGATGGGTTTCATTTTACCCGATCACGCCACTGCCAGGACCGTTCACCGGGAAGTTTTTCGACTCGGGGCCTTTCCGTCCATGCCCAGGAAGCCGCCATGGGCGTTGCCGAGGCCATTCCGTCTGAGCCTTCGGCCAGCCGTGGCGATGGTTGGTGACTTCCAGATGGAGATGGCGGTCAGGCCGGACTTGGAAAGGGGGCAGCCAAGCTCCGATACAAGGCGAGGAATGCTTCCCGGCCAGGGAGAGCGCGACCGATGTCCAGTTTGAGTTGGCCGGAGCCGCGCAGGATCCGGGCGGGAATCTGGATCAGTTCCTGGATGATCGTCTTCATGCGACGGCGTTTGGCGGGGTGACGGTGGCGGATGACGCCCTTCCCGAGGATCCCGAGCAACCGAAGCGCGTTGTAGGCCAGCATCCCCAGGCCCAACACGAGGGCGTTGGTCTTGAACGCGCCGCTCGGCATCCGCTCCAGGTCCAGTTCGCTCTTGATCTCGGCGTGGTACTGCTCCGCCGTCGCGTGCTCGCAGTAGAGGTCGAAGAGCTTCTCGCCGGGCAGGTCCAGGCTGGTCACCCAGGTCTCCATTTCATACTTGGGCCAGCGCCGAAGCAGCAGCCTCTGGCCGGGCGGGACATCTTCCAATTCCCACATCAGCCGCTTGGTGATCTTGAGGACCCGGCGCACGGGGATCAGCTTCCCATCGAACTCCCGGGTTTCCATCCGGCTGAGATAGGTCTCCCGGCGGTTCCGGCCCGTGCGCGTCCAGACTCGACCGGAGAGCGCCTCGGCCTCCTTCAGCCAATCCCAGCGCACATGAGCCGGGTTCCCCTTTACCAGGAAGTCCACGCCCTCCCCCTGGGCCATGGCGTTTATGCGCAGTAACCCATTATGCGGAGCTACCAGGGTGGCCGCTTCGGAGGGAATGGGTTACCGGCGCAGTTGGCTGAGCATAATCAGCGAGCCTTCAGAGAGGCGATGAGGGCATCCGGGGGGCTGAACTTCCCCGGGCGAAGGCTCGGTGGGACGACAGCCTTGAGGATTTCCAGTTTTTCGTTGGGGTCACCGGCAACATAGATTTCGCTGGTCTCCATTCGTTCGTGACCAAGCCACAGGGCCACTTTTCGGATATCGCCCGTCGAACGGAGCACGTTGATGCCACAAGAATGTCGCAGGACATGGGGCGATATGCGTTTCCCTTTGAGGGACGGGCATACTAGAAGGGCTTCTGACTGGTAATTTCGCAGGATGAAAGCCACGCCAGACCGTGTCAGTGCTTCGTTCCGGGAATTCAGGAACAATTCGGGTGCCCTGGCATTGCCCCGGATCGCGATCCAGGCCCGGAGGCTGTCGCCGACCTCCTTCCAGAGGGGGAGGATGCGCTCCTTGCGGCCCTTCCCATGGATAAGCACGTCTACGTATTTGCCACGAAAGGTCAGATCCTCCATGCGCAATCCGAGGAGTTCAGAAACCCGAAGCCCCCCGGCAACCGCTAGGTGGCAGAGGGCCCGATCACGTGTGCCAGCGCGGGTTTTGGGGTCGGGGGCATTCAGAAGGGCCTTCTGCTCCTCAGTCGTGAGGTAACGGACGACCCGGCCATCGGTTCGCATCATTGGGCTGGCAAGCACGCGGCGGATCTGGTCAAGGGCTGAAGGAAGGCGGTATTCCATGTACCGCATGAACGACTTGATAGCAGCCAGGCGCACGTTCCGGGTCCGGCCGCTGTTTCCGCGCTGGTTCTGAAGGTGTTCCAGGAACGCCATCACCAATGGGGCATCGACCTGTTCGAACTGCAAACCGGATGGTGGGACCCCGAGCCGGGAGCTGGCAAATTGGAAGAGGAGCTGGAATGAATAGGCATACGTGTCGCAGGTGTTCTGGCTGGCACGCCGTTCCAGGGGGAGCCGCTCGCGGAGGAACGCGGTGATGTGCGGTGCGATGGGGGTTGTCATGACATTCCCCCTTCGAGCTGGGCCTGGCAGGCGTCTGCGATGCCGGCTAGGAGTTGCGGGGTGGCGTGGATATACCAGTAGGTATTCGCCAACTTCGAATGTCCGAGATAGGTCGAGAGGGCAAGTATGTGGTTGGCGACCTGGTCGTGCGGGCAGGATTCCAAGGCCCGAACGGTGGTCGTGTGGCGCAGGTCATGGAGGCGGGGTCCCGGCTGCCCCTTTTCCCCGCGTAGCCCGAGCTCTCGAAGGATCTTCAGAAAGTTCTCGCTTACAGTTGGATAGCGGAGGGGCTTCCCCTCTGGTGAGACGAAGAAGTGATTGGTGGAGCCCCCCGCCATCTGCCTGAGCTTGACATACTCCTTCATCGCGCCTTCCGTCGTCTCGTGCATGGGCACGAGCCGGGTCTTCCGGAACTTCGTGTTCCGGATGATGAGGCCATCCTCGGTCATGTCCTCGACCTTCAAGGCGATCGCTTCGGAAACCCGCAGCCCACAGGACGCCAACAGTCCGAACAGGGTTTGGTAAGTCCATGGCTGGAGGGAACCCGCTGGGCCCATCTTTCCCGCCACCTCTAGGATGTGATAAATCTCCTCCGGTTCAAAGATATGCGGCAGTCGGCGGTAGATGGGGGCCGCAAAGACGTGGTCGGGAGGAAGCTGGTGCTCCGAATCCTCAGCCCGCACATGGCGCGCAAACCGGGTGAGGGTTCTGAGCCGGATCCCACATTGCCTGAGAGACTTGGCCCCTGCCGCCCACTCGATAGCCGTGGTGGTCCGAACATGATCCTCGCCCCTCTCCGTGGCATATCGGGCGAAATTGAGGAGCAGGTGTTCGTCGGCGTGCAGGGTGAATCCCCCAGCTCGGCGGATGGAAAGGTAGGCGTGGACAGATTCCGTCAGCATGGCCTCACCCCCAATGGCCATGGCTGCGCAATCTTCCGCAATGAGAGCACATCCACCTTCGCGTAGTGGGCGGTCATGTCATCACTGCGGTGTCGGAGTACCGTGCGGATGACTTGGAATGGGATACCGCTCCTCACCAATCCGGTTGCCAAGGAATGACGAAGCGCATGGGCCATCTGCCCGGGAGGAAGCACAACCCCTGCCTGTTTGGCGGCAGAGGCGACGAGATCTGAGATTGATGACGAATTCAGAAGCGGGCCATGGGGGGGCCGAATCGTCACGAACACCTGCTCGGCATTCGTCCGTGGACGCCCCCTGGAGAGGTAGTCCAGGATGGCATCGCCGACCTCCTGGGGGAGGGGAAGTCGGCCCGGACGCCGCTCCTTGCCGTTGATGGCGATGGTCCCGGCAGACCAGTCGATGTCATCCAGCCGCAAATGAATGACATCGCCCCCTCTAAGCCCAAGCCGCGCGAGCAGAAGGAGAATCGCCCGGTCCCTCAATCCAACGGACCGCGCAAGGTCAGGCGCACTGACGATCTTTTCCACTTCACCTGGAGCCAAGTAGGCGGGCAATGAAGCCAACCGCCAGTGGGCGATGGGGGGAATCGCGTCCACGAGCAAAGCATCGCACTGGCCTTGCCCTGCGAGAAACCGGAGAAACATCCGGACCTTGGATAGGATATATTTTCCGGACTCTGGGCCGAACTGAACCGTGCGCTCCGCTACGAACCTTCGCAGGGCGTCAAGGGTGAACTGGGCTGGATCCCCAACTTCCTTCAAAAGGCCGACGATGGTTGGGTGGTATTGGGCCATGGTCGAGGCCGCCACCCCACGTTGAAAGAGCATCCAATGCTGGAATTCCTCCATCAGATCGGGCAAATCGACATCCGATGGGGGATTTGGTGGGACGACACCCCGGCGGCGGAGGTGAGCAAGGAATTTCCAAGCTCCAGCGCGAGCATTTCTGTTCTTGACGCTATGGTGGCCACGAGCTTTCACGCACGTGCAGCCCGCCAAGTGTTGGATGAAACCGCCGATTGCCGTGTCATCCAAGTCCGGGATGGAAATGTCTTTGGACTCCATCCACGCTCCGAGATGAGCAGCTGCCCGCAGGTATCTGCCCACCGTTAAGGGCGTGAACCCCTCGAATTCAAGAAACTCGGCGAAACCGCCAAGAAATGGTCCGACAAGGCCGGGCCGAGCGTGAACAAGAGCGTATTGCGCCTTAAAGTATTGCTCCAGCATGTTGCCCTCCGCAGTTGACGGGGCCGGGTCCACCCGACCCACCCGGAGGGAACCCCAATTATGCAAAGCTGTCCATGCATTTCCCAAATCTAAGCATTGAATTTATTTCGCTTCTTCGCCTGCACTCGTCGGAGCTCCGCATAACGGGTTACTGCACATAAATGCGATTATGCGTTGCAACGCATAATGGCGTAGTTCTCTGCGGCGTCAAATGCCGAATCCAGGCGAATCAGGACCTTCTCCACCCCCATGCTGCGGAGGTCCTGGATCGCACCCCGCAGGACCGCCGTAGCCCCCTTCTGGCCATGCTGTTTCCCTGGTTGGAACTCCTCGCGGATGCACCAGCCCTCGACTCCAGCGAACACGAACATCGGTGCGAAGCCAAAGACGTCCGGCATATAGGTGCGGCTCACGCCCTCCTTCTTGGTCTTGCCGTTGTCCTGGGGCGTGGTGTCCCCGTCCAGGCAGACGTGCCCGGTGCTGCACGGCGAGATGGGTGCTCCTGATCTTCGGATGAGGTCCAGGCTGGCCTGATGGACCATCCGCAGTGCTTCCTCCAGGTGGCCGTCTGCCAGGTTGTCGAGGTGCTGTCGAAGCGTTTCCGGAGAGGCCATGCGGTCGATCCGAAGGGCCTTGGCCACCCACGCCTGCCCGAACCAGGGACGCAGGGCCTCGAAGTCGCTCTTGCCCGTGGCGAGTGAGGCCACGTAGGGTGTCAGCACGTCCCCCCAGGCGATCTCGCCCCGGCCTTTGTGGAAGGTCCGGGTGAAGGTGGAGCGGAAGTCCGTGTAGCGGAACAGGGCGTTCCCGACCAAAGCGATTCCGCCCACGCCAGTGAGCACCAGTCCCTCTGATCCCAGCATCCCAATCCCGCTCATCTCGCCTCCACAGAAGATGTGACAGTGAGAAGCAGGGTGAAGTTTATCCTTTTATTGATATAGTTTAATTTATTAAAATTTTGGCAATGAATTTCTCATGTCTTCAGGGTGATGTCTAGTCGAAATTGTAGTCGATCCAGAGAAGCTGAGAGCCTGTGGGTTCCTGGACCTGGCCATTGGCTTCCGCTGTGATGAACAATTGGAAGGAGTGGAGCGGAGTGACCGACTTGAGGGTGCCCTCACGGTTCTTTTCAACTTTGAGGGCCCCGATGTTCTGCGCAGTTGACTCCTTGTCCTTCCTCACCCAGACCGCATAGATCGCGGCGGGCGGCTGCAGTTTCTGGGGATCTGCCAAGTACTTGACCGAAAGCTTGATGGCGATATTCCCATCGTTCGTCTTGCTGAATTTGACCTTGCCTTGGGCCGCCGGGATGTCCGGAGAAACATTCATGGTGGTGGCGTGCTGGAAAATTCCGGGCAAAGCAAAGGCTTCAACTGTCGAAAGGGCCAATGCTACCGTAACCAACGCGATTCGGGAAGTTCTCATATGTGGTCTCCTTTGGGTAACGCCCACGTGCTCCAGGAAGTCTGGAGGGGATCCTCCTCTCAAGCAATCCCTGAGCCGTTAGATAACATCAATTATAATTTATGTTAACAATGCGGTCGCCTATACATGGGTGCAACTTCCCTCTCAGAATGAAAGGGCACATCCATCACCCTGGTCGGCCTACCCACTTGAATCCTATTTCGCTTCATCGAAGCCCAGTTCACACCGGCTGTGAAGGCATGGATCCGACTCTTTGGTTCTTATTGCTTAAATCGTTTGGCCTGTGTGTCTTTGCTGAAATCCGGGCTCACGGATTCAGGGACACTAATGGCTACGGCCCTTGCGAAGATTTTCCAGGATGACCACTTCACAGAAACGCTAATCCTTTGCCCGAAGAACCTTGTGAAGATGTGGGAAGACTCGGAAGCCCTCCCTCAACCCTGCCCAGCTTCGACCACCTTTGCCGGTTCTTCACGCCCCGAATGGCGATGGCCACGGCCTTCTTCTGCCCGACCAGCACCACCAGCTTCCGGCCCCGCGTGACGCCTGTGTAGAGCAGGTTCCGCTCCCTCCTTATCGTCGCGGACGGTCTCACCCTCCTCCCGAGTGCCCATTCTGCGGCAGACCTCTCGGCGGATCCGATCCCCATAATGCTCGATCAGCTCTTCCACTGGCCGGGATTCCAGGACCCCTTGCAGGACCTTCTGCCAATCCCGGCGCCCATCTGCCTCCATGAACCCGGCTTCCAATTCCAGAATCCCGGCGCGTTCTTCCAACAGATCCCGCTCGGCTTCGGCCACAAGCAGGGCCAGCAACCCCGCCCGGTGGCTCTGGTTCAAGTCGATTACCCCGGGTGATGGTTCTGTGTCACCCGCCAACCGCAGGCCACCAGGGCGAAGGCCAAGGCGGTAGGGCAAGCAATCAGCAAGGCTGATGACCACCGCCCCGTTCGGATCAATCCGGCGGCAACGGTGGCGTTGCTTGCCTCATCGATCAGGATGAAGGCGCCGGTGGACCGGCTGACATCATAGGGGTCCGCGGCCACCGGCGCCTGGAGCCTCAGCCGGACCTCCGCGAGGTCGTTCATGGCCAGTTGGTCGGCGCCCTGGGGCTTCATGCTGGTGATCTCCAGGCGGGAACGGATCTCCTGGAGCAGGCCCCGGGTTTCCCCGGGGCCAAGGCGGAGCAGGAACCGGGCCCCGGCCTGGACTGGGGCATCGGAGAACCAGCACAGGGTGGCCTCCAGATCCTGGGAAAGGGTGGGGGGCGACCCGGGATCGGCCAGGAGGTCACCCCGGGAAATATCCAGGTCGCCCGCCAGTTCCAGGGTGACGCTTTGTCCTGCCTGGGCCGCCTCGAGGCGGGTCTCCCCAACCCGGATGCCCTGGACCCGGGTCCGGCCCAGGCCCGGCAGCGCGACGATCTCCGCGCCCACCTGGAGGGTCCCGGTCGCGATCCTTCCAGCGTAACCCCGGAACTGCCCGCCTCCCATGCGTGGCCGGCACACCCACTGGACCGGGAAGCGGAACGGGCGTTCCAGATCCTCCTGGGCCAGGGGCACGGATTCCAGCAGTTCCATGAGGGTCGGGCCCTCATACCAGGGCATCCGATCGCCAAGGGAAACGACCGAGTCTCCGGCCAGCGCGGAGATGGGAATGAACTCCAGCCGGGGGATCCCCAGATCGGCGGCGAAGGCCAGGCAGTCCTTGCGGATCTGGGCGAACACCTGTTCGGACCAGTCCACCAGGTCCATCTTGTTGATGGCCATCACCAGGTGGCGGATGCCCAGCAGGTGGGCGATGGCCGTGTGGCGGCGGGTCTGGGTGAGCACGCCCTTGCGGGCGTCCACCAGGATGATGGCGAGATCGGCGGTGCTGGCAGCGGTCACCATGTTCCGGGTGTACTGCTCGTGGCCCGGGGCATCGCCCAGGATGAACTTGCGGGTTCCGGTGGAAAAATACCGGTAAGCCACGTCGATGGTGATGCCCTGTTCCCGTTCGGCCTGGAGGCCGTCGGTGAGCAGGCTGAGATCCACGCCGTCGGCGCCCCGCTTCAGCGAGGTGCGCTCCAGGGTGTCAAGGGCATCGGCCAGGATGGCCTTGCTGTCGAACAACAGCCGGCCGATGAGGGTGCTCTTGCCGTCGTCGACGCTGCCGCAGGTGATGAAGCGCAGCAGGCCGGCGTCGGGGATGTCGCGAACCGATGAGGTCATCAGAAATAGCCCTCCTTCTTGCGCTGTTCCATGGCGGCTTCGGACACCTGGTCGTCCAGCCGGGTGGCACCCCGCTCGGTGAGTTCGGCGGTGGCGGTCTCCCGGATGATGTCGACGATGCTGGCCGCCTTGGAGGCCACGGGGGCAGTGCAGGGGATGTCGCCCACGGTGCGGAACCGCACCGAGAGTTCTTCCACCAGCTCCCCGTCCCGGGCCGGGGTGAGGTCGGTGACCGGCACCAGGGCCGAGCCCCGGCGCACCACGGGCCGGGTATGGGCATAGTAGATGCTGGGCAGTTCCAGGGCTTCCCGCTGGATGTACTGCCAGACGTCCAGCTCGGTCCAATTGGAGATGGGAAACACCCGGATGTTTTCGCCGGGGAAACACCTGGCGTTGTAGATATCCCACAGCTCGGGGCGCTGGTGCTTGGGATCCCACTGGCCGAACTCGTCCCGGAAGGAGAAGATGCGCTCCTTGGCCCGGGCCTTCTCCTCGTCCCGGCGGGCGCCGCCGATGCAGGCGTCGAAGCCGAACTCCCGGATGGCTTCCAGCAGGGTGACGCTCTGGAACGGGTTCCGGGACTGGGTCGGGGTGCGCAGCACGACGCTGCCCCGGCGGATGGAATCCTCCACGGTGCGGACGATGAGCCGCTCGCCGAGTTCCTGGGCCCGCCGGTCCCGGAATGCGATCACCTCCGGGAAGTTATGCCCGGTGTCGATGTGCAGGAGGGGGAAGGGGAAGGGGCCGGGTCGGAAGGCCTTTTCCGCCAGGGCCAGCAGGCAGACTGAGTCCTTGCCGCCGGAGAAGAGCAGCACCGGGTTCCGGCACTGGCCGGCCACCTCCCGGAGGATATGCATGCCTTCCGCCTCCAGGGTGTCCAGGTGGGTGAGGGTTCGCGTCTGCAGGATCATGGCACCGCCTTTTTCCGGGACTGGTTGTGGAGGCCGCATTCCTTTTGCTCGGGCTGTTCCCACCACCAGCGTCCGGATCGCACATCCTCCCCGGGCTGGACGGCCCGGCTGCAGGGGGCGCAGCCGATGCTGGGGTAGCCCTGGTCGTGGAGCGGGTTGTAGGGCATGTCGTGGGCCCTCACGTAGGCCCAGACCTGGTCAAGGCTCCAGCCGCAGAGGGGATTGACCTTCACCAGGCCGCCGTTGGCCGGGTCCCACTGGAAGGCACCCACTGCGCTGCGGCTGGACGCCTGCGCCCGCCGCAGCCCGGTGATCCAGGCCGAAGCCCCCGCCAACGCCCGGCCCAGGGGCTCGACCTTGCGGATGTGACAGCACTCCCTGCGGTTCTCCAGGCTCTCATAGAAGGAATTGGGCCCCTTGGCCGCCAGGAGCGCCTGCACCGCATCGGTGCGCGGAAAATAGACCTCGATGGGAAGGCCGTAGCGGGCCTTCAAGGCGGCCAGGGTGTCGTAGGTCTCCTGGTTCAGGCGGCCGGTGTCCAGGGTGAAGATCCGGGGCTTGGGGTCGCCGCGGGCGATGAGATCCAGCACCACCACGTCCTCAAGGCCAAGGCTGCAGGCGAAGACCAGGTGCGGGTGGAAGGCCCGCAGGGCCGCCGCGAGAATCTCCTCGGCCGAGGCGTCGGTGTAGCGCCGGTTCAGAGCCTCGGCCTGGGCGGAGGACGCGCTCATGGGACACCCGCGAGAACCGCCACGAGGCTCACCATCCCGACCACCCCCCAGAGCAGCAGCCCGGCGGCCGCCAGGAAGCCAAGGATGAACCAGGGCCTGTGCCCTTTCGTCGTCCCCAGCCCCTGCTTCCTGATCAAGCCAAGGCCCAGGGCCACGGGGACGATCCACAGGACCCGGGCCAACTTGACGGCGGCCGCCACCTCCAGGGCCTTGTGGCCATAGGCCAGCGCCGCCCCCACCACCGAGCTGGTGTCGTGGATGCCCAGGGCGGCCCACCAGCCGAACCCCTCCTGGGAGAGGCGCAGGGCCCTGCCGATCAAGGGAAAGGCGATCAGCCCCACCGCGTTCAGCAGGAAGACCATGCCCAGGGCCGCGGAAGTCTCATGCTCCTCGGCGGCGATGACCGGCGCCACGGCCGCGATGGCGCTGCCACCGCAAATGGCGGTGCCGACGTTGATGAGCAGGCCGGTGTCGCCGCTCACCCCCATGCGCCGGGCGAGCCAGATGCCCAGGGTCAGGGTCAAGGCGATGCTTACGGCGGTGGCGCCCAGGCCGCGGAGCCCGGCCTTGAGCACCACCCCGAGATTCATCCCGGCCCCCAAGCCCACCACCGACCATCCCAGGAGCGGATGGATCCATCGCCTGAAGCGATCCTGATGGGGATTGCCTAGGACCAGGGCGAGCAGGGCGCCGCCCAGGAGAGCTGTGCTCCCGTCCACCCAGGGCAGCAGCACCAGGAGGGCGGCCAGGGGCCAAAGGAATCTGGAGAGGCGTGGAATCAACCCCCCATCCAGGGGTGAATGCAACTTATTCATCGGTACCATCGGTTCAGGCCGGATCGCACAATTCAATACGCCCAAGCGCGCATGGGAGCCTTGGGAAAAAGGATCTGAAAGCCAATCTCGCCATTCCCGGAAAATTCCATGGCATGGCAGAGACGGAGGTTGAAACCCGGTTGAGTCTACTCATGTCGACCAAAGGAGTCAACCTATGGAATCCCCAGGCCTCACCAGCGCCCGGCTGGCGCAGTCCGGTCGGAATGCCATGCCTGACACCGAGACGCCGCTCTGGCGGCTGGCGCTGGCCAAGTTCTGGGCGCCGGTTCCGTGGATGCTTGAAGCCGCGATCCGGCGCGGGTGAGGATACCGCCACCGGCATCGCCGCTTCCGCCCTGGCTTTCGGCCTGCTCAAGGCCGGCCTGGTGGAGCCGGATGACCGGACCATTCGTGTGCTCCAGGGCCGGGCCATGGGGTCCTTGTCGGAAATCCGGGTCCGGGTTGGCTTCGCCGACGGGCGGCCTGTCGGCTGTCTGGTGGGCGGCACCATTGCACCCACGACCATGAAGCCTCGGGACAGCGCGCATTCGTAAGGACAGTCAACCGGTAGGCACGACGGAGGTGGATGGAACCATGCCCCCCACAGGGATCAGATAAGTGTCCTCGCTCGGCTACTTCACCTCGTGGGCAATGCGCGAGATCGTTTCCGCGATCTCCTTGGGGGTCTGAATGAAATCCACGAACCCAGTGGCGATGGCGCTCTCGGGCATATCGGGTTGCCGAGCCGTGTCAAGTCTCTGCGCGATGGTAATACCGCCGACTTCCTTGATGTCGCGGAGCGCCACTGCACCGTCACCATCGTAGCCCGAGACGATGACCGCGATCAGCTTCCCATCCCAGTGCTCCGCAAGGGAGCGCAGAAAGACTGTGATGACGTCGGGCCACCCCCTTGGCTTCGATATGGGCTTCAGAATAAAGTCGCCGTCCAGCACATGCAGATCCCGGCGCTCGGGGATGATGAACACCCGGTTGGGCCGGATGAGCAGTTGGTCCGTGATGAGCTCGACCGGCATCGACGTGAAGCGTGGCAGGACCTCGTGGAGCTGAGTGGCAATGGTCCTTACGTGATTGACGATGACGATGGCGACCCCCAGGTCACCCGGCAGATCCTGCAACAGCCTTGTATACGCATCAAGACCCCCTGCAGACCCACCGACGCAGACGATAGGGAAATCCCTGGCCGTATGGTTGGTGCCCATCGATACGCCCTCGTGATCCGGTGAAACGCACATTAAGGATGATTCAGCATCAGAAAGATCAAGGACCATCCTACCCCTTTCTGAAGGATGCGGCTGTCCTGGTGGTGGGTGCATCTGCGCACGCCAACCCGAAGCTCACAGTAAGCCGTTGTCTAGAAATAACCTGAACAGGGCTTTGCGGCCCCGGCATAAGGTCCCTAGATCCAGGCCAACGCCTGCGTTGGCCTGGGGGCCGTAGCAAAATAATCTGAAATATACAGATTATTTCGCAACGGCCCCTAAAACTAGGAGGCATGATCAAACAGGGTCATCGGATCGATAGCCTTGCCATTCTTGCGGACTTCGAAAAGAAGATGGGGTCCGGTGGAACGCCCACTCGAACCCACCCGCGCGATGGGCATCTGGGCTTCAACCTGTTGTCCGGTGTTGACCAGTGACTCGGAGATGTGGCCATACAAACTTACCAGTCCATCGTCCTGGCGGATGACCACGGTGTTTCCGTAGCCCGACTTCCACCCGGCAAAAGTGACCGTGCCCCCCTTGAATGCCGAGATCGGGGCACCGAGTGGCGCAACCACGTCGATGCCATTATGGTGCTCCGGTTGCCCGGTGAACGGATCCTTGCGCCACCCGAATCCCGAGGAAACAGCCACAGCTCCCTTCACAAGCGATTGCCATGGTTTCGGGCTCTCATGGACGCTTGTCGCGTCCGGCGTTTCCCGGCTGGAAGGGGCCTTGGCCAGACTGGACAAATCCAGGTCCTGCCCGGGGTAGATCCGATTCGGGTCCGCGAGATGGTTGGCCTTTGCCACGACCTGGACGGCGGCATAGATTTCCCGCGGAGATACCGCACCTCCCCCTTCATGGAGCCGGTCGGCACAGATTCTGGAGAGGCAATCGCCACGGCGGACGACCGCCGTGCCTGATTCCTGCGAAGACGCTGGATCCGGGCCGGGGTTGGGCGTTAAGGGCGCAGCACCGGCGGCCTTTTTCCCCATGGACGCCAGGAGGTCCTGGAACGAGGCGGTGGACGGCCCATGCCTGTGCGGTCTGGCGGTCGCCAGGGCCTGGGGTGGGGCGGTCGAAATGGCAATTCCCTGCATGGCGACGTCCCGGCTGCATGTGCCTGCCAGCTTGTTGGATGAGCAAGATCTACGCCAGTCCTGGCAGGCAACCCTGAGCCACCCAGCCAGCAGCAACACTTCGACTGGATTTAATGAGTGCCATGGCCAAAAGGGGGAGATACTGACCCTTCACTGGGACGACAGGAGGAACCCAATGCCCCGGAGGCCAACAGGCATGAGATCGACAGCCGACCTTCGCTCCCGCGCCGAAGCCATGGTTCTGAAGAAACGCGCCCAAGAGCCCGATGAACCATCTTCCCTGACCCAGGATGAGGCGAAACGTTCCATCCATGAGCTGCAGGTGCATCAAGTCGAGCTCAGGATGCAGAACGAAGAATTGTCGCGGGTGCAGGCCGAACTGGAGGTGGCACGAGCGCACTATTTCGACCTCTACCACCTGGCCCCCGTCGGTTATTGCATCCTCTCCCGGGAGGGGCTGATCCTGGAAGCCAATCTCACGGCCGTGAACATGCTGGATCTGGCCCTGTCCACCCTCATCAGGAAGCCCATTTTCAAGTTCATCCTCAAGGAAGATCAAGACATCTACTATCTGCACCAGAAACAGCTCTATGGGACGAACCGGTCAACCACATGCGAACTCCGGATGGTGAAAAAGGATGGGACTCCCTTCTGGGTGCAACTGACGTCCGCACCTCCTGATCTAGCTCAAGCCATGGGCCGCGAACCGGTTTGTCGCGTGGTGATGAGCGACATCACTGAGCGAAAGGCCGTACAGGAAGAGAATGCCAGGCTCCTGGCTCAGCTGCGACAGTCCAGCAGCGATCCGAAAAAACACTGAGCCTGGCAGGGATGCCGTTTCGGGCTTCACGACAGGAACGGGAAGGTGGGGCGTGAGGTACGTTCTGGGCCGTACATCCGCATGAGCGTGGCCAGGAAGGCCGTTCCCATGGTGAAGGGCGCGAGGACGCGGGTTCCCAGGGGGAAGCCCACCAGAAGGTCGCCGAGGCACAGGGAAGCGTAGCCGATGAGGGGGAGGATGATGAATCCGCGGTGGGCGCGGCCCAGGGGCTTCAGGGGGATGCCCCGCTCCAGGAGGCGGTAGGCCGTGGAGATGGTGAAGGTGGTGAGCACCCAGCCAAAAAAATTGCGGAAGGGGATGCCGAAGTAGGGACCGCCATTGTCCCAGACCCAGGCCTTTACCTCCCCCACCATGACCGGGTCCATGGTGAGGTCCCAGGCGCTCATCACCAGGGCGGTAAGGAGGGAGGCATAGAGGAGGGACAGGAGGCCTGGGTGCTTGCCGGCCGGCTTCCCCCGGGTGAGGTAGTTGGCCATGAGGTAACTGGGCCAGAGGACCATGAAGTAGGCCATGGGGATCGCCAGGGGCACGGTGCCCAGGACCAGGGGCGACAGGACGCCGGTGTACTGGTAGCGCCCGAACACCAGCCCCGTCCGGACGCCGGCGTATTCGAAAAGAAAGGAGATGACCAGGGTGAGCCCGAGACAGGTGAGCGCGCGGCGCCACCCCACCATGTAGGTGGCGTGGACCAGCACGAGGCTGCCGAAGGTCCAGGTCATGGCCTGGAAAGGCAGGTGATTGATGGTGATGCGGATGCCCAGGATGCTGAGGAGGACCAAAAGGAGGAAGTCCAGGGCCACCAGCAGGACCATCTCGATGGCGGGGTGGAAGGTGATCTCCTGTTCCAGGTGGCGGTCGTAGCGGACCAGCGTTTTCATCCCTCGCCTCCCCGGGACTGCCAAAGCCCGGCCAGGCCGGCCAGCACCGGGATGCCCATGGCGAACGGCGAGATGACCCGGGTCGCCGGCGGGTAGCCGATGGCGATATCACTGAGACCCACCAGTGCGTATACCGCGATGGGATAGGCTTCCCACCAGCGGCCCATGGAGGGCGCGGGGACGGCGTCGGGCTGGCTGGCGAGCGTCCGGTCGGTGAACCGGCAGGCCACGGCGATGATGAAGGAGACTTCCACCCAGTTCACGTAGTTGGCCAGGGGAATCCCCAGGTAGGGGCCGCCCTGGTCCCAGACCCAGGCATGGGCCCTGTGCACCATGAAGGGGTCCAGGGTGAGATCCCAGGCCGTCAAGACCAGCGCGGTGAGCAGGGAAAGCAGGAGGATCCAGATGGAACTTCCCCGTGTGCTCAAGGCCTGGCCTTCGGCGATGCAATTGACCAGGCAGTGGCTCGAATACATCATGGAGAACCAGCCCAGGGGCACCACCAGGGCAACGCCCCCCAGGCAGGGACCGAGCACGGGGGTGTAGTGGTAAGGGGTGGCGAGGCCTGTGCCGATGCTCAGGAATTCCAATGCGAACGCCAGACCGCAGGCGATGCAGAAGAAGGCCAGGATCCGCTTCCAGCCCATGAGGCAGGTGCCGTGGACCAGCGCGGCCAACCCGAACAGGACATTCCCGAGGATGAGCCCGGAGTTTGCTCCCGCAGCGGCCCGGGAGGCTGCCCGGGTGAGCAGGGCGCTCAGCCCGAGCACCCAGAGGATGGCGTGGGCCAGGTATGGGTTTGTGCGTTTCGGCATGAATGGTTCCTTGACGATGGCTTAGACCGGCAGGGCGCACAAATAGCCAAACCTCACCGAATGGAATCCTGGGACAATAAGCTTTGCATTGATTATGAACATACGCCGCCCCCTGGACAATGGTCTGGAGGATGGACCGGACCTTACGGATCCGGGTGATGGCGCCGCCCCAGTCTGAGCAGGAGTCATGCTTGGCCCATTCCGAGGGAACCCAGAGATTCGCGAACATAGAAGGCGGCGGCTTCGGCGAGGAACCCTCCGCCCTGGACACGCGTTCGACCTCGGGCGCCGTCCTGATGGGCCGGCAGGCGGAACTGGCGGCTCTCCGCAAGGCGTTCGACGCCAGCCAGCATGGGAAGCCGGTGATGGCGGTGGTCCAGGGCGACTCCGGCATGGGCAAGCGTTTCCTCATCCAGTGCTTCCTGCGGGAACTCCAAAGGGAGCATCCCAAGGCGGTGGTCCTGGTGGGGCGGTGCTACGAGCGGGGATCGGTGCTCTACAAAGCGCTCGACTGTCTGGTTGAACCCCTCACCCAGCACCTGATGGATCTCCCCGATCCGGAACGGGCCGGGCTGCTTCCGCCGCACATGCCCTACCTTGCCAGGCTCTTCCCGGTGCTGCGCCAACTGGGGGATATCGCGCCGGACCCCGCGCCGACGGAAGTCCCCGACCCCCAGGAATTCCGGCGGAGAGCGTTCGGCGCCCTGCGCGGGCTCTTGTGCGCACTGGGGAACCGCGGCCCCCTGGTGCTGTTCATCGACGATCTCCAGTGGGGGGACCGGGACAGCGCCGCCCAGCTGGCGAGACTCTTCCAGCCCCCGGAACCCCCTTCCATGCTGCTCCTGGCCTCCCACCGCACCGCGGACGGGGAGGTTCCCACGGTGCTCCATGACTTCTGGAGCCTCCTTTCCGGAGCAAACCATGAAATCGTCCACCTGTTCCTGAAGGAACTGCCTGAACCGGAGGCGCGGAGTCTGGCGCGCGCGCTGCTGGGCCCCCGGTTCGCCCATGCCGAGGACACCAGCGCATGGATCGCCAGGGCATCCGGCGGGAGCCCCTTCTTCGTCGCCGAACTCTGCCAGCATCCCCATTACGCCCTGGCATTTCCGGGGGACCGGGGGTCCCTGGCCGCCTCCGGCCCCCTGGCGCTGGACCCGTTCATCCACGCCCGGGTGGCGGGGCTTTCGGAGGAGGGCCGCCGGGTTCTGGAGGCCCTCTCCCTGGCCGGGCAACCGGTGGACGGGGAGGTCCTGGCCAGGGCCTGCGGTCTTGGCCAGGCGCCGGCGGAACTCTTCACCCAGCTCCGGACGGCCTGCTTCATCCGGATCCGGGGCCAGGGCCGGAACCTGGTGGAGACATGCCACGACCGGATCCGGGAGTGCCTGGCCAGGAACATCCCCATCCCCATGGCCCGGGAGATCCACCGCGGCCTGGCGCGATCCCTGGAAATGTCCCCCAGGCCTGATCCCCAGGCCCTGGCCTACCATTTCCAGCATGCGGAAGAACTGGACAAGGCTTCGACCTATGCGGAACAGGCCGCGGAACAGGCCGCCAAGGCCCTGGCCTTCGAGGCGGCCGCGCGTCTCTTCCGGCAGGCCTTGGACCTGTGCCCGGGCCACGCCGGGGACAGGGCCGGGGACAGGGCCAGGCTCCTGGTGAAGCTGGGCGACGCCCTGGCCAATGCGGGCCTCGACGCCGAAGCCGCCTGCATCTACCATGACGCGTCCGGGCTCTTCTCCGGGCACGAGGCCATCCGCCTGCGGCGCCTGGCCGCCGAACACTTCTTCCGGTGCGGGCGCTTCGATCAGGGCATGGCCACCCTGGAGGCGGTGCTCGCCACGCTGGGCATGAAAATGCCCACCCGTCCCTGGCGTGCCCTGGTGTCCCTGCTGATCCGCCGGAGCCTGATCCGGATCCGGGGTCTGGGGTCCCGGCTGCGCAAGGAGTCCGAGATCCCTCCGGAGGAACTGGACCGGATCGACATATGCTGGGCCGGCGCCATGGGGCTGGGACCCATCGACCACATCCGGGGCGGGGCATTCCAGGCCCGCGGGCTGGGCCTCGCCCTCAAGGCCGGCGAGCCCTTCCGAGTGGTCCGCGCGCTGGCCCATGAAACCATCTATGTGGCCCACCGGGGCATCCGGAGCCAGGCGGCCACCCAGCGGGTCCTCGCCGCCACCCAGGTGCTCGCGGAGCAGCTGGGTGAACCCGGTCCCCTGGGCCGGGCCCTCATCGCCGCCGGCACCGCCGGCATCATGCAGGGACGCTGGAAGGCCGCCATGGAGCTGCATGAGAAGGCGGAGGCCATCCTGAGGGACCACTGCTCGGGAATGGACTACGAGCTTCACATTTCCCAGCACCATGGGCTGGCCGCCCACTGGATCCTCGGGAACGTCCGGGAAGTGTCGGCCCGCCTGCCCGTGGCCATCCAGACCGCCTGGGACAAGGCCGACCTCCTGGCGCTCACCAACCTGCGGACCAGCATCGCCCCGTATCTCTGCCTGGCCCGGGACGAACCGGACCTCGCCAAATGGGAGGTCCGCCAGGCCATGGAGCATTGGTCTTCGGCGGGATTCCACCTCCAGCACTACAACGCGCTCGCCGCCCAGGCAAACATCCACCTGTACGAAGGAGAACCCCTCACGGCATGGGACCTGCTCACGACCCAGTGGCCAGGCCTCCGGGGCTCCCTCCTGCTGAGGGTGCAGCCCATTTTCATCACCATGCTGGAACTCCGGGCCCGGACGGCCCTGGCGGTGGTGCTTCTGGTCCTCGATCCCGGGTCCAAGGCGGGGATGCCCTGGCTGAAGACGGCCAGGGCCGACATCCGCGCCCTGGCAGGGGAGAAGACTCCGTACGGCGATGCCCTCGCCCTCAAGCTCCAGGCCCTGGAAGCGCTGGTCGCGGCCCGGACCAAGGAGGCCGCGCTGCTCCTGTCCCAGGCGGAAACCGCCTTCGGCGCCTGCGACATGGGCCTTCATGCCATGGCGGTCCGCCAGATCGGGAGCAGCCTGGAGGGCGGCCCGGGATCGGCGCGGACGGCTGAGGCCATCGCGGACATGCGGAACCAGGGCGTCGTCCACCCGGAGCGGTTCGCCCGGATGCATGTTCCCTGCGGCTAAGAACCTATCCCGGTAGGGGCGGCCGCAAGCCTGATCGTTGGTACCCAACCAAGCGGCTCGGTGACTTCGGCCAAAGGAATTTTCAACGCTGAGGACGGCGAGCCGCCGAGGGCGCAGAGAGGGCGCCGACCCACTCGCGCACGCGCCCTGGCCCGCTATCGCGGGCCGCATCGCTGGCGCGCTGCCCCCTTCATGGGCGGCGGGCTGCTTGCAGGCAAAGCCCGCGTCAGCCCGCCGCCCATGAAGGGGAAACGGGCCCGTGCTCAGTTCGAGTTCCAACCGCCCCTGTGTTTCTTCTGACTCTCATCAGTTCCGCATCGACGTCACCTTCTTCCATGTGATCAGGGCGCAGGCGAAGTGAAGCATGGCCAAGTAGGTATCTACCCGCTTGGCCCAACGGATCAGCACCCCACGGAACCGGTTCATCCAACTGTGGGCCCGTTCCACCACCCAGCGCCGGGCCCGAAAGCTGGCCTCCTGCTTGATGGCCTTGGCCTCCTCGCCTCGAGTGCGAATATGGGCGGTGAAACCGAAGGTCCTGGCCAACGCCCGGACCTCATCAAAATCGTAGCCCTTGTCCAGCCAGAGGCCCTGGGGCGCCTCCGGGCTGGGTTCCGGGCGTTCGACGGGGATGCTCTCCAGGGTGGCTTTCACGAGCTTCATGTCATGACGGTTGGCCCCATCAACGGCCAAGCCGACGGGGATTCCGGAAGCCTCCGTCAACAGGCTGCGTTTGGCGCCTTGCTTGCCACGGTCCGTCGGATTCGGACCCGTTTTTTGCTGCCCGCCAGGGGGGCCTTGGTCATGGCGCCATCCAAGGCCAGCCACGACCAATCCAGCCCCTTCAACTCGTCGTAGGCGAGCAGTCCTTCCCGCCAGAACGCTTCGAACACACCGGCCTCCGTCCATTCCACTAACCGGCGATGCGCCGAACTGCTGGTGCAGATGCCGGTCTTGTTCAGGGCATTCCATTGGCACCCAGTCCGCAGCACAAAGAAAATGGCATCCATGGCCGAGCGGTCATCGACCCGAGGGTTGTGCATGCCCCAGGGATGGAACTTGGGGGGTGGCAGCAGGCGCTGGATTTGCTCCCAGAGCGCATCGGGGAGCCTCCAACCGTCATCCTTGATGATTGCAACTTCGTTTCGCATTTGGACCTGGAGGACAGCGCAAGCCCGTTACCCTTCATGGGCGGCGGGCAGTCGCGGGCTATGCATGCAAGCTGCCCGCCGCCCATGAAGGGGCAGCGCGTCAGCGCTGCGGCCCGCGATAGCGGGCCAGGGCTTGTGCGGGGTGGGTCGGCGCTTCCTCGGTGGCCTCTGCGCCTCAGCGACCCCAGCGTTGATATTTCTTTAGCTTAAGCCACCGGCATGATCGGATGGGCTGGGCCGAACGTGCATCCAATCGTCCCTATCGGGATAGGTTCTAAGCCGTCGCGCAAAAATAAATTTAAGATTTCGTAATTGCCTCGGCATAAAGGGCCGTAGTAAAATAACCTTATATGCACAGGTTATTAAGATACGGCCCCTAATC
>Ga0182014_10003162_pt1 | contig 20046 bp, 23 predicted proteins | sample 612S2DmetaG_FD_120489 | JGI IMG/M metagenome (GOLD analysis project Ga0182014, IMG submission 120489) | Permafrost microbial communities from Stordalen Mire, Sweden - 612S2D metaG | ecosystem: Environmental > Terrestrial > Soil > Wetlands > Permafrost | place: Sweden: Stordalen | collected... | reverse complement strand
TATCTCAGTTACATGAAGTGAAAGCGTCTCCATTGGCTTCAAGAAGCATGAGAATCGGGGACATGAAACGAATCACGTCAAAGCACGCGGTCTTGGCGATCATCATGGCTTGCGTCGCCAGCCCCCTCTCGGCGCAGGAGTCGCTCCCGATCCGCAACTGCACATGGTGTCATGGCAGCTCGGCGCAAGGCTACACCAGCGCGCCGCGTATCGCCGGACAGACGCACCGCTATATCGAAAATTCGCTTTTGAGCTTTAAGAGCCATGCGAGGGACAACCCTGCTTCCAAACAATATATGTGGGGCGCGGCGGCCAATCTCAGTGGAGAGACGGCGCGCGGCTTCGCGGTTTACTTTTCCGAATTGCCGGCCTCGCCCGCCAATGACGGCGACGAAGCGCTCGCGAGCGAAGGGAAGTCGATTTACGTGGAGGGGAGACCTGCCTCGAACGTCGTCTCTTGCATTGTATGTCATGGCCCGAACGCGGAAGGCTTCGAAGGCATTCCGCGTTTAGGCGGCATGGGCCACGACTATCTGAAACGGCGGCTCGAACAGTGGAACGAAGGCTACCATGCCGCCGCCGAGCCCATGCCCAGAATCGCGAAGAGGTTGTCCGCGAATGAGATTGAGGCTCTCGCGTCGTACCTGAGCTTTGTGCGGTAGGCTAAGAACCAGATCTCGTTAAACTGGATTTTTCGGATTCGCCGCGAACGGCCGCGGCGAGCATCGGATTCGAAGTGATGCCGCCTTCGCGGGCTGCCCCAAACGTCACATCACAAACAACCTGTCCGGCAACTCATCCTTCCCACCCGGCGGGAAACGTCCTTCGAGCAGGCGGGCGGTTTCCTCTATCGCCGCGACATAGCCGTCGGCGATGCTCCCCTCGCGCAACCGCGCCCGCAGCAGGTCTAGCGCGGCGCGCCATTCCTCGTCCTTGATTATTTCCGCGACGCCGACATCGGCGATGATCCGCGCATAGCGTTCCGCCAGCGAGGCGAAGATCAGCACGCCGCGGCGGCCGCTGGTGCGCGCGACGCCTCGGGTAAAGAACTGCTCGCGCGCGGCGCGGTGGGCGCGGGCGCGCTTGATCCGGCGCGGCGTCAGCAGGGAATGCACGGGCGACAGCGAGAACAGCAGCGCCGCCGCGATGAACACAGCGATTTGCGCCGCGAAGATTTCGCGCACCGGCAAATGCGTGAACGCGATAAGCGGCCAGGGTGTCGCCAGCGCGGCGAAACTCGCCCACAGCGCCGGCACGTAAGAATAATCCGACGAGCGCCGCGCCAGCACGCAGACGATTTCGGCGCCGGTTTTTTGTTCCGCCGCGCGGATCGCCTCGGCGACACGGCGATAATCTTCGTTGCTAACGCGCATCACCAATCCCCCGAGGCGCCGCCGCCGCCCGACGATCCGCCGCCGCCGGAAAATCCGCCGCCGTCGAAGCCGCCGCCGCCAAAACCACCCCCGCCGCCGCCAAAACCGCCGCCCGGAGGCAGGAAAATCATCGGGCCGCCGCCGCGGCCGCCGCGCGCGTTGCGCGACATGTAGATCATGATGAACATGAACAATAAAAACAGGATGATGGGCGCGAGCTGGTCGATCGTCTCCGACATGGACTGCTCCGCCGCGCGCTTCGTCCATTCGCTGGTGTCGCTCGAGAGAACGTCGATGATCGCGTCGACGCCGCGCTCGATCCCACCGCTGAAATCGCCGGCCTGGAAGCGCGGCGCCACCGCCGAGCGGATGATCACGCTGGACACGGCGTCGGTCAAAACGCCCTCCAGTCCATAGCCGACCTCGATCCGCATCTTGCGTTCGTTGGGCGCGATCAGGAACAGCACGCCGTTGTTTTTCTTGGCGAGCCCCAGCTTCCAGGCGCGGAACAGGCCGTTGGCGTAGCTTTCGATATCGCCGCCCTCCAGCGAACTCACCGTCGCGACGACCAGTTGGATGCTGGATTTATCCTCTAAATTCTGTAGCTTAGCCTCGATCGACGCCTTGGCGGGGCCTGAGATGATATTGGCCTGATCGGTCACCCGCCCCGCGAGTTGAGGAAAGCTGAACGCGGCCAGCGCGATGCTGACGAAAAGGCACAGCGCGACGGTCGGCAACGCAAATTTAAATCCATGATTTAGCTTCATAAATGGCCTCTCCGCGCCGCGTCAGCCGGCCGCGCAACGCTCGCAACGTCCGGCGATTTCCACGACGCGGCTGCGCGGCGCGAAACCCGCCGCGCCAGCGAGCGCCGCGAGTTCGCGGGCGAGACCGGGGGAGGTCGCCTCCTTCACTTCACCGCATTGTTCGCAAATGAGAAACACGACCGGCTCCTCCGCGCCATGGGCGTGGCCGCAGACGATGAAGGCGTTTTGCGAGGCGAGGCGATGGGCGAGGCCATTGTCGAGCAGATAGCCCAGCGCGCGGTAGACCGAGATCGGCGCGGGGCGTTTTCCCTTTGCGTCCCGCATCATATCGATCATTTCATAGGCCCCGACCGGGCGATTGGCGCGGGTCAGTATGTCCAGCGCTTGCCGGCGCGCCGGCGTCAGACCGCCGGGGGCGGGCGCGCGAGGATGTGGTTTGGGCTCAAGACTCATGCGCGCATTTTAGCGCATTTTCCGCGCATCCGCGCGCATGGACGCGCATCAGGCGTCAAAAATGGAAACCGACGCCGAGGCCGCCGCCAAATTGCGAGGTGCTGGGGTTGGGATTAGGATTATTTCCATAGGTCGGCTGCGGCGAATCTTGATTGACCTTCGCCTTGGGCGAGATCGTGACGTCGCCGGCGCGGATCGACCCCTCCTTGGCCGGCGTCGATTGCGCGGAGGGCAAGGGCAGCGCCGAAGGATCGTTCTCGCCAAAGCAAACCGGATCGTCCTTACCACTTCGCACGGGAGCAGGGAAGGGTCGGTGAAGCCGCGACCGGCGCGGGTTTTACCTTGGCGGCCCTTGGCTTCTTCTTGGGCTCGACTTGCGGCGCGTCGACGGATTGCGCCAGCGCGGGGCGCAAGGCGAGAACCGCGAAAGCCGCGACCAGAATGATAAAAAATTTCGTCCTCACGCCGCCCCTCGCTCGCCCACTTGATTTATAGGGTAGTCCCGCATTTAGGCGAATTTGCGCCGGGAAGCTTAAGCGATTTTTGGCGCGCGGCGAAGTCATGCGGAGCATGACGGATGAGGGCCGCCGCGGCTAGGTTGGAACTTCCCGAGAACCCTCACCCGACCCGGCTACGCCGGGCCACCCTCTCCCGCAATTGGGAGAGGAGAAGGCCGCTCACCGCTCGATCAACAACCCTAGCGCCAGCGATCCCGAATTGGCGGCGAGCGAGACCAGCATCGCGCGGTCCAGGCGCAGCATCGCCATCCAGGCGATTAGCGCGCCCTCCACCACGACGACGGCCGCCTCCAGCGTCAGCACCGACGGCCAATAGGGGTAGCGCTCGTAGGCCCATAGCGCCGCCGTCCATAATTGTGGGTGGGTGATCGCCGTGGCGGCGGCGGAGCTTGCGGCGACGTGCGCGGGGCCGCGGCACTCCCAGCGCGTCGCCCAAGCCAGCGCATAGGCGATCGCCGCCTCCACGACGGCGGAGAGGATAAGCGCCTCGAACTCGCTCAGGCCGCTTTTCCCAGCACGTCGACGCCATTCTCGCCGGCGCAAAGGATTGTCGTCGCGAGGCCGATGAACAGTCCATGCTCGACGACGCCGGGGATAGCGTTAAGCCGCGAGGCCAGCGCCTCGGGCTCCGGGATCGCGCCAAAGGCGCAGTCGAGGATCAAATGGCCGCCGTCGGTGATGAAGGGCGCGCCGACTTTTTCGCGCGGCGTTATCTCGCCTTGAAGGCCAAGTTCGCGCGCCGCCGCCTCGACATGCAGCCGCGTCGCCCGCGCGCCGAAGCGGTCGATCTCGACCGGCAGCGGAAAGGCGCCGAGCGTTTTGACGCGCTTGCCGGCGTCGGCGATGACGATCATACGCTCCGACGCCGCCGCGACGATTTTTTCGCGGAGCAGCGCGCCGCCGCCGCCTTTTATCAGTCGCAGCGCGTCGTCGAATTCGTCGGCGCCGTCGACGGTGAGATCAAGATTGGGACAATCGTCCAGCGTCGCGAGTTTGAGTCCAAACCGCGCGGCCTGGACCCGCGTCGCCTCGGAGGTCGGCACGCAAGGGGCGTCGTGCCCGGCCGCGCCGAGCAGATCGACGAAATGCGCGGCGGTGGAGCCGGTGCCGAGCCCCAGCTTCATGCCGGGCCGGACGAAGGTCATCGCGGCGGCGGCCGCCGCGCGCTTGAGATGGTCGGGGGAGCTTTGGTTCATGCCTTGCGCGCCTTAAATTCAACAAGCGCGGCGGTCTCGCCGCGTTATCGCCTCTCCCCGCGAGCGGGGAGAGGGCAGGGTGAGGGGCATGGGGCATTCGCCCGAGCGTGGATTACAGCAAGGAATTACCTGGAGCCCTTCGGCATGGCGAACAATCCCCCGGCCCCTCACCCCAACCCTCTCCCCGCTCGCGGGGAGAGGGAGCGGCGCGCCCTCGGTTCGCTTGTCGCTGGACGAACGTCTGCTTGGCGTCGTCATTTCGCGGGCGCCGTGCAGACGACGGAGGTTTCGTTGAGGACGAAGCAGATCGACATGAAGCCGGTGTGCACGTCGACGCGGAACACGCCGGCCTCGCCGGTGTGGCGCGAGGCGATCAACTCATATTCGCCGGCCGGGCCGGCCTTGGCGCCCTCGCCGGCGGGATAGCACAGCGTCACACCGAAGGGGCTGCCGTCCTTGAGGCCATATTGGCAGGCGCCGACCTCGCCGGTGACCTTATCGAGCCGGAACACGCGGTTGAGATCGGTCTGCGGCGCGGCGAGAAATTCATAGGTCGCGGCGCGCGCCCCGCCAAGCGGCGCCAGGGCGAGCGCGAGCGCCAGCCAAACGTAACGCTGATGTTCCCTGGGCATCGAATTGGCTCCTCGTAACGAATCGGTCGCCACCATGATACACCGCATTGCGGCGACCGCGGGACAGGGGCCGGGGGATCGGAGGGCGCGCCGGCGCTGGTATCATGATACCGTCATCGGCAAGCGGCCTGTTTTCTAGCGGTCCAGCGCGATCTCGCGTCAAAAATTGTTTGACATGGCCGGCGCGCTCGCTTATCGCAACGGCACGGCCGCGAGACGCGGCAGCTAAACGCCACGGAACGAAATTCCCATGTTTGGTAAAACCTATTCGGCGAAGCCCGCCGACATTGAAAAGAAATGGGTGCTGATCGACGCCAAGGGGCTCGTCGTCGGGCGCCTCGCCTCGATCATCGCCCTGCGCCTGCGCGGCAAGCACAAGGCGACCTTCACCCCGCACATGGACGACGGCGACAATATCATCGTCGTCAACGCCGATAAGGTGGTGCTGACCGGCCGCAAGCGCGAGCAGAAGATCTATTATCGCCACACCGGCTACCCGGGCGGCATCAAGGAGCGGTCGGCCAAGGCGATCCTCGAGGGGCGCTTTCCCGAGCGCGTGCTCGAAAAGGCCGTCGAGCGCATGTTGCCGCGCGGCCCGCTCGGCCGCGTCCAGCTCGGCAATCTGCGCGTCTATAAGGGCCCCGAGCATCCGCACGCGGGGCAAAGCCCCGCGCCGCTCGACGTCGCCGCGCTGAACTCCAAAAATTCCCGGAGCGCCTGATCATGGCCGAGACCACACTCTCCTCCCTCGCCGACCTCAACCAGGCGGCCGTCGCCGCCGCGCAAGAGGCGCCGAAATATGTGCAGAAGCTCGACAAGCAGGGTCGCGCCTACGCCACCGGCAAGCGCAAGAACGCCATCGCGCGCGTCTGGATCAAGCCCGGCACGGGCAAGATCTCGGTCAACGGCCGCGACGTGGCGGTCTATTTCGCGCGTCCGGTGCTGCGCATGATCATCCAGCAGCCGCTCGGCATCGCCAAGCGCACGGGCCAATACGACCTCACGGTCACGGTCGCCGGCGGCGGTCTCTCCGGTCAGGCGGGCGCCGTGCGTCACGGCCTGTCCAAGGCGCTGACCTATTACGAGCCCGATCTGCGCACGCCGCTGAAGCGCGAAGGCTTCCTGACCCGCGACTCGCGCGTCGTGGAGCGCAAGAAATACGGCAAGCGGAAAGCCCGCCGCAGCTTCCAGTTCTCGAAGCGCTAAGCGTTTCGATATGGTTCGCGAAGGGCGGCTCATCGGGCCGCCCTTTTTTTTACGGCTCGTCGGGAAACAAGCGTATCGGGCGCGCGCGGCTCCCTCTCCCCGTTTTACGGGGAGAGGGTTGGGGTGAGGGGCCGGGGATGTTATCCACGATGCCGAAACGCGCATGCGATTGGTCGCCCGAATCGACATCCGGGGCAAAAGCCCCAAGCCCTTCACCCTGCCCTCTCCCCGTAAAGCGGGGAGAGGCGGGAACGCAGCGAGATCGCCGCGCCTGTTTTCCGAGGATTCTCTGCTTTGCGGGAGAAGGTCATGCCCAGGATTTTCATCGACGGCGATAGCGGCACAACGGGGCTCGAAATCCGCGAGCGGCTCGCCGACCGGAGGGATTTGGAAATCGTTTCGATCGCGCGCGAATTGCGCAAGGACGTGGAGGCCAAGCGCGATCTGCTCGCCGGCGTGGAGATCGCGATCTTGTGCCTGCCCGACGACGCCGCGCGCGAGACCGTCCGGCTCTGCGACGGGCTTGGCGCGCGCGTGCCGCGCCTGCTCGACGCCTCGACCGCGCATCGTATCGCTCCCGGCTGGGTCTATGGTTTCGCCGAGCTTGGCGAGGGTCAGGCGGAGCGCATCGCGGACGCGGCGCGCGTGGCCAATCCCGGCTGTTACGCGACCGGCGCGATCGCGCTGCTGCGTCCGCTCGTCGACGCGGGCCTCGTCGTCGCCGGCATGGCGGTGACGATCAACGCCGTCTCCGGCTATTCCGGCGGCGGGCGCCAGATGATCGAGGCTTATGAGGCGAGGCGGGCGCCGCCATTCGAGCTTTACGCGCTCGGCTTCGAGCATAAGCATCTGCCGGAAATCGCCACTTACGCGCGGCTGTCGTCTCCGCCGCTGTTCGTGCCGTCGGTCGGGGATTTCCGGCAGGGAATGCTGGTCTCGATTCCGCTCCATCTCGACACGCTGCCGGCGCGGCCCAAGGCGGCGGATTTGGAAGCGGTTTTGGCGCGCCACTACGCGGGAGCGATACATGTGCGCGTGGCTCCCGCGCCTTCGGAGGCGCGGCTCGACGCGACCGCGTTGAACGGAACCGACGACATGGAGCTTTATGTTTTCGCCAATGAAGCGAAGCGTCACGCGGTTCTGGTCGCGCGGCTCGACAATCTCGGCAAGGGCGCGTCGGGCGCCGCGGTCCAGAACCTCGCGCTGATGCTCGGCGCGCGAGGCTGACGCGGGGCCGGAGGGCGCGCCGTCAGTATTGCGCGGGCGTCAAATGGCCGAGGCAATTGACGTTGGTGGAGCCCGAGATCGCCGTTGTCCAGCTCGTCGCGGTCGTCGGGCTCTGAATATGGCTCAGCAGCGCCGGCGGCCCGGGGTTGGGATTCACATATTGGTTGCGCACGGGAGAATAGCTCGTGCGCTTCATCAGGATCGCGCCGGTCGGAAGCCATTGCTCGACGAGATTGCCCAAGCCCAGATTGTAATTATAGGTCACGTCGGCGACGATCACCGGACCGAGCGTCGGACTAAGCGTCGCATTGGTGAAACTGGTGGGCATGCTGATCGCGCTCACGGGCGGAACGTCCGCCGCGTTCAAATAGGTGTTTAGCGTGCAGCCCTGTCCGTTGCGCAGGGTTCCGCCATTATACGAGACCGACCAGGTCACTTGCGCCTGATACGCGCCGGAGGCGTTCTGCGTGATCAGAACCTCGCTGATCGTTATCGTGAGCGGCGTCGCCGACAGAGGCGCGATCAACGCCGCGCCCGCCAAAAATATCTGCTGCATTTCCGCGTCGGTGATCGCGGCCTGGCCCGAGCCCGCGCCCCCGCCGGTGATCTGCCCGGTCAGATCGGACATCGCATGAGCGACGAGATCGACCTTGCGCGAGGCGCTCAACCCACTCGACAGTTCGACGATGCCGAGATAAATCGCCAACATCAGCGGGAGGACGAAAGCGAATTCGATCGCCGCCAGTCCGGAATCGTCGATCCCGAACGCCCGAGCGCGCCCGCGCGGCATGATCACGGCTCCACCCGAAAGGCGTAAATCCCCATCAGCACCGTCACGGTTTGTCCGCCGATGGTCGTTTCGCCCGCGGTGACCGCGCCGATCGACCCCGCTTGAAGCGCGGTGCCGCCGACGATCGCGGCCATCTGACTCATCGGATAGAGAATGCGCACGACGGCGATGGCGCCGGCCGCCGGCAAGGTGATCGCCGTCCCCTGCGTGTTGGCCGCGTTGTTGTAGAAATTGCCGACGTCGAGCAAGCTGGCGCTGGTCCAATTCGCCGGGCTTTGCAGGTCCATTCGCAAATTGGCGCAGGTGAACATCCCGCTCATCCGAGGACAGACATAGTTTTGCAGGAAGGTTCCGTAGGTGAGGCCGGCGGCGGCCGATTGCGTCAATATCGCGCGGCTTCCGATCTGGGTGGCCTCCTGCAACTGCGCGGCTTCGAAATAGATAAGCGCGGTCTGAAAGATCGCGCAAAGCAGTCCCAGGAAGGGGACGCCGATCATCGCGAATTCGATTGCGGTCGCGCCGTCCAGGTTCCTTAAAAAAGCTGTTCCACCGAGCCAGCGCCGCGGCCCCGCGCGAAAAACGCCCCTGTCACCATGCTCACGCTTCATGCCGCATGTCCAATAGTCACGCGCGATGGCGGACGGCGCCATGCCGATCATTGAAAACATATTGCGATGAAATACTTGCCGAGGTGTTACCGGGCTCGGGCCGAGCCGCGCCGGCCCCAGGCGCGGTCGTTTCAAAATGGATCAGTGCTTGCCGATCGTCAGCGTGCTCTCATGCATTTTTATCTGGCCAATCGTTTCGCCCATATAGGCGTGATCGTCGCCGAGATCGACAGCGGCCATGCAGTCCGGGTTGCAGGCATAGGACTCGCGATGCGGCCCGCGATAAACGACCAGCTTGTCGTTGGGATGCGCGACGGTGATCATCGATTCTCCAACCTGCGTGCCGGCCGCGTCGAGCACGATCAGATTGGTCGTGCCGAAGCTCTTCCCGGTTATGACCATGAGCTGATTGTTTCTAAGCATCGTCACGTCGGCGATCAGTGGATTGCCGATCACCAGCGTCTGGGCGCCCGGCGGGATCTTCACGACGCGCGCATAGTCGAGCTCGACGAGAATTGACTTTTCATTCGCATGCGCGGCGAGCCCGGCTCCGCCCAGCATCATGATGAAGGCGCATCCCAGGCGCGGGAGCGCCAAGAGCCGCGAGAGCGCTACGTAAAGCGACGACCAAGACTTCATCCGGCTCACCATGGATAGATTGCGCGCGACCGCCCGGGAAGGACGCCCGCCGCGCGACAGGGGCGGTTACGCGACCCTAAACATGACTTAAAGCAGCTAATGGTGAATCTTTACTAAAGGCGTTCGAACAATGAACGCGCCGCCGCAGCCACGCGAGCGGCGCCAAGAGCGCGATTTCAGCGGGCGGCGCGATGGCGTTCGAGATAAAGTTAACGAATTTCGCGCGCGGCGCGACAGGCGCGACGAGAAGTCTCGAAACGACCGGCGCGGCGGCGCTTTAGGCGCTCGCGCGTGGTTGGACCGCGCGGCTCGAATGCGCGTTCGGGGGCCGCGCGCGGTCGGAAAGCGGGGGGCTGGCGGGTTGTTTTTGGAAAGCGCGAAGATGTTTACCGCTTCGGGCAACGCCTTCGTAACACTCTAGGTTGATAGTCAAACCGTTCCGACGACGGAGCCCCTTTGTCGGCGCGGAACATGAGTGAACATGAACAATCGGAGCACGGACATGACCATGATTTTTTCCCGCTTTGTGAAGGACGAGTCGGGCGCCACGGCGATCGAATACGGTCTCATCGCCTCGCTGATCTCCATCGCGGCGATCGCCGCCTTCACCACGGTCGGCAGCAAGCTGAGCGCGACCTTCGGCTACGTCGCCGGCCAGCTGAACACCTAATTGCCGGCGGCGGCGTTTTCATCGCCGCCGATCGGACGGAAGCGGCGCCGGGAGCGGCGCTGCTTTGCCGCCCGCCCGGCGAAATCGCCAGGCTCGCTTTATAGACAAACGCGGCGCCGCTTCGCGCGCGAACGATTTTTCAGCATCCATTTCCCCGCCTTTTCCGGCGCGTCGCGGCGTGGTTAACGCGCGATCAATATTTGCGACCTATTCTGTAACTCGAACCAATGGGCCTCGCGCCCTTCCTCGAAACACGGGAACCCGTCAATGTTCGACTCCCTGGCGCTGCTTGTGTTTCCGCTGCTGATGATTTTCGCGGCGCTCGCCGATCTGTTCACGATGACGATTCCGAATCGCGTTTCGCTGGTGTTGATCGCGGCCTATCTTCTGCTGGCGCTGTATCTGCGGCTGCCGCTCGCGACGGTCGGTCTGCATGTGAGCTGCGGCCTCGCGATGCTGGCGCTGACCTTCATGATGTTTCAAATGGGCTGGATCGGCGGCGGCGACGCCAAGCTCGCCGCCGCGACGGCGCTTTGGCTGGGATGGCCGGCGCTGTTCGAATATGGGCTGGCCGCGTCCCTGATCGGCGGCGCGCTGACCATCGCGATACTGGCCTTGCGCCACTATGATCCGCCGGAAAAGCTGCTCTCGGTCGGCTTCATCGCCAAACTGGCGGAGAAGAACGGCGGCGTGCCATATGGAATCGCATTGGCGCTCGCCGGGCTTGTGATTTACCCGCACACCGGCGTGTGGACGGGTCTCGCGCATTTGTAAATCTTCGGCGCGCTAAAGCGCTTTCCGTTCGAACGAGATCGTTCGAACGATAAGAAATCGCTCAAAATCCAAATGCTGGAGCAGGCTCTTAACGAAAAAGTCCATCAACTTTTTCGAAAGCTTTTGCTCTAAGCGCGAAAATTTGACGCCGCCCGCCGCCGCGGGCGGCGTTTTTTGTTTGCGCCTCGCGCGATCTTTAAGATTTGGACGGCGCCGTCGCCGCCGAGCGCTTTTTCCAACTTGCTGGCGGATAAGGGTTTTCGAGCGATCTTCGAAAATTGTAGGAATCGATTAACCCTAATTTGATCTTTATCTCGTTCAATTCAACCTGACCTCGATCACGCGAGGAAATTGGAACAGCGAAAATGAACAAGGCACAAGTCGCCGTACTAGCAGTCGCCGTCCTCGCGGGCGGGGGCGCGTTCATGATCATGAGCCGTCCGACGCAAGCGCCGGCGCCGACACGGCTTCCCGCAGTGGTCACTCCAATCGTACCGACGATGACCGATCAGGTGCTCGTCGCCAAACGCGACCTTCCCTATGGAACCGCGCTGACGGATTTGGACATCGAGTGGATGGACTGGCCGAGGTCGACGATACCCAAGGGCGTCATCACCAAGAACGAGGCGCCGCACGCATTGGAGGATCTGAAGGGATCGTTCGTTCGCGCGCCGATTGGCGCCGCCGAGCCGATTCGGCGCGAGCGGCTGGTCAAGGGCGCGACGCCAAGCATGATGTCGACGCTGCTCTCCAGCGGCAAGCGCGCGATCGCGATCGACGTGTCGATCAACAGCACGGCGGGCGGCTTCGTTCTGCCGAACGACCGCGTGGACATTCTCAAGCTCTATCGCGACCCGGAGCTGACCAAGGATCGCGGCGCCGACGTGATGGCGTCGGAGCTGGTCGTCTCCAACGTTCGCGTTCTCGCCATGGGTCAGACGGTCGAGACGAAGAACGGCGAGGCCGTCGTCACCGGCGCCACAGCGACTCTTGAGCTCGATCCGCGCCAGGCGGAAATCGTGCTGCTGGCGCAACGCTCGGGCACTCTGGCGTTGGAGTTGCGCCCGCTGGTCGACGCTCACCCGACCGACGAAAGCGGCGCGGTCGCCGAATCGCCTGGCGACGGCTCCCTGACCATCGTGCGCTATGGCGTGACGACAAGCCTGCGGGCCCGATGACATCAGCGAGAGCGTGGAATTCATGATGAGACCGCAAATTTTTTCCAGCAACCGCCACGGAGAGCCGCGCATGAGCCGCTTGACGCACAAAGGGATCGGCGCCGCTCTCGCCGCGGCGATGGGCGCGGCGCTGCTGCTCGCCCCAGCGAGCGCGCAGGAGCGCTATGAGGGCGGGACGACCGAGCTTCCGAGGTCGACGCGCAGCATTCAAATGGGCGTCGGAAAATCCGTCGTGCTCGACCTGCCGCGCGACGCGGCGGAGGTCGTCGTGGGCAATCCCGCCATCGCCAACGCGATCGTGCGGACGCCGCGAAAAATCTATCTGATGGGCGCCGCCCAGGGCCAGACGACGGTGTTCGCGGTCGACGCGCAGGGCCGGCAGTTCGCGAAATACGAACTCAGCGTCGGTCGCGACGTCGGCGAATTGGGGCCGTTGCTGAAAGCCGCGATTCCAAGATCCGAGATCGTCACGCGCACCGTGAACGACACAATCATCCTGACGGGCCACGTGGCTTCGCCGGCCGACGCGCAGCGCGCCATCGACATAGCCAAGGGCTTCGCGATGAGGAAGGCCGAGGCCGGCGGCCCCGGCGCCGAGGGCGGCGGCGGCAATGGAAACGTCATCAACGGGCTGATTATTCGCGGCGACGATCAGGTGATGCTGAAGGTCACCGTGGCCGAGGTTTCGCGCACGGTGCTCAAGCAGCTCGGCGTTTCCGCCAATCCCACCAATGGCGCCGACACTCTGTTGAGCGGCGGCTGGGGCACGCTCACCAACAACAACCCCTTCTCAATCAATGGGCAGCTCAGCAACGCCTCGCTCACCCTGAAGGGGCCGGGCAGCACGTCGCTGTCGGTCCAGGCGTTCGAGCGCAACAGCGTCGCGCGCATTCTCGCCGAACCCACGGTGACGGCGGTCTCGGGCGAAATCGCGAAGGTGATGGTGGGCGGCGAAATCGCGGTGCCCGGTCCCGGCAGTTGCGTCGGCACCACCGGCTCCAACATCTGCACGCCGAGCGTCGTGTTCAAACCCTATGGCGTGTCATTGGCCTTCACGCCGGTCGTGCAGGCCGAGGGACGCATTCTGATCCATGTCGGCATGGAAGTGAACGAAATCGACCCCACCACTTCCGTCACCTACAGCGGCGGCACGGTGCCGGGCTTCAAGACGCGCAAGAATGAAACGACGGTCGAACTGCCGTCCGGCGGTTCGATCGCCACCGCCGGTCTCATTCAGCAAAACAACAGCACCGTCATCAACGGCATGCCGGGCCTGCTGAATCTGCCGGTTCTGGGCGCGCTGTTTCGCTCGAACGACTATCAGCGGCTGGAGACCGAACTGCTGGTCGTCGTCACGCCCTACATCGTGAAGCCCATTCCGGCGAAGGACGTGTCGCGGCCCGACGATAATTTCAGGGACGCGAGCGATCCGCAGACTTGGCTGCTGGGCCGGATCAATCGTCTCTATGCGTCGCCAAATAATCCCGATCTGAACCAAAACTACAAAGGCCGTATCGGCTTCATTCACGATTAAAACCTAAAGCCGAGAGGATGACTCTTATGTCGAACCACTCCAAAGCCGCGGCGAAAACGCTCGGCGTCGACGCGGGCGGACACAAAACTGGCGGCGCGCGCCCGGCGGCGCGGCTTCTGTCGCTCGTCTTGCTGCTGCCGCTCGGAGCATGCGGCCTGAACAAGGTCGCGATGGCGCCCGAGGTCGCCTATGATTATCGCGATCGGCATCCGATCGTGCTGGCCGAGACGCCGCACGTCATCGACATATTTCCGCCGGCCTTCGGGAGCCGCCTCGACCAGGAGAACATCCTGCGCATCAGGGAGTTCGTGACCCGCTACCGGCGGATGGGCCGCGGGATGATCACGGTTCTGGCGCCAACAGGCGGCTCCGATCCGGCGGCGTTGCGCGCCGGCGCCGAGCACGTTCGCCGCGCGCTCGAGGCCGAGGGCGTCGGGCGGGCCGTTTATGTCGCCACCTTTCCCGTCGCCGACGCTGGCCTCGCGGCGCCGGTTCGCCTGTCCTTCGTCGGCATCGCGGCGAAAGTCAAAGGCCCCTGCGGCGAATGGCCGGACGATCTCGCCTCGGGCGGGTCGGTGGAGGGGTGGCAGAACAAGAGCTACTGGAACTTCGGCTGCGCCAATCAGGCGACGCTCGCCGCGCAAATCGCCGATCCGCGCGATCTCGTCGATCCGCGCGGCGAAACGCCAGGCGATGTCGAGACGCGCATGCGCGCAATTCAAAAGGTTCGCACGGGCGGCGATCCGGGAACGGGCTGGGCGGCCAAGGCGCAAGCCACGGGAGGCAATTGATGAGCGATCCTATCGTCGAGCAAATCGGCGCCGCGGGCGATCTCGCCCAAATCGCACAGGTGCCGCGCATTTCGATCCAGGCCTTTTGCGAGACCTCGCGCGTCGCCGAGGTCATCGAAAGCGCCGCGATGGACCGCCGGATGCTGAAGGCGCACATGAAGGTCCACATGGGCGGCGTCGCCGCCGCAATCGAGGCCTTCCGCGGCGCGCCGACGCCCAATCTCATCGTCGTCGAGTCGGTCGCCGACCGCGCCGGCCTGATCGCCAGTCTCGACGACCTGTCGGAATATTGCGACTCCGGCACCAAGGTCATCGTCGTCGGCCACGAGAACGACATCGCGCTCTACCGCATGCTGACCGCGCGCGGCGTCAGCGATTATATCGTGGCGCCGTTCGAGGTGCTGACCTACATTCAGCACGTCTCGCATCTCTACAACGGACCGAACGCGGAAACGCTGGGGCGCGTCATCGCGGTGGTCGGCGCCAAGGGCGGCGTCGGCGCCTCCAATATTTCGCACAATCTCGCCTGGTCGATTTCGCGCATCCTCGAAATCCAGACCGTCGTCGCCGATCTCGATCTCGCCTTCGGCACCGCGGGGCTGGATTTCAATCAGGATCCGCCCCAGGGCATCGCCGAGGTGGTGTTCTCGCCGGAGCGCGTCGACGCCAACCTGATCGACCGCCTGCTGTCGAAATGCAGCGACACCTTAAGCCTGCTCGCGGCGCCAGCGACGCTGGATCGCCTCTATGATCTGCCGGAGTTCGCCTTCGATCCGCTGCTCGACATTCTGCGCGACTCGACGCCTTGCACGGTGGTCGACACGCCGCATCAATGGACGGCCTGGACCCGCCACATTCTGACGAGCGCCGACGACGTGGTGATCGTCGCCAATCCCGATCTCGCCAATCTGCGCAACGCCAAGACGATGGTCGACGCGCTGCGTTCGTCGCGGCCCAACGATCATCTTCCAAAGCTGCTGCTCAATAATGTCGGCGTGCCGCGGCGGCCGGAAATCGCGGTCGGCGAATTCGCCAAGGCGATCGAGCTCGAACCCTGCGCGACCATTCCGTTCGAGCCGAAGCTGTTCGGCACCGCCGCCAATAATGGCCAGATGCTCGCCGAGATCGAGCCCACGTCGAAAATAGTCGAGATATTCGACGATCTCGCGCGCCTGCTGATCGGGCGCGCTAGCATGCGCAAGTCGAAGAAGAGTCTTCTGGGGCCGCTGCTCGAACGCCTTGGGCGCAAGAAGGCGAGCTAGCTTGCCGCGTTACGCCGTCGAGAAAAACCAGGGGTAAACCGCGATGTTCGGAAAGCGTACAGAGATTGGCGATCAAGGCGCGGCGCGCGCGCAAAAGGCGCAGGCCGCCCCCGCCGCGGCCAAGTCGCTATCTCCATTTCCGCCGCAGCGCCCGGCGCCGGCGGCGCCTGTTCCGGCGGCGCCGACCGAAACGAGAAAGTCCGACGAATATTACATCACGAAGAGCGTCATCTTCGGCGCGCTGATCGAAGCGATCGACCTCGCGCAGCTTTCCAAGCTCGATCCGGATAACGCGCGCGAGGAAATTCGCGACATCGTGAACGAGATCATCTCGATCAAGAATGTCGTCATGTCGATCTCCGAGCAGGAAGAACTGCTCGACGACATCTGCAACGACGTGCTCGGTTATGGTCCGCTCGAACCGCTGCTCGCCCGCGACGACATCGCCGACATCATGGTCAATGGCTCGACCAAGACCTATATCGAGGTGGGCGGCAAGATTCAGCTCACCAACATTCGCTTTCGCGACAACACGCAGTTGATGAACATCTGCCAGCGCATCGTCAGCCAGGTGGGCCGTCGCGTCGACGACTCCTCGCCGATCTGCGACGCGCGTCTGCTCGACGGCTCGCGCGTCAACGTGATCGCGCCGCCGCTGGCGATCGACGGCCCGGCGCTCACAATTCGTAAGTTCAAGAAGGACAAGCTCACTCTCGATCAGTTGCAGCGGTTTGGCGCGATTTCGGCGGAGGGCGCCGAAGTGCTGAAGATCATCGGCCGCGTGCGTTGCAACGTGCTGATCTCCGGCGGCACGGGCTCGGGAAAGACGACGCTGCTGAACTGCCTCACCAACTACATCGAGCACGACGAACGCGTCATCACCTGCGAGGACGCGGCGGAACTGCAATTGCAACAGGATCACGTCGTCCGGCTGGAGACGCGTCCGCCCAACCTCGAAGGGCAGGGCGCGGTGACCATGCGCGAACTGGTCAAGAACTGCCTGCGCATGCGCCCGGAACGCATCATCGTCGGCGAAGTCCGCGGACCGGAGGCGTTCGATCTGTTGCAGGCGATGAACACGGGCCACGACGGTTCGATGGGCACGCTGCACGCCAACTCGCCGCGCGAGGCGCTCGGCCGTCTCGAATCCATGATCACGATGGGCGGCTTTTCGCTGCCTTCGAAGACGATCCGCGACATGATCGTCTCGTCGATCGACGTCATCATACAGGCGGCGCGTCTGCGCGACGGCTCGCGTCGCATCACGCATATCACCGAGGTGCTCGGCACCGAGGGCGACGTCGTGACGATGCAGGATCTGTTCATCTACGAAATTCTCGGCGAGGACGCCAATGGCAAGATCATCGGGCGGCATCGCTCGACGGGCATCGGGCGGCCGCGGTTCTGGGAGCGCGCGCGCTACTATGGCGACGAGGAGCGTTTGGCGGCGGCGCTGGACGCCTCGGAAATCGCCGGCGCGCAATAAGCGGTCGGCGCGGCGCGTCGCGTCGCGCCTCTTTTGTAACGCTGTAACTGGAGGCGCCCTTCGATGGAGAACAATGCCGCACTTGTCGCGGGCCTGATCGCTGTCGTGGTCGCGGCCCTGATGTATGTCATCGCCTATCCGTTTCTTTCCGGCGACGCCAAGGCGCAAAAGCGCGCGGCGGCGTTGATGACGAACACGAAGGAACGCAGCGTCGCGGCCCGGACCAGCAACGATCCGGCGAAGCGGCGCAAGGCCATCGCCGATACGCTCAAGGAATTCGAATCCCAGAACAAGAAAAAGAAGGTCACGATCGAACAGCGCATCGCGCAGGCGGGGCTCACCATCACGCCCACCGGCTATTTCATCGCTTGCGCGGTCTGCGGCCTGGCGCTGGCGGGAGTCCTGTTTGTCGTCAACGGCAATATGCTCGTCGTCGCGGGCGGCGCGGTCGTCGGGGTCTTCGGTTTGCCGAGCTGGGCTCTGTCCTTCCTTCGCAATCGGCGCATCAGCAAATTCATCGAGGAATTTCCAGGCTCGATCGACATCATCATCCGCGGCATTCGCGCCGGTCTGCCGGTCATCGATTGCTTTCGCGTCATCGCGAGCGAGGCCCAGGAGCCGGTGCGGAGCGAGTTCCGACAAATCGTCGAATCCCAGACCATCGGCCTTTCCGTCGGCGAAGCGACGGAGCGTTTCGCCGATCGCATGCCGATCCCCGAGGCGTCGTTCTTTTCGATCGTCGTGAACATCACGCAGAAGTCGGGCGGCAATCTCTCCGAATCGCTGGGCAATCTTTCGACGGTGCTCAGAGACCGCAAGAAGATGAAGGGGAAGATTCAGGCGATGTCGCAGGAGGCCAAGGCCTCGGCGGGCATCATCGGCAGCCTTCCGTTCGTCGTCGGCGGCGCGGTTTATTTCATCAGGCCGAAATACATCATGCTGCTGTTCATCACCAGCACCGGCAAGATCATCGTCGGCTGCTGCCTGCTATGGATGCTCATCGGCATTTTGATCATGCGCAAGATGATCAACTTCGACATCTGACTTTGTTCGTCGTCGCGAGCGTCGGACCGCGCGGGGCTGGAGGGTTAGCGCAATGAATTCGGACGAAATCGTCAAACTCCTCGGCGACCCGCAATTGGTCAGCGGCGTGCTGGTGGCGGTCTGCGTGGCCGCGACCATCTACACTCTCGCGACGCCATTTCTTAGCACTGATACGCTGGAGCGTCGGATGAAGTCCGTCGCCGTCGAGCGGGAGCGGATCAGGGCGCGCGAGCGGGCGGCCGCCAAGGTGAAGGGCGCCACGCTTCGGCACGAGCACAAGCGATACATGAAGGAGTTCGTCGAGCGGCTGTCGCTGTCCAAATGGCTGAACACCGAGGACGCGAAGATGCGACTGGCGAGCGCGGGCTTTCGCGGCCCGCAGGCGGAGACGGCGTTTCTGTTCTTTCGCGCGGTGACGCCGGTCGCTTTGTTCATCGCGGTGGGAGCCTATTTAAGCATCATCAACGACCACGGCCTCACCTGGCCGATGCAATTGGCGGCGGCCATTTTCGGCGCGTACATCGGCATCAAATTGCCGGAGCTTTATCTCACCAACACCATTCAGAAGCGGCAATTCTCGATGAAGCGCGCGTTTCCGGACTCGCTCGATCTGATGCTGATTTGCGTCGAGTCCGGCATGTCCATCGAACACGCGTTCCGCAAGGTCGGGCAGGAGGTCGGCGCGCAGTCGCCGGAACTCGCGGAGGAGTTCGCGCTCGCGACGGCTGAGTTGTCGTTTCTCCCGGACCGGCGCACGGCCTATCTCAATCTTGTCGCGCGCACGGGGCTCGACGGCGTGAAGCAGATCTGCACCGTGCTGATCCAGGCGGAGAAATACGGCACGCCGCTGGGGCAGGCGCTGCGCGTCACCGCGCAGGAAAGCCGCGACAATCGCATGATGGAAGCCGAGAAAATGGCGGCGGGCCTGCCGCCCAAGCTGACCGTGCCGATGATCATCTTCTTCCTGCCGGTGCTGCTCGTCGTCGTCATGGCGCCGGCGGTCATGCAGGTGATGGCGTCGGGCTTTTAGAGTCCTTCCGGTCCCGATCGAGAGTCAGCCGCGCGCCAAAAGACGACTCATGCGCCGCGGCAAACAACGCCCTGTCGCGCGCGGTTAGTTCTTCTTCTGATGCGGGGCGCCAAGGTACGGAAACTCCTTGAGAATGTCGGTGTGCGGTTTCAAACCGCTGGAGGGGCATTCGCCCTTGGTCAGGAACGCGAGGCGGTAATCGATCACGTCGTCGGTGAAGACGCGGCCGTTGGGATAGTTCGCGGGCTTCGATGGATCGAAATTCAGCACGTCGGGAAGCGTTCGCTCCTTGTCGATCTCTGCGATCGCTTCTTCGCGCGAGTAATTTCCCGTGTGGCCCATCAGATGCACGAACTGTTCGAGCCAGCGACCGCGATCGTTCACCGGCTCGCTGGCGTTGTATTCCAACTTCGTGTCGTCGGTGTTGAAAAAGCTGCTGACACTCGGATGGCCCGCGCGATCGGCGTGGATCAGCTTGCCATCCTGCCTCACGCTGCATCGTCCCCAGATGTGCAGTTCGGGCTTCGGGGCCAGTTCGCTCGTCGGCAGTTCGACCACCATCGAGAAAACATTGCCTTCGATATTCGAATCCACGCCAGTCCACGGTGACTTGCCGCTCAGGTGAGGCTCGGTGAAATTCCGCTTGCCTCTGATGTCGAACAGATTTTTGATGCCGTCGAAATCGAAGAAGAAAGCGTCGCCGCGACTGCCGGCGAAGAATGTGTAGTCGCCCGCCTTGACGAGGTTGGGCTTGGGGCCGAACGAGACTTCCGCATCGGCGACGATCTTCTTGCCCGTAGCTTCGACCGAGCGCGACGCCGCGCCTTTGGCCAGAAACACGCTGAAAGTCTGCTTGCCGTTTTGCGGC
>Ga0182014_10003161_pt1 | contig 20049 bp, 19 predicted proteins | sample 612S2DmetaG_FD_120489 | JGI IMG/M metagenome (GOLD analysis project Ga0182014, IMG submission 120489) | Permafrost microbial communities from Stordalen Mire, Sweden - 612S2D metaG | ecosystem: Environmental > Terrestrial > Soil > Wetlands > Permafrost | place: Sweden: Stordalen | collected... | reverse complement strand
ATACTGTTCACTTTGGTGGGGCAGACCATCGCACTTCGTGGTCTGCCGCCTTCGGGGAGCGCTGGCAGACGACATAAAACGATCGTCTGCCCCACCGAAACATCATTAAGTGAACAGCATTGGGGCTAAGGCGAGGCTAAAGGCTTTGTGCGCACCTGTCGATGATTGCCATAGCCATGGATATTGTCGAACCAGCCCGGCTGTTATGGATTGCAGCGGAAGATAGCCTGACGGCAGCGGCCCGCGTCCCTGAAATCGGCGGACTTGCGGTGGAGTACGCCGCCGGAATCCCCGAAGCTTTGGAGTACCTCAAGCGCTCCCGGATCGACGCGGCGGTGGTCGTGTTTCCGCTCCCGGAATACACCCCCGCGGAGGCGCTGGAGGAATTGCAGCGCGCCGACGGCGGCATTCCGTTAATTCTTTGGGATCCGTCGATGGGATTGCAGGATGCCGTTCATTTGGTCAAGTTGGGAGCTTTCGACGTTCTGGGCGGGGAAGCCGGACCCGAGCGGCTTGCCGCGGTTATAGAGGACGCCATCGCCGACCGCCGCAGCCAGGTATCGGCTCACCCAGACGCCGATGAGCCTTGGCGGCGGATCCTGGTCGGGTCCACCCAGCCGTTTCAGGAAGTGGTGCGGATGGTACGGCTGGTGGGAAGCCGGCGCTCCACCGTGCTGATCACGGGCGAGACCGGAACCGGCAAAGAGATGGCGGCGCGGGCGGTCCACATGGCGGGGCCGCGAGGCCGTCTGCCCATGGTGTCGGTTTGCTGCAGCGCGCTCCCCGAGAATCTGCTGGAGGCCGAGCTGTTTGGACATGTGCGGGGGGCTTTCACCGGCGCCCTCAACCAGCGCATCGGACGCTTTGAGCAGGCCGACCGCAGCACCCTGTTTCTGGACGAAATCGGAGATATGCCGCTGGAGTTGCAAGCCAAGCTGCTGCGCGTCCTGCAGGAGCGCGAGTTCCAGCGGCTGGGCAGTTCCGAGAACATACGGGTGGACGTGCGCGTGGTGGCCGCCACCAACGCCGACCTGCCGGAGCGGGTCCGGCAGGGCCGCTTTCGCGAAGACTTGTACTACCGTCTCCATGTGGTCCCCATCCATCTGCCGCCGCTGCGCGCGCGCTTGGGCGATGTGGCGGCTTTGACCCATCACTTTCTAAGGAAAATCTGCCGCTTGGAGGACCTCCCGCTGAAGCAGATCTCCCGCGAGGCGCTGCACCGGTTAAGCGAGTATTCCTGGCCCGGTAACGTGCGCCAGTTGGAAAACGCGATAGAACGCGCCATCGTCCTGAGCGGAGACCGGGCCATGCTGTACCCGTCCGACTTCCCGCTGGACGGCCCCATCCCGCGCCCGGCTACCGGGCGCGCGAGCGCCAACTTTGTGCATGTGCCCGACGACGGCCTGGATTTCGAGCAGACCGTAGGGCAGATCGCGCGCGGCATCCTGGAACAGGCGCTGCGCAAAACCAACGGAAACAAGAAAATGGCGGCCGACCTGCTGCGTCTCAAACGCACGACCTTGGCCGCAAAACTGAGGAGCCTGGAAAGCATCGCTCCGGAACTTGCGGCGATGGCCTCGGATTTCGTGCATTGCGCGTGAGGCAGACCGGATCGATGCAGGATGGAAGTCAATGCCGGATTTTCCAAGTATGCCTGAAGAGCTTCTAGCCACACAGCCAATCGGCCCGCGTCTTGGCATCGCCGTGTTGCGCAGAGTGCTGGAAGCGCACGGCGCCTGGCTCGAGCGGCGTCCGGGCGGCCGGCGGGCCAGCCTGAGCGGCGTGGTGCTGGCCGAGGCGGCCCTCGACAAAATCAATTTGGAGCGCGCCGACCTGAAAGCGGCGAACTTCATCGACGCCAGCATGTCCGGCGCTAATTTGAGCGGCGCGAGTCTGCACTTCGCCGACCTCAGCAACGCGACGCTGATCGAAGCGGACTTGTCGCACGCGGAGCTGGTGGACGCCAAACTGGACTACGCTTTGCTGGGCGGGGCGAACTGCAGTGAAGCCCGGTTTCTGCGAGTCTCCTTACGCGGCGCGAATCTGCGCGACGCACACCTGTTGGAGGCGAGCATGGAGAACTGCGACTTCGCGCGCGCCGTGCTGCACCAAGCCCAGTTGCTGCAAGCCAAGGCGTTCGACTGCAACTTCGCGGAAGCGGAACTGGAGGAAGCCAATCTTTACCACAGCGTGTTCCGGCATTGCAAGCTGTCCGGAATATCCGCCGCCGGATCGAATTGGGTCACCGCCATGGTGCAGAATTGCGAATTCCGGAGAGCCGATCTGAACTCCGCGCGTTTCGACCGGGCCGATCTGCGCCAAAGTTCCTTTTGGAAGGCCGATCTCAGCAACTGCAGCTTTCAGAACACCCGCGTGAACGGCGTCGACCTGGAAGGCGCAAACCTTACCGGCGCCCGTTTCCACGAAGCCGCCACCATGAGCGCGAGCTTTCGCGGGGCCGATCTGCGGGCCGCGCAAGGGCTCACCCCGACCCAACTCGGCCAAGCGCTTACGGACCGCGATACGATCCTGCCGGATGGTTCGCACGGTCCCTTCCTGCGGGGATCCGGGGCCAACCGGCCCTGCCGGATCTAGCTTAGCTCTCCGCGAATTAACGTACAATTCCGGCGCCCGGCGTGGCGCAGACGATCGCTGTTTGTCGTCTGCGCACCGTGCTCGAACTCGGCAGGCCACGAAAAACGATGGCCTGCCCCACAGCGAATCTGCTGTACAGGTCCTAGCACTGCGCGGCCATCAGCGCCCCGCGCGCCGTCGAATGCAAGGGGTCGCCGGATACCCGGACTTCCGACAGCCGCAACGGAAACTCCTCGGATTGCAAGATCCTGATGAAGTGGTCCAGAAACCCTTTGGGCATAGCCGTGCCGCCACTGAGCACCAGCGGCACCGATTGCTCCAGCTTTGGCAGTTTCTGCGCCGAGGCGATGTGGGCGCGCAAGGACCCGATCAGGTTGGAGATCACTTCCTGGTAGTAGACGGTCAGCGCATTGTGAACCCGATCTGAGGTAAAGCCGTTCAATTGGAATGCCTTTTCCTTCGAGATGCGCAACCGGTTGGCGCGTTCGCCGGTCACCTGGGCGGCCTGGGCATCGATGAAATCGCCGGCCTTGGGTACGCTGAAGCTGATCACCGGCACCGACAGGACTGCCAGGCAGATATTGCATAATCCGCTGCCGCACGAAATACCCACCCCGCTGTAATTCGATGCGGCCATCTCGCCATACACCACCGCCAACCCCTCCTCGATGGGGGTGGCCTCGTAGCCCAGTTCCGCGAGAATCTGCCGGATGGAGGCCTCATGGTATCGAATCGCGCCGCTCAGGCTATCGCCCTGCGCGGGCACGCTGAAGAAAACTTTCTGCCCCTCGGCGGCCGCCCGTCCAACCAACCTGGTAATGATCCGCCGCACCACCGCGAGCGAGTACGGCTCTTCGGGATTAAGCACTCCCTGAGCCATCGGCCGACGCGTTTCGACGTGAAAAACTTCGGCGAATTTTTCCGCGTCGTTGCCCGCCACTACGATATCCGCGCCCTGCACTTCGTGGAAAACGTTCTCGCGTTGCAGAAGGCTCTCCGCGAGTTTCGAGTAGGGTAACGTCAGGAACGCGTTGAGCTGGGAATCGTATTCTTGTTTCTTGTCCTTGGCGCGCGCCACCACCACGCGGCTGGTACCCACGTCCAGCCCCAGCGGTTGCGTGTAATCCTGTTCGAGGTTGTTCATCGCTCTCTCCCGTTTCATGCTTAGTCGAAAAGCCGGGTTTGCTCGGTCTTCTTCAGCGCGCCGCCGCGCTCGAGGCACGTTCCAACACCACCGTCAACCCGGCCGCTGCCGGCGTGTCGGCTTCCGGGACGCAGCAGTCCGCGGCGTCGGCAATGCGCTGCGCCTCCTGCCGTTTGCGCTTCTGCCAGACCCGGAAGTTGTCCTGCGCGCGCGCCACTTCATCCAGATTGCTTTGCATGCGCGCCATGTATTGGCTGGTGATGCGGTCCATCTCCGCCTGAATCGCGCGGTTCTGTTCCTGGATGGCCGCCTCGAAGTTCAGCAGGTCCCGCTGGCGCGCCTCTTCGTAGTCGTTGAGGGACCGCTGCCGGACGATGGCGTCCTGCAGGATATCCTCGATCTTGGCGCCGCCCGCGTCCAGGGCCATCAACAACGCGGCGCGCTTGGATTCCGCCGGCATGCCGCCAAGGTGCGAGCTGTTCAGCATTTCCGCCACCTTCAGCACGCCGTAGCAGATACGCGGCGGTTTCACGGCCCCGCTCTGATAGATCTGCTCGAAGTCGGTGAGCAAGGCGGGAGCGCGCTCCGCGCCCAACCCGGCCAGCCGTGCGCCCGGCCCTTCGGGCTCCATTACCGCCGGTATGCGGCCGTTGGATCCATTGCCGCTTCCGCCGGTGGACAACTCCTCACGGTTTGCATTCGATAGCTGCAGCATTCGCTTCCACATACGCGTCTCCTTTACAGACGACCGCCTCGCCGCCCGAGCTGCCGGTAGTGGGTCAATTTGCGTAGCATCGCCTTTGGAGGGCGGCCAATCTTGGTCGCAGCCGCCTTTTTAGGCGGCCATAGCCGGCTGAAAGCCGCCCCCAGAGGGACCCGGGGCAGAATTGCCCGCCCTCCAATTGCAAACTGACCCACTACCGAGCTGCCAGATGCGGCTTCCGCGACGGACGTCGTTATTCTGTTTTTTCCGGTATCTCCTTAGAAGTACTCTTTTGGAGAATTTCTCTCATGTCTTTTGATGGGTGGCGGCCGCCAGCTCGCGAAATAAGAGAAAGGGATAAGATTTTTCGCTCTGCCGGACGACATATCTACGACAGACGCATGCGTAGGCCATGGCCAGGACGGAGGTTGACGCGCGAACTGCGCGAGGCGGCCGTCGGTCGCATCGCAGGTTGCATCGGGGATCCGGTTCTGCGTCTGCGGTTCCTGAGAGCGGTGGCGCCGCGGACCTCGTTTGCGCAACGGGTGTCCCCACTGCGCCTGCGCCACTGGATCCTCTGGACAGGTCTCGTATTACTGCTGCTTATCCCCTTTTTGATGAAGCTCGCAGCGGGCAAGCCGGAACCGCCACATGCCGCGCCGATCCCTCCCCGCCGGGCGGCGGCCGACGGCGCTCAGAGAACGGTTTCGGTCTGGCAAGTCGAACAAACCGGCGATGCGGAGTTTTACAGCAACGGACTGCGCGTCGATACGCGTCTGACGGTGGCCAATCGGCCCAGACTCTACGCCGCGTTTCCACGCGCTGGCGCCGCCTCCATCGACCGCGCCCGGCGCACTCAGCCGGCCGGTATTGTCTACCACACCACGGAGAGTTGCCAGGCGCCGTTTGAAGCGGAGGACACCCCGGTTCTGAAGCGTTTGGGGGAATCGCTGCTGGAGTACGTGTGCCGCAAGCGCGCCTACCACTACCTGATCGACCGCTTCGGCCGCGTATACCGGGTGGTCGCCGAGTCCGACGCCGCCAACCATGCCGGCTATTCCGTCTGGGCCGACGACGAATGGTTCTATATAAATCTCAACGAGAGCTTTCTGGGAGTTTCCTTTGAGGCCCAATCGCATCCCGGCCAGACGGAGGGAGTAGTGAGCCCGGGCCAGGTGCGCAGCGCCGCCATGTTGACGGAAATGCTCCGCAGCCGCTACCGGATTCCCGCCGGAAACTGCGTCACCCACGCGCAAGTCTCGGTGAACCCTTCCAACATGCTGGTGGGCTATCACAAAGATTGGGCGGCGGGCTTCCCGTTTGCGGAGTTAGGCTTGCCGGACAACTACCAGCGCCCGCTGCCGTCGCTGTGGGCCTTCGGCTTCGATTGCGAGCCCGCCTGGCTGGCTTCGAGCGGGAGCCGCCTGTCGTTCGGCGTCCAACTGGCGGAACAGGATTTCGTGCGCCGGGCAGCCGCGGCCGGTATACCGCCGGCGGCTTACCGGAAGGCCCTTCGCGAGCGGTACCGGGCGTGGCTGGCGGAAGCGCGCCGCGCCGGTTCGCCGGTCGCTCAACTCCGTTCCGGCTCCGTTGGCCGGTAGCCGTTCTCCAGCAGTACGCGCCGCGCGGCTTCCGCTCGATCCGGGAGCACGTAAAAGAACGCGCCCGTGCGCACCCGCTGGAAAATGAACCCGCCGCGATACTCGTCGGCTTCCACGCCGTAATCGATGCCGGCGGTCGAGAGGGTCGCTTCCAGCCGCAACGCCTCGTTCAGCTTCTTGGCGATATACACCAGCACGGAATCCTTGCCTTCAAAAAACGATGCATCTTGGCGCATGTTTTCCTTGAGAGAAGCGGCGGGCACCGCCATCTTTACCATATTAGGAGATATTTGGATGGAAGGATTAATGGCAGACGCCGCGCAAGGCTCAATCGGCCGGGAAGAGGAACTGCACTGGTTGGCGCTGACCCTGATCCCCGGCCTGGGAACGCGCATGGCGGGAAAGCTTCTGGATCGATTCCGCACGCCGCAAGCCGTGTTCCGCGCCTCGCGCACCGAGCTGGAGGCGGCCGGCGTGGGCGGCGCGGTGGCCCAGAGTATTGCGAGCGGCTGCTCGTTCGAGGACGCCCTCGACCAGCAGCGTAAGATGGCGGAGCACGGAGCAGTCGCCATCGTGCGCGGCGACCCGCGCTATCCGGCTCTGCTGCGCGAGATTTTCGATCCGCCCATCCTGCTGTTTGCCCGCGGACGCCTGGAACTCCTGCAGCCCTTCCATTTCGCGGTGGTCGGCACCCGGCGGCCTACGCCCTATGGTTTGGCTGCCGCCGAAAGGCTGTCCGCCGACCTGGCGCGCGCCGGACTCACCATCGTCAGCGGGATGGCGCGCGGCATCGACACCGCCGCGCACAAAGGCGCGTTTTCCGCTGGCGGCGACACGGTGGCGGTGTTGGGTTGTGGCGTGGACGTGGTCTACCCTTCGGAGAACCGCAAGCTGGCCGCCGACCTCACCGCGAAAGGACTACTGCTGTCGGAGTTCGCCATGGGATCGACCGCATTTCCCCAGAACTTCCCCATCCGCAACCGGATCATCAGCGGCTTGAGCGCCGGCGTCCTGGTGGTGGAAGGCGCCCAATACAGCGGCTCGGCCATCACCGCGAAGCTGGCGCTGGACCAGGGCCGGGAGTGTTTCGCCGTTCCCGGCAACATTACGTCCAAAGCGAGTTGGGGGCCTAACCTATTGATAAAACAGGGCGCCAAGCTGGTGCAGGACTGGAACGACGTAATCGTGGAACTTCCCGCGGAGGTCCGCCGTCAGTTAATCGAGCGGGGCCGGACCCGCCTAATGGGGAACGCCGGTGCATCCCAAGACGGCGGCCGGACATCCCAGTTAGAGGGATCTCTGCCCGAGGTCGGCCGCAGGCTGCTCGCCGTCCTGAAAGTGGATACCGCCATACATTTGGACGATCTGCTTCAGATTGTGGAAGATAGCTCGGCTTCCGAACTGATCGCCGCGCTTTTCGAGCTGGAAATGCTGGGCCTCGTCAAGCAGCTTCCCGGAAAGCACTTCGTGAAAGTGTGGTAGCCTCTGGGGTATCTGTGGAAGGTTATTGAAGTCTTTTTATGCCGAAAGCTCTCGTAATCGTGGAATCGCCAGTCAAGGCGAAAACCATCAATAAATATCTGGGTAAGCAATACATCGTCAAAGCTTCGCTGGGCCATATTAAGGATCTCCCCAAGAAAGATCTGGCCGTGGATGTGGAGCACGGCTTCGAGCCGCGCTATGAAATCATCGAAGGCAAACGCAAACTGCTTGGCGAGTTAAGACAAGCCGCCAAGGGCGTGGAATCCATCTACCTGGCAGCCGACCCCGACCGCGAAGGGGAAGCCATCTGCTTCCACCTGCAAGAGGAATTGCAAGGCAAGAAGGGCGGCGGGCCGCGCATCTACCGCGTGATGTTCAACGAGATCACCAAGAACGCCATTCAGAAGGCGTTCCAAAACCCCGGCATGGTCGATGAAAAGCTGGTCGACGCGCAGCAGGCGCGCCGCGTGCTGGACCGGTTGGTGGGTTACAAGATATCGCCGCTTCTATGGGATAAAGTCCGGCGGGGCCTCTCCGCCGGCCGCGTGCAAACCGTAGCGTTGCGTGTGATCGTGGAGCGCGAGAGCGAAATCGCCGCGTTCCTCAAGAACGAGTATTGGACCATCGACGCGGACCTGGGCGCGCGCAAACCGCCGCTGCTGAACGCGCACCTGATCAAAAAGGACGACCAGACGCCGGAGCTCGGCAGCCAGGAGGTCACTGATCGGGTGGTCGCGCAACTCGATGGCGCGGATTACATCGTCAAGTCGGTCGGTACGCGCGAGAAGCGCCGCAATCCGGTGGCGCCCTTCATCACCTCCACACTGCAGCAGGAATCTTCGCGCAAGCTGCGCTTCAGCGTCAAGCGCACCATGATCCTGGCGCAAAGGCTCTACGAGGGCATCGAGCTGGGCAAAGAGGGCGCGGTCGGCCTGATCACCTACATGCGCACGGACTCCACGCGGATTTCCGAAGACGCGCTGCAGGAAGCGCGCGCTTATATCGCGGTCAAGTTCGGGGCGGAGTTTCTGCCGGAGTCCGCCAATATTTACAAGTCCAAGAAGGAGGCCCAGGATGCGCACGAAGCCATCCGCCCCACTTCCATGGAGTACAGCCCCGACGACGTGGCCAAGTATCTGGCGGAGGACGAACTCAAACTCTACCGCCTGATCTGGAACCGCTTCGTGGCCTGCCAGATGGCGCCCGCGGTTTTCGACCAGACCACCATCGACATCTCGGCGCGCGGCAAGGACGCCAGCGATTACCTCTTTCGCGCCACCGGGTCGGTGCTCAAGTTTGGCGGCTTTCTCCGGGTCTACGAAGAGGGCAAGGACCAGGTCGACGAAGAAGACGAGGAGACCAAACACAGGCTCCCCGCCGTGGCCGAGGGTGAACATCTCAAGTTCCGCCACCTTCTGCCCGAGCAGCACTTCACCGAGCCGCCGCCGCGCTACAACGAGGCCACGCTGGTGAAGAAACTGGAAGCCGACGGCGTGGGCCGTCCGTCCACCTACGCCTCCATCCTCTCCACCATTCAGGAACGCGAGTACGTGAAGAAGGAGGGCGGTCGGTTCTACCCCACCGAGCTGGGCAGAGTGGTGACCGGGCTGCTGCTGGAGAACTTCGACGATATCTTCGACATTCAATACACCGCGCGCATGGAAGAGGAGCTGGACGAGATCGAAGCGGGGAAGATTCCCTGGCGCGAGGCCATCGGCGAGTTCTACGAAAGGTTCGACAAGGACCTGAAGCACGCCGAAGAGCACATGACCGACATCAAGCGGATGGAGCGGCCCACCGGCTTGACGTGCGAGAAGTGCGGCAAGGATCTGGTGATCAAGTGGGGCCGGCACGGCAGCTTCATCGCCTGCACCGGATATCCCGATTGCACTTACACACGCGAGCTCACCGTGGATCTGCCGGATGTGGACAAGGTGGACCTGTCCGAGCAGGGCGACGAGGAATACTGCGAGAACTGCGGCCGTCCCATGGTGCTGAAGAAGGGCCGCTTCGGGACCTTCTTCGCCTGCACCGGGTATCCGGACTGCAAGACCACCAAGCCCATCGGCGGCACGCAGAAGAAGCCCGATGTGCAGCTCGACGAGAAGTGCCCGCAGTGCGGCAGCAATATGGTGCTGAAGACGGGCCGCTTCGGCGAGTTTACAGCCTGCGGCAACTATCCGACGTGCAAGCACGTCAAGCAGAAGACCATCGGCATGAAGTGCCCGGAGTGCAGCGACGGCGAAGTGGTGGAGCGGCGCTCCAAGCGCGGCAAGACGTTCTATGGGTGCAACCGGTGGCCGGACTGCAACTTCGTCACGTGGGGCAAGCCGGTGCAGGAGAAATGCCCCGAGTGCGGCGGACCGTATATGGTGGAGAAGTGGCTGAAGGCCGGGCCGGTGCTGCAATGTCCCAACGCGGATTGCAAGCACAAGCAGCCCATGCTGGCGCCGGTGGAGGCTTTGGCGCAATAACCGGGTTGTTCCGCGCGTTAGGATTACGTGGCGATGTACCGGGTCGTTCTTGACACCAATGTTCTGGTTTCTGCCTTGCGCTCAAGGAGCGGTGCATCGTTCAGGCTAATCAGCATGTTGGGCGATCCGCGCTGGCAGCCCGTCGTGTCGGTTGCGCTGATCCTCGAGTATGAGGCAGTTGCCATGCGGGAAGCGGACCAACTCGGGCTGACGGACCGGATAGTCGAAAGCATCGTCGATATGTTCTGCCGGGTCGGATCACGGCATGCGATCCGATTCCGCTTGCGTCCGGCGCTGAGGGATCCCGGCGACGACTTCATCTTAGAGCTTGCGGTGGCGAGCCATGCCGATTTCATCGTGACTCACAACATTCAGGATTTTCGCGGGTCCGAGGCTTACGGGATTCGCGCCGTGACACCAGGCGAGTTTTTGAGGAGAATAGAGGCATGGCCCTGACGATTTCACTCCCAGATGAAATTCTTCGCAAGGCCGAGGAATTGGCCGCGAGCGAGCAGATCTCCCTCGAAGAACTGGTTGTGGCGGCTTTGTCGGAGCAGTTCGCTGGTGCTGAGTACTTGCGCCGGCGAGGCGAGCGGGCTAGCGCCGAGAGGTTCAGAGCGGCTCTGGATCAGATTCCCGATACCGAACCCGAACCTTGCGACCGGCTGCCATAGCGCCTCATGCGGCTTGGCGCTTCGGATCGCGAATCCAGAATGTCCGGTACTCGCCCGACCGCCATATTCCGGCCTGCAACTCCCGCTTGCAGCGAGCATACGTTGGGTTCCAGGTTGAAGAGGAACCGCGCCACGTCAGGACGCTTCCGCTTGCCGCGCGCAGCCGCCAGCGCCGAGGCCAGCAGGTTCTCCCAACTCGTCAGTTGGGGGCCACAGATTACCGGCACGCTTCATCGATCGATCTTTTCCCTCCGGCGCCGTCCGGGCGCTTTTCCACCATCCGCCCGCCATGCGTCCAATTTCGTCGAGCCCTTGTGCGGCGAACTCGTATCCGTTGAGGTTCGCGGCGGCCAATGCGCCGCTGTTCTGGCCCACCGAGAACCGGTAAGACTTTGGAAACTTCTCCACCTTGGGAAGAATCCAAAGGTTCCAATCGTACGTTTTCTGAACCACCACTGCCGTCTCTGCCATTGCCGCTCCCCAAAAAAACCTCTTCCAAAGGGGGCCGCCCCCTTTGGAATCCCCCGTTAAACTCAAAACGCTAAACTTCTAACGGAATTCCCCCACGCATCGGAACCCCATATCGTCGAACCGGTCCGTCGGCACGTCCCCGTAACGGACCGAGGCGCGGACGAACCGGGTACCGCTGTTCCACGACCCCCCCGAATTACCTTGATCTCACCAGACTTCGGGCCTGATGGACCGCGCTCAGGCCGCGCCTGATACGGGCCAAACCAATCTGCACACCATTCCCAGATGTTGCCCAGCATATCGCACAAACCTTCCGATGTGTTCCCCTTCCGATACAGGCCTGCTGGCGTCAGGTGCCCCACGTGCATTCCGTAGTTTGCGCGCGAAGCATCGAGCGGCGGTTCGTCGCCCCACGGATACCGGGAGCCCCGCGGGCCCCTGGCGGCCCGCTCCCACTCGGCTTCCGACGGCAATCGTCCGCCCTTCCAGGAGCAGTAGGCGGCAGCCTCGAACCAACTAACGCCCACCACCGGACGGTTTGGGAATTGCGTCTGGCGTTCCCAATCCTCAGGCTCCGCGAACTTGCCGAAGCCCTCCTTCCAGTGTGCCCGCGCGGAATAGCCGCCGTTTGCAATGAACTCGCGAAACTCCTGCACGGTCACCGGGTAACGCTGGATGCGGAACGCCGGCAGGCTCACCTCGTGGACTGGCGACTCTTCATCCCACGCCTCCGGATCGTAATTCGGCTCTTTCTGGTTCCCCTTCTGCGCGCCCATCGGGAAGGGATGCGCCGGAATCGTCACCCAGTTGTCCTGTTTCAGGCGGGGATCGCCCAACTGGCCGAGCAGATCCGCGGCCTCCGCCCGCTTACCGATCTCGATATCGTCCGCCTCGCCAGGCTCGAAGATCCCCTTGATTCCCTTAACAGCCCGTTCGTATTCCGGGGTTCTCGGAAGGTAGCCCATGCGCGAAAGGTCCTGCATCATGGCGCTCAGCACCGCAACGCATTCCACTCTCTCGGCGAGCGTGGGCCGTTCACCAAGCCTGCCCAGGATGGCCTGGATGAACCCTTCGATCTTGGCTTCGCCCTGCTGGCGCAGCAGCCCGCCCAACAGCCGCATAGTCTCCCGCCACTCGCCGCGATACAGTTTGCCGCTCGCTACCACGCGTTCGATCTGCTGCACTTCGCCGAGGCTGGCAAGCTCGCGCGCCGCTAGGAATTCCTGAAAGCTGAGGTGCCAGAACTTAAAATCGCCGCCTATCGACGAGACGATTCCGCTATCCTGCGTTTCGCGCTCCAATAGTTCTCCGTTGGTGTCCACGCTCCCGCCAAACTCCCTGGTAAAGAACTCCGCTGCCGCGCGCTTATTCATCTGTACCAGGCGGCCCCCCTTCGCGTCCTGCATATCGAGCGCCAGCTTGCGCATGTACTCCAGGCACTTCTCGGGCGTGTGGCGGCCGGGTTGCTCCTTGCGCGCCTGCGCGAGCCAGCCTAGAATCGATCCGTACAAATCCACGCGATATTCCGGCAGCCGCTGGTGGTTGTGCTGGAGGACGGCCAGCGCGGTCAGCATGACGGGATTGGCGGCCATTTCGGCTATCTCGGGGCGGCTATCGAGCGCCGTTGCCAGCGATTTCTTGAAGGCGCCGGCTTCCGCCTCGGGGAATGCCAGGGCGCGGGCGAAGTGATCGAAGAAGACCTCGATTTCCGGCCGATCCAGAGCGCCGATGCGGACCGGATGGAAGCTTGGATCGAGTACGGCGTCGCCCACGTTGGTCTGGGGGCGGGTGGTCACCAGGAAATCCGCCTTCGGGAAAGACCGCGCCGCGCTTTCGAAGATGCGGGCGATACTCTCGCGCATGCGGCGGTTCGGCGCTTCGTCCAAGCCGTCCACCATCAGCAGGCAGCCGCCTTGGTCGAGCTTGCGCCGGAAGAACGCCTCGCCGATGCCCCAGCGGTATTCCTCGCTCTGGCGGCCGAGGAAATACGGAATCCAGTCCGGCGCATCGGACGGCTTGGGCGACTTGTCGGCCTCCAGCAACTTCGCAAAGTCGGCTATGGCGATCAGGATGGGGAAGCGCCGGTCGTCGGCGGGAAGGAATGGCGGCGCGTCCGGCGGGCGCGTGCCGCGAAGGGCGCGGCAAAGCTCAAACGCCGCGCGCCGCAGGAACGTGGATTTGCCCGATCCGGGATCGCCGATCAGGACCACTCGGCGCTTGCCGAGCGTCTGCTCCAAAACGATGCGGCGCTCCTGCTCCTTGCGGTCGCCGCGCGCGTCTGGCTGGCGCGGCATGTCGTGACCTGCGGGCGTCGTGAGCGGGATATAGATCTCGTCAATCCGGAACACATAAGGCTCCGCCCGCTTGGTGCTCAGCCCCGTGATGCGGATTTGCCGGGTCTTGTCCTCGAGCGCTCTGAGATAAGTTTCCGGGTCTTGCGGCGCAGCCGCCACCGTCGCCGGACGGTGCCTCTCGCGCCACGCGGCGAGAGCTTCAGACACCAGCGGGCGCACGCTCGCGGCATCGGTGAACGAGGCGCGGAAATAGCCGCTCAGTTCCCGTTTGAACTCCGCGAGCTTCTTTTCGTTGCTGCGGACGTCTTTCCGGATCCGGTCGTATTCTTCGTCGGGGAGATCCTTGGCCGTCACGAGCCGGTAATCTTCCTTCAATTCGGCGGGCCATGGGTATTTCTCGTCTACCAGAAACGCGAGCACTTCTTTCCCATTCACCCGCCCCGCATGATCGCACTCCAGCCAGGTGATGCTCTTGCGATCCGGATTCGATGGATGGTCCGGGACCCATCCATAGCGGTGCGCCACGAGCACCACCACGACCTCGGCTTCATCGACCTTTTCCAAACAGGCGGGAAGCGTCGGCAAGTGGCCGCTGGCGGCGAAATACTCCATTGATCGCGGCGAAAAGCCGCTGGCGCGCGCGGCTTGCACCGCCATTTCGCGGTGTTCTTTCAAATCCTCGGAGGTGGACGAAATAAAGACGACGGGATCGTAGCCCATTGCACCGCTGATTCTATCCGGAACGCCGGTGCGCCGGGCACGAACTGCGCTGCTCGAACCAAAAGACTGTAAGATCGATGGAATGAGAAGAGTTATTGCGCATGGCATGAGAGCATGCGCCAGAATGCTTCCTTTTTCTGTCGCGGCGCTGTTGGTATTCGCATGTGCCCCCGCGCCGGCGACGGCGCAGGCCAAATACGACCCGGGCGCAACGGATACGGAAATCAAGATCGGCAACATCATGCCTTATAGCGGCGCGTTCTCGGAGTATGGCGCAACCGGGCGCGCCGAGGCGGCTTACTTTCAGATGATCGACGAGCACGGCGGCGTCAACGGGCGCAAGATCAAGTTCATCAGCCTCGATTCCGGCTCCGACACCGGCAAGTCTGTAGCGCTGGCGCACCAGCTCGTGGAACAGGACCAGGTTCTGCTGACCGTGGGTATCTGGGGCACTCCCGCCAACTTGGCGATCCGCCCGTACATGAACGAGAAGAAAGTGCCACAGCTTTTCGTGGCGGCCACCGAATTGGCGTTTGACGATCCGTCGCATTTCCCATGGACGATGGGGTTTCAGGCCAGCAAACGAACCGAAGGTCTGGTCTATGCAAAGTACATCTTGCGGAACAGGCCGGGCGCCAAGATTGCGATACTCCACTCGCACGATCCGTCCGGACAGGAGTGGCTCGAAGGCATTCGCGACGGCTTGGGGGAAAAGGCGCCGGCCATGATTGCGAAGGAGGCTTCTTTCGAGTATTCCGATCCGGCGTCGCTCGACGCGCAAATCGTGGCGCTCAAAGACTCCGGCGCCGGCGTTTTCATGAACCTGGCGGTGGGAAAGTTCACGACACGTGCCATTCGCAAAGCCTACGACATCGACTGGCATCCGTTGCAGTTCATCCCCAACGCATCCCTCTCCATCGCCGCTTTCCTGGAGCCGGCTGGCCTGAAGAAGGCCGCCGGAATCATTACCAATGCGCGTTCCAAGTCCTGGTTCAAGCCGCAATCGAGACAAGACCCCGCGGTGCGCGCGTTTCTGGAGTGGATGGGAAAATACAATCCGGACGCAAGCCTCCGGGATGCCAACAACGTGTACGGCTATGAAGTGGCGCAAACGCTGGTGGAAGTGCTGAAGAAGTGTGGCGACGATCTGACGCGCGCCAACGTAATGAAACAGGCCGCCAGCCTCGATCTGGAGCTGGGGATGCTTCGACCGGGAATCAGAGTCACGACGAGCCCCACCGATTATCAGCCGATCAAGCAGTTGTTTCTCATTCAGTTTGACGGGCAGGACTGGGTTCCGATCGGCAACTGAGCGGAGGGCCGCTAACGCGTGCCAGCCCCTACTTCAAATACTTGATAAACAAAACCTCATTGCCCTTCTCGCTGTAGATCAGCTCATCCACCAGATTCCGCGTGAGCAGAATGCCGAATCCGCCGGGCCGGACTCCCTGTTCGGCGCGGATCTCCAGGTGCCGGACGGGCTCGCCGGGCGGGTTGGCGATGGCGGCGTGCGTGATGGCATCGAACGAAAAACCCTTGCCGGGGTCCTGGATCAGGTAGACGATGGCCCGCGTGGTGCGCACATAGGTTACCTGCACGCGCTTGTCGGGGTCCGATCCTCCGCCGTGCTCGATGGCGTTCATCAGCAGCTCGCGGAACGCGGCTGCGATGTTCTCGCGCTCGTGCGGCGGAAAGTCCATCTCTATTTCGCGCACGAACTGCATCAGCCGGTCGGCGGTTTCCATCTTGCAGCGCAGCCGCAGGCTGATCCATTGCGGCGTCGCCGAAAGCACTTCGATATCGTCCTGCCAGTGGCTCGTGTTGACGGCCTGCGCGATCATCTCGGCCACCGAGCTGGGCGAGAACGGTTTGCTGAAATAGCAAAACGCCTGGTCGCGGATGGCGCGCACGATGTTGGCGGGCGTGCTGTCGGCGGTCATCACCATGACCTTCGCCTCGGGCCGGATCTCCCGGATTTGATGCAGCAGCTCCAGCCCGTCCATGCCGGGCATGCGGACGTCGGTCAGCACCAGGTCGTAAGGGCGCGCCTTCGCGCGGGCCAGCCCCTCCAGCCCGTCGAAGGCGCTGTCGATCTGCCACTCAGGGCGGCGCAGCACGGCCGCCAGCAGCTCGTGTACGGCGGGATCGTCGTCCACCAGCAGCAGCGTGTGCGCGCTCATGCGGTCTCCAGTTTCAGCGTGAAGGTGCTGCCGTGGCCGAAGTCGCTTTCCACTTCGATATCGCCGCCCATCAGGCGCGCCAGTTTCCGGCTGATGGCCAGTCCCAGCCCGGTTCCCAGATTCTGGTAAGGGGTCGGCAATTGCTGGAACTCCTGGAAGAGCAGGGGCACCTGGTCGGGGCGCAAGCCGATGCCGGTGTCCGATACGGCGATGCACGCGTGCTGGGGAAGGGCTTGATCGCGGGAGCCGGTCACCTGAATGTGGCCGCGCGGGGTGAACTTGATGGCGTTCGAAACCAGATTGACCAGGATTTGTTTGGAGCGCTGGCGGTCGCAGCGCACCATGAGCGGTTCGCGCGGCTGCCCGATGTCCAGCTTCAGGCGCTTGGCGCGCGCCAGCGGCGCCATCATATTGGTCACCTCGCTGATGACTTCGGTGGCGTCCACCGGCTCGATGAGGCACTCGAGCTGGCCGGCCTCGATGCGCGCCACGTCCAGCGCGTCGTGCAGCACTGCCATGATGTGCTGGGCGCTGGCCGAGATCATACGCACCTGGCGCATCTGCTCGGCGTTGAGCGATCCGGGAATTTGCTCTCCCAGCAGATCGGCGAAGCCCACGATGGCCGTCATGGGCGAGCGCAGTTCGTGACTCATAGTGGCCAGGAAGCGGCTCTTGTGTTCGCTGGCGGCCAGCGCGGCCGCATGCTGCTGCTTGAGGCGGTCGTACAAGCGGGCGCGTTCGATGGCGAGCGAAACCTGCTGCGCCACCACTTGCAGCAGGCGGACTTCTTGCGCGCGGAAGCGGTGTGGCTCGGCGAGGTACTGATTCAGAGTGCCGGCGGGCTCGCCCCCCACCAGCAGCGGCACCGAGATGAGCGCCCGCACGCCCTCGCCCAAGCTGATATGTTTCCAGCTTGCGCACAGCGGATGGCGGCTGATGTCCGCTACCCAGTAGGGTTTCCCAGTTGAAACGGCGCGGCCCGAGGGCGACGAAGCGTCCGCCGGCAGCAGGCCGATCTCGCGGAATCTTTCGCCGTAATCGGCGGACAATCCGTACACCGCGGCGAAGTCCAGCCGGGTCTTATCGGCGGAGAGCAGGGTGATGGAGCCGAACGGCGCGCCCATGGCCCGGCTGGCCCTTTCGAGCGCCACATCCAGCACCTGGCTCAGTTCCAGAGGCGACAGCATGGCCGAGGCGATATCGGCCACCACCGTTAGTTCCTCGATGCGCTGTCGCAGATTTCTGGCTGCCATGGCCTCAGCGTGCGTTGTCTCCAGTCTAGCGCGACTGGGTGGCCGTTTTGTGGGGCGGACCTCGGGGTCTGCGCGGGTCCTCCGGGACCCGCTCTACCGCTACCCGCTCTACCGCTACCCATTCTGCCGCGCATAATCCGCCGCGTCCGCCGTGCGCGGCGTATCCTTGGGCATCAGGATCCAAGCGATCAGGTAGGCGAAGAAGCCGAAACCCGCGCCCAGCGCCAGGGCCAGCCACACAATGCGGATCAGCAGAGCGTCCACGCCCAGATAGCGCGCGAAGCCCGCGCAAACGCCGGCGACCTTCTTGTGTTCCGTGTCCAGCGCCAGCCTGGGAGAGGCGTAGGGGTTCGCCGTGGCTTCCGCCAGTTTGGTGGGATGCCCGCACGTCGAACAGTAGCGCACCTTTTCGTCGATTTCGATCCCGCATCTTGTGCAGAACATTGGCTCGACCTCCTTCATATGCAGATACGAAGAACGCGGCGGGTGTGTTCCGCCAGTCGTGCGGTCCGCTCCTGTTGGCGGCCGCACTCACCGCTTGTTCCGGCGCTTACGCGCAAATCGATCCGATCGACAAAGGGCACTCCGCGCATGGCGCCGCGTTCGACATCGGGCCGCGCCAAAAGCCGTGGGTCATGGAAGGCATCGGAGTCGCGCCGTTTCCCATCACTACCAGGAACCCGGAGGTCCAGCAGTGGTTGAACCAGGGCAACGCGTGGAGCCGGACAATGCCATGGCCTATTGGGGCCCGGCCCGCGCCACCGAAGGCGAGCGCACCGCCGACTTCCTGTGCGAAGCCGTCAAACGCAAGGACAAAGTCACCGAGCGCGAGCGCCTGTATATCGAGGCTGAAGCGGCCGTTCTGCTGCCCGAATGTGGACAGGGATCGACTATCTGGGTGAGTCCAGGTGGCCCGCCAAGAACTCGAATGCTGGAGTTGTGGATACCTGCGCCTTCGAGAAAGACGGTTACTACTTCTACCAGAGTCAGTGGACGGACAAGCCTACGCCAATTGCGACACGGTGGAGTTATTCCTCAACGGCAAGTCCCTGGAAGTCGAGGGCTACTGGTTCCCGCGCTCCGGGATGGAGCGAAAGTACGGCAACTATCCGGCGCGGGCCGGAGCGGTGCGCACCACGTCGGACCTGCACCTGGCGTGGACCGTACCCTATCAACCGGGCACGCTGAAGGCCGTGGGCGTCGAGGATGGGAAGGTCGTCTCCGAGGTGGAAGTCACAACCGCGGACCGGCGGGACGTCGCGCACGTCACGGTGAAGATACTCGATACCCAAGGCAGGTTAGTGCCGGATGCGGACCGCGACGTGACTTTTCAGGTTCAAGGAGAGGGCAAGATCATCGGGTTGGACAACGGAAACGCTGTCAGTCACGAGGATTTCAAGGGTGGCCACAGGAAGGCGTTCGCCGGCCTGTGCCTAGCCATTGGGCAATCGACGGCCGTGCCGGGTCAAATCCGCGCCGCGCCCGCCGGCTTACGCCTTGGTGCTGATGGTGACGCTGCCTGACCGGAGCCCGGGCGAAGTCGCGGCCACGCGCGGAGACAGGGTAGAATATCAACATGGAAAACGCAGCATCAAGCGTGCGCATCGCCGGCGATGCTTTTGGCGTACTTTCCAAACTGTCGGTGAAGCTTGGCCAGCCCAAGGCGCAAGTGATCGAGACCGCGCTGAAACAAATGGAAGAGCGGATCTTTTGGGAGGAGGTGGGCGAGGTCTTCGCGCGAATCGCCGCGGACCCGGAGAACTCTGCCCGCCAGAGAGCCGAGATCGAGCTTTGGGAGTGCGGCACGGCGCGAGATTTCGAGGGCGAAGAGTGGTAATCGAGACGGGGCAAATCTACTGGTGCGCCCTGGATCCGATTCAAGGGCACGAGCAGGGCGCGACTCGGCCGGTAATCGTCGTTTCGGCGGATGCGTACAACAAAACTCAAAGTCCGCTGGCCGCCGTTGTACCCCTGACCAAAGCTGCGGCGAAGACTCCGCTGCATCTCCGGTTTTCCCAAGAGGATACCGGTCTTCGAATGGACTCTCGACCGTATTGACCGACCACGCGCGATTCCTCGACCGTTTGCGCCTGCGCGGAACGCCGATTGGGCGACTTCAGCCGGCCGCACTCGCGCTTCTGGACCAACAGTTGGGCCGTGTGCTCGGATTGGCATAGCATGCCTGCCTCCGCAAGTGACCCAGAATGATGTCGCCGTTCGTTCCCCACGCCCGCGCGGCTTCCATTTCGGCGCGCACTACGCCCAACGGCAAACCGGCATCGACCTCGAACTCGCGTCCACTCTCGGACCGCGCTGAACCGCCAATCGAGCGATTCCGATACAAGAGAGGCTGCGTGAAGGGTTATTCTGAGAAAGTTCAATGGAGCCACCCTCCGGGCTTGAACCGGAGACCTGCTGATTACGAATCAGCCGCTCTACCAACTGAGCTAGGGTGGCT
>Ga0182014_10003160_pt1 | contig 20051 bp, 18 predicted proteins | sample 612S2DmetaG_FD_120489 | JGI IMG/M metagenome (GOLD analysis project Ga0182014, IMG submission 120489) | Permafrost microbial communities from Stordalen Mire, Sweden - 612S2D metaG | ecosystem: Environmental > Terrestrial > Soil > Wetlands > Permafrost | place: Sweden: Stordalen | collected... | reverse complement strand
GCCGTCAGCCGGCACGGAGCCGTCAGCCGGCACGGAGCCGTCAGCCGGCACGGAGCCGTCAGCCGGCACGGAGCCGTCAGCCGGCACGGAGCCGTCAGCCGGCACGGAGCCGTCAGCCGGCCGGAGCCGCCGGCTGACCGCGGTGACGGCAGGTCAGCCGGACCGTTCAATGTCCGCCGCCCGGCTGGTTTCGGCCGGGTCGCCGGCGGGTGGCCGGCCGCGGGGGCGCATCGGCCTGGCTTGGTGGGGTAGCCGTCCCGCGTCGGCCAGCGCCCGCCGGAGCAGGAACTCGATCTGGGCGTTGGTGCTGCGCAGCTCGTCGTTAGCCCATCTGGCCAGCGCATCGTGGACGGCGGGGTCCAGCCGCAGCAGAACGCCCTTGCGCTCGCTCACCGCCGCACCCCGCCCCTCGTCACCAATACCGCTGCTGTCACTGATTCCGCTGCTGTCACGAATACCGCTGCCGTCACTGGTACAGCGAGCCGGTGTTGACCACCTGCTGGGTAGCCTGCTCGCTGCACAGGACCACGAGCAGGTTGGACACCATGGCGGCCTTGCGTTCCTCGTCCAGTTCGACGACACCCTCTTCCTGCAGTCGTTCCAGGGCCAGCTTGACCATGCCCACGGCACCCTCGACGATGCGCGACCGCGCGCCCACAACCGCGCTGGCCTGCTGCTGGCGCAGCATGGCCTGAGCGATCTCCGGGGCGTACGACAGCCGGGTCAGCCGCGACTCGATGATATGTACGCCGGCCGACGCGACACGATCGGCGAGCTCGGACGACAGCCGCTCGGTGATCTCTTCTGCGTTGTCGCGCAGCGACAGCGCCCCGCTGCCCCGGTTGTCGTACGGGTAACTGGAGGCTATGTGCCGGACCGCGGTCTCGGTCTGGATCGTGACGAAATGCGTGAAGTCGTCGACGGAATAGACGGCGCTGGCGGTGTCGTGGACCTCCCAGACGACCACGGCGGCGATCTCGATCGGGTTGCCGTCGGCGTCGTTGACCTTGGCCTGGGCCGACTCCTGGTTGCGGATCCGGGTGGAGACCGCGATGCGGCGGGTGAACGGGTTCACCCATTTCAGGCCGGAGTCGCGGATGGTGCCACGGTACTGCCCGAACAACTGCACGACACGGGCCTGGCCGGGCACGACCGCGACGAGCCCGGGCACGACGAGGGCATCGCCGATCAGCAGGAGGACGCCGACCGTAATCAGCGCCGTCTTGGTGGCCCCGTTCTCGTGACTGGCCAGCACCAGCACCGCCACCCCGGCCAGCACCAGAACGATGGCCAGGAACAGCATGGGCAGGCCGGGCAGGAACCGGGCCGCCCGTTCGGTCACCCGCCGGCCGGGCACTCCCGGGCCCGCGGCGGATGCGGCCCGGGTAACCGTTCCCGGGCCCGCGGCTCTCGCGTTCTGGATAACCATCTGAGGCCTCCTGAGGTTGACGTACCTGATAACACATGCCTATCATACTGATATCTATTTACTTCGGCAATAGCCCACTGCGGCGCGCCGGCCGTTTTCCGGCGGCGGAGGAGATGAGTCGGATGAGGTGTCTCGTGCCGCGCCGGCCTGGTCTGGCCGTGCCCGGCCGCACGCCGCCTGCCGGGCCGCTCGCCGCGCGGCGGTGTGGGTGATTCCACCCCGGCCACGGCCGCGGCAAGAGGGGTGGACTTGCCCCTGCCGCAGCCCCGGCGGGGCGGGCGAATCTATAGCCGAGGGCCGGAAAACCGGCCAGTTCCGCACAGATAGGACAAGGAAATGACCGCACAGCTCACCCACAAGGAAATGCCGGTCACGACCACAGAGCTGGCCGCCATCACCGGCCGCGGACCGCTCCGGAGGGCGTGGCACCGGATCCGTCTGGCCGTTCACGAGATGAACTATGCGTCCCGGCGGGTCGTCGAGCTGCAGGCCCCCTGGAGCGTTGACGAGCAATGGCACCGCAAGTAAGCATCAGGGCCGTGGATTCGTTTACCGGGAAGCTCAGCGGCTGGTGACGGTGCCGCCGGCCACCTCGAGCCGCCGGTTGACCGTCACCGCCTCCAGCATCCGGCGGTCGTGCGTGACGAGCAGCAGCGTGCCCGGGTAGGACGCGAGCGCCTCCTCCAGCTGCTCGATCGCCGGGAGGTCCAGGTGGTTCGTCGGCTCGTCGAGCACCAGCAGGTTGACGCCGCGCGCCTGCAGCAGCGCCAGCGCGGCCCGCGTGCGCTCACCGGGGGAGAGGGTGTCGGCCGGCCGGAGCACGTGGGCGGCCCGGAGGCCGAACTTGGCCAGCAGCGTCCGGATGTCGGCCGGGGCCAGCTCCGGTACGGCGGCGGCGAAGGCGTCCATCAGCGGTTCCGGGCCCAGGAACAGCCCGCGCGCCTGGTCGACCTCGCCGACGATGACGCTGGCGCCCAGCGCCGAATGCCCCGCGTCGAGCGGTATCCGCCCGAGCAGCGCCTGCAGCAGCGTCGTCTTCCCGGAGCCGTTCGCGCCGGTGATCGCGACCCGGTCCGCCCAGTCGATCTGCAGGTCGACCGGGCCGAGGGTGAACGCTCCGCGGCGGACGACGGCGCCGCGCATCGAGGCCACGATCGTGCCCGCCCGCGGCGCGACCGCGATCTCCATCCGCAGGTCCCACTCCTTGCGCGGCTCCTCGACCACGTCGAGCCGCTCGATCAGCCGTTCGGTCTGCCGCGCCTTGGCCGCCTGCTTCTCGGTCGCCTCCGTGCGGAACTTCCGCCCGACCTTGTCGTTGTCCGGCTGCTTGCGCCGGGCGTTCTTGACACCCTTTTCCATCCAGGCGCGCTGGGCATGGGCCCGCTCCTTCAGGCCCGCGACTGTGCCCGCGTACTCGTCGTACTCCGCACGCGCGTGCCGCCGGGCCACCTCCCGTTCGGCCAGATAAGCGGCGTAGCCACCGCCGTAGGCCCGCACCTGCTGCTGGGCCAGATCGAGTTCGACGACCCGGGTCGCCGTCCGGGTGAGGAACTCCCGGTCGTGACTGACGATGACCGCGCCGGCGCGCAGATCCTGGACGAAACCTTCCAGCCGGGCCAGCCCGTCCAGGTCGAGGTCGTTGGTCGGCTCGTCGAGCAGGAACACGTCGTACCGGCTGAGCAGCAGCGACGCCAGCGAGGCCCGCGCGGCCTGGCCCCCGGACAGCGCGGTCATGGCCTGATCCAGCTCCACGGTCAGGCCCAGCCCAGCCGCGACCGCGCCGGCCCGCTCGTCCAGGTCAGCGCCGCCCAGCGCGAGCCACCGCTCCAGCCCGCCGGAGTAGTCGTCGTCCGCCCCGGGGGTCCCGGCCGCGAGCGCCTCCGCCGCAGCCTGCATCGCATCGTGCGCCGCCGCCACGCCCGTACGCCGCGCCAGGAATTGCTTAACGGACTCTGCCGGGAGCCGGTCTGGTTCCTGGGGCAGGTAGCCGATCGTGCTGGCCGGGGGGCTGATCGTCACCGTGCCCGCGTCCGCGGCCCGCAGGCCGGCCAGCACGCGCAGCAGCGTGGACTTGCCCGCGCCGTTCACGCCGATCAGGCCGACGACATCGCCGGGGCCGACCACCAGGTCGAGGCCGGAAAACAGGAGACGGTCGCCGTGCGCGGCCTCAAGGCCCTTGGCTACCAGCGTGGCGCTCACTCGTGCCAGCGTAGCCGGGCCCAGCCGCGGCGCTCGCCTGGTTATTTCCGGGCGGTCCGGCGCATCAGGGGGATGACGGCGGCCGCGACCGCGAGGTGCATCACGATCAGGCCGGCGGCGGCGAGCGCCCGGGTCCGGGTCCGGGTCCGTCCCTGCTTCCGTTCCCGCGTGACGACGGGGGGGTGGGAGGTGAGCATCGCGTTCTCCTTGCGTCTTCCGTGGCGCCCGGTATGCGCCGCTGACGCCGAGACTCTCCCGCCGCCCGCTAGTCGGGCATCGCACGCGAGAGGTTTTCCTGGCTGCTTCGCGCGCAGCAGCGGGATACTGCTAGCGGGTGGTCCCAGCGGGCGGCGCTTACCGGAGTTCGGGCTCGGGCAGGTCGTGATGGGGGAGAAGGGCGTCCAGGTCCAGGTGCTCCCGGCCGGTGCGTACCGCCTGCCCGCTGACGCTGGTCCGGGTGATGCCGGTGGGGCCGGCCAGCGCGGCGGCGCGCAGACGGCTGGGCCGGCCCATCGCGTCGCCCTGGTCGATCGTGATGCGGGCCCAGGCCGGCTCGAACGGGAGGAGCCCGTCGGCCAGGTAGGCGGCCAGCGCGGCGGCGGCCACGCCGGTGCCGGAATCTTCCGGGTAACCAGCGTCGACCGGGAATTGCCGCGCTACGAAATGATCCCGCCGCCCGTCCGGGTGTGGTGCGAAGACGTAGGCGCCCGTCGCGTTCACCTGGCGGCATAGCTCCCACAGAGCCGGGAAATCCGGCCGGGCCGCGTGCACGGCCGCCGCATCATCGACCGGCACGATCAGCTTCGGCCGGGACACGCTGACGACGCGGATCGGCGCCACCGCCGCGAGGCTTTCCCCCGGCAGTCCCAGCGTGGCCATCGCGTCGTCGCCGGCGAAGATCGGTGCCCCGAACGACGGCCGCTGCTGCTCCACCGTCACCTCCCGCGGGTCGCCGTCCCCCCAGCTCACCTGGTGCTCGCCGGACGCCGTGTGCACGGTTGTCTCCCCGCCCGGGACGGCACCGGACCCGAGCAGGGCGGTGATCGCCGCGATCGTGGCGTGCACGCACATGCGCATTTCGTGCTTCGGCACGAAGTAGCGAAGCCGGGCGCCGGCGGCGCTGACCCCGGTGACGAAGACGCTTTCGTGCCGGTAGTGGTCCGCGATCGCCAGCATCTGCGCTGGCCGGAGCCCGGCCGCGTCGGTCACGACCGGGCACGGGTTGCCGCCGTCGCGGCCGCGCCGGAATACCGACCAGTGCTCAACCGTGACCATGAGGCCATCATCGCGCCCGCGCTTGCGTAACGCGCAATTTACGCTCTGCCGCGCGTGCACCGCTCGCCTGTAACGCCCCGGCTGTTTCCTGGCGCTGCGCGTCGTTGCCGCATGCTAGACGTGGTCCATCCCCTGACGAGGAGCCTGCGATGAGCGGCGGAGGAACGTCCCCCGGCCTGGCGTCCATTCATGTCTATCCGCTCAAGGGCGGGCGGGCCATCGACCTCGATGAGTCCGCGGTGGAGCCGTGGGGCCTGGCCGGCGATCGCCGGTGGCTCGTGGCCGACGACGCCGGCCGGTTCGTCAGCCAGCGTGAGGAACCGGCCCTGGCGCGTGTCATCGTCCGGTACGCCCCGGTACTTCCCGCGCCACTCCCTGGAGATGAGGCTCCCGCGGATCGGATCACCGGAGCTGAGGCTCCCGCGGATCGGGCGCCGGGCGCATCGCCCCTGCCGACCGGCTTCATCACCCTGTCCGCTGCGGGCCACCCGTCGCTGGATGTTCGCGCGCCGTCCGCAGGGCCCGCGGCCGAGATGATCGACGTCACGGTCTGGAGATCGAAGGTCAGTGCCACGGCCGCGGGACCGGACGCCGACGGCTGGCTGTCCCGGCTCCTGGACCGTCCGGTGCGCCTCGTCTACCTGGACGATCCGACCCGCCGTGAGGTGGATCCCCAGTACGGAACGCCCAGCGACCGGGTGAGCTTCGCCGATGGCTTCCCGTTGCTGCTCACCACCGCCGGCTCGCTGGAGGAACTGAACCGCTGGCTCGCCGAGGACGGTGATCCGCCCGTCCCGATGAACCGGTTCCGGCCGAACGTGGTGGCCGAAGGCACGGCCCCGTGGGCGGAGGACCGCTGGCGCCGCATCCGGATCGGCACCGTCACGTTCCGGGTCGCCAAGCCGTGCGGGCGCTGCCAGGTCACCACGATCGACCAGACGACGGGGCAGCGCGGCCGGCAGCCCCTCAAAATGCTCGGCCGCCGCCGCCGGTTCGGCCAGGCACTGGTCTTCGGGCAGAACATGATTCCGGATGCTCCCGGCATCATCCGGGTCGGCGACCGAATCCGCGTCCTGGAGTAGCCGGACGCGCCCATGCCGATCAGGTCCGGTGCGAGGCAGCGCGTCCTGCCCGCGACGTGCGGGATCACATTGCGCCACAGGTACGACGAGGCGGGATTGCCGTGCAGGAACACCACCGGCAGTGCCCGCGCCCGAATCGGTGTACGCCATCCGGGAATCGTTAATCTTGACGGTTGGCATGGTCGCCGTGTCCTCTCCGTGAAACAGCCTTCGCGTGTTTAGACACCAGTTCCCCGCCGCTGTGACCGCCTCTTGGCGCATCGTCCGAACGGTCCCGCCCGGCTCTCCGGCCCGGGAATGCACGTGCCCGTAACATTCGGGGCCGGAAACTTAACATTAACGATCTTGTCGCGATGTCGGTCCCGTCGTGACAATGACGGAGAGCGTGAAGCGGCACAGATCTTACTTTGTGCTTGGTGTAAGCCTTGCCGTCGTCGTCGGGCTATGAGTCGTCACCGCGGCCTTCTGTGGCCGCGCGACCAGAGGAGCCGCACCCATGACTGACGTCCGCACAAAAACTTCTCGCAATAGCTCACGTGAATGGGGGAGCCTGCGCCCGAATGCGCTCGGATTCCCCGCGCTGCTGGCCCAGTCAATCGCGCTTATATCGCCCACCATGACGGCGGTCCTGATTATTCCGCTGGCATTCTCGAACGCCGGCCAGGGCACCTGGCTGGCGTATCTCTTCGGGACGGTGATGCTTCTCTTCGTCGTCCTCAGCCTCAATCAGTTCGCCCGCCGGTCGGCCCCGGCACTAGACCGCTGACGTGGTTTCTCCGAAACTGACAGCAGGCTCTGCGTGGCCCGTCACCGTCGACCGGCCAGGGCTTACTGGGAGGTGACCGTGATGGCACGCCGTGATATCGCGTTCGACGCCGAGGGCGTCACGTTGCGTGGCTGGTTCTACGCGGATGAGCAGGCAGGACCCCGGCCGGCCGTGATCATGGCGCACGGTTTCTCGGCGGTGAAGGAGATGTACCTGGACAGCTTCGCCGAGGTCTTCGCCGCGGCCGGGCTGAACGTACTGGTCTACGACAACCGCTGCTTCGGGGCCAGCGACGGCGAGCCCCGGCAGGAGATCGATCCGTGGGCCCAGGTGCGCGACTACCGGCACGCCATCAGCTACGCCAGCACCCTGCCGGAGGTGGATCCGGCGCGAATCGGCGTCTGGGGCAGCAGTTACTCCGGCGGCCACGTCCTGGTGGCCGCGGCGATCGACCGCCGGGTGAAGGCGGTGGTGAGCCAGGTGCCGCTGGTCAGTGGGCACGACAACTTCCGCGTGCTGGTCCGGGCCGACTTCATCGCCGGATTCCGCCAGCAGTTCGACGCCGACCGCCTGGCCCGCTTCCGCGGCGAGCCGCCCGCGATGGTCCCCGTGGTGGACAAGGACCCGCTGGCGCCGTCGGCGCTGCCGACGCCGGATTCGTGGGAGTGGTTCTCCGAGACCGGTAACACCCGCGCTCCGGCCTGGCGTAACGAGGTCACGCTGCGGAGCGTGGAGATGTTCACCGAATACGAGCCGCGCACCTACCTGCCCTACATCAGCCCCACGCCGCTCCTGCTGCTCGTCGCCGAAGGCGACCATCTGGTGCCCTCCGAGCTCGCCATCGCGGCCTTCGACGGAGCGCACCAGCCGAAGGAGCTGGTCATCCTGCCGGGCGGTCACTTCGATGCCTACGTGAAGGGATTCGACGCGGCCAGCAGCCACGCGCGGGACTGGTTCACGCGCCACCTGGCTACCTGACACCACACCGATCGCGGGACGTCCGGGCACGCCGTCGTGGCCAGCGTATGGCCCGGTCACCACGGCGCCGGGCTCCGGCGGGCCAGATCGGTGAATAATGAACCACTGGTACCCAAATATGGTAACAGAGTAACATCGGGCGCGTGACAGGTGGCGCACGTGACAGGTAGGAACAGGGAGGACTTCGTGGCGTTGCAGCCGGATCATGACACCGCGACGGCTGAAGGCCAGCGGCCGCCTCTCGAGCCGGCGGCACCGACCGAGCAGCGCAACCCGCGCACGCTCGACATTGATGTACGGCCGACGCTGGAGGTGCTCCGGCTGCTCAACGCCGAGGACGCCACCGTGGCGACGGCTGTGGAGCGGGCGCTGCCCGAGCTCGCCCGCGCGGTCGACTGGGTGGTGGAGGCGATCCGGACCGGCGGCCGGGTGCACTACTTCGGGGCGGGCACGTCCGGGCGGATCGCGGTGCTGGACGCCGCCGAAGTGGGTCCCACGTTCGGCCTGCCGGACGGCGTGTTCGTCGCCCACCAGGCCGGCGGGGAACGTGCGCTGCGCAACTCCATCGAGGACGTGGAGGATGACGCCGCGCTGGGCGCCCGTGACGCCGGCAGCGTCACCGCCGCCGATGTCGCCATCGGCATTACCGCCAGTGGCCGGACGCCCTACGTCGCCGGCGCCCTGCGCGCGGCCCGGCACGCGGGGGCGCGGACCGTCCTGTTCAGCAGCAACCCGGGTGCTCCGCTGGCGGACCTGGCGGACTGTCATGTGCTCACCGACACCGGGCCGGAGGCGATCGGCGGCTCGACCAGGCTGAAGGCCGGGACTGCGCACAAGATGGCGCTGAACGGCCTGTCCACGGCGGCGATGGTCCACCTGGGCCGCACGTACTCCAACCTGATGGTGTCGGTGGACGGGCTGAACAGCAAGCTCCGGTCCCGGCAGCTGTCCATCCTGCGCGAGGCCTCGGGGGCCCCGGCCGACCGGTGCCGCACCGAGCTCAGCCGCTGCGACGGGAACCTGCGGCTGGCCCTGCTCTGCCTGCTGTCCGGCCAGGAGCCCAGCGTCGCTGCGGAGGCCCTGCTCGCCGCCGGGGGCAGTGTGCGCCGCGCGCTGGTCATGCTCCCGCCCAACGGCGCGCGCTGACGGCCCGGCCCGCGGGAGCCCTGCCTTACCCCCGCAGCGCCCCGGCCACGGAGGCCCGGATCAGCTGGCGCTGAGAGGCGGCGAACAGCGCCACCAGCGGCAGGCTGGCGATGACGACCGCCGCCGCCAGCAGCGTCCACTGGCTCTGGTTGGAGCCGTAGAAGCTGTAGATGCCGCGCGTGACGGGGAACAGGCCCGGACTGGACAGCCAGACGACCGGCCCGATGATGTCGTTCCACACGTTGAGCATCCCGTAGAGGAACGTGATCAGCAGGGCCGGCCGGGTGAGCGGCACCACCACGCGGGCGAGATAGCTGAGGTAACCCGCGCCCTCCATCCACGCGGCCTCGTCCAGCTCGGCCGGGACGGAGGCGATGAACGCCGTCAGCAGCACCACGCCCAGCGGCATCCCCTGCTCCACGTGCAGGATGATGTAGCCGGGCTGGTTGTTGTAGAGCCCGAGCGAGCGCGACTCGATGAACAGCGGGATGATCGCGATCGGCAGGAAAAGCCCGATGGCGAGCCAGCCGTACACCGCCCCGGCCCGCCGGATGAGCCTGCGGGCGATCGGGAACGCGATCAGCAGGGCCTGGACTCGCCCTTGAGCCGGTGGGCCACCAGGAGCGCGAAGGCGTTCTGCAGAATCGTCACCCCGGTCACGAACACGACCGTGGCCCACAGACTCGAGATAAACCCGGGCCGCTCGGTGGTCAGCAGCGCGGTGTAGTTGGCGAACCCGGTGAAGCTGGTGGACGAGCCGGCCAGGCCCGAGTAGTTCGTGAACGAGATGAGCAGGTTCCCGGCCGCCGGGGCCACCCCGAACAGGATGTACACGGCGAGGCCGAGGAGCAGCCCGCCCCACATGGTCAGCTTCGACCCGCGGCTGAGCAGCCGGGCCGAGCCCGCCCGGCTGCTCCGGCGGGAGAAGGACGCGGACGGTGCGGCCCGGTGTGCCGCACCCTGCCCCCGCGGATCCGGCCCGGTGGATGGCGGGCCGGAGCTTTGAACGCGCTGGATGGTCACCCCGGCGGCAGGGCCGCGCCCGGCGCAGCCGTCGTCATGACTTCGTCCAGTTGCTCTGGTAGAGCGCCTCCACCTGGGCCGGCGTCTTGCTGCCGTTGATGACGTCCTGCTGGAGTTCCGGCCAGTAGTTCGGCTGGTCCCAGTAGCCGTCGGAGGGGGACAGGATCGGGTAGGCGGCGGTGGCGTTGACGCCCTTGCCGAACCAGGAGCCCATGGAGGTGGCCGCGAAGCTGTTGTACGTGCCGCCGGTCTCGCTCGGCGAGATGCCGGTCATGTTGACGTACTGCTGATACTCCGGCTTGGAGGAGAAGAACGCCATCCACTTCAGCGCGGCCGCCTGGTCCGGGGCGGTTTTCAGCACCGAGAAGGTCAGGTTGTCCTGGTTGAACGCCTGGTTGTCGGCGGCGGTGTTGCTGCCCGGCAGCGGGAAGTAGCCGACCCGGATCTTCGGGTTGGCCTGCTGGATGGCGGGCAGGTCCCACGATCCGTCCAGCAGCATGGCCGCGTCGCCCTTGGCGAAGTTACCCGGCATGGACTCCCACGGCACCCCGGCGTAGTTCGGCTCGAGGTACTTCGCGAGCGTCTTCTCCTCGGTCATGGCCGTGGTGAAGTGGGCGTCCGTCCACTTGGCGGATCCGCTGGCCAGGGCGGTCTGGAGGTTGCCACCGGGCGCGTGCGGGTACCAGACGCTGGCGATCAGCTCGTTGTACAGGAACTGAAGGTAGACGGGCCCGACACCGCCCAGGCCGACGTACATCGGGGTGACGTTATGCGACTTCAGGGTGTTCAGCTCGGTGAGGAACTGGGTGTACGTCGTCGGCGGGGCCAGGTGGTACGTGGCGAAGGTGGCCTTGTTGTAGAAGACCCCCTCCTGGTAAGCGCCCGTGACCACGCCGTAGGTCTTGCCGTTGTACGTCTCGGCGCTGTCGGCGGAGCTGGTGTAGTTGTTCAGCCAGCTTTGCCCGTTGAGCGGCTCGAACACGTGGTTTGTGGTCCAGAACTGCCAGGTGGTCATGTTGGAGCGGGTCGGCTTGAGCGGCAGCGGCTGGGCCGGCGGGTACCAGCTCACGATGTCCGCACTGCTGGCGTCGACGTCCGTCTCCAGCATGGTCTGGTAGGGGCCGGTGATGTCCGCTGCGGTCTGCAGGTCCACCGTGATGTTCGGGTACTTCTTGTGGAACGCCGTGTCGATGGCCTTGATCGCGCTGACCGCGGGCGGGTTGTCCCACGTGATGATCTTGAGGGTGCCGGACGCGGACGATGACGACGAGCCGCCGCCTGAACCGCAGGCGGCCGCGGTCAGCAGCGCCATCGCCGCCACGGCGGAGCAGGCCGTCAGTCGCCTCGTTCGGCGCCGACGTGGTGTACCAGGCATGGGCTGCTCCTCTCGCGCTTCACCTCGCGGTAACGTTCGGGCCCGGCCGTCCCGCACCAATCGATGGTAAGAACATACGGATTGACATAACTTTGCGTCAAGGATTTACACAAGCGTAACCGTATTGGCTCGGGCACAACGCGCCACAACCGGACACGGCCGAACAGCCGGATCCGGCTAGCCGTGCGCGCGTGCCCGGGGCGGCCCATCAAGGATGCAGATCAGGAGGATGCGGGTGCCCGCTCACCTGGGCCGGCAGGTCGGCGAGCTGCTGGAGGCGGCCGTCGGCTCGCGGCAGATCCCCGGTGCCGTGGCCGCGGCCGGCCGGGGACGGGAGGTACTCGGGCGGTGGGTCACGGGGTGGGCGGACACCACGCCCGGCGCGATGCGGCCCATGGAGGAGGCCACGGTCTTCGATCTCGCCTCGCTGACCAAGGTCGTGGCGACGACCACGGTCACCCTGGCGCTCGCCGGCGCGGGAACGCTCGGTCTCGACGACCCGGTGGCGGACCACCTGCCGGCCTTTCCCGCCTGCCGCGACGGTGGGGTGACGGTCCGTCATCTGCTCACCCACACCAGCGGGCTGCCGGCCACGGCGGAGTTCTACCGGACCTGCCATACCCGGGAGGAGGTCGTTGGCGCGCTGTTCCGCTCGCCGCTGGAGGCCGCGCCCGGAACGCAGGTCACCTACTCCGACCTCGGCTTCATGGCCCTGGCCGAGGTGACGCGGGCCGCGGCCGGCGCGCCGTTGGACGTGAGCGTGCGCCGCCTCGTCACCGGGCCTCTCGGCCTGGCCTCGACCGGCTTCGGGCCGCTGGGTCAGCCTTCGGCCGGTTCCGGGAAGCTTTCCGTCCCGCTGACCCGGGTCGCCGCGACCGAACGCCGGTCCGGCGACGGCCTGCCCTGGGTGGGCACGGTGCACGACGAGAACGCGCGGGCCTGCGGCGGGGTCGCCGGGCACGCCGGACTGTTCTCCACCCTCGCCGACCTCGCCCGGTTCGCCCAGTGGTGGGTGAGCGACCGCGACGGGCCCGTTCCCGCGTCCCTGCGCCGGACGGCGGAAACGGACCAGACCCCCGGCCTGGCGGGGCGCCGGGGGCTCGGCTGGGTGCGGACCGGCGACCGCTTCGACATCCTCGGCCCGTCCTGGCCACCGACCGCCGTCTCGCACTCCGGGTTCACCGGCACCAGCCTCGCGGTCGAGCCGGCCAGCGGGGTCTGGGTCGTGCTCCTGACGAACGCCGTGCACTTCGGCCGGGACCGCACCGCCGTCAAAGCGCTCCGCCGGGACGTGCATACGGCCGTGGCCGGGGCTCTCCTGGGCCCGAGGCCCCGGATTTTCCCGGAACGGACGTAGTGGGGGCTCGCCGGGGGCGGGGCCGGGATTTTCCCGGAACGGACGTAGTGGGGGCTCGCCGGGGGCGGGGCCGGGATTTTCCCGGAACGGACGTAGCGGGACGGGTCCGGTCGCGTCAGGGTGCCGGCTGACCCGAGCAAACGCCCGCCGGGCGGGCCGCCGCCGGCAGGGCGGTCACGCCAACCGGGAGCCTCCCGTGCGCCGCGTAGTAGGCGAGGTCGGTGGCCAGTTGCGGGGTCTGCGCCGTGGTCGCGGCCGTCCCGTTCTCGTAGTAGTTCGTCCCGGGCAGGGTGTCCAGCGGCGCGGTGGCGATCGAGAACGGTGTGAAGCCGCCGCCCTGACCGGACGGGTTCGTCCACCCGCACGTGTTGTAGTACAGGCCGTCGTCGGCCGCCGCGCCCACGGCGATGACCAGGTACTCCCCGTCCGATGCCTCGTCCCACGTGATGGCGAACGACCGGGTGACCTGCGAGGCGGGCAGACCGGCCGCCCGCACGGCCGCGAGGGCGGCGGAGTAGTCCGACGCGGTGGCCGCGTACAGCCGGACCGCCCGGGTGAACAGCGACGGGTCGGCCCTGAGCAGGAACGGGTTGAAGACCCCCTGGCCGACGACCACGGGGATGCCGGCCGCCTGAGCGTAGAACGCGGTCAGGGCGGACCGCTGCGCCGAGGCGGCGCGGGTGTCCCCGGCCTTGGTGTCCAGCAGCATCCGGACCGCGGCGCCGCCCGCCAGGCCCTCGAAACGGAACTTGCCGAGCCACGGAGCCATCTCGCGGGCGAACGCGTCCCCCGCCGCCTGCGCGTCCTCCGTGGCCTGCGCGGCGATCTGCGGTGGTGCCGCGGCGATCTGCTGCCACGCGGCCAGCAGCCGTCCGGCCGCCGTGCGCAGCGCCGGGGTGATCGCCGGGCCCTGGTCCGCGCCGTAGGCGGACCAGAATGCGGAGATCAGTGCCGTAAGTGCCGGGGCCTCTGGCGTCCCGATCCGCGGGACCGACTGATTGTCGGCCGCGAACACGCTCAGCGCGGCACCATCCGAACCACCGGCACCGTCCGCACCACCGACACTTTCCGTACGACCCGCACTGCCCGCGCTATCGGCACTTTCCGCGCTATCGGCACTGTTCGGACCGCTCATACCATTAGCACCACCTACATCACTCACACCACCCGCACCATTCGCCCCCCCCGCGGCGGCGGCGTGGCCAATCCCGGCCTGCCAGGCCGCGCCCGGGTCACCGGTGTAGGCGGCCGGATTCCAGGTGTAGTCGGCCGTGGTGAATAGCGGGATCGTCGACGGTGCCGGTTCCTGCATGGGGTTCGACGTGAACCCGGCTACCGCGGTGCTCAGGTCCGCGGCCCGGCCGGTCAGCGGCCCGAGGAACAGCCGGGTCGGGTCGTAGTCGTTGACCGGGTAGTTGTCCCAGACCACGATCTGCTGCCCGAACTCGGCGGCGGTGGCACTGGCCTGGGCGGCGGTGATCGTCTGCGGGATCACGCCGACGCCGGTCCAGTACACGAGGACGCGGGAGGTCAGGCTGGCCTTCCACACCGACCGGTAGGCGGACGCGGCGTCCCCGGCGTAGTTCGTCGGCACGGTGATCAGCTCATCCGCGCCCGGATGGGTGCCGATGAACCCGGTCACGAAGTTGTTGATCAGGTAGGCCTGCGCCGCCGCGAGCGGGTCGGGGGAGGAACCGAACCTGGCCGTGTCGGCCGCGCAGTTGAACCCGGACCCGATGTCGTCGAAGAACAGCGCGAACTGGCGGACCCCGGCGTTCCAGAGCTGCTGGTCCTTGGCCTCCAGCGCGCTGAGGTCGGTGCCGGACGAGTAGCAGATGCTCAGTCCGGGCGACAGCGCGTACACGAAGTTGACGTGCTCCGACTGCGCGGCCGAGACGAGCTGGCCCAGGCTGGCCAGGGCCGGGGATGGATACGGGTCCTGCCAGTCCGCCCGCAGGTAGGGGTCGGACTTGGCCGAGTAGACGAACGTGTTCAGCTTGTTCTGGCCGTAGAACCGGAGCTGGGTGCCGATCTCGGCGTCTGTCCAGGCCGGCCCGTAGAAGCCCTCGATCACGCCGCGAAGTCCGGCGGACGGCCAGTCCCTGACCTGAACGTTCCGTATCCAGGCGGCCCCGCTCCCGGAGTCCCCTGACCCGGCGTCTCCGCTCCCCGCGTCTCCGTGCCCGGTGGGCCCGCCCCCGGCGCCCCGCTGCCCGGTGACCCCGCTCCCGGCCACGATGAGCTGCCGCAGCGTCTGGACCGCGTAGAACGTGCCGGCCCCGTCCGTCCCGGCCAGGACCACGGCGGTGCCCGCGGTCCCGGCGGGTTGCCCCGCCGCGAGCACGTATCCGCCGGCGGGCAGCCCCTCCGGGCCCTGCACGCCGAGGCGCCGGAGCTCTGGATCCACGGCCGCGTTCACGGCGGGCGTGCCGACGTAGAACACCAACCTGGCGTCCGGCGCGGGCTGGCCCGCGGTCGCCCGCGTGATCTGGCGCACGCCGTCCGCCCGGAGCACGGCGCCCAGCGCCGACAGGGCCGCCGGGTCGGTGCCCGCACCGACGACCTCGCCGACCGACGGCGGGATCACGGAACTGCCCGGCTCGGCCTGGATCTGCCGCGGCGTCGGCCAGACGGCCGGCAGGGACGTAGCGGCGGCCGTAGCGCTGGCCGCCGCCGCGGGGGACACGGCGGCGGAGACCGGGACCGCGGATAGCCCGCCCGCAGTGATGAGGCCGGCCACGGCCGCGACCGCGAGCCCGGTGCGGCGGTTCACGACGGCGAGCCCGTGCAGGTGGACCGCGGGGCCGCCGCCGTCGGCAGGGCGGTCACGCCCGCCGGGAGCGTCCTGTGGACCGCGTAGTAGGCCAGGTCGGTGGCCAGCGACGGGGTCTGCGAAGTGGTCGCCGCGGCGGCCTCCTCGTAGGCGTCCGCGCCGGGCAGGCTGTGCAGCGGCGCGCCCGCGATGTGGAACGGCGTCGAATCCGGGATGGCTCCCGACGGGTTCACCCACCCGCAGGCGTTGAAGTACAGGCCGTCCGTCGCCGTCTGCCCGACCGCGATCACCAGATAGTCCCCGGTCAGCGCGTCGGCCCACGCGGTCCCGAACGACTGGGTGACGTGGGTGGCGGGCAGCCCCGCCGCCCACGCGGCCACCAGCGCGGACTGGTCGTCGGCCGTGGTAGCCGCGTAGAGCACCACCCGGTCGGCGAAGGTGGCCGCGGTCGCGGGCAGGGTGGCGGCCGTCCACGGGCCGGCCGGGACGGCCGCCGTATCCGCGGTCACGCCGCTGCCGTTAGCCAGGAACAGGCGGTCCGACTGGCTCGCGGGCTGGCTGCCGGCCGGCGCGGTCGGCTGGGTCGCCGGGTAGGCGGCCGCCCCGAGCAGCCCGGTGGCCGTGCCCGGCAGCGTTCCGCTGTCCCAGGCCTGCCCGCTGTCCCCGGTCTGCCCGCTATTCCCGGCCTGCCCGCTGGCGTAGGTAACGGCCGGCCGCCCCGAGGCGGCGCGGTAGAAGACTTCCGGGTTCGGCGCGCCCGACGAGGGCAGGTAGTTCTGCGCCAGCAGCGTCCCGGACGGCGTGCCCGGCAGTTCCCGCACCTGCCAGCCGATCCCAGTCGGCCAGCCGATCCCAGCCGGCCCGGTGGCGGCCTCGGCGAGGTGACCGAGGCGGTCGGTGAAGAAGACCTCCTGCCGGCGGCCGCCCGTTCCGGCCCCGAGCGCGGCCAGCGAGGTGCCGGCCGCTGGCGAGGTGCCGGCCGCCGGCGAGGTGCCGGCCGCGATGGTGCGCGGCAGGACCAGCGGTAGCGCGGGTCCGCAGCCGCCCGCCGAGGTCCCGGTCAGCGCGCCCTGGGGGCTGAGGTAGTACAGGTGCGTGCAGACGCTTGCGCCCTGGCTGGTGTCGGCGAGCGCCAGCGCGTTCTGGCCGGTCACCGGGCCGGGCAGCGTCTGCGACGCCCACGTGCCGCCCTGCTGATAGGTCTCGGCGGGCTGGCCCGCCTGGTTGAGGTAGAACACCTCCGCCGTCGGCAGCGCCGGCGCGTCGGCCGTCGTCGTCGCGACGATGGCGCTGCCCGGGGCTGGGTTGCCGGGAAGGGTGGCGCTGGCCCAGGTCCCGCCGCTCTCGGTGGTCTGCGCGAGATGCCCCGCGGCCGTGCGGAAGAATACGTGCGCTTCCAGGACGCCGCTGGCGTCTGCGTAGTTCAGCGCGGTGAGACCGCCGCCGCGGGTGGGCGTGCCGGGCAGGTCCTGCCGGAGCCAGCTCACGCCGTCCCAGCTCTCCTCGGCCAGGCCGCCGTCCGCCGTCCGCAGGAACAGGTTCTGGTCGACGGGGACGGTCGAGTAATAGACGGAGTGGCTCGGGGTCGTGGTCACCGCCGAGGACGCGCTGACCACGTCGACGTTCCACGTGCCGGTCGTCACCGTGCCGAAGCTGGAGGTCGCCGTCATCGTCACCGTCTGCAGCCCGGCGTTGGCGAACACGTGGCTGGTGGTCCGGCCCGTCGCGGTCGCGGTCCGCCCGGTCGAGGTCGCGCCGTCGGCGAACGTCCACTGGTACTGGCTGATCGAGCCGCCCGCCTCGCTCGCGGTCACGGCGAAGTTCGCGGCCGTGCCGGCCACGGTCACCGGGGGGCCGGTGATCGAGGCGTGCGGGGCCGCCTGCTGCGCGGTCCCGGGCGGCGCGACGAAGACCCACTGCTCGCCCCGGCTCCACACCTCCGAGGCCCAGGTCTTGAGGGTGATGTCCGTGTCGTACTGCACGGTGGTGTTGCTGGTGCCGAGGAAGTCGCCGTTCACCAGGTTGACGGTCCCGTCGGCGTTCACCGCGGTCACGATGCCCACGTGGTCGGCGTAGGTGGTGGGCGTAGTGCTGCCGGGCGGGAAGAACACCACGGCGTCGCCGGCCTGCGGGAAAGTGGAGTCGATGGGCATCGTCTCGCCCTGGTCGAGCCCCCAGTCGTAGAAGGAGTCCGAGCCGGCGTTGATGGCGCTCATGTTCGCCGTGACCCCGGCCTGCTCCCAGACCCACTGGGCGAAGTCGGAGCACCACTCCTCGTTCTCGTTCTCCACCTTGAACGCCGGGTCGTATCCGCAGCCGTCGCTGTTCGGGGTCACCGAGCCGACCAGCGTGGTGTAGGGATCGCAGTCCACCCCGCTGAAGTTCCGCGCCGCCGGTGTGTCGCCGATCCCGACCTGGCCGAGGGCGATGCTGGCGATCGACTGCGTCACGGTGCCCGCGCGGCCCGCGGCCGACCGGGCCCGGGACGCGGCGCTCTTCTGGGCTGCCATCGTCGTGCCACAGCCGGCCGGCTCGGCCAGCTGCCAGGCCGCGCGGACCGCCGCCGGCAGTGCCGACTCACACGTTCCGGGTGCCGCCGCGGGCTGGACGAGGCGCCACGACTGCCCGGCCGTCCGGCTGAACACCCCGCTGGCCGCGCTGTCCTGGAACGCGATCTGAGCCCGTAGGCCCGCGGCCGGGGACGGCGTAAAGCCGGCCACCGCCCACGTCACCCCGGTGGCGGTCACCCGGGCCAGATGCAGGGAGCCCGGCCTGATGCCCGCCACGGCCGACCCGGGAACGTGCCGGGCCGACGCGTACGCCTCGGTGAGCGCCACCCGGTCGGCCGGACTGGCCGTGAGAGTCTGCACCCCCGCCCCCGCCGCCGGGGCCGGGGCGGGGGATAGGGCCGCGGCCGCGGCTCCCGGTACGCCCACCAGGCCGAACGCCGTGACCGACGCGACGGCGGCCAGGACAGTCGCGGCCCGGGTCCACCGGAGCGGCCGCCGGAGGGGCCGGGTCCTGTTCGCCCGCGGGAGGGGCCAGCCCCTGCAGGCCTGAAGGAGACGCCGCGCAACGCTGCTGGTCGTGTTCAATGCCACCGCGTGCCTACTTCCTGGCCAGGTGGCCTTCCCGGCCGGGCAGCCAATCCTGTCAAGTGATTTATTAGCGATGAACGACACGCTGGAGAAAATTAATAACAACCAACACGGTCGAACGTCAAGAGGTCGCCTCCAAACGTCAAGAGGTTGCCTCGTATTGGGCTGAGTCGCCCGGAATGCGGTCTCGCTGTTACCGTGCCCCGCATGGGAGTCCCGCTCAGTGACGCGACGCTCAGGCTGCTCGACGGGAAGAACTATGCGGTGCTGGCCACGGTGAATCCCGATGGCAGTCCGCAGACCTCGGCGATATGGGTCGGCCGCGATGGCGGCGACCTGCTGTTCTCGACTGTGGAGGGGCGGATCAAGCATCGCAATATGCTGCGTGACCCGCGCGTCAGCGTCACCGTGCTGGACTCCGCGGATCCGGAGAACTACGTCGAGTTGCGTGGCCGGGTGTCGATGACGCCAGACGTCGGCCGGAAGCTCGATACCCAGCTGTCCTGGAAGTACGACGGCAAGGATCCCGGTGAGGACCGGCCCGGTGCGGTCCGCGTCGTCGTGCGCGTGGTGGTGGAAAAGGCCACCGGGTACGCAGCATAAAGCGGAAAGGTCACGCGGGCCAAAAACAAGCAGTCTTTCTTCGAAACTGGATCTGTGACGTTAGGTACCGGCCAATCGAGCGAATCCACGCTAAATGTTCATATGGCGCGGCTCGTCAGCGGCCGGGCTATTTCTGTCCCGATGATGTCCGGGCACAATTGATCATCCGAAACACTGCGATGGGAAGGTGCAACGCTAATTAATGGTAGCTTTGCGCTGTGAAGCCGTCGGGGGGGCGGGCCGCTTTCGCATTGGTGGCCGTGCTGGGAGCGGGCTCATGCGCGGCCCTGGCCGTGTTTTCGGCCCGGCACGGTCTCGCCGAGGCAAGCTCACTCGCGGGCGTGCTGGCCTTCCCGGTTGGGCTCGTGGCGGCCGGCGCCGGTGTCTGGGCCGTCCTGCCGCGTACTCCCAAAACAGATGATGATGCCCTCGGCGGCATAGCCGACAAACTGGCCGAGACGGTCGAAAGGCAATGGGCCGACGAGGCCGGACTGCGGGGCTTTGGTGGCCCGCACAGTCTGCGGGTCTCCTGGAAGGGTGCGGCGACCGATTACTTCGAGCGGTGGGAGTACCTCGAAAGGACGGCACGCCAGGAGTTCTCCGGTGCCGGGCCCCAGGATTGCAGTAAATGGGCCGGTGGCCCCGGTGAGCTGGCGGGATCAGAAGAAACGGCCGGCGGCATCTGTGCCGTTCTGGACAAGGTTCCGACCGGCCGGCTTGTCACTTTGGGGGAGCCCGGGGCGGGAAAGAGCATGCTGCTGATCCGCCTCGCCCAGGGACTGTTGTCTCCCAGCCGGGCTGGCATGGTGGGAACTCCCCACCGCGACTCCGATTCCGCTCGTCGGGCCGGCCGTCGGTGCGGTGTGCGGAATCGCGGCGGGGATCGCTGCCGTGTCCGCGAGCCATGCCGGGGTTGGTGTCGGACTCGGGCTAGGGGTCGGGATCGG
>Ga0182014_10003159_pt1 | contig 20054 bp, 17 predicted proteins | sample 612S2DmetaG_FD_120489 | JGI IMG/M metagenome (GOLD analysis project Ga0182014, IMG submission 120489) | Permafrost microbial communities from Stordalen Mire, Sweden - 612S2D metaG | ecosystem: Environmental > Terrestrial > Soil > Wetlands > Permafrost | place: Sweden: Stordalen | collected... | reverse complement strand
GTTTTCTTGTGGTTCAACGGCCTGCATTCATCAGATAGCGGAGAACACCCATGTACTGCTCTCGCGACCGCCACTTTCAGCCCCGGCCGCCCCATCAAACCACACCCACGGTCGTGCCAAAATCAGGCCTATTGCACCACGGACTGTTAGGCCAGGTTCCGGATGACGGCAGCCACGTCAGGGAATGTACGAGGCAGATCACCCTTCCACCTTCACGAGGCAGGATCCCGCGGCTGGATTACTTTATCCCGCTCGAAATGAAGACGGGTTTTGAACGCCCCTTGATGCGCAGGCCCTTTACTTCGCCTTGGCTTTCAGCTTGGCCCAACGCCTGTGCTGCGCGTCGGCTATCTTCTTGCGCGCTTCGGCGCTCAAGACCCGCTTCTTTCTGGTCTTGGCTTTGGCGGGCGCTTTCTTCGCTGGGCGTCCGGCTTTGGTGGCTGAGGTTCCGAGCGTGGCCAGCAGAGCGCGTGCCTGCTGCAGCCTGGCTATCTCGGCGTCGATTTCGACAAGAATGTTTTCTATCGCCATAGATCAAGGATAATGCAGAAAATTCGCGGTTTCATCGTTTGTTGCAAGTTATTTTGTAACCAGGGAAAGTTACGCGAAGATACCTTTCAGTTACTTCCCCGGATCGCGCCATGCAAACACCGCGCAGCAGATGCGTCGTGGAGTCGTGCTCGAGTGTCTGAGTTCTCCTGCGCGTGATTCGCTTTCACGGACGGAGATATGCGGCGCTCGATGGTTTTCAACTGGCCGCGCGTGCCGGGAGTGCGGTGGTACACGCACGCCGAAGAGCCGTGCGCTGCGCATGTCACTGAGTAATGCTCAAAAAACTGCGGCGGGACAGATGCTTCTCCCGTCCCGCCGCAACGCTTTTCGCATAATGTGCGTTCTTGCAGATACAAAACCACTTACATGCCAAGATACATCACGTGGACATACGTACCCAGGCGCACGTTGTAAGCGAGATACCAGCCGACGTGGTCCGGATCGTCGTAGATGATGATTTCATCGGAGCCCCAGAGCCAACCGTCGCAGAAAGCGATGTCGGCGGCCGCGATGGACCAGTACCAGCCATTGAACCAGAAGCGATCGGGACCTCCGCCGCCAAGATGCCACACATGCCCGGGACCGAAGCCTCCGGTAAAGTGGCCGTGCGCCCAGGGGTTGTCGATGTGATAGCGCGGATCGTTGGGACCGGTGTCATGACCAACCCAGGTTTTGCCCTTATCGACGTGCGGCGCGTTGGGGTGGCCCGGTTGAGGGTTATAGTTGCGCTGCGCATTGGGCGCCTGCGGCGTTCCATGGTAGGGAGCGGGCCCGCTCTTGGGCGCCTTCGGATGGTCGTTCCCTCCATGTTGCGCGAAGGCCGGCACAGAGAACACGAGCAAAGCTGCGAATGCAATGTGAATGGACTTCATCGATTCCTCCTGATGACCTAAAGGTAACGCGAGGCAAGAGCGTTCCAGTCCTCTTTAGATGGTCATAGGCAAAGGTTCGTTGCCCACCGGCATTCTTGCACACGCGGGCAAGGTACGGCACGCAAATTTTCCTGTGCCCACCCACTTCGTGGCGTCCTTGTTTTGGACACTTCGTGGAGTTCTGGTCTGGAATGGGTTTCGAGTTAAGCGCTGACCGTCGCGGCGGCGCGGCGCCACGCGTAGAGCGGGAACTGGTTGGCAAGCTCCGCCACTTCGCCGCGAATGCGCGCGAGTACGGCTTCATCGTTGCGCTGCTCAAGCGCTTTGGCGATCCACGCGGCGATGGTGCACATTTCGGGTTCCTTCATGCCGCGCGTGGTGAGCGCGGGCGTGCCCACGCGAATGCCCGATGGCTTGAGCGGCGGGTTTGTATCCCAGGGGATGGAATTCTTGTTCACGGTAATGCCGGCCTTGCCCAAAGCCAGCTCCGCTTCAGAGCCGAGGATGCCTTTCTCGAAGACGTCGACCAGCAAGAGGTGATTATCAGTTCCCCCTGAAACCAACCGGTAGCCCGCTGCACGCAGTCCTTCGCCCAAGACCCTAGCATTGGCGACGATTTGCGCGGCGTATGCGCTGAATTCGGGGCGCAGCGCCTCAGCAAACGCGACGGCCTTTGCGGCCACGATGTGCACGAGCGGGCCGCCCTGCTGGCCGGGAAAAACCGCCTTGTCGACTGCTGCGGCAAGATCCTGGTTGCAGATGATGAGGCCGGCGCGCGGGCCACGCAGGGTTTTGTGCGTCGTAGTGGTGGTGATCTGCGCGTGCGGCACAGGCGATGGATGCACGCCGCCCGCGACCAGGCCGGCAATGTGCGCCATATCGAAGATGTAGAGTGCGCCCACCTTGTCGGCAATCTGGCGCATGCGCGCGAAATCCCACAGGCGCGGGTAAGCGCTGGCGCCGCCGATGATGACCTTCGGCTTTTCCTGCTCGGCAACCTTTTCCATCTCGTCGTAATCGATGGTCTCGGTGTCGCGGCGCACGTGATAAAACGTGGTGCGATAGAGCTTGCCGCTGAAGCTCAGTCGATGACCGTGCGTCAGGTGACCGCCGTGCGAAAGATCGAGGCCGAGAATGGTGTCGCCAGGCGCGAGAACAGCCGCGTAGGCCGAAGCGTTGGCCTGCGAGCCGGAGTGCGGCTGCACGTTGATGTGCTCGCCGCCGAAGAGCTGGCGGGCGCGATCGCGGGCCAGATTCTCCACGATGTCGGCATACTCGCAGCCGCCGTAGTAACGGCGTCCCGGATAGCCCTCGGCATATTTATTGGTGAAGATCGAGCCGGCTGCTTCTAATACGGCTTCAGACACGAAGTTTTCGCTCGCTATCATCTCCAGTCCCTCGTGCTGGCGGAGGGTTTCGTGATCAATGGCGGCGGCTACATCGGGATCGGCCTGGGCAAGGGGCAAAGACATGCGGTCAGTCATAGATAAATTTTAGCTGGTTCCCCGGCCGGTTGAAACCGCGCTTATGTTGAAAACGATTGCGTACACTGGAAGGGGCAGTCCATCGGCCAACCCACCGATGTTGACCTGCGAGGAACTTGTGGCGAACCGAAGCAAATATTTGATTCCACCAGCGATGTTCTTAGGCATACTGCTTTCTGCAGCAGCACAAACGGCGACCCCGACTGCAGCAATCGACCCGGCCCTGCTGGCCAAGGCCAACAGCGGCGACGCCGCGGCTCAGGTTGTGGTGGGAGAACAATATGCGCAGGCGGCTGCGAACGACCACGACAAAGCGCAAATGGCTGCAGACTATCAGCAGGAACTCGCGTGGTACCGGAAGGCTGCCGATCAGAACAATATTTCCGGAGAAATGCATCTGGCCGCGCTCTATCGCGACGGCGGAGGCAAAACCATTCCGCGCGATATGGAGCAGGCGGCAACGTGGTATCGCCGGGCTGCGGACAAGGGCGACCCTACCGCGCAGGGAACGCTGGGCGTGCTCTACTCCATGGGCCAGGGCGTGCCCCACAGCGACGTCGAGGCGTATTTCTGGTTCGAGCTTGCCGCCAGCGTGAAAGGGCCGAACCAGGAAAAGTATGCGGCCAATCGCCAGATGATCGGCGAGCACATCACCGCCGACGAACTCTCCGATGTGCAGGATCGCGTGGCCGCGTGGAAGGCTGCGCATCCGCGTCCCGACAGCGTCAATTAAAGTCTGCTCTTTCCGTTATCCTACCGTTCATGCGAGTTCTTCGGTTTGGCCCGTTGCTTCAATCTGCCGCTCTGCTGCTTTGGGCGTGCGTAATTCCGATGCATGCGCAGGCGCCAGCCGTCACGCTCGCGCCGGCCGTAGTCGTAGCGGGTTCGCCGGAGTTGATTCGCGTGGCTCTGCCGGCGAGCGCAACGGCCGACGCAACGCTCGAGGGCGAATGGCTGGGACAAAAGCTCGCGTTCTTTTGGTCGCAGGATCGACAGGCGTGGTACGCGCTCGCCGGTGTGGATGTGGAGGGTGCCGTCGGCACTTCTTCCCTCCGCATCACGGCAACGCTGACGGGAATAGGCGGCAGCACAATCGATCTCAGCCGCAGCATTGAGATTCATGAAGCGCACTACAGCACAGGCACTTTGACCGTATCACCGAAGTTTGTTGAGCCGCCAGCTGAGGAGTTGGCCCGCATCAAGGCAGAGGTCGCGCTGAAGCAGAAAGTGTTTGCGGCGAGCGCGCCCGAGCCGCTCTGGTCCGGCGATTTTCGCGCGCCGGTTCACGCGGCGCCGACTGACAGCTTCGGCACGCGGCGCACATTCAACGGCCAGCTCGCGAGCGTTCACAAAGGGATGGATTTTCGCGCGCCGGCGGGAACGGTGGTGCGCGCAGGCAACAGCGGCGTAGTGGTGCTGGCGCGGCCCCTCTACTTCGAAGGCAACTGCGTTGTGATCGACCATGGGTTGGGGCTGTACACGCTCTCCATGCACCTGAGCCGCATCGATGTGCGGGAGGGCCAGCGTGTGATGAAAGGGCAACTGGTGGGATTGAGCGGCGCAACCGGGCGCGTGACGGGACCGCACCTGCACTGGGCCGTGCGCTGGCAGAATGCGTATCTCGATCCCGCGAAATTATTGCAGATGAATTTGGACAGCGTGCGCTAGCGTTCTGTCTCTGATGTTCGCATTAAAAATACTCTGTCTTCCTGAGCGATCAAAAATCGGATGTCATCCTGAGCGAGTCCGCCGCAGGCGGACGAGTCGAAGGACCTGCATTTCGGGACTTCGGCTTACGCCACGAACTTCAGCGACGCCTCGCTAGCGCGAAAGCGCTTCTTCTTCGACGTCTCGTGTCGACGAATTCTCTGCGCCAAGGCCCGCCGCCTTCTCTTCCCGCAGCGCCTTAAACGCGCGATGCACGAACGAGCCCATGTACCAGCCATCGATGAATTTGTAGGGTGTTTCGCCGGTGGTGTAGTGGCCGCAGGGCAGCACGCGCACTTCGTAACGCAGGCCGGAACGCCGAAAGGCATCGACCACCTGGAGCGAATACTCCCGCGGGAACGTGAGATCGTAGTTGGCATAGACGACGAGCACGTTTTTGCCGGGGCCGTTGGCCTCGGGTCCGCGAAATTGCTCGTAGTAACTCACCGGGCTTACGGCGGCCCATAGGGCGCGCACGCGTTCCTGCGTGAGACCTGCCTCCTGCACAGCCTGGCGAATGTGGCGCGTGCTTTGCCCGGTCCACACCACGTCCCCAAAAGCGGTTGATGCGTGGTTGAAGGCATTTACGCGCAGCCGCGCGTCGTGCGCGCTGGCCAGATAGCCGTAGCAGGAACCGAGACTGGTGCCCAGCACGCCGAAGTGCTCGTAGCCCTGCTCTTCAAGCCAGTCGAGGCAGCAGCGAATATCGACCACGGCCTGGCGGCAGGCGGAGATGTTGCGGCCCACGTTGGCGCTGACCGCGTAGTCCGAGCGTTCGAGTTCTTGAGGCCGGCGAATGTCGTGATACGGCTTGGAGAGACGCAGGGCCGAAACGCCCATGCGATTGAAGAGCGTGCACAGCGAGTTGTGGCTGAAGCCGTCGGCGTTCCACTGCGGCATTACTACGATGGCCTGTTTGGGCCGCGCGGGATCCTTGTGCGCGGGCGCGGGATACCAGCGCGCATTGACCAGATCGTTTTCAGGATACGGCGTGCGCTCCGGAGAAGTGAAGCGGAGATATTGCGCGAGAGAGAGCTTGCCTTCCGCAGCCTGACGCTTGATTTCCGCATCTTTAGCGAGCGTTTCCGGACGCACATTGGTAGGGAAGAGTTCCGGAAAGCGCTCCTCCAGCCGAAAATCCGTAGGCCGCTTGTAACCGAAAAAAGACTTGCTGTGGCTGATGAGGAATTGATTGATGCGCACCATCGCAGCTTCGGCGGCGGCCGCGTCGTGCTCGACCTCGGGCCCGGGCACGACTTCGTGAAAGCCGTGCGCTTTGAGAAAGGGCACAATCCACTCGAAGCCCCACTCCAGCGGCCGCACCACGCGATTTTCGTCGCGCGTCGTCAGCCGCGTCTCCCACGCGTACATCCAGCGCGCGTACCAGTCTCTGAACATGAATCTGCATCAAGTTTATCAGCGCTGGGGAGCACGAGTGCGCGAAGTCTGCGGAGCCGCGGAGCCATGGAGCGGCACGGCGGATTGTGATTAACGAGGGGCTTGGCCGTCGCGCGTCTACGAGGTCTGGCTGGAGACGAGACCGAAGCTGTCGTGTTTAGGGGCGTCCAGTGCCCTGCGTGCGAAGCAGCAAGCGCCCGGGCTGCGGCGTAGACCGGCGTCTATTCGCTATGGCGACTGAAAAGACCGTCGACGGGAATGATCGCCTTGAACCAGAATTTGTCGCCGCCGAAGCGGTTACGCACCAGCGTTTCATGCTGCCATTGCGAAATGAAGGTCATGTGGCGGCGATTGCTCCAAGCCGCGCTCGGCCCGATCGCGAGCACCTGCCCTTCGCGGCCCGCGGTCCAAAGTCCCGGGGCGGCCGGCGCGATCTGGCCATTCACCGTGTCGTTGGTGGTCTGCTTGAGCGCATATCCGGTGGTTCCGAGCATCCAGCGGCCCAGGTGTTTTCCAACCGCATAGTCGGTGTGGAATTCCTGGCCGGAGTGGTAGTTGGTGGCCGGGTTTGTGGTCTTGACGTTGTACATGAGAATGGCGGAGCCCTCCCAGTGCGATTTCGGAAGGTAGCTGACCGCGACGAGGGGGTCAAAGCTGTAATAGTGCGCGCCGATGCTGACGCGGGGATCGCTGGCATTGTAGGCCCCAGTGGGAACAATGAAATTGACCGACGCCGCGGCATGCCACTGCGGCCGATGCCACGCCATGATGAACGGATCGAGAAAAATGTCGCCTACGCCGGTGATTCCGGCGGCGCCGTTCATGTTCACCGATTGATAGACAAGGGGCACGACGGCGTGCATGCCGTATTGAGCGCCGAGCAGGCGAAGGTGCGTCATCTCGAGTAAGCGAAAGACGTTGAACGTGGCATTGGCCGTGGGCGTTGACCCGGCCAGCAGCGCATTGTCACCGGATCCGTCTTTGAGCTTGCCGGCATAGCCGCCAAAGTAGTTCACATAGAATTGGCCGGGAGGCGGAGCCGCGCCGGCGAGCCAGGTCTCTGCGCCGAATACATATTGATCGCTGCCCTCTTTCGCCCACGAGGGCGCGGCAAAAAGAACGGCGGCGGCGAGAAGAGCTAGGGTCAGTTTTTTCATGGCGTTGTCTCCTTACGAGAGGGTGCGCGGTCTTCGGTTTTGCCGGCGAAGCGGCGCGGCCCTCACACGCGGAGGAGACGCGCGAGCGCACCGGCGGAACGCGAAAGGCAGTCGAGGGAGGGCACAACCGTGGCGCATGAAGGCTCAACGCCAGCTGGACTTGCGCCGCGCCGCGAAATGCCGGCGATGATCGCATTTCTGTTATCGGCGGATACCCGCAAGCCATCACTGCGGTTCACCGGCTGACTTGAAGCTTTGGAGGCGCGATGGCCGCAGTGGATTGAAGGGCGGGGAGATATGGGTTCGGTGGCGCCGCGGAAACGCTTAAGGCCGCAGGAGAAACTCTTCAGGCGGAAGGCTGAGCGCGCCGCTTCTTCACGCCTTGCGCCACCAGCCACGCCACGCTGAGCAGCGTGATGAGCGCGATGATTCCCTGCGAGATCACGCAATAGAGGCACCAGACACTGAGGATGTTGCGCTCGACGCCCGAAAGATGGAGCGCGAAGCCCAGCCCGATGAGGGTGGCCAAGAGAACCAGGAAGCGCCGCCGCGCCAGCGCCAGGATTCCGATCAATAGATAGCCGGCGATGCCGACGGCCGCCACCGGAACACCAAAGACGACCGCATAGCTGCTGTGATTCACGATGCCGCAATCCCAATGCTCGTTGATGGAGCAGGGTTCGGTGGCCGTGGAGTAATGCACCCGGAGCGCCAGTGATGAGACAAGGACGCCGGCGAGAGAGAGGCAGGCAATGATGTATCGCATGGCAGAAGGGCCGATCGGGAACTCGAGCTTCGATTCGATTCTATCTGATGGCGCGGGCGGGAACCTGTAGCGCCGGTCTCCAGACCGGGTCCCCCAGGAAACGGTCTTTGTTTCTTGGGGTGGGAGACCGGCTGTCGCGGGGGTCTCCAGACCCCCGCGCGAGTTCTAGTGGCCTTGCGCGCCCGGCGCGGTACGATGAAGCCATGAACCAGCCGGGCACAGCTGGGGCGGCTCAAAGCGGCGAATCGCCTCCGGGCGGTGAATCGCGCGTGGCCTTCTTTGGCGGTAGTCGCGTAGCCTTCTTTGGCGGCAGTTTCGATCCGCCGCACAACGGCCATCTGGCCGTGGCGCGCGCCGCGCGTGCCGCCTTCGCGCTGGATGCGGTGCTGTTTGCGCCTGTAGGCATGCAGCCGCTCAAGCCGGAGGGTCCCGCCGCGAGCTTCGAAGACCGGGTGGCGATGACTCGGCTGGCGATTGCGGGCGAGCCGGGCTTTCAGGTCTCGCTTGCCGATGCCCCAAAATCGCCCGGCGCGCCAAAACCGGCCGGCGATCATACATCCGCACCGAAAACCTCGGCCCATGACACCCCTGATTACACGCCCAATTACACAATCGACACGCTCGAGCGGCTGCGCGCTTCTCTCGCGCCCGATTGCGCGCTTTTTTGCCTGATGGGCGTGGACTCGTTCTTCGGGCTGCACCGCTGGCACCGTGCCGCGGAGCTCCCTTTTGTGGCGTCGTTGATCGTGGCCTCGCGGCCGGGGCAGCCGCTCCAGGATCTGAAGGTCGATCTGAAGGCTGCTCTGCCGCCGGGCCTTGCGCTTGAGCCCGCGCGGGAGGGGAACCAGAGCGAATCCGGGATTGAGGTGCGCACGTTTATCCTCGTGAATCAGGCCGGAGACCGCGCACCGTTTTACGTGCTGCCGAGCCTGCATGTGGAGATCAGCGCGTCAGAAATTCGGGCGCAGATTCACGCGGCTTCCGGCAGTCCGGCCGCAGGGCGCGATCTGGTGCCGCAGGCCGTGCGCGAATACATCGCGCAACACGGGCTGTACCGTTCGTAGGTCACTTCGCTAGGGTGGGTTGCGCAACGGACTCACCGTGCCCCATCCTTTCCGCGTCTTTTGCGGAATGGGTGGGACCGCTGACCTGCTCCATCGCTCCCTCGCTCCCTTGCTCCCTGCTCTCCCGCCGCTTGCCCGGCCCCGAACCGACAAGCTACCATGAGGACTGGAGAAACGTTCTAACGCATGAAAATATCGCTAGCGCAGAAGCAAACGCGCGCCCTCGTACAGGCCGCTGCCGCCGTTTGTGAAGACAAGAAAGCCGTTGATACCCGCATTCTGGAACTCGATCCCGCCGATTCAGGACTGAGCGACTTCTTCCTGGTCACTTCGGCCATGAATGAGCGGCAGGCCGTTGCCATTGCCGACGAGATCGAGCTGCGCCTCAAGCGCAACTTTGGCGTGTACCCGAACTCCGTGGAGGGCCGCCGTCATGGCGAGTGGATTCTGCTCGACTATGTCGACTTCGTGGTGCACGTGTTTCTGTCCGAGCGCCGTGCCTTCTACGACATCGAACGGCTGCGTAAGTCGGCGCGCCCGCTGACGCCCGAGGAGTTCGATGCGGAGCTGAAGTCCGCGCTGGCGGAAAAGACTCGAGCGGCTCGCAGGAAGAAGGCTGCAGTGGCAAGACCCAGGAAGGCCGCAACGGCTAAAAAGGCGCGCCCCGCAAAGGGGAAGACGAAGAAGGCTCCGGCAAGAAAAGCATCGGCAAAGAAAGCTCCAGCGAAGAAGGGCGCGAAGTCGAAGGCACGCTGAATGCCGGGGAACGGCAGCCCGCAGAGTAGACGATTCGCGCGGGCACGGCCGTAGCGCGGCGGGCAGGAGCGCCTATAAGGACAGGCTCAGGAAGACCATAATGCGCCCCTACTTCTTCAGGTTCGCGGCCAGGTTCCTCAGCTCGTCAGCGCGATTCTTGTTGCCGGTGGCCTGGCAGGCGTCTGCGAGCACCGTGTAGAGATCGACGCTCGGCGGCTGCAGCGCGATCTGCGCCTCCAGCATCTTCACGATTGCCTTCGGGTTGCCGTTCTTGTCGAGCGCCTGCGCGATTAGCAGCAGCGTGCCGGGGCTTGCCGCGGTCTTCTCCAAAATCGGCAGCTTGCTCAATGCCGCCAATCGATCCGTCGCACCTTCCCTGGCCAACAGGGCCGCGAGATTGTCCAGGGGGCGCATGTATCCGGGGCTCTCCGCCAGAGCGCGCCCATAAGCGGCCTCCGCATCTGCATCGGCACCTTGGGCCTCGGCGGAGAGGCCGCGCTTGAGATCGTCCAGCGCTTCTCCGCCGGGATCTGCAGAGCCGTACGCAGTCCACGTGCCAACATAGTCGGCCGCTGGCGCTACGTGCAGATTGAGGGTGGCGTATGCAGTTCTTTGCTCCCCCTCGGGAGTTGCGCCCACGACCACCTGATAGGCTCCGGGCGGCAAGGACGAGGTATCGAGGGTGTGGCCGGTAAGCAGGTTTCCGGCGTCGTCCCGGTTTTCCGCGTCCACGTCTTCATTTTCCTGCGTTGCCTCATCATGGGAAACAGCGACGGAACCAAATACATAGTGAAGATGGATTTTTTGCGGAGCTGGCGTTTCGGCCGATTTGGGATTGAGCCATAGTTGGAAAACTACTGGCAGGCGCTCGCCTTGACTTATGTATACGTTTTGCGCTCCCCGCGGCGTGAAACGAAAATGGGAGCCGCTGAAGGGAAGCTCGTCTTTAGGATCGGGGACAGCGGCGGGCGTCGTATAAGCCAGAAGCCCTGAGAGCGCGATACCCTGGCTCTTGATTGCAGGCACCGTCACCGACGAGCGTTGCCGCGAAGCGGTCCCGTCTACCCTGTTGGTCAACGTCGTCACCACGATATAGTTTCCGGGCACCAGGGGCAATCGCGCTTCCGCGCAAAAGCGTTTCTTTCTGGCAACCTCGGCCTGGGCAGGCGTCAGGTTCCCGGTCAGCAAATCCTCCTGCGCGTACACCGGTTTCCCTCCCGCCGTTAGGACATTGGTACGCAGCGTCAGGTCGTAGTAGGTACTGCCGTCCTTACGCGTCCCGACAAGATGCGGATCGGCGAATTGCTTGCTCAGCAGATAGCTGAGCGTCATTCGGCCGCGGTCGTCGCGGAAGGAGTCATAATTCACCGTGCTGTCGTCGCCGCCAGTGAAGACGCTCATGGTCACCCGCTCCCGCACGCGGTTTGCTTCAATGCGCTCCTTGGTGATGGGGTTGTCGGGCAAGCTGGCGATATTGCTCAGGAGCATGTCGGAGGTCATGCTGGGTCGGTAATCGTCGAGGCTCACACTATCGCCCGGAATCAGGCTGACCACGGTTTTGGCGACCGCCTCTCCCAGCGATTTCTCAACGATAGCGAGGCTTTTCTTGTCATCGTTCAAGGCCTCGAGCGTTGTAACCAAGTGCGCCGGGCCATCCGCGGTCGGCGAATAAAGCGAATACGGCTCGCCGACGCTGCGCTGGAAGAAGACGACGTTGAAATAGGCCGGCAAAGCCGGAGTCGGGCTCTGGTAAAACCAGATTTCGATCGGCCTCACGTTGTGTGCCGCGGGGTAAACTTCGATCTCTTTTGGGGGGCCTAGAACAATGTAAATTCGGCCCTGATCGGTTCGCCAGCCATCATGCGCCGCGACGCTGCCGAAGTGCTCATTGGCGTAGGTCAGGCGGCGATAATGCTCATCTTTGTAGGAATTTGAGCTGGAACCGGGATCGGGATTGCGAATCTTCCAAAAGCTCTCGATAAAACTATCGCGCTCGGCGTCCGAGGTGAGCGAAAGGAAGTGCTTTCTCTCGTCGCTGGCAATAATGTAATTCACTTCCTCGTTCAGCCAATGACGATAGCGCGGCTCCAGTGCTTTCGAGTGATCGGTTGCGTGCAGGGATGATACGAAACACAAGAGAATCAGAACCCCGCAGGCGACACGGGCAAACTTGGAATTCAAGCGACTACACTCCAGACGAAATACAAAGGGGAGGAAGTTGCCTCCCTCCCCCTTGGTTGAATTATATCAACTATCAATACTCGATGCGGATCGTGAACTGCGCATTGAACGGCGCCTGGAACTGGGTCGGACGTGCGTAGTCCAAATTGAGCGCCGGAGCCGCTCCTACCACCGGATAGCCGGATGCCGTCTGCTGCGTGTACTGAACCTTGCTCAGGATCGGCTGCGAGTTCGTGACGTTGAAGCCGTCAAACGCCAGCTTAATGGTCGCCGTGTCATGAATCGGAATGGCGTACTCGCTCCTCATATCGAGCTCGATATTCGAGGGCGAGCGGCCTGCTGCGCCGCGTCCACCAATCGGAATCTCGCCCTGGTTCAGATAAGCAGGGTGATCGCCCAAAAAGCTGAGCGGAATGCCGGACTCTCCGCGCACCGTCATACCGGCCGTCAGGCCCTTCAGGGCATGCATAATCGGGGTGTCGGAGCCAACGCTGTAACTGGCAAACATGCTGGCGACGTTGCGGCGGTCCGTGCTCAGGAACCCCGGCTTGAACTGATCGCCGAGCAGATTCAGCTTGCCGGCCGTAAAGTCGAACAGCGAGCTGATACCGGGATCCGACTGCCCATTGTCGTTGCGGTAAGCACCTTCGTAGTTGCCCCACAGATTGGCGAAGCGGTAATTAACAATCGCCAGCCAGTGATTGTTATAGCGTTTGTCGAGCTCAAGTTCCAGAGCCTTGTATTCCCGCTGCGGATTGACGAAGCCATCCGACTTCCCATCGCCCGGCCCGGCATCCATCGTTGCCAGGTTCAGGAAGCAGGCGCCGCCCAGCGGAGTGTTATTGCCATCCACCCAGATGCCGCCGGCAGAGAAGTAGGTGTCGTTGGACTTTGTGCAACCTGCGACAGGAGCCGCATACACCCAGCCCAATTGGCCCGCGAGCGGATTGGCCGCGGCGAACTGTGCCGGTGTATATGTCACTTCATTTTCGTTGACTGCGATATCCGTGCCTGAGTTGGGATTGGCGATGCCGCCATTGTAGTTGCTGGAGATGGTGGAGCCTTCCGGCGACTGGGAGCCGATATCTTCGATGATGCGGGGCAGGCTGCGCTGGATGTAATGTGCCTTGAGCACCATTCCGTTTCTCACTTCGCGCTCAATGCCCAGCACCCATTCAGTCTCATACTCCGACTTCGTCCCTGGCAGGATGCCTTCCGCGGCGGTCGACGAAGAGAAGTTCGGCGCGCCGAAGGGCGTCACGCTGCCGCTGTTTGTCTCTCTCGGCACACCGTTCAGAGTATGCGCGTCGTCAGGAACGATGACCAGCGCATTGTTGACGATTGTCGGAGCAAAGTAGAAGGCCGTATCGTCCTGCTCGTTGCCCAGTTCGCGGTTGGCTGCGTCCAGGGGAAGCGCCCAGTAGTTGCGGCCATAGCTGACGAAGATCTTGCCTTTGCGGTCGCCGACCGGGTCGATGTTTAGGCCGAGTCGTGGCGACCAGTTTCCTGTGAACGGATAGCTGAACGTGCCGGCGCCAATGCGCTCCTCTTCCCAGCGCAGCCCAAGGTCGAAGGTGAGGAAACGATTCATGACGTACGTGTCGTTGCCGAACGCGGCATGATAGCGGGCATTGGAGTGAACGCCAAAGCCCTCATAAGTTCCGCGCGTTTCAGACGCGTAGACCTTGCTCCCGTTCCATGTCGGGCACTGCGTGCAGGTATTGTCGGCGAGGTTGGCGGCGTTTGTAGCAAAAACCGAAAACGTAGCGTCCGTCATCTGCCCCGCCGACTTCGATGGAATGTTGCTGAAGAGCGTGGTCAAGGTCGTCCCGGCGGCGTTTTTGTCCGGAATCGTGAACCGCGGGCCTGAGCGGGACGTGTCGTAGAAGAACCGGGTGTGGTCGTAGCTATAACCGACAGCAAAAGTGTGCTCGCCGAGGAATTTGGCCGTCTTCTGCGTGCTCACGGCGATGCTGTACGTGTCTTCGTTGGTCGGAATGTAGGAGCCAAAACCTGTCAAGGAGATTGTGCCCCGGGCTCCCGCGAGCAGCGATTGGTCGGTGATCGAATAGGCATTGACCGAGGGAATCTCGTTGAAGATGTCGCGGTTATATGTGAAAGACCCGTTCGCAACCCAGGTGGGTGTGATCGTAGCGTTCAAGCGGAAGAATGCATCCGTCGAACCCCAACTGTAGCTGCTGAGCGAACTGGCAATGTTCGACGTCGAAAGGGTGTTCGGAACGCTGTTGTGGCGGGAGGGATCGCCAAAGGCGGCCGCATCGAAGGTGATTTTGGGGCTAAGCTGGAAGTCGAACTTTCCTGCCCAGCTCATGCCGGTGGTGCTGTAATACCAGGGTCCGTGTGTCAAAACGGCCGGCCCAGCCGCGGGCGCGCCGGGATACGTGTAGAACGGGTTGGCAATGTTGACGTTCTGGTTCAGCGCGGGGTTAAAGGCGCCAAAGAAGAAGATCTTATCGCGGAAGTGGGGAATATAACCGCCAAACTCCGCCGCAAGGTCGTAGTGGGGATTGGAGAGGGCCCCGCTGGGGGTGGTTTGCAAATATCCGAATTGATAGAACTGCTTGCGGGTGGAGAAACCCCAGCCTGGCTGCATATACGCTGCGAGTGAGCCGTGAAAGGCATTGGAACCGGAGTTGGTGACGATCTGGATGATTCCACCCTGCGCCTTGCCGTACTGGGGCTCAAATCCGTAGGACTTGATGTCGACTTCCTTGATGAACGCAAGGTTGATGCCGGTGCCCAGCGATCCGTGATTGATGTTATAGGTGCCAAGGCTGCCGTATGCCGGATCGGTGATGGTCACGCCATCCACTACGTAAAGATTCTCGAGCCCGGAGGAACCGCCGATGGAAGGATTGGCGCTGCCCGGTCCCGCCTGGTTCGCCACGCCTGCTACCTGTCCGCCCGCCGCGCTCGGGGCGGCGTAAAAGATAGCGCTCACTGTGCGTCCCAGCGGAACGTTGTTGTAGAAGACGTCGCTCAGGTTTGCATCGATCGCGGTGGACTGGGTGTCGATGCTGACGGCGCTCGCTGAAACTTCAATGGTCTCGGCGGCGCTGCCTACAGTCAGCGTAACGTTCAACAGCGAGGAGACGTTCACCACAACCTGGTTGTGCGCTGAGTGATACTTCTTGTACCCCGTCTTCTCAACGGTGATATCGTAATCCCCGGGGATAAGTCCGGCGAAGCTGAAGTTGCCGAGTGGGTTGGTCTTCACCACGTGCGACCCTTGTGGCCCCTCTATCGTTACCGTCGCGTCGGCCACAACCGCGCCGGATGTGTCGACCACGGTTCCATTCAGGCCACCGGTAACCACCGTGTTAACCTGCGCCATCGAGGGCAGTGCCGCCAGCAGCAAAAACGCGAAGAGAATTGGCAATGTCTTGAACCAGTTTCGCATCAGAACTCCTCCAAATTATCCTTCTGCACCGGAAGGCCCCCGGGGGCTCCTTCACGATCCAGGTTGTGCGCCTTCGGAGGCTCGACGGGGAGGGCAAGTCCGATTTCGCAAGTACCAAAGAAAAACCACACTCAAAAAACGCCAACACGAGGACAAGCCCGTGCCACGTGACCTCAAACAAAGTTTTTGCGAACTGTCCCATTAATGTGCAATTGATGTGCCATTTGCGCACAGGGAGGAGTAAGCATCTAAGTGATTGTAAATAAACGATGTTAAATAGAATGCTCTCCGGACGCATCGTTTGCGCTACTGTTTTTTGTAGAATTTATTCCGAAGATCGCAAAATCTGGAATGATCGCCGGTTTTTTCCCTTATTGGCGGGATGCGTTGCGAACCAAGCGGGACGGAGAGCATCTGTCGCGCGATATCGCTGCTAACATATTTATTTAGAGCGAATTGCAGTCATGGCACGGCGTCTTTTGGCCGGCGTCTCAATGCTTCCTGCAAAGAGAGGGCAAAAGGGCGAGTGAATCGCAAGATAAACCCCCGAAACAGGGGAAATGGCGAAGACCTGCTTCCGCAGGCACACGCAACGCGTTACCCGGTGTATTTCAACATCTCGCTTTTGACCCTCCGCCTGGCCGCGGCCCCCGGCGTTTTGCGGTATTCTCCTCTCCATGCAAGTGACACTGGCCCACATCGGCAGCCGGGCAGGAGCAAAGGACGGCTACGAGGCGCTCATAAGCGGCTATCTCAAGCGATGCGCCGGAGTCATGCGATGCAGCACGGAAGCCTTCCGCAGCGAAGGCGCGCTCCTCGAGTGGCTGGGCAAACAGCGCGGGAGGACGGAGGCGGCGGTGCTGATGCTGGATGCGCGCGGGCGGCAGATGACCTCTGAGTCGCTGGCTGAGTGGCTGGGTAGGCAGCGCAATGAGGGCCTGCAGCACGTGGTTTTTGCCGTCGGGCCGGCCGATGGATGGTCAGCAGAAGCGCTGGCAGAGGGCAAACGCCGCGGCTGCCTGCTCTCGCTGGGATCGATGACGCTGGCGCACCAGTTGGCGCGCCTGGTTGTGGCCGAGCAGCTCTACCGGGCCTGTACAATTCTCACGGGCCACCCGTATCACGTGGGACACTGAGAAGGCGAGAGCACGTGGCATGACTGATTCCCGGCGCGGACTGATTCTAATCAACACCGGCCCCGGCAAGGGCAAGACCACCGCGGCGCTCGGCACCGCTCTGCGCGCCGTGGGATGCGGCATGAAAGTGCTGATGCTGCAGTTCATCAAGGGGTCGTGGCACTACGGCGAGCTGGACGCGGCGACGGCCTTCGGCGCGAACTTCGTCCTGAAGCAGATGGGGCGCGGTTTCGTGAAGATCGGCGGCGCGGAGGCCGATCCCGAAGACGTGCGGCTGATTCAGGAGGCGTGGGAAGAGGCGCGCGCGGCCATCGATTCCGGCGAGTGGGACATGGTGATTCTCGACGAGATCAACTACGCCATCAGCTACAAGATGCTCGACCCGGAGCTGGTGGCCGAGGCGCTGCGCAACAAGCCGGAGATGGTGCACGTGATCCTGACCGGGCGCAACGCGCACCCGCTGTTGGTGGAGCTGGCCGACACCGTGACCGAGATGCGCGAGGTGAAGCACGCCTACCAGAAAGGCATCCTGGCGCAGCGCGGCATTGAGTACTAGAACCGGCTGCATAAATCCGGTTTTGAAAGGGCACGACTTCAGTCGTGCCGAAAACGCACCCAAAAAGGGCCGGGCTTCAGCCCCTGAGGGGCGCCTTTCAATCGGCTTCGAGCATTTATGCGGCCGATCCGGCGTCGGAGGGAATCATGACTGAGAGCACGCATCATCGTTGGAGCGAGATCGAACCCGAGCAGATGAATCCGCTGGTGACGCGGCAGTTTGTGGTGGGCGCCAACACCATGCTGGCGCGAATCGTGCTGAAGAAGGGCGCGCACGTGCCCACGCACCACCACATGCACGAGCAGATCAGCCACGTGGTCGAAGGCGCACTCGAATTCCGCATCGACGGCAAGGCAGTTACAGTGCGCGCGGGCGAGATCCTCTGCATCCCACCGCACCTGCCGCACGAAGTGGTTGCGCTCGAGGACTCCGTAGCGCTCGACATCTTCAATCCGCCGCGGCAGGACTGGATTGACGGCGACGACGCGTACTTGCGCGGTTAGCGATCACCGACCACGGACCGCGATCCACGACACACGCGCCACGGTCCACGGCCCACAACTCACGCCCCACGTTTTTCAGTCCCGTAGTCCCCGCTTTGCTATCCGCAGTCCCCGTTTTGCTGTCCCCGCCCTACGATTCACGCCCCATCCATTTACAATTGGGTTCGGTATGACGTGGTTCAAGCGCGAGAACGCCGACTATCCCGCTCCGGAGAACGGCCCGGCCGGCGAGAACGGTCCAGACCCAGGCTCTGGCGCGGGCGCAAAAAGCGTGCGCACCGAGGGCCTCTGGGTCAAATGCCCCGGCTGCCGTCAGACTCTCTACAAAGCCGAACTCGAAGCCAACCTGCAGGTGTGCCCCAAGTGCCAGCACCATTTCAAGCTGGACGCGCGCGCGCGCATCGATCTACTGCTTGAGCCGGGTTACGAGCTGGTCGATCAGGGCCTGCGCTCCACCGATCCGCTGAATTTTGTCGACGTAAGGCCCTACAAGCAGCGCCTGCGCAAGGCGCGCGAGACAACCGGCCTCGACGACGCAATCCTCAACGCCACTGGCCGCATGGGTCCGCATGAGGTGGTGCTCAGCGTCATGGAGTACGGCTTCATCGGTGGCTCCATGGGCGCCGTCGTGGGCGAAACCATTGCCCGCGCCGTCGATCGCGCGCGCCTCACGCGCAAGCCGCTCATCATTGTTGCAGCGTCAGGCGGAGCGCGCATGATGGAAGGCGTCGTCAGCCTCATGCAGATGGCCAAGATCGCCACCACCCTCGCGCAACTCGACGACGCGCGCGTCCCCTTCATCTCCGTGCTCACCGATCCCACCACCGGCGGCGTCACCGCCAGCTTCGCCATGCTGGGCGACCTGAACATCGCCGAGCCCGGCGCGTTGATCGGTTTCGCCGGCCCGCGCGTCATCGAACAGACCATCCGCCAAAAACTCCCTGAAGGCTTCCAGCGCGCCGAGTTCCTGCTAGAAAAAGGCTTCCTCGACGCCGTCGTCCACCGCAAGGACATGAAGTCCTACCTCATCCGCGCGCTCGAGTTCCTCCAAACCACAGCAGCGTAGAGACAGTGTTTAGTGATGAGTGATTAGTGGTCCGCCGGGCGCCCCAGCCTGAGCAATAAAAATCGCATATCATCCTGAGCAAAAAGATTTGCATGTCATCCTGAGCGAGTCCCGGCGTGCCGGGACGAGTCGAAGGACCTGCGGTTGCTCTTGTCTTTGCCTTTCGCACGATCCAAGCCAAACGAGAATCCCTTCCTAACCACTACCCACTAACCACTGTTTTATTCCGTCAATCTAAATATCTTCTAAGCTGCTTATTTCCAGCACCTTCCACTTGCAGAAAACACCCTCATTTCCAGCTACTCTTAAATCATCCAATCGCCATTATTGAGCAGAAGGTGACCCGAATGAAGGAGCTAACCAAGAAACGCAACCCGCCAAAGACCGCAAGCGCGCCCCAAAAACCAGGCGCCACGCGCGGCCGCAAACCATCTACGGAAAGCGAGTCCGAAACCCCGGCCGGCCAGGGAGGAGTTCGCCTCCGCGACGCCGTCAACGACGAGGTCGGCAAGCAGTCCAAGCGCATCGCAAAGGCCCTTGTCAACAAGACTTGCGCCGGCAACCCGGGCGTCGCGAAGATCATCGTCAAGCTCTCCGGCGCGGATAAGGCCCCGGCCGAAAGCAAGAAGAACCGCGGCCCGCAGCCCTGGGTCACGAACATCTGCAACGAGCCCGAGTTACCCGGCCCCTGGGACGAGCAAAGAAAGCGCGACGCCTCCTTGCTGCCTCTCAGCGACTACGATTTGCCGGCGGATCTCAAATGATCGCGGAGGGTTTCTCTAAGTCTTGCAGAATCAAATTTAATGTTGGTTTTTCTGCTGCCAAACAGGGGTCAAACGTTCGCTGGGAAGCTGCCAAATACCCCCGAAATGTTGGCCTGGGGCTTCGTGATTTTTTGAGACATGTCGATCAGAATTGCGCGCCTCAAGGGTGCGCGTGAAACGAGAATTTCGCGAATAAGCGCGCACGTGAAAACAGAATTTCGCATCAATGCGCCAAAACGGGGTCAAAAGCGTGTTTTGGCGCGGTTTTATGCGGGTTTTGCATGTTGGGAAACGTTTACTGGCGCAAATACAGGGAGCAAGGGAGCAAGGGAGCAAGGGAGCTAATAGAGAGGAAGCGAGGGACGGACTATGCAGAAAGTAATGCGGGAGCAGGCTCGGTTGGACCTGGAGCGGAGAGTGCGGTTGTACAGGCGGGCGCGGATTTATCCGCGGCCTACGGAGGGGTGGTTGCGGGCGATGCGGTTGGCAGTCGGGGTTCCGGCGGAGCAGATTGCAGACGCGATGAGCTTCACGCCGCGGATGGTGTTTCAGACGGAGCGGGCGGAACAGAAAAAGAACATTTCGCTGGAGCGGCTGGAACGGATGGCACGGGCACTGGGATGCGATCTGGTGTACGGGCTGGTTCCGTGGGAGCGGTCGCTGGAGGATCG